>Ga0302234_10002535_pt1 | contig 11558 bp, 11 predicted proteins | sample II_Palsa_N3_2_FD_193576 | JGI IMG/M metagenome (GOLD analysis project Ga0302234, IMG submission 193576) | Peat permafrost microbial communities from Stordalen Mire near Abisko, Sweden - II_Palsa_N3_2 | ecosystem: Environmental > Terrestrial > Soil > Palsa > Peat permafrost | place: Sweden... | reverse complement strand
AGGACGGCGTTCATCCCCGTGGCGACTAGCGCGATGCGGAGGCGGTACAGGTGACGTGTTGGCCGTCGTCGGATTCTCATCGATTGAATTGGGACGCATCATGTCAACGTCCGGCACCGTGCAGGCATACAGCGACGTAGTCACGAAGCGATGAAATCATGCCGTCGCCTAGCCCGGCTGCCCAACCGTGACGACAGCTTCGGCCGGCAGAGAATTGACCGCGGCCCGCACCTTCACCGAGCCGCTCATGTCGGCGTCGGCCGGCAGCGGTACCGTCCACTGGCGCATTCGCCCGGCCAGTGCATAACCAAGCAGTCCCTTGTTGATCTCATAGACCTTGCCCGCGTTGTCCACCAGTTGAACGGCGGCGATCTGCGCACGCCTCTGACCCGCGTTGTCAACACGCAGGGCCCAACCCTCGCCGTCACGAACGAGGTGCCAGGAAAGCACTGGTTGAGTCATCTTGCCGGCCGGCTCCACGAATACCGGCACGGAATAACGCAGGCGGATCATCACGCCGCTGGTAGCGGCTGCATCCGGCGCAGGCAGTTCGTCGATGAGGATCCGATAGCTCTGCTCGGCCGCGACCGGAGCAGGCGACGTGCGCACCAGACGGACGAGTTGATCTGCTTGCGCGGCGATCTGGATCAACGGTGGACTCGCGACCAGTTCCTGCGTTGGGGTCAGCGTTTCGTCCCGATTCGACTGGTCCCAGCGATACACGCGCACCTGACCATAAAGCGGGCGGTCGCCCGGGTTGCGCAGCGTGATGCCGGTTGCGCTCTCGTTCGACTGGAGATCCACCATCACGGGAGATATCTGCAGCGTCGCCGCCTGTGCGCTCAGCGTTACCATGCACAGCAGGAATGCAAGGAGATTCGCGCTCCTAACCATGGGACTGCCGGTGGCGATCAAAAATAGACCGTTGCAGTGACGGTGGTCTGGTAGAGATCCGGTTTCGGCGTGGTTTGCGAGGGCACCTGGCCATAAACCGTGAGTGACTGCGCGGTCCCGGTGCCCGTCCCAGCCACGGTATTTGTGCCCTGGGTGGTGCCCCATACGGTCGCGTGTCCCGCGTCCTGATACAACTGGAAGCCTACGGTGGTACCGGTATTCCCCGTGGCCGTGCCGGCCAGCAAGCGAGCGGTAACGGTCGAACTCGCCACATTGCCGCCGTCCAGTCCGACGTTGTACGGCGTGGTGTTCGTGCAGGTGACCGCGAGGGTAGTTTGCTGATTGATCGCAGTGGCCAACACGCCATTCGTGCCGAAGCTCAGCGGTGTTGCCGAGATCGTGCAATTCGCCTGCAATGTGAGCGTGACGTTAAACGTCGTGGTGTTGGTGCCGTTTGAATAGACGGCGGCGTATGCAACAGGCATGACCTGCGCAGAAAGCAGGACGCCGGTGAGCGCGGACAAAATCAGTCTTGGCTTCATCGTGTGAACCCTCTCTTTATATATCCCGGCCTGAATAACGTGACAGACCGGTTCTCTCAATTTGAAACATACTACCTTTCGAATACCAGTTTGCAAATAAAATAATAATACGGAATAGTGTTTCACCTTATAGCGACCGAGCGGTGTACGGTGTAACTGCCTCGCAGTGGTATTGGCTGTACTGGCACGGTTTATCGCTTCGCATCCGCTTCACCGCGGCGTTCGACTCTTTGGTGTGATGCGATATATCAGATGTCAGCCGGCCGATATGACGGGAAGTGGCGCGGGAAGGGGCTGTGCAAACGCTGTATTCAAAGCCAGACCACCATGTGGAAAATCAGATTGTTGCAGGCCAGCATTTACCTTGGAAATGTCAACGTCGTGATTAAACGCTTAATCGGGCCGCGAAAAACCCCTCGATTCAGCGTCGAAGTGATTTAGCTCTGTCTCGGCTGCTCGGAAACCCCGCGATATTTCGCCTCGCCGGGAACGCTGCGGGAGATTGGATTTGCGGTAATGGCATGTACCCCGCTATTCGTTGTCCACTCGATTAGTACCGCGCCATTCAAAATGGCCCGTTTAAACGACAAGCGCAATGAAAGCTTTCAAAACGGCGAGTGCCGTGCGGGAATCAACAAACCCAGGCACGCAATACCCGGCGGTTATTCAAGACCCGCCAGCAGGTCGTCAATCGCGCGATATACGCGCTCCACCACTTCCGGTCCTACCGCGCGCTCCAATTCCCGATACCGCGCCTCAAGATCCTTCGAAATCACGCGAACGAGGCCAACGCTCTTCTTCGTCAGTGACACCAGAATCCGGCGCTGGTCATCGGCGAAACGCTCCTTCGTAATGAGCTCCATGGCCTCCATTCGCGCCAGCACGCCCGCCATGCTCGGGCTGGAGATCGTGCAGATATCGGAGATTTGCCGCGGCTCCATCGGGCCGTTTTCAGTGAGCGCGCGAATCACGCGCCACTGTTGTTCGGTCAGCCCGTTCGCCGTGAGCAGCGGCCTGAACCGCTCCATCATCTTTTCTCGTGCGCGCAGCAACAGCATCGGCAAGTTTCGATGAAGCGTTCGGGTAGTGGCTTTTGCAGACATGGCGAAGGATAAAAGTACGAGAGGCCGGGCTGAGGAACGCCCAGGAAATGCCTAGGGAAAACCCATGAACAGACGGGAATTTATTGACCCCCAATCATATCAAGCAGCACAATACTCACATGTTAGTGTTTTATTCAAGAGAACAGGGACTATGTTTGCACTTGCTGACTACCTGATCCATTTAGAGGATGAGCCGCTGCCGCGCGACGTCGACGCCCAACAGGTTCTCGCCATGCTGTCGCCGGGTACAAAGTGCCGCGCACCGGTCACGGGCGCAGTCTATGGAACCTTGCTCAACGACCGCGCCGCCCTGCTCGCCCTCGGCGATACCCTGCACGCCGCGCCATACAAAGCCCCGCCGAAAGCGCCGATCCTCTATCTCAAACCACGCAATACGCTCGCGGGACATCGTGCGCATGTTGAGATCCCGAAAGAGGCAACGGGCGTTGAAGTGGGTGCGTCGCTCGGCATCGTGTTCGGGCGCACGGCGACCCACGTGGGTATCGATCATGCATTCGACTACGTGGCCGGCTACACCATCGTGGCCGACATCAGCGTGCCGCATACAAGCGTCTACCGGCCGTCGGTTCGTTTTCGCGCACGCGACAAGTTCTGCGTTATCGGCCCAACGGTGGTCGCGCAGCGTCATGTTGCGGACCCCGACAACTTGGCAATCACAGTGAAGATAGCGGGCCAACCCACATTCGTCGCCAGCACCGCGTCCTCAGTGCGCAGCGTCGCGCAGCTCATTACCGACGTGACCGAGTTCATGACGCTGAGCGCGGGCGATGTGCTCACGCTAGGCGTACCGCACGGCTCGCCAATTGCGCAGGCGGGTGATGAAGCCACGCTTGCCATCGGATCGTGGGCACCCTTGTGCGTGTCATTTGTCGGCGAAGATGACCGCGATGGAGAACAGCCATGAAACGCGGCCGCGTCGCGTACGCAGGTGCAATCCATGAGGCTTACCCTGAGGGCAATGACGTTCGTCTGGCTGATGGACGCGTCAGGCAAGAGCACGAGGTCGTCTGGCTGCCGCCGATCGAACCCGGCACGATCTTCGCACTGGGCCTTAACTATGCCGAACATGCGAAAGAACTGCAGTTTTCCAGCCAGGAAGAGCCGCTGGTTTTTCTCAAAGGGCCGGGTACGGTCATCGGCCATCGCGGGGTGACACGTCGTCCCGCCAACGTCGCTTTCATGCACTACGAATGCGAGCTTGCGGTCGTGATCGGACGCATCGCGAAGAACGTGCGGCGCGAAGCAGCGTTCGATTACGTTGCCGGTTATACGATCGCCAATGACTACGCGATCCGCGATTACCTCGAGAACTACTATCGCCCTAACCTGCGCGTAAAAAATCGCGATGGCGGAACCGTGCTGGGACCTTGGTTCGTCGATGCCAAGGATGTTGCCGATGTCGGCCAACTGGAATTGCGCACCACCGTCAACGGCACGCTGCAGCAGCGGGGCAACACGCGCGATCTGGTCACGGACATTCCAGCGCTGATCGAATATCTGAGCAGCTTCATGACGCTCGCACCCGGCGACATCATCCTCACGGGGACGCCCGAGGGTGTGGTGAACGTCAATGCGGGCGACGAAGTCGTGTGCGAGATCGACGGTCTCGGCCGGCTTGTCAATGTCATCGCGTCAGACGCGGACTTTGGACGCGTTTGAACGACCAGGGGAACACCATGCGAATTGAGCATCTGATCAACGGCCGGTCGCACGCCGCACGCGACTATTTCGAAACCGTGAATCCCGCGAACCAGGAGGTCTTGGCTGAGGTCGCACGAGGCACGCCTGAAGAGATCGATTCAGCCGTGCGCGCCGCGAAAGAGGCCTTTCCTGCATGGGCCGGCAAACCAGCGGCGGAGCGCGCAAAGCTGATCGCGAGACTCGGCGAATTGATCGCGAAGAACGTGCCGGAAATCTCGGCGACGGAAACAAACGACACGGGCCAGACGATCTCGCAAACCCGCAAACAACTGGTTCCGCGCGCCGCCGACAACTTCAGTTACTTCGCCGAAATGTGCACGCGAGTCGACGGCCACACGTATCCGACCAGTTCGCACCTGAACTACACGTTGTTCCATCCCGTTGGCGTATGTGCGCTGATTTCGCCCTGGAACGTGCCGTTCATGACCGCCACATGGAAGGTGGCGCCGTGCCTCGCGTTCGGCAACACGGCCGTGCTCAAGATGAGCGAACTGTCGCCGCTGACGGCATCGATGCTCGGTAATCTCGCCCTGGAAGCCGGCATTCCCGCTGGCGTTTTGAACGTGGTGCACGGCTTCGGCAAGGAGACGGGTGAGCCGCTTGTGGCCCATGCCGACGTGCGTGCCGTGTCCTTTACCGGTTCCACGGCGACCGGCAACCGGATCGTTCAGACAGCCGGCCTGAAGAAGTTTTCGATGGAACTCGGCGGCAAGTCACCGTTCGTTATTTTCGACGATGCCGACTTCGAACGGGCGCTCGATGCCGCGGTCTTCATGATCTTTTCCAACAACGGCGAGCGTTGCACGGCCGGGTCGCGCATCCTGGTGCAGCGCTCTATCTACGCCACGTTTGCCGAACGTTTTATAGCGCGAGCGAAGCGCCTCGCGGTTGGCGATCCGCTTGACGAGAACACGGTCATTGGCCCGATGATCAGTCAGGCCCACCTCGCGAAGGTTCGCAGCTACATCGAACTCGGGCCAAAGGAAGGCGCCACGCTTGCGTGCGGTGGACTGGAAACACCTGACCTGCCGGCGTCCCTGAGAAAAGGCAACTACGTCTCGCCCACCGTGTTCGTGGACGTGGACAACCGCATGCGTATCGCGCAGGAAGAAATCTTCGGCCCGGTGGCCTGCCTGATTCCCTTCGATAACGAAGCCCACGCCATTCAACTCGCGAACGATATTTCGTACGGGTTATCGAGTTATATCTGGACCGAAAACACGGGCCGCGCGCACCGTGTGGCGGCAGCAGTCGAAGCGGGCATGTGTTTCGTCAACAGCCAGAATGTGCGCGACCTGCGACAGCCGTTTGGGGGCACCAAGGCCTCGGGCGTAGGACGCGAAGGCGGTACGTGGAGCTATGACGTTTTTCTCGAACCGAAGAATATCTGCGTGTCGCTTGGATCGCATCACATCCCGCGCTGGGGCCTGTAGCCCGGCGCTCGCGCCATCAAAATAGGAGACCGCGATGGGCAAGCTCGCGCTGGCAGCAAAGGTCACGCACGTGCCGTCGTTGTATCTTTCTGAGCTCGACGGTCCCCATAAAGGATGCCGTCAGAGCGCTATCGACGGGCATCATGAGATTGGCAGGCGTTGCCGTGAACTGGGAGTGGACACCATCGTGGTATTCGACGTTCACTGGCTCGTGAACAGCGAATATCACATCAACTGCAACCCTCGCTTCGAAGGTGTCTACACCAGCAACGAGCTGCCCCACTTCATCAAGAACATGCCCTACGCCTATCCGGGCAACACGGGCCTCGGCCATCTGATCGCGGAGGTGGCCAACGAAATGGGCGTCAAGAGCCGGGCCCATAGCGACACCACGCTTGAGCTCGAATACGGCACGTTGGTCCCCATGCGCTACATGAACGCGGACCAGCGTTTCAAGACCGTCTCCGTTGCCGGCTGGTGCATGTGGCACGACCTGGCAACCAGCGCGCGTTTCGGCCTCGCGGTGCGCCGCGCGATAGAGGAACGCTACGACGGGACCGTCGCCATCCTGGCGAGCGGCTCGCTTAGCCACCACTTCGCGAACAACGGGACGGCCGAGCAATTCATGCACAAGGTCTGGAGCCCATTCCTCGAACAAATGGACCGCAAGGTAGTCGAGTTGTGGGAACGCGGCGACTGGGCGACGTTCTGCGAGATGCTGCCGCTCTACAACGAAAAGTGCTGGGGCGAAGGCGGCATGCATGACACCGCCATGCTGTTGGGCGCGCTGGGCTGGGACCGCTATGAAGGCAAGGCCGAGGTCGTGACGCCCTATTTCGGCAGTTCGGGAACGGGTCAGATCAACGCCATCTTCCCGGTGACTCCGCTGCCCGTGTGAATGAACGATGAGGAGATAACCGTGCCGCACCTGACACTTGAATACAGCGCCAACCTTGCTGATGAAAAACGCATCGGTGAGCTGTGCAACAAGCTGGCTCACTGCCTGGACGCCCAGCGCGATGGCGAGCAGCAGGTTTTTCCGCTCGGCGGCATTCGCGTGCGCGCGCTGCGTTGCTACGAATACTGTATCGCCGACGGACGGCCCGACGCCGCCTTTTTGCACGCTAACCTCAAGATCGCCATGGGACGGTCACCTGAAATTCGTCAGGCTGCGGGTGACGCCCTGTTCAACGTCATCAAAGACCATTTCGCCGATGAGTTCGCAACCAGCGGCCTCGCATTGTCTATGGAGATCAACGAGTTCAGCGAAGCGGGCACCTGGAAACACAATAATCTCCACGCCCGCCTCAAGACCTGAACGCGGCTAACACGGACGACGACCATGCTCGACCCGAAGACCATTCTCGACCTTGCGTTGCAGCTCGATCACGCGGAGAAGACCCGGACTCAGCTACGCCATTTTTCCCGCTCTTATCCTGAGATGACGGTTGACGACGGCTATGCGATCCAGAGCGAATGGCTCAAACTCAAGCTTGCGGAAGGACAGGTTATCAAGGGCCGCAAGATAGGGCTTACGTCGCGGGCGATGCAGCGTGCGTCACAAATCGACGAACCCGACTACGCCCCGCTGATGGACACCATGTTCATCGAAAGCGGACGGGATATACGTGCCGATAGATTCATCGCCCCGCGCGTCGAAGTCGAACTTGCGTTCATCTTGAACAAGCCGCTGAAGGGGCCTGGCGTCACGCTATTCGATGTGCTCGATGCGACCGCTTATGTGTCGCCTGCGCTCGAGATCATCGATGCACGGATCGAGCAGTTCGATCGGGAGACCAAAGCGCCGCGCAAGGTCTATGACACCATCTCGGACTTCGCGGCCAATGCAGCCATTGTCCTGGGCGGGCGGCCCGTGCGTCCGCTCGACGTGGATTTGCGCTGGGTCGGCGCGTTGCTTTACAAGAACGGTGCAATCGAAGAAAGCGGTCTGGCCGCTGCCGTGCTGAATCATCCTGCAACCGGTGTTGCGTGGCTTGCCAACAAGATCGCTCCATACGATGAGTCGCTGCGCGCAGGCGACGTGATTCTCGCCGGCTCGTTCACTGCACCCGTCAAGGCCTTTGCCGGCGACACGTTCCATGTGGACTACGGTCCGCTGGGTGCGATCGGTCTTCATTTTGTTTAGGCGGCGCTGCCTTACGAATCCTGTCCAGAATCCGTTTAAACGCTCACTCGCCGCAGAGCGTTCGCAGGCGTGGATGTACATTAGTTGTAGGCTTCGAACTGGACAATCGCTCGGCACCTACACGAGCGCAGAATAAGCAATTCCTGAACTTGACTGCATGTGCATGGCAGTCTAAGGAGACATATCATGACCGCTTCCGACCGTAACCCGCCGCCCGCACCTTCCTGGTGTTCGCCTGACGAATGGGAGGCCCGGCTCAAGCTCGCCGCAACGTATCGTGTGTTTCATATGCTTGGATGGACCGAGCTGATTTTCAACCACATCACGTTGCGTGTACCCGGACCGGACAAGCACTTCCTGATCAACCCTTTCGGACTGGCTTACGACGAAGTCACCGCATCCAACCTGATCAAGATCGATCTGAACGGCAAAATCCTCAGTCCGTCGGATTACCCGGTCAATCCCGCGGGTTTCGTCATTCATAGCGCGATTCACGAGCATGTGGAAGACGCACATTGCGTCATGCATACTCACACAACCGCAGGGCTCTCCGTTGCGTGCATGGAAGACGGTTTGTCGTACACGAACTTCTACTCCGCCCAGTTGCACAACATGGTCGCCTACCATCCGTTCGAGGGCATTACGGTCCACAACGAAGAGAAGTCGAGGCTGCTAAGCTCGATGGGCAACAAACGCCTGCTGATCCTTCGGAACCATGGGCTGCTCTCGCACGGAACCACGCTTGCTCACGCGTTCGCGTTGCTCTGGACCTTGAATCGCGCGTGCGAGATTCAGGTCGTCACGCATTCCATGCGTGGAAATACGCTGCCCATCAGCGATGAAATCGTGAAAGGCACCACGCGGGATTCGCTACAATTTTCGCCTGCGCACGGCGCTGGAGAAAATGTTCTCGCGGCACTCATTCGGCGCGTCGATCGCATCGACACTTCGTACAGGGGATAGATTTGAATCAACAAGCCATCAAAATCACCGTGGTTGGCGGGGGCGCCATCGGCGGTATCGTCGCGGCTCGCCTGGCACGTGCCGGCGTTGCAGTGAACCTCTTGGCGCGCGGGGCGCATCTTGATGCCATACAATGCAATGGCCTGACCGTCGTGGAGGCAGACGACCGGTATGCAGTCGATATCAACGCGACCGATCAGCCCGGCTCGCTCGGCGCGCAGGACCTGGTGTTCATCTGCCTGAAGGGCCCGGCATTGATACAGGCGGCCACCTCATTGGCACCGCTCGTGGACGCGGGTACACACATTGTTTCGGCAATGAACGGGGTGCCCTGGTGGTTCCTGAACTCATTCGGTGGCCACCTTGAAGGACAACGGCTCGAATCGGTCGATCCGGCAGGCGTCGTGTCCTCCGCGCTGCCGCCGTCGCAGGTCTCGGGCTGTGTGGTGCATCTTTCCTCGTCAATTGCCGAGCCTGGCGTGATTAAAAAGGGCAATGGCAACCAGCTGATTGTCGGACCCGCCGCTCCGGGCGTCACCGATCAGGCGGCCCGTGCTATCGAATTGCTTCGCCTCGCGCAATTCGACGTAACGGCATCAAGCCAGATTCGCAGCGATATCTGGGCCAAGCTGTGGGGCAACATGACCATGAACCCCATCAGCGCGATCACGCGTTCGACCGCCGACGTGATTCTCGACGACCCGTTGACGGCGCAGCTAGTCGTCTCGATCATGGAGGAGGCACGGCGTATCGGCGAACATATCGGTATTGAACTGAACATGACTGCCCAGGCGCGCAACGCGCAAACCCGCAAGCTCGGTGCGTTCAAGACGTCGATGCTGCAGGACGTGGAAGCGGGCCGTCAACTGGAGATCGAAGCGATCCTGGGTGCACCTCATGAGCTGGCCACGAAAGCTGGAATCCCCGTGCCGTTTCTTAGCGTGCTGTATGGACTCGCCGGCCAGTTGAATGCCAATCTGGCCGGCAACGCGAACGCGTCGACGCGCTAGGCATTTGCGCGCGTCGGCGTGTCAAAGCGCAGATCAAGTCAGCGCAGGACCGTAAGGCGAATGCAGCGGCTTCGCGCACATGCGCCTCAGCTTCTGCTCGAAATGCTCCAGCAGTCGCGTTGGGTAAGCCGGATCGAATGCGGCGCCATCGTACTTCTCGCAGAACTCGATGGTCCGCCATCTCGCGCACGCCAGTGCGACAAACTCCAACCAAACCGCACGAAACACGACTTCGCCCAACCTCATACTGGCGGCAGGCGGGGGGGCGTCGTCGCGGCTAGTCCCGTCTTTCTCCACAAGATCTATTTGGTGTCGGGGACAATTAATGCAATAATATTACATCGCATTTAGAGCAGCCTCGACGCTGGGCATCGTGCACCTCTCCCATCAACCTTCCTCTGGAACGTACCGCCATGGCGATGACCGCGCTTGTGCCAAGTGCGTGAACCGGCTTCGTCGATGTGATCGCTCGGGCCAGTGCCAAGCTCGAACCAAGGGTCGTGCGAGCGCCCCACCAGCTTCAGAAATTTTGTCCTGCCATAGATTCTTTCGGACGTAAAATGCGCGGCTACGACGTTCGGAAGCCGGTGAAAATCCGGCGCGGTCGCGCCACTGTAACTGGTCCGAAAAGGGCCAGAAGTCAGACCTGGGCGTCGTAAACCAGCTATTTATTTATGGGGCGCGAAACCCCTGGAGATCTCCGCATGACCCACGCTGCCAGCGTTGTGACACTCCCCGCACCCCTGCTTCTCTTGATCGACTGCTGATCGACCCCGCTCCTGCTAACACCCTCGCCCGGGCTTTCAAGCGCGCCGCAGAACAAAGCGGTATCCGCTGTATCTGCGCAACCTGGCGAACCGCGCTTACGCCCTGACGTCGTCCAACGACGGCGCGCAATGGTTGCTTGGCCCCGCGCGCTCCGCTGAAATTATCGCCACCATGAGCTTCTGATCCCATGTCCTGCGGACTTCACATCGATCATCTGAGCTGGTCGCCCGCTGAACGCGAGCGGCATGAGCAAGCGCACTTGCTGCGCGAGATCACGCTCGACGCTGCGGACGGCGAGTTCGTCGGTTTGATCGGCCCGAACGGAAGCGGCAAGACGAGCTTGCTCCGATGTGCGTTTCGTTTCTCGGCGCCCCACGAAGGCTCCGTCGCGCTGGACACAACGGATGTCTGGGACGCGTCGCCGCGCTGGGCCGCACAGCGTATAGCGGTCTTACTGCAGGAATCGCCCGACGACTTCGGTCTCACGGTCGAGCAGCTCGCGCGCATGGGCCGCACGCCGCATAAGCGCCTGCTTGACGGCGATACGGCTGAAGACGCGCGGATTGTGGAAGGCGCGTTGCGTGACGTCGATCTATGGGATGAGCGAAACCGTGCGTTCGCTTCGCTCTCGGGTGGCGAGAAACAGCGTGCGCTGCTCGCACGTGCGTTGGTGCAGCGTCCGTCTGTGTTGATGCTGGACGAGCCGACGAACCATCTCGATCTTCGTCACCAGATCGAGTTGCTGAAACTGGTCAAGAACCAGAACATCACCACGCTGGCGACCATCCACGACCTGAACCTTGCGGCTGCTTTCTGCGATCGGCTCTACGTGATTGCGAACGGCGCGATTGTCACGCACGGCACGCCCGAGGAAGTCCTGACGTCATCCATGCTCAAAACGGTTTTCGATGTTGAAGCAATCGTCGACCGTCATCCGGTCTCTCAATGTCCTCGCATCACGCTCATCCATTCGACAT
>Ga0302234_10002532_pt1 | contig 11563 bp, 10 predicted proteins | sample II_Palsa_N3_2_FD_193576 | JGI IMG/M metagenome (GOLD analysis project Ga0302234, IMG submission 193576) | Peat permafrost microbial communities from Stordalen Mire near Abisko, Sweden - II_Palsa_N3_2 | ecosystem: Environmental > Terrestrial > Soil > Palsa > Peat permafrost | place: Sweden... | reverse complement strand
ATGCCGAGGAGCGCGCCGAGCAGTCCAAGGTAGTTCGAGAATCCAAGGCGCGTGCCGATCGGCTTCGCGTCTTTGGGCGGTTCGTTCTGCACCGTAGGCAGGCTGGTGGGGGCGGTCATGCTTTAATACTCCACTAATTTTTCGTCGGGCTTCGCGTCGTGCCCTGGGTCGGGTACGCGCGTGTCGGGTTCGATCGGTTCGTGCAGCAGTTCATCGCGTTGGGTGTAGCCTGCAAACGCTGCTGCGAGCAACGCGTCCTGTGTCCAGGCGCCGCGCTCGAACAGGCCCGTCATGCGTCCTGCCGACATGACGCCAATCCGGTCGCAAATCGACATCAACTCGCGCAGATCGCTCGACACCACCACCAACGCGCGACCTTCCCGCGCGAGCGCGCCCATCAAGGCATAGATGTCAAACTTGGCGCCGACGTCGATGCCGCGGGTAGGCTCGTCGAACAACAGCACTGTGCAATCGCGCGCGAGCCAGCGGCCGATCACCACCTTCTGCTGGTTGCCACCCGAAAGCTCCGACACCGTCTGCGACGGGCCCGCGCGGCGGATTCGCATGGCGTCGACCTGTTTGCCCGCCAGCGCCGCCTCGCGAGCGCCGTCCACCACGCCGTGCTTCGACACCGCGCTCAGATGGCCGAGCGAGATATTCGCCGCGATAGGCTGTGTGAGCAGAAGGCCCTCGCCTTTGCGATCCTCCGTGATCAGCGCGACGCCGTTTTGCACCGCATCCGAGGGGGACGCGATCTTCACCGGCTCGAGTGCGCCGCCGCCATGCGCGATGGATACGACGCCTGCATCCGCACGATCTGCCCCGTAGATGAGCCGCATCAGCTCCGTACGGCCAGCGCCGATCAAGCCGCTGATGCCAAAAATCTCACCCGCCTTGACCTCAAAGGAGACATCGCGCACGGCCGGCTCACGCGTCATCCCCGTGACCTTCAGCGCCACGCCGCCTATGCGACGCTCGCCCAGATCGATCCGCTCGCCAATATCGCGCCCAACCATCAGCGTCACGAGACGGTCAGCCGAGAGGTTGGCCATTTCATCGACATGCACGAGCCGCCCGTCGCGCAGCACGGCGGCGCGCTTCGCAATACGCTTCAGTTCTTCCAGACGATGCGAGATGTACACCAGCGCGACGCCACGCGCCTTGAGCCGCGCGACCTGCTCGAACAGCAGGTCCACCTCGCGGGCGGTGAGCATCGCGGTGGGTTCGTCGAGGATCAGCACGCGGCAATCGCCGATCAGATTGCGTGCAATCTCAACCATCTGCTGGTGGCCAATGCCAAGGGTGCCCACCAGCGTGTCGGGATCGATAGCGTCGAGCCCGACACGCGCCATGGCATGCCGTGCGTCCTCGCGCAGTTTGGCGCGGTCGATCCAGCCGAACCTGCCACGCTGCGGCAAACGGTTCAGAAACAGGTTCTCCGCCACCGAGAGGGTCGGCAGAAGGTTCAGCTCCTGCATGACCATGCGCACGCCGAGCGCTTCGGCGTCCTTGCGGCTAGCCGGCGCGTAGGCTGCGCCGCCTAGCGTCATCGAACCGGTCGTCGGCGTGACGAGGCCGCCGACGATCTTCGACAGCGTGCTCTTGCCCGCGCCGTTCTCGCCAGTCAGCGCCAGTACTTCGCCGGCGCGCAACTCCAGCGAGATATCCGCAAGCACCGGTTCAGCATAGGTCTTGCCGATACCCCGAACCTGCAGCACGGACGGGGCATCAACAAGGGATAGGTTGGGAGTGGACATCAGATTGACAAAGCCGGACAAGGATCAGGAAGCGTGGCTCCTCGACGGAGCGAGCCACGCGTTGTGCCGGTCTTACTTGGTGACCAGGTCGACAGGCGTTTCGACGACGCCCGACAATTCCGACTGCTTCTTGTGTTCGGCGATTGCCTTCAGCGCCGTGTCGATACCGAACACGGCCTGCTTCGCAGCGTACTGATCGGCCGTGGCGAGGACGCGGCCGTCGGCGAGCATCGGCTTGATCGCGCTGATGTCGTCATAGCCCACCACCTGGATCTTGCCGGCCTTGCCAGCCGCGCGCACCGCCGATACCGCGCCGATTGCCATGTTGTCATTGCCGCACAGCAGCGCCTTGACATCAGGGTTTGCATTGAGAATCTGACCCGCGACCGCGTTGCCCTTGTCGATTTCCCACTCGCCCGATTGCAGCGAGACAACCTTCATGCCGCCTGTTGCCATGGATTGCTTGAAGCCGGCCGTGCGTTGCTGCGCGTTGGTGGTGGTCGAAACGCCTTCGATAATGGCGACGTTATCGCCCGACTTCAGGTGCTTGGCCAGGTAGTCACCCACCTTCTGCGCGCCCTTGGCGTTATCCGGGCCCACAAACGGAATGTTCAGGTCTTTCGACTTGAGCACGTCCCGGTCCAGTTGGTTGTCGATATTGACCACGATAATGCCCGCATCCACCGCCTTCTTGAGCACCGGCACCAGCGCCTTGGAATCGGCCGGGGCGATCACCAGCGCATCGACCTTCGACACAATCATCTGCTCAACGATACGAATCTGGTTAGCCGTGTCCGTCTCGTCCTTGATGCCGTTCGTGATCAGGTCGAATTTGTCGGGATTCTGCTTCTGATAGTCCTTGGCGCCGGTTTCCATGGTGAGGAAAAACTCGTTCGCCAATGACTTCATCACGAGCGCGACCTTCGGCTTGTGTGCGGTCTGTGCGAATGCGGCGGGCATGGGCAGGAGCGAGGCCGCGAAGAGGGCTGCGCTGGCAACGATAGCGCGACGCCGCGCCGCTTGGAAATGGCGATTCATTGTTGTGTCTCCGTATCGCTCGTTCGGTCTACATACTGATAGCCGTTGAGTCGTGTGTTGAGTCGGGATGTCACGCTTGCCTCCGGCCGTGGATGAAACGGTCAAGCGGCTTCGCCAGATGCTGGGACAAGAATGACTGGCTTCAATCCTATCCTCGCGATCCCGGTTATGCTATGTCAAATTTCAAAATCGAGCGTTTCAAAAATGGAACACGTGGACTGGGATGACCTGAGGATTCTGGTGGCGATCGCGCGAGGCGGCACGATGCGCTCTGCCGCAGCCGCTTGCGACCTGAGCGCGCCGACCCTGTCGCGCCGCCTGACGGAGCTCGAGCGGCGGCTAGGTGAACCGCTGATCGACCGAGTGCCGTCAGGCTGCACCGTGACGGCTTTCGGCGCCAAGGTGCTGGCCTACGCCGAGCAGATGGAGGACCTCGCCCATCGGATCGAGCGCGCCGCGGACGTGAACGGCGACGGTGGTCCGCACGGCACGGTGCGGATCAACGCCGTCGAATGGCCGTCGTACATTCTGCTGAAACTGCTCGGCTCATTCCAGGAGCGGCTGCCTGGCCTCGCCATCGAGGTGCTGACTTCGCGTCGGCCTTATAGCCTCGCAAGACGCGAAGCGGATATTGCGCTGTGGTCGGAATGCCCCGACGAGGGTGACCTGTATGTCCGGCGCATCGGCAGGATCCGCTTCGGGCTGTTTGGCTCGCGTGATTACTATCTACGCCACAAGGCAGCGATTACCCGGAAGGAATGGGACAAGCTGTCGTTCGTCGGCTATGACGACCGGCAACCGGATCACCCCGCCACGCAATGGCTAAAGACGCTGCCCGGCGCACCGGCGCCCTCGCTGCGCAGCAGCTATGGCATGGGCGTATTCGATGGAGTGCTGGGCGGCTCCGGGCTCGGCGTGCTCGCTCAACTCGCGGGCGACACAACGAGCGATCTGGTCTGTGTTGAGCGGCACATCAAGGCGCTCGATCAGGACGTGTGGATGGTGTTGCATCCCGCCCTGCGCGATAGCGAGCGGATACGGACGGTGGCGAATCTGATTGCCGAGATCTTCCGCTAGGGTTGCGCTATTGCTGGCGCTGAACCGTCCGGCCGTCGACAAGATCGATCGTCTCGCCAATCTTGAGCGCCTGAATCTGCTGGATGTGTTGCGCTGAAAACTTGTGTTCGGGATCAAGAAACACGTGCATCGGATAGACGAACGTCCCCTGCTTCCAATAGCGGCGGTCAAAGCTCACGGCAAACTTTTTCTCTACTGGCTTTGCTGGGCTGAGCGGGCCGAGTGACGCCAGCGTGGCGCGAAACCTGACGACCTCACTGCGAACCAGATCACGTTGCGACGTCACCAGCATCGCTACTTCGCTTTCAGGGTCGCTCACAGCCGGGCAATTCTCAGCAGCCGCAATCGCGGCCTCGGCTGCCTGAACGAGTCCCTGGAGCCACTGCTTCGTATCGGACAGTCCGTTATTTTCCATCATGTTTCACACTTCCTTTCTGGCACTGGCCCAATTTGCCAGCCATGCCTGGACGTGTCAATGATCGGTTTCTCGACGTCCACTGTCCCCCAGTTGGCCGAGCCGGCAAGCCGGGCGCGGGAACGTGAGCCGTTAAGCGGCGCGGCGCTTGAGCGGAAGTCAAACAAGGCACCAAAGGCACGACATCCGAAAGATTTTCTTTTGCCTCCGGCAAGATATCGTCGATGGTCGATGAATCGGAGAGAGCCCATACTCCGTTCTCATCTCGTTGCCGGTCGTATCGACCCGCGAACTCCCGCGTTGCCCGATAGAAATCGTTTCGCGCAGCGCAACGGATACCGCGGCTTGGCCGGACTGCAGCGAGCACACCCAATCAACGATTAACGGCAGACATAGAAGGACCCGGCAAGATGAATCCAAGAGCCATAAGCCTGATGGCGACAACCGCCTTTGCATGCGCGTTCACAACCGTTAGTCACGCGGCCGACGATCAGCAGGATGCGATCAGAAATGCGGTGAACCGTGCCATCCAGCCGGTGATGGCCAAGGACGACATTGCGGGCATGGCGGTCGGCATCATCGTCGGAGACAAGCACTACGTACTCAACTATGGCGTGGCGTCGAAGGAAACCAGGAAGCCCGTCACACGTGATACCTTGTTCGAACTCGGTTCCGTCAGCAAGACATTGACCGCGACGCTGGCGTCTTACGCGCAGGTTAGCGGCTATCTGTCTTTGTCCGACCCGACGAGCAAGTTCCTCCCGTCGCTGCAGCATAGTCCGTTCGGCAACGTGAGCCTGCTCAATCTGGGCACGCACACCCCCGGCGGATTGCCGTTGCAGGTGCCGGACAATATCCACAATAACGATCAGTTGCTGCAGTATTTCCAGACGTGGCAGCCCACCTATGCGCCGGGAACGTATCGAACTTATGCCAATCCTGGCATCGGAGCGCTCGGTCTGATCACGGCGAAGAGCATGGGGCAGGATTTCAACGCACTGATGGAACATCAACTGCTTCCCGCGCTCGGCATGAAGAGCAGTTACATCGATATTCCCGCTGCAAAATTGCCTGACTACGCCGAGGGCTACACGAAAGCCGGCGCTCCGATCAGGATGGCGCCTGGCGTGCTGTCCTCTGAAGCTTATGGCATCAAGGCGACCGCTGACGACATGGTCCGCTTCCTCGAAGCCAACATGAATGTGGTCCAGGTGGCTCCCAAGCTTCAGCGCGCAATCACCGATACGCACACGGGTTACTTCAAAGCGGGGCCCATGACTCAGGACCTGATATGGGAACAATATCCGTATCCGGTCACATTGAAGACGCTGCTGGACGGGAATTCATCGGCGATGGCCTTCAACGCAACGCCCGTCACGCCAATCAAGCCGCCACAGGCTCCTCGAGAAGATGTCTGGATCAACAAGACCGGATCGACCAACGGCTTCGGCGCTTATATCGCATTCGTTCCGCAGAAGCGGCTGGGGATCGTCATCCTCGCCAACAAAAACTTCCCCATCGATGAACGGGTCACGGCTGCATACCAGATCCTCACATCACTGGCCAACGGCGAGCAATGAACGTTGAAGAGGGGGACTTTCCGATGAAACGCCTTAGCGCCTTTGCTTTGATGCTGCCGGCTCTTGCGCTTATTAGCGTTCAGTCAGTCCAAGCGGCCGACAGCGCCCCGGTGGCAAAGGAGACCGTCGTGTTGCAACGGGTCCCCGTCCCAGGAACCGATCGAGAGATGGGCATGGGCATCGCGGAATTTCCTCCGAACGCGTCGAAACCGCGGCACAAGGCGACCGGGCCTGAGGTCGCCTACGTGCTCGAGGGCGAGGTTACGGTGCAGGTCGATGGTCAACCCACGCAAGTCGTCCGTGCAGGCGAGAGTTACCGGATGCCGGCGGGTGTCGTCCACGTGACCAGCGCCGGACCGGCAGGCGCCAAGGTCCTTGCGACCTGGGCCTGGGTGCCGGGAAAGCCGTTCAACGTTCGTGTGGCGGAGTGACCTAGGGTCGATCCGCGCGGATACCCGTTCTGCAACGCGATCCGCGTGATCCATTAGGCACCCCGCAACCTCAGATATTCTCGATCGTCACCGGTTCAATCTTGTCCGCCGGTTCGAAGCCAAAAATCCTGCCGTAAAAGTACAACTCGGCTTCGAGCGAATGGGTGATGGTCTCGGCGCGTCTGAAGCCGTGCCCTTCCCCCTCATACAGCACATGGGCAACCGGCAGGCCTTTCGCGCGTACCACCTGATAGATCGATTCTGCTTGATTCGGCGGCACGACCTTGTCCTCTGCGCCCTGGAACAGGATCATGGCGCTCGACATCTGCTCCACGAAATGAATGGGCGAACGTGCCTGATAAACGGCCTGCGCTTCGGGATAAGGACCCACAAGCCGAAGCAGGTAACGCGATTCGAACTTGTGCGTGTCCGTCATCAACGCTTCGAGGTCGCCGACTCCGTAGTAGCTGGCGCCCGCCTTGAAGAAATCGTGGAAGGCTAACCCGCACAGCACCAGGTAACCGCCTGCGCTGCCGCCACGCACGGCCAACGCGTCCTTGTTCACGCGCCCTCGCTCGATCAGGTAACGCGCTGCGTTGATCGCGTCGTTGACGTCGGTGATGCCCCATTGACCATCGAGCCGTTGCCGGTATGCCCGGCCATGTCCGCTGCTGCCGCCGTAGTCTACGTCGACGACGGCGAAGCCGCGACTCGTCCAGTACTGGATCGGCCACCGGAATCCGGAATGGGTCGACGAGGTTGGCCCCCCGTGGGCAATCACGATCAGCGGCGGCAACGTGCCTTCCGGACCCTTGAAGTCGGGATTGGCGGGTGGATAGAAGAATGCATGGGCATGCAGACCGCCCTCGGTCGGAAAGCGGATCGGCTCGGCGATCGATACGTAGCGTGCGTCCACTACGGCACGGTCCGATTGGCGCAACACCCGGCAGGTGCGAGCGTGGAGATCGAACTCGACGATCGCCTCGCCCGCGGTCGGCGAACTGCCGACGAACACAGCCCGCTCGCTATTGACCTGCAGGTCGCGCATCGTGCTGTATGGCGTCGGAATGTCGGCGAACGCGCCGCTTGATGGATCGCACGCGGCCAGATGCGTGACGCCATCCTGCTCGTAAAGACACACGACGCGGCCGTCTGCCGTGAAACCATAGGTTGTCGTCCCGAAGACCCATTGAGGCTTGCCGAATTCGGCCTCCATCGGGTGAAGCGCCTCGAGTGCGGAGTCGGCGTCGGCCGTGACGGCAGCGGATGGGCCACCTCGTACGCGATACAGATTCCACCAGCCACTGCGGTCCGATACGACATACAACTCGCCAGCCGGCGACCACGCGGGCTGAAAAAGCGACTCGGCAGGGCCGCCAGCCACCCGGCTCGGCGTCCCGATCGTGCCGTCAGCCGCAATCTCCGCCACCCACAATTCCGTCCCATCCCATGGCATGTTCGGATGGTCCCAGGTGAGCCATGCGAGACGCGTTCCATCGGGGCTCATGCAAGGCGACGCGAAGAAGTCATGACCGCCCGCGATCACTTCGGTCGCGCCGGTTGCCAGATCAATGCTCGCCAGCGTATTCACCGGTTCATGGCCGCCTTCGCGATGGTCTTCGCAAACACCGATCAGACGTCCGTGGCCCGCATCGGCGATCAGGTCCGCATAGCGAAGGCCCTCGGTTTGCGTCACCGCTTTCGGCTGGCCGGAGGGGTCGAGCGTATAGACCTGCTGGTCCTTGAAGTTGACAAAGAACAGGCCAACTGCAGTCACCGCCAGTGCGCCTCCGCCGTACTCGTGCGCACGCGATGCCGCGTCGAACGGTGCGGCGGTCAGTTCCTCGACTTCACCGTCGGCGCGAAACCGGACTACCGCATGTCGGCCTTTTTCCTGCGGACGTCCCTCGGTCCAGTAAATACCTTCGCTACCGATGCGAGGCTGCCCGAGCCGGAGCGATTCACCTACGACCAGTTGGGCGGTAATCGGCGATTTCCAGCTGCCAAATGCCGCGTAAGTGGACGAGCCTGCTGTCGATGAGGAACCTGAATGGGTGGAATTCATGGAAGAGCGAGAAATGAGAGGTGGGGAATGAGCGTATCACGGAGCATTCCCCTAACGTAACTCGGCACCCGGCGACACGGTGCGTCACGTTTTTTGTGGACTCAATGAGCGATCGACACGCGATCTTGGTATCGTAGGTGACGCTGCGTTGCAACTCGACGCATCCGCATCGCGCCAGGCACGGCTTGGATAATTCGCGTTGCCGTCGGCGTTTTTCTCCGGAAGCGATCATCACGGACAACACCATGAATGACAGCCCGCAACGCTCCCCTCATCAAACCGGAAGATCCTTCCGGAGCATGCTGCGGCCAGTAGCGGTTGTCGATCGCTGGCTAACGCGCGTCGATCCCGGTACGCACCGTCGAATCAAGGGCTTGCGACTCGTGACGGCGTACGGCATCGCGGCCGCACTCGGGACGTTGCAGGACATTGCCCATAGTGTGCCCAGCAGCATCTCGCTGGGTTACCTCGCGGGTAGCTTCGCCCTCTGGGCGAGCGTGTCCGAGGGCAGGACAAAACGAGCCGAGTCAAGCCGTGATCTCATGCTGCTGTGCTTTGCCGCCGCGTTGGGTGCGGTTTTGTTCGTGGTTTTATCCGGGCCGCTGCAACACGCAGGCCCGGTGAAACCAGAACTGATTCTCGTGACTGGCGCATTCCTGGTCGGATATCTCAAACGATTCGGGATCCTTGGCGCTGGTATGGGATCTCAAATCTATATAGGCGAGTTGCTCGCTTATGGCGCCCATCTAACGACGGCCGACCTGCGGGCGATCGGGATTGCCGCGTTGATCGCCACGCTGGCGTCGATCGTGCCACGCATGCTAAGCGGCCCGGCGGAACGACCCGTCATCGCTGCCGCGCTCGCCGCCGGGCCGGAGCCCACTGCCGGAAGATGGTCGCCGGAGTTCTTCATGGGATTGCAAGCGGGCATCGGCGCGCTGGTCATCGTCTTGCTGAACGGCCTGATTGGCCTTGAGGAGTCTGCCTGGGCCATCACTGCGTGCACCTACGTTGTCGCAGGTTCGGCGACCGGTACGATGCAGCGGGTGCGTCGCCGCATTATCGGTACGCTGATCGGCGTTCCAATAGGCCTTGCCTGCCTGCCGCTTGCAGAGCACGCGCCGCTGCTGATATGGGCGGCAGCCGCACTCGCGATGATCATCTACGCGATGGCGTTGCCCGAACGCTACGACATCGCCTGCGGGGCGTTCGCTTTCACGTTGATCGTCACGCTTGCGGCAAGTGGCATGCACTCGATTCCCGTGCTCGCCGCCCGCGCCTGGGAGACGCTCCTCGGCGGAACACTCGGCCTCGCTGCCGCCATGCTCATTTTTCCAATTCGATCTTCGGAGCGCAGCAAATAGGCCGCGGGCGGCCCTGTCCCGTGCGTGCCCAACTGGCTGATCTTTCGACGAATCCGCTCTGATAGATTTTTACAATGGAAAGATATCTTGACCACACGGATGATCACCCGTTAATATTTTTCCACTGGAAACATTAACGGGCGACGACACTGACCTGCTTGCCCAACCCTCTTATTGCGGCAGCGCGAACTCGCGCTACCGCTTGGACGACTGGACACTCTGGAGCTCAAGATGAATCTTCTTCTGGCGTTTGCCCCTTTTATGGCGTTCGTGGTGATCGAGCGGCTGGTCGGCGTACCGGCGGGACTCGCGGCCGGCGCCCTTGTCGCTGGCGTTTTGCTGGTGCGCGATCTGGTGACACCGGGACGCCGCATCAAGCTGCTGGAGATCGGCACGGTCCTGCTGTTCGGTGCGCTTACAGTCTACGCGCTCACGAACGACGTGCAATGGTCGATCGCCGCAGTGCGGCTGCGCGTCGATGCCGGCTTGATGCTGATCGTGCTGGCGTCGATCGCCTTGCGGCAGCCGTTCACGCTGCAATACGCTCGCGAAGCCGTCGGTCGCGAACACTGGCACAGCCCGGACTTCGTGCATATCAACTACGTGATCAGCGCGGCCTGGGCCGTCGCCTTCGGGGTGCTCGTGCTGGCCGATATCGTGATGGCTTACGTGCCGGCGCTGCCACATTCGGCGGGAATCATCGCGACGGCAGTGGCACTGATCGCGACGATGAAGTTCACGTCGTGGTATCCCGACCAGCGGGCGGCAAAGCGAGTATGAACTGACGAACCGACGGTCTGAGCTTTCCCGGCGCATCAATTCATCGATAAATTTGGATCTCAGACCGGAAATATATCGTTATTCATTCACGATCGTCATGTCTACCATGCTGTCCAGACGCTTGATGAAGCGCACATTCCTTCAACCTCTGGAAGCCCCTGTCGCCATGACTACCCCACTCCTCCCGTTCCATATCGCATTCCCGGTCCACAGCATCGAGGCGGCGCGCGCGTTCTACGGCGACCTGCTGGGCTGTCCCGAAGGCCGTAGCGCGCCCGACTGGGTCGACTTCAACCTCTACGGTCACCAGATCGTCGCGCATCTCGCGCCGGGCGAAACGGGTGTGAGTTCGACCAATGCCGTCGATGGACACGGCGTCCCCATACGCCATTTCGGCGCGCTCCTGACGATGCCGCAGTGGACCGCGCTCGCGGAAAAGCTGAAGGCGGCCGGCATGCAATTTGTGATCGAACCGTACATCCGCTTTAAGGGCGAACCGGGCGAACAGGCCACCATGTTCTTTCTGGACCCAAGCGGCAACGCGCTCGAATTCAAGTCGTTCGCGAGCCTCGATATGCTGTTCGCGAAGTAAGGCCACGCAAGCATCGTCGTGCCACGCTGGAACGTGTGGCGAGCGATTACCCGCTTCGCAGCGCGGCGTGATGGGGCGGTCCGCCGCTGGGACGACCCGACCCATCAGCCATCAAGATCGCTCAGGAACTTCCGGGCTGGCGCGAAGAAGGTCACGCCGGCGACGGCCTTGGAGAAGTCCAGGATCCGGTCGTGAAGTGGTGGAGGATTACCGACGAACATCCGTTCCAGCATTTTCTCGATTACCCAGAGGTGGCGCGAATAGCCGATGAAGTAGGTGCCGTACTCGCCGCGGCCAGGGACAGCGAACGGCATGTTGTCGCGCAGGATGTCGTGCTCGCCCTCGGCGTCCTCGATCGTGCAGAGTGTCTTGTGCGACTTTTGCCCCTCGATCGCGTCCGGCAACTCGACGTTGTCGAACTTGGTGCGGCCAATGATCGCCTCCTGGGTCTCCACCTTCTGCGC
>Ga0302234_10002519_pt1 | contig 11595 bp, 8 predicted proteins | sample II_Palsa_N3_2_FD_193576 | JGI IMG/M metagenome (GOLD analysis project Ga0302234, IMG submission 193576) | Peat permafrost microbial communities from Stordalen Mire near Abisko, Sweden - II_Palsa_N3_2 | ecosystem: Environmental > Terrestrial > Soil > Palsa > Peat permafrost | place: Sweden... | reverse complement strand
CGAATAACATCAGCGAGCGCGGCGTCCGGCCGAACAAGACCCAGCAGAAGATATCCGGCCGCTTCACCAGCGAAGACACCACCCAGGACCGGCTCGACATCCGAAGCTACATCGACACCGCCCGCAAACACGGACAGGACGCCCTCACTGTCCTCCGCGCGATCTTCACCGGAAACCCCTGGCGGCCACCCGCGGCCGGGCTATCGCCCTGACCCCAGCGAGCAACCCGAACCACCTGACATCACCCACCGCGCACGGGGTGAATGTTTACCTCTGGAACTGCCCTGTAGCCGGCCATCCCTTTCTCGGGAACAGTCGTTCGGCGCGCCGCTTCAGCGCATACCACAGTTTGGCTCCAAGAACAATCGACTAATCAGTGCTTGCCGATGGACACGGCAATAACTTTGAGACCGTGATTAGAGATGCTTGGCAGCGGCGTCGTGACCGAATTACCAATAACGCCGAGCGGAAGGATCAGCATCGCTTAACCGAAATTAGATTGGTCAGTCCGGATGCGCTCCAGCAGCTGTCGCCACTGCCTGACGGAAAGCGTCAACTGGGGACCGGACGGATCTTTCGAGTCCCTGAGCAGTACAGACGCAGGGCCATCGGCGATTTCGACGCAGTTACCTTGATCAGCACTGTGCCTGCTCCTGCGCCACTCAATAGGAAAGTGCCACTCCGGCTGAACATCCACCAACGATCCTCCGCTCGTCAGCCGAAGGTTTCGGCGAATCAGACGGTAGCGCCCAGCCAGCAGCGATCAGAGAGCATAAAACCGCAGCCTCTTGGACAATCTTGCCAAGATTATAAACGGTTTTGCTTTGACCGCCTACGCCAGATAGTCGTCGATTTGATGATCGAAAGCTCCGCTTCCCTGACTGATGATGCTATTGCGTTCACTGAGAGCAGAGAAACCTTTGATTCTAGAAAGAACTCCTTTGTTTAACAGCATTTCTTCTGCCGCGCTCCTGATGAACGCGATCGACTCACGTTCCGGCAGAGCAAGGCTCAGGAGAGCCTCAAAGTTACTGGCGTACTCCGAAACCTGAGTGCTGTCGGTGGCGATGACGGCGCGGTCAGCGCGCCCAGGGTCGAGGTAGACGAGGTCGGGAAGATCGCCCTCGAATTCCAGCAGGGTGAAGGCGCCGGACAGGCCGGGGTGAGCTCCGGCCTTGAAGGGAATCACCCGGACGGTAACGAATTCACTGCTGGCGGCTGTATCGGCAATAAAGCGAAGCTCATGAGGCATGATCGCGGGGTCGGACTCGATCCCGACGTGCCGCCGGATCACCGCTTCGTCCAGTACGTACTCCTGGCGAGGAGGCTCGCGGCGCTGAGCGAGCTCCGACTGCCGCTGTATCCGCAGCTTCACTACGGGGGCGACCTCGATCGCGTCGACCGCGCTGGTCGTCAGCGCCTCCGCATACTGGGTCGTCTGGAGCAGTCCGGGGACCACCGTGCCGGGGAACTGCCGGATCGACGACGCACCGGCCTCGTAACCGACGTAGTTCAGGTACGGTGCCGCCACCTCCCCCCGGTAACCATCCCACCAGCCTGGCTCTTTCGCCCCCCGGTTCAGCGCATGAAGTCGCTCGCGGTCGCTGTCGGAGGTGACCACGTAACGACTCAGCAGAGCATCCAGATCGACTTTGGTGATGGAGCTGCGGCCGCCCTCGACCCGAATCAGCTTTGAGGGGGACCACTCAAGGACGCGGGCGACCTCTTCCTGGGTCAGCTTATTTTTCTTTCGCAAGCGAACAAGCTCGGTACGCAGGATCGCGCTCTGCACGACCGGCCCATGATCAGCCCCCATCGGCTTGTCACTCTCCGTAGCTAAAGATTCCAACCTACGAGGTCACCTCCTGCCAGCCAGCAAACAACAAGTAGGCACGTTGGCAGGTCGCGCTTTAGAACCAGGCCACCTTACTGCGCGCCGCCGCACACCGGCTACCAGCCCCGCCCACCCGAAATGCAGTCCTCAAGGGCAAGGTCGCGCAGCGAGAGCAGCCTGTCAACCTCCCAGCATGCGAATTACAAGGATTCATCATGGAAGGTGGCACCCTGACCTAGATGACCAGCACGTTTCAAGATCGTAACTCTTTGTGAGATCCGGCTTTCCAGCCGTTCGTCCCGCCATCGGCCGCCGCCAACCTAGCGATCCGCCACCTACTGGTTACGAAGGGTACAGATTAGTACTTGTCATAATGCTATATGGCACTTCGGAAGTAGTCAGGGATATGATCACGCATGACCGGGTCACCCCGGCATCCTTCGCGCACGTTCATAGCAAGACTCACACCGCCGGTAGCGCGTCGACGACGCAGGAGTCGCCGGGGCCACCGGGTCCCCCGGGGCCACCGGAGAACTGGCGCCCTGAAGACACCGCCCAGGCCGCCCAGCGGCCCGGGCAACAAGCCGAATCTTCCGACTCCGGAGAAGGGATTCCCGCAATGCCGGCCGATCCGCCTGAAGCCGCCGACGAGGAAGAGGCCGGGCCAGCAGCGCACACCGATCCCCCCTCTGGCCCGGCCCCCTCCAGCAGCATGGCGCTGTCATTCCGCCATGGGTCAACACGGTTCAACTTCACGATCGCGCGCTACAGGACCGATCCCGTACTGGACGGTGACCGTGGCGTCGCCACCTACCCGATTCCGCCAGCCGCACCCGGCGGTGATGTTCGCGGGCGCGGGTGGCGCCCCCGGCTGCGCCCGGCACACAAGCGCCAGGCCGGTCATTTCCATGCTTCGCTCCCTCCGCCCGAGACGCCCGAGACGCCCGAGACGCCCGATCAGCCGGGTGAGCCGGAACCATCGCACCCACGCCGCCGTCGGCCTAGTCCCCCCGTCAGCTTCTGGGATGTCCTCAGCCCGGCCGAGAGGAGTGAATTCAGCTCTCAGGCCCACAAACGCACGTTCGCCAGTGGCGCACGGCTGATGCGGGAAGGAGAGACCGCGGATAACGTCGTCGTCATCCTGGCCGGACGGACCAAGATCTGCGTCGACGGCAACGGGCAGGAACGGACCATCGCCTACCGCGGCCCGGGGCAGCTCCTCGGCGAACGTGCGGCGCTGCAGGTGAGTGTGCGCTCGGCCACCGTCGTCGCGCTGGACACCGTGCATGCCCTGGCCATGCACACGGAAGACTTCGCGGCCTTCCTGAGCGCTCATCCGGCAGTCCTCGACATCGTGGAGAGCCAGGTCTATTTCCGTTTGACCGAAGAGCCGACTCAGGCCAGCGCGGGCGACGGTCTCCCTGCTGAGGAATCCGGCCTCGCGGCCGCCGGCCGGGCCGTTACGCGCGCCCCCACCTCGCCGCAGCCCCTGACCGGGCACAACTGCACGGTCATCTTCACTGACGTCGTGAGTTTCGGCTCGCCAGAGCGGGACGACAGCGACCGTGTCCTCATCAGGCACGAACTTATGGCGATGACCAGTGCCGCGCTCAAAGCAATCTGGGCCGAATGCTTCTGGGACGACAGGGGTGATGGCTTGCTCGTGATCGTCCCGTCCACGGTGCCGACGGCGAAGGTGCTGGAATTCCTCCTCGTCGCGTTGCCTATCGCCCTCAAGCGGCACAACGGCAGCTGCGGAGCCGGTACCCGCTTCAAGCTGCGGGCCGCGCTGGACGTCGGCGCGGTGACCAGCGATGAGATCGGCGTGTCGGGCCAGGTCATCATCAACGCGGCCCGGCTGCTTGACGCATCGGCGCTAAAAAGGGCCATCAGCGGCAGCGACGCCCCGCTGGGCCTCATCGTCTCGGATTTCGTGTATCACAACACGGTGCGGCACGCGAGGCACGTGACGGACCCGGCCGCCTACCGCAGGGTGCGGGTCAGGGTCAAGGAGGCGTCCCTGCCGGCCTGGATAAGCCTCGTCGGCTCACCTCTGCAGGCACCGCCGCAGTGGATGGCGTTACTCGCCGCCGGATGAACGAGCCGGACGGTGTCATTCAGTACCCCTGTGCAGAAGGTGACCAGCAGAAAGCCTGAGCCCAGAGAGTGGATTGCGGCTTCTGAGCCGGGTAGGAGAATGCCAGCAGCACGTTCAACTTCCCGGGGAGCCCATTGATGCCGACCGATAATGAGCCGCCCGTGGTCATCGTGGGGGCGGGGGTCGCGGGCCTGACCTGCGCGCTCGACCTGGCGGCGGCCGGGGTGCCGGTGCAGATCCTGGAAGGCTCCGACGGGGTCGGCGGGCGGATGCGGACCGACCGGCGAGACGGGTTCCTGCTGGACCGCGGCTTTCAGGTCTTCAACACGTCCTATCCGCAGGTGAAACGGCGGATCAACCTGCGTGCGCTGCAGCTGCGGCCGTTCACGCCGGGGGCGCTGCTGCACACCGGCGACCGCCGCCTGCGGTTCGCCGATCCGACGCGACAGCTCAGCGGGGCAGCCGACCTGCTGCGGGGCCGCCTGGCCGGGCCGTCCGACGCGATCGCGCTGGCCCGGCTCTGCGCCTCGGACATGCTGCTGCCGGTGACCCTGATCAAACGGCAGCCGGACCGGGCGACGTTCGCCGCACTGAGCGAAGCTGGCATCTCCACCAGCCTGTGCGAGCTGTTCTTCCGCCCCTTCCTGGCCGGAGTCTTCCTGGAAGACGAGCTTGAAACGTCGGGCCGGTTCTTCCACCTGGTCTGGCGCAGCATGCTGCGCGGCACCCTGTGCCTGCCGCGGCGCGGCATCCGGGCGGTTCCCGAGCAGCTCGCGGCCGCGCTGCCGACGGGGACCATTCAGCTGGAAACACCGGTACGGTCACTGACCGAGGACGGCGCCGTGCTCGCGGACGGAAGCGAGGTGCCGGCCCGGGCAATGATCGTGGCGACCGGCGCGGCCGAGGCCGCGCAGCTGCTCCCGGACCTGAGTGTGCCGGCGACGCGGACCGTCACCACCTTCTACCACGCGGCGCCGTCCACACCGCTGGCCGAGCCGACGTTGCTCGTCGACACCGAGCGGAAGATCCTCAACACGGTCGTGCTGACCGAGGTCACCCCCGCGTATGCGGCCGGTAACCGGGCGCTCGTCTCCACTTCCGTCCTCGGTGACGCGAGCGGGCGGGAGCCGGACGTCCGGGCCCGGCTCGCCGAGATGTACCGCGTGGACACCTCGGGCTGGGAAGGCATCGGAACCTATGTCGTCCGGGGGGCGCTGCCGGCGATGCCGGCCCCGCATCCGCTCAGCCGGCCCACCCGGGTGGGGCCCCGCCGGTTCGTCTGCGGTGACCACCGGGCCACCGGCTCCGTGCAGGGCGCCATGGCGTCCGGGACCCGCGCTGCACGGGAATTCCTGGCCGGTGCAGGCCACGACTCCTGAACCGGCGGCCCGGCGCTGGCTGTTCGCCGACCAGCTCGGCCCGCACTTCCTCGACACCCCCGGCCAGCCGGTGCTGCTGATCGAGTCACGGGCCGCGTTCGGGCGCAGGCCCGTGCACCAGCAGCGCGCCCACCTGGTGCTGTCCGCGCTCCGCCATCGGGCGGCCGAGCTCGGCGGCCAGGCCACGCTCGTCCGGGCCCGGACCTACCGGGAAGCCCTGGCCACGGTGGAGGGCGAGCTGACCGTGTGCGGGCCCACGTCGATGGCGGCCGACCGGTTCGTACGGGACCTGCCCCACGTGACCGTGCTCCCGTCGCGGGGCTTCGCGACCAGCGCGGAGGAATTCGCCGGCTGGGCCCGGGAGCGAGGCCGCCGCAGGCTGCTGCTGGAGGATTTCTACCGGGACGCACGGATGCGTCTGCGGGTACTCATGGACGGCGGCGATCCGGCCGGTGGCCGGTGGAACTTCGACGCCGACAACCGTGAGCCGCCCCCGCCCGGCGGCCTCAACCTGCCCCGGCCGACGCCACCCACAGAGGACGACATCGACCGGGAAGTCCGCCGGGACCTGGACGAATGGCAGCGGTCCGGGCAGGTCCGGCTGACCGGCCGCGACGGCCCGCGGCAGTTCCCCGTCACCCGGGCCGAAGCGGTCGCGGCGCTCAAGGCGTTCGTGCGCGACCGGCTCCCGGGCTTCGGGCCGCATCAGGACGCGATGCTCGCGGCCGATCCGGTACTCGCGCACAGTCACCTGTCCCCGGCACTGAACCTCGGCCTGCTGGATCCGCTCGAATGCGTGCGCGCCGCCGAGGCCGCCTACCGGGCCGGGGACGCCCCGCTGGCCAGCGTGGAGGGCTTCGTCCGGCGGATCATCGGCTGGCGCGACTACGTGTGGCACCTGTACTGGCATTTCGGCGAGGGCTACCGGCACCGCAACCAGCTGCAAGCCCGCCGCGCGCTGCCCGAGTGGTTCACCGGCCTGGACGCGGACGCGGTGCGGGCCCGCTGCCTGTCCGACGCGCTGGCCCAGGTCCGCGACCACGGCTACGCCCACCACATCATCCGGCTCATGGTGCTCGGGAACTATGCCCTGCAGCGCGGCTGGAACCCGGCCGCGCTCACCGGATGGTTCCACGCCAACTTCGTCGACGGTTACGACTGGGTGATGGTGCCCAACGTCGTCGGGATGTCCCAGCACGCCGACGGCGGCCTGATGGCGACGAAGCCGTACGCGGGCGGCGGGGCCTACATCAACGGCGCAGGTCGCCGAGCAGGAACGGCAGCGCGGCGCTGAGCCGCCCTGATCCGCCCCGACGCGTCGCTGCCGGCGGCCCCCCTCGGGTCGCCGGCAGCGCTCCCTGCCCCGTGAATCAGCGCAAGACGTTCAGGGTGTTGGTGTCGTCGTTGACGAAGTAGACCTGGCGCGGGTTCGCGGTCGCGGCCAGGCCGAACAGGGCGCCCCCGGGCGGGTCGACGGTATCCACGTCGTGAACGGCCTTGACCTTGCCCGCCTGGGTCAGCTCGACGAGGTTGTTGTCGCCGGCGTTGACGGTCAGCAGGTCACCATTGGGCGCGAGGGTGAGGCCCAGCGGGCCGTTGAGGGGCGCGCCGGCCGAGACCGTAGCCGACGCGTCGCCCGCATTGACCGGGCTGGACCGGAAAATCGCGTCCGGAACCCTGGCGATGCGGGATTTGACGCTGTCGGCGACGAAGAGGGTCCCGCTGGGGCTCAGCGCGACCCCGGTGGGGCCAATGATCAAGGCCGCCGGGTCGGTGTGCACCGATATCCCGTTGGCGATCACCGTACTGGCGATGACCTGGGGCACCGCGCCGGTCAGCTTCAGCGTCAGCCGGACGACGTCGCCCTGGGTGGTGGCGGCCGGCTGGCCGTTGGTGATGCCGTTCAGGACGTTGGAGACGAACAGGTCGGCCACCGAGCCCAGGTCGAGCGCGGTCGCATCCCATGGGCCGTCGATCCCGTAGCCGCGGATGACTTCCCGCACGTGGCCCGAGGGGTCCAGCACGAACAGCTCACCGGGCTTCGTTGTCGCGGACGTCCCGTCGGCGGTCGGCAGGCTGCCGACGATCACCCATCCCGAGCGCAGGGCCACGAGTGCGGTGGTCAGCCCCACCCCGCTCAGCACGGAGCTGGCCGGGATCGTCGCGAACAGCTTCTGCTGGCCGCCCGGTGAAACCTCGACGATCGTGGTGCCCGTGCCCTGCTCATTGGCGGCGTTGTTGAAGTTGCTGACCAGCACGTCACCGGCGGTGAGCCGACCGTCGCTGCGCGGGACGATCGCGACCCCGTACGGATTGACGTCCCCGTTGGCCGGGACGGCGCTGGCCACTGTGGCCACCGTGTTCAGGCTGCCCACAAAAGAGCCGCCCGCGCCGGTGCTGGCCGCGGCCGGGAGTACCCCGGCTACCGCGGCCGCCGCGGCGAATGAGAGCAGCCCCACCGCCCGTTTCCTGACAGATCCCCTGTCCATTCGCGTGTCTCCCTCGGCTAGCGATGACGCATGCGATCGCACGCGCCCGCGCCAGGCCCGGCCGGTCACCCGTCGCTCACCTTCACTACGGGGGGACAGCCGTCACGAGATTGGAACCTGTGCGGAATTGCACCGGGAATTTCCGCATCCCCTGAAGAACGGATGACCGAACGGACCCACCCGGGAGTGGACACGCGGAAGCCGCGTCCCGACTCGGGTACCGAGGTTCCGGCCGGTGACACCGACTGAGCGGTATCGCGCGGAGCTGGCGCCGCGCGCCGAGGCGTGGCTGCGCGAGGCGGCCCCGGCGATCACCGCTCTTCTCGGTCAGCTGGGCTCGGCCGGTCCCGGCGCCGCCCAAAGCTAACCAGCCGTCACCCGCGAACGCGGAAGTACCTGCGGTTGCCGGGACCTGTGCGCCTATGACCGGCGTGCCAGCCGCCCCGGTACCCACCGGGAAAGCCCGTCAGCACAACAACCAGCGGACCGCTGCCGGCCAGCACCTCGCAGACATACCCGGCCCGGCCAAGCCCCGCCATCCGCACGCGGGCTGGTCCCCAGCCCGCCTGTTCACCCGCCAGCTCAATCCACGCCCGCGCCATCGAACAAGACCAACGTCTTGTTCGAATTTACTTTGCTGGCTTGACGAATGTTCCTCGGCCGTGGACGGTGACGATCAAGCCGCGCTCACGAAGTAGCTCGTTAGCGCGCCGGACAGTGTCATACGCAACGCCGAACGTCTTTGCTAGCTCGCGTTCAGGCGGCAGCCGCGTACCGGGCTGTAGTTCCCCGGATTCGATAAGTGACGAGATGTGGTTAGCGACCTGGACGTAGACCAGCTCAGGCCCATCGAGATCGATGGGCGGCACGTCGTCGGCGTCCACAGTGATCAAGGTAAAGCACGCCTGACCTGGTATTACGATCGCCTAGCTTGCCCGTGCTATACCAAGCTTAGTAGCTTGCTAGTGCCGTGCCCGGTGCCGACCCGTACCGGGCACGGTCCAAACGGGTCACTACGGGTCAGGCAAGGAAAGCTGTGATGGGTCTGCCGTTTGATCAAGTCGTCCGGCAAGAGCGCTTCATCCAGGACCATCCCGAGTGGTCGATCCACCCGCAGGACGGGGCCACCCGGTTCATCGCGGAAAAAGGCGACAACCAGGACTGCCACGTTGTCGCGGCCCTGTCGCTGCGGGAGCTGCTGAACCGGCTGGAAGAAATCGTGGCCGCCGAGTGACCGGCTGGGCGGTCCCGGACCAGGACCTCCTGCGGCGGATCATCTTCCAGCTTCAGCGCCCGGACTGGCGCCTCCGCCCGCCATGCACCGGGTAACAGCCCGGACGGCACATTGCACGCCAGCAACGGCACCACCGACCCGGCCGCCGGCTCCTTAGCCGCCCTGCTGGACGAGCTGGACTCGTTCTACGCCACCTGACCGGCGGTGACACCCACCGGCGTGCCGGTCCATGCCCGCCGAAAATGTCGGCATTGCCGGAGAACCGGGTTTCCGGCCCGGCCCTGCCTGATGCCGGGATAGAACCAGGTTGCCTGCAGCCGCACAACTGGGAGGGACCACACCCCAAGACCACGTTAGCCATTTGACCAGGCACACTGGGTCGGCCCCCGGGCTAGCACCGCGGATCCACGTGGATTTTGGGGGCGCCGCCCCAGTCGGGCGGGCGGTGACCGGCCAGGACCTCGGCCACGTCGTCCAGCCCGACGGTCGCGGCGACGATCGGCCGCGGGTCGACGGCCCCGCTGGCGTAGAGCGAGATCGTCTCGGCGAGGCCGCCGGACGCGCTGAGCACGCCGGTCGCGGTGATGTCCTTCAGCACGAGAGTCCGGGTATCGAGCGGGCTGGGCTCAGCGGACAGGCCGATATAGGCGACCCGGCCGCCCGGCTCGACGATCTCGGCGGCCAGCGACGGTAGCCCTGCGGCGGTGGACGCATCCAGAACCGCGTCGAACGGGAGGCCGGGGAGGGTGTCGCGGAGCCAGGTATGGCCAAGGCCGACGTCGCGGGCGAACCGCAGCGACGGTTCGTCGCGGCCGAGCAGGTGCACCTCGGCGCCCAGCGAGCGTGCGATCTGCGCGGCGAGCAGCCCGATGGTGCCCGGGCCCATGACCAGGAGCCGCTGCCCGGCGCCGGTCTGCGCGGGGCCGGTCTGCGCGGGGCGGGCCAGCGCGGCGCGGACGGCGCGCAGGGCGTTCCCGCCGGGTTCGACGAGCGCGCCCGTGACCGGCCCGATCCCGGCGGGCAGGGCGTGCAGGGCACTGGCCGGCACGAGCAGCTGCTCAGCCAGGGCGCCGGGCCAGCCGCCGCGGATTCCGATCTCGAACCGCTCCGCGCACAAATGCTGCCGCCCGCCGAGACAGCGCCGGCACCGCCCGCAGCCGAGCATGGTGTCCCCGATGACGCGCTGCCCGACCCAGGCGGCGCTCGCCTCATCCCCGGACCGGGCGACGACCCCGCACCACTCGTGGCCGATGCGGACGGGGTAGCGCGCCTCGCCGGTGCGCAGGTAGGCCATGTGCCCGGTGAAGAATTCCATGTCCGTGCCGCACACGCCGGCCCGCTCGACATCCACGACGACCTGGCCGGGGGCCGGCGACGGCGGATCGACGTCCTGCACCGCGCCATGGCCGGGCCCGGTGATCACGAATGCGCGCACGCCCGGTTACCTGCTGGTCCGGGCACCGGGCGCGAGGGGCGAAACGGTAACGTCCATGGCGATCCGAATACTAGGCCGAGATGCGAGGAAGCGGAGAAGATGGCTGATCTGCGGAGCGCCCAGTGGTACGGCGGGCAGGACCGGGACTCATACATCCACCGGGCGTGGATGCGCCGCGGCGCGCCCGACTCTGCCTTTACCGGCCGCCCGCAGATCGCGATCGCCAACACGGCCTCCGACCTGGTGCCGTGCAACCGGCACCTGACCGAAGTCGCCGAACACGTCGCCGCCGGTGTGTGGGAGGCCGGCGGGGTCCCGCTCGACATGCCGGTGGTGTCGCTGGGCGAGACACAGGTGCGGCCCACCGCGATGCTGTGGCGGAACATGGCCGCCATGGCGATTGAGGAGATGATCCGGGCCAACCCGATCGACGGCGTCGTGCTCCTCGGCGGCTGCGACAAGACCATCCCTGCGCTGCTGATGGGCGCGGCGTCCGTTGACCTGCCCGCGGTCGTCGTGCCGGGTGGGCCCATGCTGACCGGCACGTTCCGCGGAGTGCCGCTGGGCTGCGGGACCGACGTGTGGCGACTGAGCGAGGACGTCCGCGCGGGCAAGCTGTCGCAGCAGGACTTCCTCCAGTCGGAATCGTCAATGATCCGCAGCCGTGGGCACTGCAACACAATGGGGACCGCCTCCACCATGGGCCTGCTGGCTGAGGTGCTCGGCACCACGCTGCCCGGTACGGCCGGCCTGCCCGCCCCGGACAGCCGGCTGCTCGCCCAGGCCCACAGCACGGGTGTCCTGGCCGTCGAAATGGCCCAGGAGGGCCGGCGCCCCAGCCAGGTGCTGTCGGCCGCCTCGTTCCGCAACGCGATCGTGGCCCTGGCCGCACTGGGCGGATCGACCAATGCCGTCGTGCACCTGCTGGCCATCGCCGGGCGCCTGGGGATTCCGCTCAGCCTGGACGATTTCGACCGTATCGGCGCGGATGTGCCGCTGCTGGTCAACCTGCAGCCCGCCGGGCAGCATCTGATGGAGGACTTCCACCGGGCCGGTGGCCTGCTGGCTGTCCTGCATGAGGTGGCGGACCTGCTCGACCCCGCAGCGCTGACCGTGACCGGCCGTC
>Ga0302234_10002508_pt1 | contig 11615 bp, 7 predicted proteins | sample II_Palsa_N3_2_FD_193576 | JGI IMG/M metagenome (GOLD analysis project Ga0302234, IMG submission 193576) | Peat permafrost microbial communities from Stordalen Mire near Abisko, Sweden - II_Palsa_N3_2 | ecosystem: Environmental > Terrestrial > Soil > Palsa > Peat permafrost | place: Sweden... | reverse complement strand
CGAGGCGGCTGCGCTCACATCGGCCCATCCGGTAACAAGGGCATATCAACCACGCCAGACCCCTTCGCCCAGCTCACGGAGCCAAGTGCGGCTGCCTTACTAGCCCGGCCCTCCAGCCAGCTGCACAACCGGGCAGCCTGCCCGCCTCTGCACGTCAACCCGTACCTGGCTCTGCACGCCAGCTCGTACGCCGACAGACGGGGGCGAGGCGGTGGCCGGCTGGCTGGCCGAGGGCCGCCCGCGGGGCGTCGCCTGCCCGGCGGTGTTCGTGCGGCTGCGCCCGCCGCATGGCCGGCTCGCTTCCACCAGCGTGTCGTATGTCGTCCGCCGGGCCTGTGCAAGAGCCGGAATTCCCGCGGCCGGGGCGCACCGGCTGCGGCATTCCGCGGCGGTCGGCATGCTGGCGGCCGGCGGGACGCTGGCCGAGATCGGGCAGGTCCTGCGGCACGCCCAGCCCGGCACGACCGCGATCTACGCAAAGACCGACGTGCTCGCGCTGTCGCCGCTGGCACGGCCGTGCCGGGGGGACCGCGATGAGCGACCTCAGCAGTCACATCGAGGACTATCTGGCGATGCGGCGGGCCCTGGGCTTCAAGCTGAAGACACCGGGCCGGCTTCTGCTGGATTTTGCCGTCTTCGCCGACGCCGCCGGCGCCAGCACGGTCACCACCGACGTCGCGGTCGCGTGGGCGATCCTGCCCCAGAACGCAAGCCCGGTATGGGCAGCGCAGCGGCTGAGCATGGTGCGCGGCTTCGCCCGCTACCTGCAGTCCTTCGACCCGGCAACCCAGGTCCCGCCCGCCGGGCTGTTGCCGGCCCGGACCCGCCGCGTCACGCCCGGCAGCCACAGCCAGCAAACGGGGCATTAGCAAACTCGACGCCCTCCGCGACCTGTTCAACGGCCACGGCTGGCTCCCGCCCAGCCCCGAACCCACCGCATAAGCCGCTGGCACCCGGGTCCGTAACATCACGGCGCTGACGCCTGGTGAATAGCTACAAGGAGAGCGTATGTATCAGCCGCGATGCCGCGTGCTCTGATCAGTAGGGAGCGGCTGTGGCGGTCAGGACGCGCGCTCATCAATGTGGGAGGAAGCCTCATGATCAGGCATATATCAGCGGTGGCGGTCACGGCGCTCGCTATCGGGCTGGCGCCACTCGCGTCGGCGCAGGCGGCGACGGCACCCGCTGCCAAGCCGCTGCCGAACCCGTGCCAGACGTTCACAGCCAGGTCGGCCGATGCGCTGCTGCAGCTCAGCAGCCGCACGCACCTGTCGGAGAAGCTGGGCAGCAGCAACAACCCCTCCGCCCGGACCTGCACGATCCGGCACGGGAAGACGACGCTGGTCGTGGAGGTTTCACGGCAGGAGGGCGGGACCGGCAGCGAAGAGACCTGCTACCGGTACCCGAAGCTCGGCCGCGACAGTCTGCTCTGCGTGGCGAATGCCCAGTCCCCGCCCTTCTCCACCGTGTTGTTCCGCAAGGACGGTTTGTGGATCGGCGACGGCATCAACGTCCGGGTGCCGGATAAGGGCAAGCGGCTTTACGAGTTCGCGCTGGCTCAGTACAAAAGCTTCAAGGGCTGAGCGGCGACAATCGCATCTAGAAGGTGCCCTTCTGAACTGGCCGCCAGGAACTTCAGCAACTCGCATCGTCCCAGTTCAGGGGGCACTTTCTGCGTTGACACGCCCGCAAGGACCTAATTGCGCGGTGGATTGAGGCTTAGAGAAGCGGCGATGGGCCAGCACGGTGTGGGATGCACTGACGTGGCGCCTGGTAGCTGCGACCTGGGACCGGCCGAGGCCGCGCGGCCAAGAGCAGGCATCGGTCTGCGCGATGAATGAGCTGTGCTGATCTGGTGAGCCTCGCGGCGTGGCCCGGCGTGCGCCGCGCGGGCCTTCCGAGGCTGAGCGCGGCGCTGACGCCGGGCCAGCGGCGGCGCGCAGCGGCGCCGCCTTGATCTAAGAACGGCTCAATTCGGCAATGCACAGCTGGCACCCTCGGTGACGATCAGGCCACCGACCAAGAGCCGCTGATGACAGCGGACTGACTTGGGCGCGTATTGGGCGCAACCAGTCGCCGTCAGCCGTGAACAGCCGTAGCCAGCCGGAGAGCAAAAAACGGCGCCTCGCCGCGTTTTCGCAGGTAAGGCACCGTCTTTTGCTGCTCAGAGCCGGTGGGCGCAACTGGGTTCGAACCAGTGACCCCTCGCTTGTAAGGCGAGTGCTCTACCGCTGAGCTATGCGCCCCCGCGCCGCGCGATGGTCGCCGGCGACGGGATCGCAGCTAGAGTACCGGTTCCGCCGCCCTGGCGGCACCGGGAGGGCTCCCTCAGGCGGCATGTCCCGGCAAGCATCTCGGTGCTAGGACGCTTGACTTAGCGCTTGAAAAGCGACCTAGCTCCCCGCGCCGGAGGGAGCCCGTCCATGCCCACCCGTACCGCCTACCCGGCCCGTCCTCGCCGTGGCCCGCTGCGCAGCCCGCTCGCGGCAGCGCCGCATTCTCCGTCTGCGGCCATCCGTCCTGGAGCCAGCCCTGACCGGGCTGCGGCACATGCCGCGGTACCGGATCCGCGCTCGGTCACTCTGGACGAGTTCGACGAGTACCTGCGCACCGTCAACAACAGGGACGGCCGCCCGTATGAAGAAGCGACCATCCACGCCTACGTCTATCCCGCCAAGGCACTGGACGCGTGGATGACCGCCAGCGGCCTCGGCGGCGACTTCACCACCGTCGACACCGCGATGCTCAACCGGTACTTCCGCGAGTACTACCAGGCACGTGGCCAGGGCGGCACGCACACCCAGCAGCGCAACCTCATCCAGCTGTTCAACTACCTCCAGCGCGAATACGGCCACCCCAGCCCCTACGCGGCGGGGCTCAACCGATACGCCGAAGTCAGGGGACGGCCCAAGACCCTCTCCCCCAGCTTCGTCGACGACCTGCTGGAGGTCACCGGCGGCGGGAAGGCCCGCGACTTCGAGACGGCCCGCGACCACGCCATCATCCGCATCCTGCGCAGCGAGGGCATCCGCCGGCAGGAACTGCTCGGCATGGTCATGCACACCCTTCCTGCCGATCTGCTCAGAAATCCCGTCTTCCGCCTCGTCCCGCTCAAAGGCGCCCGGAACGCCGGGGAAGGACGGCTGGTGAGCCTCGCGCCAGCCACCGCCCGGGCGCTGGCCGTTTATCTACGTGCGCGCCGCTATCACAAGCTCGCCGACTCCGAATGGGTGTGGCTCGGGACCCGGAACCGCGCGCGCCTCGGGAACACCGGGATCCGCAAGATGCTCGTCCGGCGCGCCGCCGAAGCCGGGTACGCCCAGGTGACCCCGCACCAGTTCCGCCACACCTTTAGTGACGGCTGGCTCGCCTCCGGCGGATCCGAAGGCGACCTCATGCGCCTCAACGGCTGGAAGACCCGGGCCATGGTCGACCGCTACGCAGAGGACCTGGCCGACCAGCGCGCCCTGGAGGCCAAGCGCCAGAAAGGCGATCTCTTCTGATGCGGCCCGAACAGGGGGAATTGGTGATCACGAGCACCGCCCAACACACGGCCACCGATAGTGACCGAGGCCAGCCAAGGGACACAGCGGCCGATCGTAGCGGGGAGCGGCCCCGTCTAGCCAGCGGTCCGGGCGGTCCCGCTCGGTCCGCGGACCGACACGGACCGCCTCCGGACAACGGATCACCGCCGGAAACGAACGCGGACCGGTCCGCCACCGTTTCCGGGCGTCAGAGGCCGGTCCGGTCATGGCCCCTACTGGTCCTGGCCGCCCCGGCTGCGGCGGCCGTGTGGTCCGGGTGGGTCGGTATTGGGCAGATGACCGGGTTCGGCGAGATCCGCCCACTGCCAGGCATCTGGGACTCCTTGCACGTCGACACCGCCGTCACCCTGCCCATCGGTGTCGAGGCTTACGCCGCATTTGCGCTGCGGGCCTGGCTGACTAGGAACTCCGCCGTCAGCAACCGAACGCGGAGGTTCGCCCGCTGGTCCGCGATCGCCGCGCTGGTCCTCGGCATGGCGGGACAGGTCGCCTATCACCTGCTTACCCAGGCGGGAGTGACCCGCGCGCCGTGGGAGGTCACGACCGTCGTGTCCTGCCTGCCCGTCGCCGTTCTTGGCATGGGGTCCGCACTCGCGCATCTGCTGCGCAACGATGCTTCGTCCGCTGGCGTAGAGCCTCAGTTCGCGGTCCTGGAGACCGGCGATCAAAAGCTGGCTGGACAGTGCCTGCGGGACTGCCTGGGTCCGGACCAGCCTGGTACGGGGAGACACGTAGCCTCCGCCTGGCCAGATTCCGGCTCCGACGCGGCTCCGCTTCAGCATCACGACGCCGACGGCGCTACGAGGCATCTTGCGCCGCCTTCCGCTTACATACTTTGCGCGCGGCCACCGGCCCGGATGCGGCCTTCCGAGGCATATACCGCCGCTGCCAGAGTTATCGCATCCGGCCAGCGAGTATCACGTCGCTCACTTCGCTCCGCTGGGTTGCACGGTTCGAATGCAGACCTCGGCATGCTCGCCCGCTTGGTCCGAGCCAGCCCCCGTAGTGACGATGCCCGGGCTGCTCCGTAGCACGGTCAAGGGGACACATGTCGGTGTCAACGGCGGGCGAACGCAAGGCACATCAGTTCAGCGCCGGGGAAAGACGTGGCCGCCAGATCTCCATGGGCGCGATTTAGCATGTGGTGGAAAGACTGGCGCTGTTCTGCCAGACACTCGGTTGAGTACCCCCATGCCCTCCGGCCCGTGCGGGCCGTCCCCGTCCGCCGCGATCAGCGCCGTGCTGAGACCGAAGGTCTGCCGACGCCAGCTGGCCAGCCACACTGGCACCGTTCATATGTCGACCGACTCCTGCATGCCCGGCACGCTAAGAAGATCGTCGAGGAAACCCGCCAGGGAGCGCAGTAAGTCTCTCGCATGAGCGGGCGGAAACCCCACCAGCCGCCACCTACGCGCGCTGACAGTCCCCGAAAGTGTCAGACCCTCCCGTCACCCTGTGCCTAGGGGCGGTCACGCAACTTAAGGGCCGCCTGGCGACGAGGGAGTGGACCAGTGAGCGAGCCCCGGCTTTGGTGGCAGGACGTCATGCCGAGTGACTGGACGGCGTTTTCGCTGCCCGAGGACTTGGTGCGGGAGCGGTACACAGCGTTGCTGGCCGCGCTGGAGGAGTTGTCTACCCGCGGGCCGATGTCGACCCTAGGCGACATTCTGGCTCAACTGCGTGCCGTGGGGTTTCACGACCCACTGCACGAGACCGAGCTGCGCGACGCTCTCGACCAACTCGCCAAGTGGGGTTTTGCGGAACCGTTCCGCGATTACGCGGCACCTGTGCGGGGCTACCAGGGGATGACTGCCCGCCAGGAGGCGTGGGCACTTACTCGAAAGGGCCGGGGCATCGTGGCGGCGGTACGTTCAGCCGTGGTTGACGCTAGCAGGGCGTTGCAGTTGCCAAGCCGATTGCTCGACAGTGTCGAGCACACGATCCGCGGCATGCTTGGGCACCTTGGGCACGATGACGGCCTGTTGCCTGTTGACCTGGACGATACCCGGACCCGAATTGAGGAACTACAGCGAGTCACCGCCGATTTCTATACTGCGCTAGCGCAGATGGTGCAGTCTGATGTCACCGATGACGAGTTGTTCGGTGATAACCGGGACCGGGTCATCGAAGCGTTGCGCCAGTTCCCGCGTGAGTACGGGCGGGCGCTCCGCCGCGTGGAAGTTGCACTGGCCGACTTGCGGGCGGCCGGCCACCGGCGTCTAGTAGAAGCTGCCGTACCTCATGCGGGCCTGGTAGACGCGCGGGATGAGCACTATTGGATAGATGAAAGAGTCCGCCGCCTCTCCGATCTTGAAGCCTGGTTTGAACCGGACGGCACCGTCCAGCGGCTGGTCGACTCGGCAACTGGCGCCGTCCACACACTGCTGGTCGCGATCGACCGCCGCCATGCGGCCAGGCGCCGGGGCTCCGATCTCGGCGCGGACTTCCGCGCCCTCGCCTACAGCCTGCACTGCCAGCAGACCGATGCTGATGCCCGCCGTGTGTACGCCGCTGCGTTCGGGGACTGGCCAGCGTGGCACGCCGTAACCGGCACAGCTGAAGAAGACGTTGCTCACGGTTCTGCGGCCGCTGCGGGTACCTGGCGACACCAGGTTGAGGTGACATTGCGGGAGCACGAGCGGCATGGGCCGCCGGGCGGCCGCCCCCGTAAGGTTCCCGACACGCAGGCCGATCGCAGTGCAGCCCTCGCCGAGGCCGCCGCTGAGGCAGCAAGACACCGCCGCTACGCCGCCTCGCTAGTCACCGCTGGGGAGGTAGGGCTGGAGCACTTCGCTGGGCTGGAGACGGCACCGGCGACCATCTTGCTCAGGGCTATTGAGTCAGCATTGGCTCAGTTCGACCACGCGATGGGCTATGGGCAGGCGCATGCCGACGGTGCCAGCGTCTTGGTCAAGGTGCGGCCCGGCGTGAGAGGACGAGTCGTTCGCGTGGATCTCACGGAAGGCCAACTGACCGCCCCGGACCTGCGGGTACGGGTCACCCTCACCGAGGACACGCCCACAGCGGCGACCCGTGATCAAGCCTGGAGCGTGGCGTGAGCACTCCCCTCATGCTAAGTCCGGACCTTCGGGAAGCGGCCCAGCAACTCATCGCAACCGGCCGCATCCGCGCCGAGGCAGACCCGGAACGGTACAAGGCAGCAATCAGCGGCCGGAAGGAACTCGCCCGCTTTTTCCAGGCCGAGTTCGGCTGGCCGGTCGACACGTTGGAAATGGCGCGACTGATCCGATTGCACAAACGCCGCATCGACCCGCCCGCCGACCGTGGACCGCGGCTTCTTCGTGAGGGTCGTGCTGGTCCCCTGGCCCCAGCAGGCGTCATGGTGCTTGAGACGCTGATCTGCGAGCAGCTATGGCGCCGCCCCCGCATCAGCCTGCGTGAACTACTGCAGGCGATCGCGCAAGTATGCGCTGCTGAGGCCCGCACAGGGCGCCTGCCGACCTTTCGCGTGGTAGCTGGTGAGGGTACTCCGAAAAAGGAAGCCCAGCAGAACCGCCAGCACCTAATTGATGCCCTCAAACTGCTTGTGGCAGAGGGATCCATCACTGTCGACGCTGACCTGGACCGAGCGGCGAACGATGGGGACAGCGACCTCGTGGTCACCGCGTTCCGTGACCGACTCGCCGCCAAGTTCTCCTCGCTGTCCCCCACACTCCTGGGCCTAGGTGACCTGCCGCCCGAACTGCACGCCGCCGCGCTATCGGCTGACTTCCTCGCTGAGGAACCCGCTAGCGCGGATGCATCGGCGGCAATGACCGTTCACGAGCGGCGACTCCAGGCCCTACGCCGGCTTGTGGATGACCCAGCAGCCGATCCAGTCGACGACGAGTCCGAGCAGGTTCCCTACCTGCATACGATCAGCGGACGTGAACGTGCTCTGACAGTCGCGGCTTCACTCGGGTTGGGTATCACCGTCCGCCGCGACTGGTGGGAAGTCACCGACCCGAGCGGGCTTGCCAGCGGCATCGATTTCCCCAACGGCCGCCGGACCGAGCGGCAGGCGGCGCTCGCGCTGCTCGCAATCCTCCCCCGCCGCCCGGAACCGGCCGCGCCGCTTCCAATAGCGGAGATCATCGTGCTGCTCGCGCAGGCTCGTACCAGCTTGCCCCGGTGGGCCGCCGCCTACGAGGAGAGACTGCCAGCGCTCGCGCGTGCCGCCGCTGCCGAACTTGTCAGCGTCCGGCTGCTAGTAACTGACCCCGGTCAGCCGGATCGATGGCTGCCGACCCCCGGGATACATCTGTGGCGAGCCCGTGTCCGCCAACCGCAGCCTGGGCCAGCCCTTGATGGTGCTCCTGGGCGCGCCGGTGCGCACAGCAGCGAGGCCGCCTGCCCGCCACCAGCCACTGCATTGCCGGCTGGGACAGCCAGCGGTGCCGAGGGGGCCAGCCCACCACCCTCCGTCAACCAGTCAGGGATCACATCATGAGCGTTATCGAACACCCTGCTCACCATCTGCCAGTGGCGGTCACCGGATCCCTTGGCCAGCCGGGGGCCGAAGGACGGTGGCAGCCCACCCGTGCTGGGGTCGTCAACTCTTGGGCCTGGTCCGAGGAAACCCTGCTATTCGCTGACGGCTGGCTCGCACTGACCGGTCCCAACGGATCCGGGAAATCGCTCACCGCCTCCATGTTCATCACCGTTTTGCTCGATGCCGATGTGTCACAGACGGCCCTATCCGTGTCGGGTAAGGCCGCGGGGACACTGACGAGCCGGCATACTGACCGCAATGAGCGTGAGGACCGGACCGGTGTCTGGTGGCTGGAATTCGGTCTGCGTGACATGCAGGCAGGGCATGCCCGGTATCTCACGAGCGGGCTATGGCTCAGGAGCAGCGGCAGCGACCTGCAGCGGGCGTTTTTCATCGCGCCCGGGCGCGTCGGAACCGAACTGATCCTTCAGAGGGAACGTGAGCCTGTGCGAATCGACGATCTTGCGCAGCAACTGTCCGCCTGCGACGGCGAATTGTTTACCTCCTCCGCCAGGCTGCTTCCCAAGGCCCTCGCACACCTGCAGGCGGTGGCAGAAGAGGCCGACTACCGGCGCTCCATCCGCAGCCGCCTGTTCGCGCCCCTTGAGGAGGTGCAGTTTGAAGCTCTCGTCGGGGTTTTGCGCAGTCTCCGCAGTGTGCGCACCGCGGAGGCGATTTCCCCCAACCAGATGCGCGCTGTATTGACCGATGCGCTCCCGGCGCTTGATCCCGAGCGGCTCACAGTCGTCGCCGAGTCCATGGAACGCATCGCCGATCTGGAAGAGCAACTTCAGCGCACCCGGGCAGAGACTTCGCTGCTGGAGACCACCGACAAGATATACCGGCGTTACCTCAATGCCCTCGCGCTAGTGGAAGCCGCAGCACTGACCGCGGCTAATAATGATTTCGACGATCAGGCCAGGAAGGTCCGCGAAGCAACCGCCAAGCATCAGGATGCCCGAGGCGAGCAGACTGGCCTTCAGCAAAGACACCTAGAAGCGCGTGCGCGGATTTCCGACCTGGAAGGTCAGCGTGACGCGGCTGAGACTGTCTTGCGTGATCACGCCGGAGCAGAACTGCCTCATATGGAACGGCGTGCCGAAGAGTCCAGCCAGGAGGCGGACAAAGCAGCCACGCGGGCTGAAGAAGCACAGGCCGAGGCGGGTTCCGTGGCGGAGCAGGCTGCAACGTCTGCTGGCACGGCGTCAAAGAGCCAGACGCACCTGGCAACCTTGACTGATCAATTGCGCGCGGACGCTGCCAAGCTCGGCGCGGACGCCGCCGTCGAGCGCCTCCTAACCGCCGCACGGGGACTGACCACAGCCCGCCCCGGCCTGATTCCGGCCGCCGAAATTGACCAGCTATGCGCTGCACCCCTGGCTTGGGCTGAGGCACGCGGAATGCAGATCCGTGCCGTGCAGGAGACGCTGCGCGGTCATGCAGAGGCCCAGCAGGCCGAGAAGTCAGCGGCGCAGGATCGGCGCGATACCGAAGATGAGGAAGATGCCCGCCGGGATGTGGCCGACACGGTGACTGATCAGCGGCAGGAGGCTGAACGCGTTCTTTGCGAAGCACTCGCCCGATGGGCAACGACCGCCCAGTACCTCGGACCAGTCCCACCAGAGATAACAACCCCAGACGAGGAAGCGAGTCAGGATCGCCTGGATCCAGACTGGCTGACTGGATGGCTGTCAGAGTCTGTGAATGCTGCCCGCCTGCGCATCGGACTTGCGCACTACGAGCAGACCGCCGTTACTGACGCGGCGCTGGCCTCTGCAGCGGCCACAAATAGCCAGGCAGCCCGCGAAGCACACGAGAAGGCTGACGAAGCTGCCACAGCGGCCACGAATGACTACAGCTCCGCGACTGAACAGGCGCGAGCCGAAGCCATCATCGCTGAGCAGCGGAAAACCATGGCATGCACGTCGCGCGAAAGCGTTATTGCCTCCGCCCGGGGTAGCCTCGCCGCCGCCGAGCAGCGCCTCGCCCATGGTGTGGCCCGGGCCAGGCTGGCGGCCCGCGACTGGACTGGCAAGGTCCACGCCTGGCGCGTGGACCTAATTCACCTCTCCGGCGCCAATTTCGCCTTGCCTGCTCCGGACGCCGACCCAGCCGAGCTTGACCGCCTGACCCCAGACGACATCCGTGTCATGTTGGCCAACGCCCATGCCGCAGCGGCTCCCCGGCTGGAGCGTGCCGTCGCAGCGGCCGAACAAAAGGTGCGCCAGGCGGAAGAAGCGGTCGCCGGTGTACAAGCGGATCTTGCCGAGGCACACCGCGCCGCACCGATGCCCCCCGAGCCGCCATGGCGTACTCGCCAGCACGACGACGGTATCCCGCTGTGGGCGCTTGTCGATTTCGCTGAGCATGTGCCCCCTGCTGACGCTGATCGGCTAGAAGGGGCGCTGCTTGTCTCTGGACTGCTCGACGCGCTGGTCACCCCCGACGGACGGGCGGTCGCCGGGGACCTGACCATCACCCCCACCGCGGCTGTCCCCGGCCGCACGCTCGCAGACCTGCTCCAGGTCGAACCCGATTCCGCCATCGACGCCGGATATGTCCGACGCCTGCTGCAGGTCATCCCCGTCGAGGCAGCCGGAGGCGATCTGCCGGCTGGGAGGCTAGCAAACGGTGTGCTGACAGCCGCCGCCCCGAGTGGGTATCGCGCGGCGTTCATCGGCCGTACTGCCCGCGAACGCGCACGCCTAGCCCGTGTCACTGCCCTCGAAGATGAGCTGACTGCCGGCAGGGAGCAACTCACCACAGCATTCAGCGACTTGCGCAACCGCCGGGATGATGTGCTGGCCGCGAGTGCCGAGCGGGACGCGTTCCCCACGGACATGGAGCTCGTCACCGCCCGCGAGCACGCAAGTCGGCTCCGCGATGACTTCAGAGCTGCCCAGCGCCAGGCTGCTGAACAGATCGCCCAGGCTGACCTAGTCCTACAGCAGACCTTGGCTGATCTGGACCGCGCGGCCGATGCTCGCGCCATGGCACTCGCCGCCGTCAAGCAGGCTATGGACCACGCCGTACAGACCGCAGCGGATGTCGGCGCTAAGGCTGAAACGGCCGCCACAGCTGCGGCCGAGCAAGCTGGAAAGGCGCGGTTGAGCGAGCGAGCACGAGAGGAGGCAGCCGCCGCACAACAGCAGGCAGACAGCGAACGGGAAGCCTTCCCCGACCAGCAGATCCAGCAGGTCCGGGCAGCACACCAGGCCGAAGACGGCGCTACCGACGCGCTCAACCGCGCCCGTATCGCGCTTGTCAAGGCCAGCGAACACCATCAGCTCGCCAGCGACGCAGTCCGGACCTCCTTGCGGCAGCTCAACAATGCGGCCACCCTCCCAGACGGGTCGCTCCTGCCCACGAACCAAACAGCCCTGGACGACCGCAGGGACGCGATCGGGCAACTCAGTCACCAGGTGGACATGTGGCGGCACGCCGCCCAACGTGCCACCGAGTTGCTGCACGACGCGGGCCGCAATACCGACGCCGCCACGCGCCGGGCCGCCGCCGCGGCCAGGGCCGCTGAGGAAGCGCAGAATAGGCGACTTGAGGCAGCCCGTCAGGCCGCCGCA
>Ga0302234_10002505_pt1 | contig 11619 bp, 11 predicted proteins | sample II_Palsa_N3_2_FD_193576 | JGI IMG/M metagenome (GOLD analysis project Ga0302234, IMG submission 193576) | Peat permafrost microbial communities from Stordalen Mire near Abisko, Sweden - II_Palsa_N3_2 | ecosystem: Environmental > Terrestrial > Soil > Palsa > Peat permafrost | place: Sweden... | reverse complement strand
GGACAAAGTTTCTAATCCAGAGGGAAGCTAAAACTCTCTTCGACCTTCCATCGCCCGCGTCATCGTCACCTCATCGGCATACTCGATATCGCTCCCCGCCGGAACCCCGGTAGCAATCCGAGTCACCCTGAGGTCACCCTTGGCCTTCCGCAGCTCAATCGCAAGATAACCCGCCGTAGCCTCACCCTCAGTCGTCGGCGAAGTCGCGAGAATCACCTCATCCACCTCCGACAATCGAGTCAGCAGATTCGCAATCCGCAACTGCTCCGGCCCCACGCCGCCGATAGGCGAAAGCGTCCCATGCAACACGTGATAGACCCCGTTGTAGCTCCGCGTCTTCTCGATCGTCGCAATGTTGGTCGGCTCTTCGATCACGCAAACCACACGCTGGTCCCTCACCGGACTCGTGCAATACCCACAGGGATCGACATCCGTAATGTTGTTGCACACCGAGCAGAGCCGCAGATGCAGCTTCACCTCACGAATCGCAATCGCCAGCGCCTCTGCATCCTCACCCGACGATCGCAGCACATGGAACGCCAGCCTCTGCGCGCTCTTGCTCCCGATCCCCGGCAGCTTCTTCAGCTCCTCGATCAGCCGCGCCATCGGCTCCGCAAACCGGCTTGAAACCGTAGTGAACGCACCAGCCACCTAGGTCAACCCCGGCAGATCCGGCAGCCCCAGACCACCCATCAGCCCTGCGACGCTGGACTTCATCGCCTCATCGGCCCTGCGCCCCGCCTCATTCACCGCCGCCGCAATCAGATCCTCCAGCAGCTCCAGATCGCTCGCCGAACTCCCCATCGCCGTCGGCTCGATCTTCAGCCGCAGAACCTCTTTCTTCCCATTCATCCGCACCGTCACCACCCCGCCGCCGCTCGAAGCCTCCACCACCGTCGCAGCGAGCTTCTTCTCCATCTGCTCCTGCATCAGCTTCGCCTGCCCCATCATCTCTTTCATCTTGCTCAGATCGGAAAAGTCCATAATTCCCTCGCTCAATTCCTAATCGCTGTCCCGCAGATCGATCACATTCCGAATCTCCGCATTGAACAGCGTCTGCGCCCGTTGCACAACCGGATGCTCCATCGCCTTTGCCTGCACGCTTCCTGTCTTCGGAGCCTTCGCCTTCTTCGCCGCGTTTGCCGTCTTCACTCCTGGCACCAGCACCAGCTTCAGCCCAGTCGCCCCGGCATCCAGCAGCGCGCTTCTGATCGCCTTCTCCGCCTCAGCATTGATCACCATCGGCAGCATCGTCTTCGACAGCTCCGTCTGCACCCTGACCTCGCCATCCGCAACCACCCACTCTGCATCCGTCAAAGCATCCGCAGCCGTATCCTGATTCTTCATTCCTGCCAAAGCCTCAATCGCAGCCTTCTGCAGCGCCTCCGTAGAATGTAACGATGAAGGTTGCAAATCCATCGCGTTCCACGCCGCAGGAATCGCGACCGTCTCAGGCACAATCCTTGCAGCCGGTATCGTCGCAGCCACAACATCAGGCAGCATCGCCACCTCCGCCTGCGTCGTTTCAGCCTCATCGACGCTCGGCATCGGCTCGACCGGAGCCGCAACCGGCACTACAACTGCAACCGGCATGACAACTGGAGTCGGCACCACAACCGTAGGCGAAGGAGATGGCGGAGGAGCCACTCTCACCGGCGCAACCTCCGGTGCTCTCTCGTCGAACCGTCTCCTGCTCGTATCCTTTTCAAACGGAGAAAACGCCGGCTTCGCATTCATCACCTGCGCACTCGTCTCCAGAGTCCTGACCGTCGCAGCCTCATTTCGCAAGGGAGCCGTCGCAGCCTCATTTCGCAAGGGAGCCGTCGCAGCAGGACCTGCAACCTTCGCCGCACCTCCCGCCCGCAACTGCTTTGCGCCGCCCGTAACAGGGAACTGACTCAGCACCTCTTCAATCGGCAGCAGCCGTCGCAGATGCACCAGCTTCAGCAGTCCCAGCTCAAAGTGAAACCGCTGCTCCTGCCGATACCCCAGCTCATCGAACGTCCGCAGCATCACCTGTAGAAACCGCGTCAGCTCCTCTTCGCTGAACAGCGCAGCCGACCGCCCCGCGCGCCTCTGCTCATCCGCCGAGATCTGCAGCAGCTCTCCGGCAACCCCATCCGCACCCGCACCATCCACGCCGATCCCGGCAATCTTCGCAATCACACAGTTCCGCAGATACCGCACAAACTGTCGCGCCAGCTGTGCCGGAGAGTTTCCCGCATCCAACAGCTGATTCGCAACCGTAATCACCTCGGCGCTGCGATTCCCATCCACCGCCTCAAGCACCCGCTCAAACACCGCATTCGGAACCGTCCCCATCAGCTCGCGAATCTGCCCCGCATCCAGCCGCGGCCGGCCATCCTCCACGGGAGCGCTCGCAATCGCCTGGTCCATAATCGACAGCGCATCGCGCATCGACCCATCGCCAGCCTCCGCCAGCAGACTCAGCGCCGCCTCATCCGCGTCCACGCCCTCGCGCTCTGCAATCCCACGCAGCTCGCCAAGAATGTCCACCAGCTTCACCGCATGAAAACTAAAGTGCTGACACCGCGACCGCACCGTCTGCGGAATATCCTCCGGCTGCGTCGTCGCCATCATAAAGACGATATGATCCGGCGGCTCCTCCAGCGTCTTCAGCAGCGCGTTGAACGCCGCATCGGTAATCTGATGCGCCTCGTCCAGAATATAAATCTTGTACTTATCTCTCGCGGGCCTGTACCGCGCCGCGTCACGCAGCTCACGAATCTCATCGATGCCGCGATTGGTCGCCGCATCGATCTCGATCACATCGACGGCGTTACCCGCCCTGATCTCCGTGCAGCTTTCGCACACCTCGCACGGCTCAGCCGTAGGCCGTTCCGCGGACCCAATGACATTCCTGCAATTGAGCGCCATCGCCAGAATGCGCGCAATCGTTGTTTTTCCAATGCCGCGATGCCCGCTGAAGATGTAGCCATGCGCAATGCGTGCCTGCTTCAGCGCATTCATCAGCGTCACGGTCACATGGTCCTGTCCCGCAACATCTGCGAAACGCTGTGGCCGGTATTTCCTTGCAAGAACCTGATATGCCATAGAGAAAGTCAGTAGACAACCGGCAAAGCAAACAACCTCCACCGGCCCCACAGCCTCTATTGTATCGCTCACCGCGAGTGCAGTTATGCGCAGCCTCTGTTCTTAGGAGCCGAAGGCGCGTCAGCCTCGATGGCAGCTCGCGCCGTGCGCGCAGCACGCCCTTAACCTTTGGCTTTTACTGCCTCGAAGCCTTCGCCGCCGCCCGCGCTTTTCTCGCCCGCCGCTTCACCTCAGCGTCGCTGAACATCGTCCCCCGGCACTGCTGCGCCCCGCAGTAGCAGTCCTGTTCCGACTCATCGCTGTCGTACAGGTGATACTCATAGGTCAGCTCCTCACCCGCAGCGATATCGCGAATCGCCACCACAAAGATCCGCCCATCGGTATCCTCGGTCTCGCAGTTCGGATCGCAGCAGTGATTGATAAACATCGCTGTCCCGAACCCATCGATCACCTTTCCATCCTCCCCACAGCTAAACAGATAGGTGACGAACCGGTCCTTATACCGCTCATCTGCCTCTTCTTTCGTAAATCGCGGCCCGTCATACTCGCAGACCCGCGTGCCTTTTTTTATCGCCCGCGTCGTGTAGCAGCCCGCCGCGTGAATCGACGAAGAACGAATAATCAGTCCATCAACCATAATCAGATCAGTTCCATCAAATAAAATATCGGCAGGGAAGCAGCCCAGGTTTGCTGACTATAACAAACCGACGGCCAGCACCGTCAAAGAATCGAACGGGTACTCTGAAACAGATGGCAATTCGCTCCACAACCCGCGCGCTCCTGGCAGCTTTTCTCTTCTCCACGGCCTGTCTTGCCCAGAGCACCCCTGCGCAGAGTCCTCCCGACGCACCCACGCCTTCTCCGGCGCCTGCGCCCCCACCCTGCCGGCCCCCGAACCAGACAGCAGCCAAACCCTGCCCAGCGCCGTCTCCCGACACAACGCCGCCCGCCGCCGAAGCGTTCCCATTTCCCGGCGAACCCGCAAAACCTGCAGCCACGCCCGACGCTCCCGGCTCGACCACCGGCACCAAAACCACCCCCTCCTCCGCGGCCACGGACAACCCCTTCCCAACCGAGAAGCCCCCGTTGCTTCCCGGCAATGACTCCGGGAGCAGCAGTTCCAGCGGCAGCTCCAGTTCGTCCAGCTCCGGCACCGACGACAACAGCGGCACACCCGACCTCCCGCCCGGCACCGAAGGAACCTCCGTCCACCGCAAGCTCCCCAAGGTCAAAAAAGTCCAGACCGACGATGAGCGCGTCGACGAGGACATCACCGTCGCGAAGTTCTACATGAACGATGACAACCTGCCCGGTGCCTACCTCCGCGCGAAAGACGCAGTTAAAATCCAGCCCGACTACTCCCTCGCCCACTTCACGCTGGGCCAGGTCGCGCAAAAAATGAAAAAGAAAGACGAAGCCGTCGCCGAGTTCAAGGCCTACCTCAAACTCGATCCCGAAGGCGAAAAGGCGAAAGCAGCCCACGACGCCCTCTCTCAACTGCAATAGCCTGTCCTGCCGGACAGGCCTCCTGCGCGGAGCGCGGGCGTTCACACGCCTTTTAAAGTTGTCTAGCCAAACCAACCAGCAACGGTCCTCCCGCTGGTCGGAATCAATCACCGGCCGAGCAACGCGAGGCCCCCTGCAGCTCATCCCCGCAAGACAAGACATACCCACCACGAAGTGGTCGCCCTCCGCGCAGGAGGCCCGTCCGGCAGGACAAAGCATTAGCCCCGCCCCCCGCGAGCCGTGTAACGTAATCCTGCCATGAACTCGCCTCTCCATCAGCTCCAGGGCGAACTCGCCCACTCCCTTCGCGGACTCGACGCCACCCAGACCCAGCTCCGCCCACCCTCGCGCCCCGCCCGGTGGAGCATCCAGCAGATCACCGAGCACCTTCTCCTCACCTACTCCGGCACCGAAACCGCCATCGACGCCCGCCTCGCCAAACGCACTCCCACCCGCGCCACGCCCAGCATCCCGCAGCGCCTCGCCCAGTACACCGTCCTCCGCCTCGGCTATTTTCCGTCCGGCCGCAAAGCCCCTCCGCTCGTCACGCCCTCACCTGACACGCACCCACTCTCCGGCGAAGAGCTCACCCACGCCACCACCGAACGTCTTACCCACCTCGACCAGCTCTGCACCGAAGCCCAGGATATCTTCGGCCCCACCGCCCGTTGCGCCAGCCACATGCTCCTTGGCCCGCTCAGCCTCGACCAGTGGCGAAAATTTCAACTCATCCACGGCCGGCATCACATCCGTCAGATTCTGGCCATCCGCAAAGCCCACAATCTCTAGCCCGGCCTAGTCGTCCAGATCCTCTCCCACCGCCACCGCGACATCCGCTTCATCCTCATCGAGCTCTTCTTCCACCCGCAGATACCGCCGCATATATCGCAGCGGTTCCTCGACTGCCGCCAGCTCCTTCAGGTGAAACAGCCACGCATCTTCACGAGCGCTTCGCCGCGTATACCCTTTACGATTCACCGTCCCGATGCTGCCGTCCTTCATCCTTCGCGTAAAGCTCTGCGTCGGCACCTGGAAGGTCATCACCTCACCCGCCTTCCAGAAGTTCGAAGCAAACTCATGCGAAAACAGCAGCGCATAGTAGCGGCGCTCCGTTGCAAGCACCTCTACCGCATGGCGAGCGCTCTGCCACGGCAGCCCCAGCTTACCGACGTACCACCTCCGGAACTCAAACCCGTTGCTCCGTGCCTGACCCACTAATAACTGAATCAACTCAAACCGTGTCATAGACTCCGTTTCAACCCAGCGGGAGCGCAAGCCGCCGTAATCCGCGGTGCCCAAGGGTATAGTTTACGGTGATGCAAGTCTAATCCTGCAACCACGACGTCAAAGCCTAAGATATGCGATTCTGCTACAGGCGGTTCTTTCAAAATACACCTCGCCACCCCAGGAGATCGACAATAAAACCCTGTATTGGCGCAGTTAGCCTCCTTTTCTTCATCCTCTTCTTTGAGCTGCCCGCCCGCTCGCAGCCCTTCGATCCCGCCGCCCACACCGACCCCATCAACCTCACCCCCCAGGTCCGCGAGGCCCTCGACCACTTCTACAATCTCGACTACGAAGGCGCCCTCGCCCGCTTCGAGGCCATCCAGCGCGCCAATCCGCAGAACCCCATGGCCATCGACTACGTCCAGATGACCGTCATCTTCCGCGAGCTCTACCATCAGGACCTCCTCGACACCACCTACTACGCCCACGACAACTTCCTCACCTCCAAACGCAGCGTCTCCATCTCCCAGCGCACGCTCGACCGCATCGAATCCCTCACCAACCAGGCCATCGCCCTCTGCGACCAGCAGATCAAAGCCGACCCCAACAATAAAAACGCCTTCTTCGCTCGCGGATACGCCCGCGGCATGCACGCCGCCTTCATCACCTTCACCCAGCATAGCTACGTCGCCGCCGCCCGCCAGGGTCTCGCCTCTCGCAGCGACAGCGAACAGGCCCTCAGACTCGATCCCGACTACGCCGACGCTAAAATGGCCGTCGGCATCCAGCAGTTCGCCGTCGCCAATCTCCCCCGCTTCGTCCGCATCCTCGTCGGCATCGCCGGCGTAGGCGGCAACCGCGAAAAAGGCCTGGCCCTCCTCCGCGAATCCGCGAACCACGGCGTCGTCACCGTCGTCCAGTCCCGCACCGCGCTCGCTCTCTTCCTCCGCCACGACGCCCGCTACCCCGAGGCCCTCGTCGTCGAGCACGGCCTCGTCCAGCAGTTCCCCCACGGCTTCCTCTTCCGTCTCGAAGAGGCCAACCTCACCAAGGACGAAGGCAACGGCCCCGCCGCCATCGTCCTCTACAAGGCCATCCTCGCCGACGCCCACAAGCCCGGCTTCTTCAACGAGCCCCGCCTTCACATGGCCTACTGGGGCCTCGCCGACACCGAGCGCGGCCAGAACCAGATCGCCGAAGCCGCGCAAAACTACCTCGAAGCCGCCGCTCAACCCACCTCCACCGACTGGATTCGTCGCCGCTCTCAGCTCAACGCCGGCGAGATGTTCGACCTTCTCCACAACCGTCCCGAAGCCATCAAACAATACGAACTGGCTTCTGCCGGAGACGGCGACCAGTCCCAGGCCGACGCCGCCCACCGCTACCTCAAAACCCCCTACACCGGCAAATAAAGCCATCTCCCGCCGAGCAACGCGAGGCCCCTGAAACATCACCCCGCAAGACCGGTATACAAGTCACGAAGTGACCGCCCCACGCGAAGTGGGCCCGTCCGGCAGGACAAAACCCCAGGCTAAACTAACCCCGATGCCGAAGCCCATCCTCCTCGCCCTCAAGACCCTCACCCATCTCCTCTGCCTCGCCCCCTTCGCCTGGCTTCTGCACCTCTACACCTCCGGCGCCCTCGCCCTCAACGCCGACCCCGTCAACTACATCACCCACTTCACCGGCGACTGGGCCGTCTACATCCTCCTCGCCTGCCTCGCCATCACGCCCATCCGCCGCCTCACCCCGCAACTCGCTCCACTCATCCGCTTCCGCCGCCTCATCGGCCTCTACGCCTTCTTCTACGCGACCCTCCACCTGGCGACCTACATCTTCCTCTTCTCCGGCTACGACATCGTGACCGCCCTCACCGGCCTCCGCTCCGGCCATCCCGGCGCAATCGTCGAGCAGTGGAGACTCATCTGGCCCCGCATCGCCGACGACCTCCTCAAGCGCCGCTTCATCCAGGTCGGCCTCTTCGCCTGGGTCATTCTTCTGGCCCTGGCCGTAACCTCACCGTCCTTCGTCATGCGAGCGATGGGAGGCAAAAACTGGCAGCGCCTCCACCGCCTCATCTACGTCGCCGCGATCGCCGCCGTCATCCACTTCTGGTGGCTGGTCAAAACCGGCGTCCGCACCCCCTGGAAGGACACCGCCGTCCTCACCCTCCTCTTACTCGCCCGCATCGTCTACACCCTCATCAAGCGAACCAAAGCCCCATCCCCAACCTCCCTCCGCTCCAACGCGGTCTAACCTCGCCTGGCCCAAATTCTGTCAAGCCCCAAAACCTCAAAAACCCTTGCCAGACAAGGAGATTCACGTGGCGTAGTCCCTCCCCTCCACCCGCTATACTGGATACAGCGCACGAAAAAGCCCCGGAACTCACCGGGGCTTTTCTTATTCACCTGCTTAACTCGTTAAAAAATTAAATGGTCTGCAAAGGAAATAAATACGTCGGCTAACCCGGGCGATCTGGAGGCCTGGAACTATTTCAGCAGGAGAGAATCGACCGTTAGAGCCAGATAAACGCAGATTCCGCTAAGGAGTGCGTCTCGCAGTTTTGATTTAGGGGTCACTTTGTCTAACGCCCAACCCAGTACTGAGGAGACTGCAGCACCTGCGAAGATAACCAGAAATACTCTGATCCTGTTTTCGTTCATGCCAGCCATGCTTTCAGGTGTGGAATATCGGAGCAAGAGAAAACCGTCCGAACCCGCAAAGGCTGGACGGTTGGATTTCTCCTGGAGTTGGGTTTAATCAAATTGGGGAACCAACGTATTTATTGCCTCTGTAAATCAAGTACCAGGCTAAGACGCCTGTTATGAATACTTTGCCCAAAATAGCCCCGGAGGGGGAGGATACCCACAGCAGAAAGCCCAAACGCAACTTCCCACCCCAAACCCTTGTCTAACCAATCAGAGGCGTCCCATGCGCAAGTTCATCCTCGCCCTACTCGCCCTGACCATCGCCTCCCCGATCCACGCCCAAACCAAATCCACCAAACCAGCCAGACCCAAAGCTGCCGCAAAACCCGCTCCGCTCGTCCCTCTCAACGACCACGACCGCGCCCTCCAGCTTCTCAACCGCTTCACCTTCGGCCCGCGCCCTGGCGACGTGGAAAAAGTCCTCGCCCTCACTCCCGACAAGTGGTTCGAGCAGCAGCTCAACCCCGCCGCCATCCCCGACGACGCCCTCAACAAGCGCCTCGGCGACTACCCCACCCTCAACCTCCAGCCCGACCAGGCCCTCCTCTTATTCCCTGACCGCGGCACCATCCAGCAGGTAGCCGACGGCAAGCGCCCCTACCCCTCCGACCCCCTCCTCGCCGCCATGTACGAGGTCCAGGTCTACAAGCTCAACAAAGACATCGACGACAAAAAGATCAACGCCAACGGCCAGCCCAACATCCCTCCTCCCACCGACGCCGAAGCCGCCGCCCAAAAGAAAGCGGATCAGACCACCGCCGCCCGCATCGCCGGAGACCTCTTCACGCTCCCGAAAAATCAGCGCATGGCCGCTCTGATCAAACTCCCCGTCTCTGACCGCATCGCCTTCACCACCTACGTCGCCGGCGACCAGAAAAACCTCCTCCTCGCCGACTTCAATCCCCGTGAGCGCGAGATCTTCAACGGCATGGCCTCCAACATCGGAGCCTCTTACCAAATCATCAACGAGCTCTCCCAGGCGAAAATCCTCCGCGCCGTCCTCAGCGAGCGCCAGCTTCAGGAGGTCATGACCGACTTCTGGTTCAATCACTTCAACATCTTCATCGGCAAAGACTCCGACCAGTGGTACACCACCAGCTACGAGCGCGACGACATCCGCCGCCACGCCCTCGGTAAGTTCCGCGACCTCCTCCTCGCCACCGCCACCAGCCCAGCCATGATGGTCTACCTCGACAACTACCTCAGCATCGGCCCCGACTCTCTCGCCAACGGCGTCAACCCCGCCAACCCCAACTCAAAGAAGGGCAACCGCGGCCTCAACGAGAACTACGGCAGGGAAGTCATGGAGCTCCACACCGTAGGCGTCAACGGCGGCTACACCCAGGCCGACGTCACCTCGCTCTCCGCCATCCTCACCGGCTGGACCGTCGACCGTCCCAACCAGGGCGGCCCCTTCACCTTCGACCCAAAGAAGCACGAACCCGGAACTAAAACCTGGTTCGGCTACACCATCGACGAAGCCGGCAACATGAGCAAAGCCCCGGAGGCAACCTCCTCCACCCTGCAGCAACCCGGCAGCGGCATCGCCTCACCCGCAGACATGAAGCAGGGAATCGCCGCTCTCACCCTCCTCGCCGCCAGTCCCAAAACAGCACACTTTATCAGTTACAAATTAGCCCAGCGCTTCGTCGCCGACGACCCGCCGCCTGCCCTCGTCGACCGCATGACCGCCACCTACCTCTCCTCGGACGGCGACATCAAAGCCGTCCTCAGTACTCTGGTTCAGTCGCCCGAGTTCAACTCCAAAAAATACTTCCGCAACAAAGTCAAAACCCCAATGGAGTTCCTCGCCTCCGCCTTCCGCACCACCGCCACCGACCCCGCCAATCCCGGCGCAGTCGTCAACACCATCAACACCATGGGCATGCGTCTCTACTACGCGCTCCCACCCACCGGCTACTACATCACCGCCGACCAGTGGATGAACTCCACCGCCCTCGTCGACCGCCTCAACTTCGCCTACGCCCTCACCGCCAGCAAATTCGCCAACCAGAAGTTCGACTCCGCCCACGTCCTCGCTCTCGGCCTCATGTCTCAGCCTGGCAGCTCACCACCTCAGGAGATGTCCTCGACCGAGCACTCCAACCGGGCAAAGTTCTCCGAAGCTCTACTCACGTCTGAGATCTCTGAAGGCATGGCGAATACCCCGGCCCCAGGCGCAGCCGGCCAGGACATCGCCCTCCACGTCCTCGAATCCACTCTGATCGGCGGCGAAGTCTCCACCCAGACGAATGAACTCATCCACAAACAGATCGCCCAGCTCCCAACGACCAGCTCCACCGACACCCTCAACCTCCTGACCGCCCTTGTCATGGGCAGCCCCGAATTCCAGCTCCGATAAAAGACATGACCCCACGAATCGATCGCAGACAATTCGCCACCGGCATCGTCGCCGCCACCATAGCCGCCAAAGCCCAGCCCTCCACCCCTCGAGCAGACATCATGCCAGAGCAGCTTCATCTCAAACCCAACGGCTGGATGCCCAACAACACGCTGCCCGTCCTGCTCTATCGCAGCGCCCTCCCCGTCACCGGCGACCTCGCCACAACAATGGAAAATCTCTTCACCGCCAACGGCTGGCCTCCGCAGTGGCGCAACGGCGTCTACCCGTTCCACCACTACCACTCCACCGCGCACGAGGTTCTGGGCTTCGCCGCCGGCCACGCCGACCTCATCCTGGGCGGCGAAAACGGCACTCCCATCACCGTCCACGCCGGAGACATCGCCGTCCTGCCCACCGGCACCGGCCACTGCCGCATCACCGCCTCCAACGACTTCCTCGTCATCGGTGCCTACCCACCCGGCGAAAACTGGGACATCTGCCGCTCCGCCCCCACGCCCGAAGTCACCGAGCGCATGCGCCGCGTCGCCTTCCCAAAAAGCGACCCCGTCACCGGAGCGACGGGGGCACTCCCCAGACTCTGGAAAGTCTGAGCGTCAGAAAAAGTTTGCTCTCAGCCCTTCAACTGAACGTGAGTCGCCTTCATCTGCGCCCGCACCACAAGCTCCGCCGCCAGCAGAGCCTGCGTCTGATCCTGCGCAATATGCGTCCTGTTCACAATGTCCGCGACAAACTGCGGCC
>Ga0302234_10002503_pt1 | contig 11626 bp, 11 predicted proteins | sample II_Palsa_N3_2_FD_193576 | JGI IMG/M metagenome (GOLD analysis project Ga0302234, IMG submission 193576) | Peat permafrost microbial communities from Stordalen Mire near Abisko, Sweden - II_Palsa_N3_2 | ecosystem: Environmental > Terrestrial > Soil > Palsa > Peat permafrost | place: Sweden... | reverse complement strand
GCGTCGCGACGATCTGTTCGGCGCGTCAAGAGGGACGTCCTCCCGTCCCCGCTCCCTCCTCGTTCGCGAGGAGGGAGAAGGCAGGAGACGTTGAGAGATCAACGTGAAGATGCGCATATTGCAACGCGTGTCGGCCCCGCCCTCGCTTGCGGGCCGTCGGGGATTGGAATCGAACGTCCGGCGACCCTAGCGGCGACCGGCGTCAGGCGCGGGAAGGGCGACAAGGATGGCGACGCAGCAAACCACCACCGCGGGCCGCGCACTCGTCGCGCCGTCGGTCATCCTGCTTTTTGTGTGGATGATCGTGCCGCTGGTCATGACACTCTATTTCTCGACGCTGCGGTACAGCCTGCTCGATCCGGACAACGTGAGCTTCGTCGGGCTGCAGAACTACACCGCGTTCCTTACCGATCCGGATTTTCTGACCGCGCTCTACAACACCCTGGTCCTCGTCGGCTCGGTGCTCGTCATCAGCGTCGTCGGCGGCATTCTCGTGGCGCTGCTGATGGACCAGCCGGTGTTCGGGCAGAACATTTTGCGATTGATGGTGATCGCGCCGTTCTTCGTCATTCCAACGGTCAGCGCACTGGTGTGGAAGAACCTTCTGATGAACCCCGATTCGGGCCTGTTCGCCTGGATAGCCCGGTCGCTGGGATTCGATCCGATCGTCTGGTTCACCAACTGGCCCATGCTGTCGGTGATCATCATCGTCTCATGGGAATGGCTGCCGTTCGCGAGTCTCATCCTGCTGACCGCGCTGCAGTCGCTCGACGAGGAGCAGAAAGAGGCAGCCTCGCTCGACGGCGCAGGCCCGATTTCCTACTTTGGCTACATCGTGCTGCCCCATATCGCGCGCGCGATCACCGTCGTCATTCTGATCGAGACAATCTTCCTTTTGAGCGTGTTCGCAGAAATTTATGTGACGACATCCGGCGGCCCCGGCAATGCGACGACCAACATTCCCTTCCTCGTCTACAAGCAGGCGCTGCTCAACTTCGACATTGGCGGCGCGTCGGCCGGCGGCATCATCGCCGTCATCCTCGCCAACATCGTTGCGTTCTTCCTGGTGCGCATTATCGGCAGAAATCTGGAGGGCTGAGCGATGGCGTTGAAGCAATCAACCGGCAAGCGCATCGGCGTCACCGTCGTCGCCTGGGTCGTCGCGTTCCTGATCTTCTTCCCGATTCTCTGGACTTTCATCACCAGTTTCAAGAGCGAGCTCGATGCGATCGCGATGCCGCCGAAATTCCTTTTCTTCAACTGGACTCTCGAGAATTATTACGAGGTTCAGGAACGATCGAACTATCTGAAATTCGCCTACAATTCGATCGTGCTGTCGATCGGCGCCAATGTCGTCGGCCTACTCATCGCTGTTCCGGCGGCATGGTCGATGGCGTTTGCGCCAGGCAAGCGGACCAAGGACCTCTTGATGTGGATGCTGTCGACGAAGATGATGCCGGCGGTCGGCGCGCTGGTGCCGATTTATTTGATATTTCGTAATTTGCACCTGCTCGATAGCCTCTTTGGCGTGGGTGTGGTGTTGATGCTCATCAATCTGCCGCTGCTGATCTGGATGCTCTACACCTACTTCAAGGAGATCCCGGTCGACATCCTCGAGGCGGCGCGCATGGACGGAGCTTCGCTATTGAACGAAATCGTCTACGTGCTGACGCCAATGGCTGTGCCGGGCATCGCATCGACCATGCTGCTCGCCGTCATCCTGTCGTGGAACGAGGCGTTCTGGACGCTGAACCTGACGACCTCCAACGCCGCTCCGTTGCCGGCTTTCATCGCCTCCTACTCGGCGCCGGAAGGGTTCTTCTGGGCGAAGCTTTCGGCGGCGTCGACGCTCGCCATCGCGCCCATTCTCATTCTCGGCTGGTTCTCGCAGAAGCAGCTCGTGCGAGGTCTGACGTTCGGCGCGGTGAAGTGATCGGGAATTAAGGGAAACCACCCCATGGGCAGCATCCAACTCAAGTCCGTGCGCAAGGCGTTCGGCGCCGTCAGCATCATCAACGGCATCGATCTCAGCATCGAGAATGGCGAGTTCGCCGTGTTCGTTGGGCCGTCCGGTTGCGGCAAGTCGACGCTTCTGCGCCTCATCGCCGGGCTCGAGGACGTCACCTCCGGACAGGTTCTGATCGACGCCAAAGACATGACCAACGTCGGTCCCGCGCAACGCGGACTCGCCATGGTGTTCCAGTCCTATGCGCTCTATCCGCATATGAGCGTGCGCGGCAACATCGCCTTCGCGCTCAAGATGGCTGGACAGAGCGCCGACGTCATCGACCAGAAGGTGCGTAAAGCGGCCTCGACGCTGAACCTGACCGACTACCTTGATCGCAAGCCCCGCCAGCTGTCCGGCGGCCAGCGTCAGCGCGTCGCCATCGGCCGCGCGATCGTGCGCGAACCGAAGGCGTTCCTGTTCGACGAGCCGCTCTCCAATCTCGACGCCGCTCTGCGCGTGCAGATGCGAATCGAGATCGGTGAGCTTCACGAAGCGCTCAAGACGACGATGATCTATGTCACCCACGATCAGGTCGAGGCGATGACCATGGCCGACAAGATCGTCGTGCTTGACCGTGGCTCGGTCGCGCAGGTCGGCACCCCGCTCGAGCTTTACAACAAGCCGAACGGCCTCTTCGTCGCCGGGTTCATCGGCTCGCCGACCATGAACCTCATTAAGGGCGCGCCGGCGGCGAAGCGGGGCGCGGAGACCATCGGCATCCGACCGGAGCACTCCGACATATCGACCACTGCTGGCGAATGGCCAGCAAAGGTGCGCCTGACCGAGCACCTCGGCTCCGATACCTTTGTTTACGCGGAAGGCGAAGGCATCGGGCACCTCACCCTGCGTCTGGAGGGCGAGGCGCCGTTGACGCCGGGCCAGACCATTTACGTCACACCGCGCGAAGCGCACCTCCATCGTTTCGACAAGGACGGCAGGAGGATCGGCTGACCGCGGGCGAGCGGCGGCGCGGGGCGCCCGACTCTCGATACGAACGGCCGCGAAAGCGTGATTTGGGGCCCGTCCGGGATTCATCGGTGGATACGAATTCATGAGCGTGAGACTTTCCGCCGCCGCACTCGCCCACATGCCCCCCGGCGTCGCGGTTCCGACTTATCGACGCTCTGATCTAAGCCCCGGCATCGTTCATTTCGGCGTCGGCAATTTTCACCGAGCGCATCAGGCAGTCTATCTCGACGACTTGTTCAAGTCCGGCCGGGACCGCGATTGGGCGATCGTCGGGGCGGGGGTGCGCGACCCGGACGTGACGGTGCGCGAGAAGCTGAAGCAGCAGGACTGGCTGACGACCGTCGTCGAGCAAGAGGCGGAGTCCAGCAATGCCCGCGTCACCGGCGCGATGATCGATTTTGTCAGGCCTTACGACGTCGCCGCGAATCTCGACATGCTCGCCCGTCCGCAGATCCGCATCGTCTCGCTGACGGTGACCGAGGGCGGATATTATATCTCGCCAGCGACACAGACATTCGATTCCGGCCATCCGGACATTGTCGCCGATGCGCGCAACATTGATGCGCCAAAAACCGCATTCGGACTGATCGTCGCCGGGCTCAAGCGCCGCCACGCGGCCGGCGTCCCGCCCTTTACGGTGATGTCCTGCGATAACATTCCCGGCAACGGCCACGTCACTGAGAACGCTGTCGCCGGCCTCGCCAGGCTCGCCGATCCCGAGCTCGGGGGCTGGATTCGCGCCAACGTCGCTTTTCCCAATTCCATGGTCGACCGCATCACGCCGGCGACGACCGATCGCGAACGCGCCTTTCTGCGCGAAAGATACGGCCTCGAGGACAACTGGCCGGTGTTCTGCGAAGAGTTCCGGCAGTGGGTGGTGGAAGACCGGTTCCCGGCCGGGCGTCCGGCGCTGGATGCGGTCGGGGTCACTTTCACCTCGGATGTCGCGCCCTATGAATTGATGAAGATTCGCATCCTCAACGGTGGTCATGCTGCGATCGCCTATCCCGCCGGGCTCCTCGACATCCATTTCGTGCACGAGGCGATGGAGGACGCGCAGATCCGCGCCTTCCTCGAAGCATTGACCAGGCGCGAGATCCAGGCGGTCGTGCCGCCGCCGCCCAACACCAATCTCGACTCCTACCGCGCCCTGGTCGCGCGCCGGTTCGCCAATCCGAAGATCGGCGACACGATCCAGCGCCTGTGCTTCGATGGCTCGAACCGGCAGCCGAAGTTCATCCTTCCCTCCGTTCGCAATCGGCTGAAGGCCGGCGCATCCTTCAACGGCCTCGCGCTCGTGTCGGCGCTGTGGTGCCGCTATTGCTATGGCGAAACCGAGAGCGGCAAGGCGATCGCGCCGAACGACCCGAGCTGGGAGCGCCTGCAGAAGGCGGCGAAGCCGGCCCGAAACGATCCGCTCGCCTTCCTCAAATTGCGCGACATCTTCGGCGAGCTGGCCGAAAATCCGGCCTACGTCAGCGCGTTTTCCGATGCCCTCGCTTCGCTGTGGGCGCGCGGCGTCCGGTCGACGTTGGCCGACTATCTGTCGGATAAGCGGTGAGCGCCAATGGAGCCGACCCACGCCCCCGGGGCGGCGATCCAAGGATGACATCGCGGGGATGCGACAATGAAGCTGAAGGACAAGGTCGCGCTCGTCACCGGCGGCGCGCGCGGCATCGGGGCCGCGATCGTCGATCGCTATGTCGCCGAGGGCGCGCAGGCGGCCGTCGCCGACATCTCGTTCGCCCATGCGCGGGAAACCGCCACCCGCCACGGGGACAAGGCCTTCGCCGTCACGCTCGACGTCACCAAGACGGCGTCGATCGAGGCTGCGGTCGAGAGCGTCGTTCAGCGCTGGGGCGGCGTCGACATTCTCGTCAATAACGCCGCGATCTTCGACATGGGCCCGATCGTCGAAGTGACCGAAGCCAGCTACGACAGGGTCTTTGCCGTCAATGTCAAGGGCCTCTTCTTCACCCTGCAGGCGGTGGCCAAGCGCATGATTGCGCGCGGTCAGGGCGGCAAGATCATCAACATGGCCTCGCAGGCCGGCCGGCGCGGCGAAGCTTTGGTGTCGATTTACTGCGCCTCGAAGGCCGCCGTCATCAGCCTCACCCAGTCGGCCGGGCTGGACCTCATCAAGCACCGCATCAACGTCAACGGCATTGCCCCCGGCGTCGTCGATACGCCGATGTGGAATGAAGTCGATGCGTTGTTCGCCAAATACGAGCGCCGGCCGATCGGCGAGAAGAAACGCCTGGTCGGCGAGGCGGTGCCGTTCGGCCGGATGGGATTGCCCGAGGACCATACCGGCGCCGCCGTGTTCCTCGCCTCCGCCGACAGCGACTACGTTGTCGCGCAGACACTCAACGTCGACGGCGGCAACTGGATGAGCTGACGAATTCGTCGCGGAGGCTTGGAGCCATGTACCTGGATCGCTTCAATCTCAAGGGCCGCGTCGCGGTCGTCACCGGCGGCGGGCAAGGCATCGGCCTCGCCTGCGTCGAGGCGCTATTGGAGGCCGGCGCCCAGGTCTACATCGCCGACCGCAACGCCAAGGCGGGCGCGGAGGGCCAGGCGGCGATGAAAGCCAAGGGCTACGTGGCCGAGGTGATCGAGATGGAGGTGACCGACTCGAAGCAGGTGGACGCGGGCGCCGCCCGGGTGATGAAGGAGAAAGGCCGGATCGACATTCTGGTCTGCAACGCCGGCATCGCGCGCTCGGAGACTGCGGCGGAAGACGTGACCGACGAGCACTGGCTTAACGTCATTGACGTCAACCTCAACGGCCTTTTCTGGTGTTGTCGGGCGTTCGGCCGGCACATGTTGGCCGCCGGGCGCGGCTCAATCGTCAATATCGGCTCGATGTCGGGCGTCATCGTCAACAAGCCGCAGCCACAAGCCTATTACAACGCCTCCAAGGCCGCCGTGCATCATCTGACAAAGTCGCTCGCCGCCGAATGGGGCGCCCGCGGCGTGCGCGTCAACGCCGTCGCCCCGACCTACATCAATATGCCGCTCACCGCCTTCGCCAAGACCAACAAGCCGATGTTCGACGCCTGGATCGACGGCACGCCGATGGCTCGCATGGGCGAACCTGACGAGATCGCCGCCGTCGTCATGTTTCTTGCTTCCGACGCCGCCAGTCTGATGACCGGGTCGATCGTGCTGGCTGACGGCGGCTACACCTGCTGGTAAAGTCGGGCGGCGATAGGGGGCGCATCATGGATCTCGGACTCAAGGGCAAGGTCGCCGTCGTCACCGGTGGCAGCGTCGGCATCGGTCTCGCGATCGCTGAGGGCCTCGCCGCGGAGGGCGTGGACCTCGTGATCGCGGCGCGCGGGGTGCAGCGCGTCCGCGCGGAGACCGGCCGCATCGCCAAAGCCTTCGGGGTCCGCGCCGAGGGGGTCGCCTGCGACGTCTCGACGCGCCAGGGGACGGATGACCTCGTCGCCGACGTCGAGCGGATTTTCGGCGGCGCCGACATTCTCATCAACAATGCCGGCACCGGCAGCAACGAGACGGTGTTGGCGGCGCCGGACGAGAAATGGCAAGCCTACTGGGACCTGCACGTGATGGCCGCGGTCAGGCTCGCGCGCGGCCTCGCGCCGACAATGAAGAAGCGCGGCGGCGGCGTCATTCTGCACAACGCCTCGATCTGCGCCGCCCAGCCGCTGTGGTACGAGCCGATCTACAACGTGACCAAGGCGGCGCTGATGATGTTCTCGAAGACGCTTTCGACCGAACTCATCGGCGACAACATCCGGGTGGATTGCGTCAACCCCGGTCTCATTCTGACGCCGGATTGGATCAAAACCGCGAAGCAATTGACCGCCGACAAGGGCGGCGACTGGCAGGGCTATCTCGACGCCGTCGCGCGCGAGCACGCGCCGATCAAGCGCTTCGCCACGCCGCAGGAACTGGCCAACTTCTTCGTCTTCCTGTGCTCCGAACGGGCGAGCTATTCGGTCGGTTCGACCTATTACGTCGACGGCGGCATGTTGAAGTCGGTCTGAGCCCGGCTTTCGGCCGCCGGGCTCCGCCGGCCGTATTCAGTGGCGGCTTTCGGCGACCTGATCCGCTCGGCGCCCGGCGCGTTGGGCATCCGTAAGCCGGATCAGGTTGGTGACGCCGACAACGCCAGGGACGCTTCGAGCGTCGAACTCGGCGCAAGTCCTTTGATAGGGAAGGTCCACCGTTCCGGAAACGGTGACCCAACCGTTCTCGACATCGACGCTCAAATGGTCCCGGGGGACCCGCAAGTCCCAATAGAGCGCGTTCAACACGCCCGCACGCACGTCTTCGCTCTGCGAGTGCATTCTCGTCCTCCTCCCTGCCTATGGCGCTCTTAACAATTCAAGCGCCAGGCTCTCGACGGCCTCGCTGCTTGATGCTGGCAAAGCGATAGCGCGCCAGTCGAGCGGAATTTTGGCGGGTTGTTGCGGCCGGGCGCCCCGCCGCGGATCAAATCTGCGGTCGCGGCTCGGATTCGGCTTCGCTGAAAATCGTTTCCTCAACGTTCATCGCGTTGCCGCGCCAGACGATGGCGTGGCCGGTCCAGGCCTTGGCGAACACCAGCGGCAGCAGCAGATCTCGGGCGACCCACGCCAAAGGCATTCGCCACGATACCGGCCAGCCTGAAACGAAGGCGAGGATTGCCTCGGCGCCGTACCAAAAAGCCGCCATCGCGGCGACGCTGAAGATGACGTTCACCCCGAATTGCGGCGCGGCGAAGCCGGCCGCCGCGAGGGTGAACAGGCTCGTGGTCAAAATCTCGGGCAGGAAAAAAAGCGGAAATGTCGCGCGCCGCAGTCGCGCCCAGCGAACCTGCCGCGACCAGACGTCCTTCAGGCGCCGCCGGCCGAGCGGCTGCTGGAATGGCTGGTCGACGAGGTGGGCGTTCAGTCCTTGGGCGTTGATGAGCTTGGTCGCCGCCGCGTCTTCGGCGATCTCGGCCCGCAAAGCCTCGATGCCTCCGCCCGCCTCCAGGATTTCGCGACGCCACAGCATCGTCTTGCCCTGAGCGAAGCCATAACCGCAGGAATCGCCGGCGTACTGCCAGCGCGCCTCATAGGTGTTGAGAAAGGCGCACTCGATGTCGGCGGCGAAAGACTCGGGACGCGTGCCGATCGGCGGGGCGCAGACAATCCCGGTGTCGGAGCCCCAGCGCGCGAGCAAACGTTGAATGTAGTCGCTCGGCATGAGGACGTTGGAATCGGCAATGATCACCCAATCGTGGCGCGCCGCCTTCCATCCCTTGACGACGTTGTTGAGCTTGGGATTGGCGCTGATCCGGTCATCGCCGATGAGTAGACGCGCCGGACGATGCGGATTGGAGTCGATCGCGCCGCGCACCAGGGGAGCGATCGGGTCGTCCGCGCTGGCGAGGCAGAAGACGATCTCGTAGGTCGGATAGTCGAGCGCGAAGATCGATCGAAGCGTGTCGCGCGAAAACGTCTCGACACCGCACAAGGGCTGCACAATCGTGACGCCTTGGGCGTCGTTCGGCGCTGGCGTCCGGCCCGGCAGCCACCTGCATCGGCGGGTCGCGAGCGCGACGCTCAGCCCATGAATCCCCGCGCTGGTAGCGCAAATCCCCGCCGCCAGGGCGCTGATGGTCATGGATCGAGACTACCCGAATCACTTGGCCTTGTCACACCATATTGCCGCGCCGGCGCGACGCTTCTATGAAGGCGAAATGGCCTCCCCCCCGGTCGTCCGTTTCGCACCCTCGCCGACCGGGCGCATCCACATCGGCAACGCCCGCACCGCGCTGCTAAACTGGCTGTTCGCCAGGCGCCGCAATGGAACGTTCATCCTGCGCTTCGATGACACGGATCCCGAGCGTTCGAAGGCGGAATATGCCGACGCGATCGAGGCCGATCTGAAGTGGCTGGGAATCACACCGGACCTGGTGCGCCGCCAATCGGAGCGGATGGCGGCCTACGACGAAGCTGCCGCAAGGCTCAGAGCCCTGGGCCGGCTCTACGCCGCCTATGAGACGGCAGACGAGCTCGACCGACGCCGCAAGCGGCAACAGGCGCTTGGCCGGCCGCCGATCTATGATCGCGCCGCCTTGCGCCTGTCGGAAGCCGAGCGCGCGGCGCTCGAAGCTTCGGGCCGCAAGCCGCATTGGCGTTTCCTGCTCGAACCGAGCATAGTGCGTTGGGACGACGCGGTGCGGGGCGAGAGCCACATCGACTGCGCGTCGCTGTCCGATCCGGTCCTCCGCCGCGAGGACGGGACCTACCTCTATACGCTGCCCTCGGTGGTCGACGACATCGACTTCGGCATCACCCATGTCATCCGCGGCGAGGATCACGTCACCAACACCGCGGTGCAGATTCAGATTTTCGAGGCCCTCGCCGGCGCTGCGCCCCGCTTCGGCCATCACAACCTGCTGACCGACGCTGGGGGCGGGGGGCTTTCGAAGCGCGCCGGCGCGCTGTCGATCGCCTCGTTGCGCGCGAAGGGAATCGAGTCGCTCGCCGTCGCCGCGCTCGCGGTCCTGGTCGGCTCGGCCGAGGCGGTGCGTCCCGTCGATTCGCTCGACGAACTGGCGGGCCTGGTCGATCCATCGCATCTCTCTCACGGCGCGGCGCGCTTCGACGAAGCCGAGCTTGAAGCGCTTTCGGCGCGCACGCTGCATCGCCTGCCTTATGCGGCAGTCGCCGATCGGCTGGCCGCGCTCGGCGTCGCCGGGCCGAAGGCCGAAGCGCTATGGCTGGCGGTTCGCGGCAACCTCTCGCGTCTCGACGACGCGGCGATATGGCGGGAAGTCGTCGAGGGCGAGGTCGCCCCGATCGTCGAGGACGCCGATTTTCTCAAGCTCGCCGTGTCATGCGCGCCCGAGGGCCCATGGGACCAATCGACCTGGGGCGCGTGGACGACGCGGCTCAAGGAGCTCACCGGCCGCAAGGGGCGGGCGCTGTTTCACCCCTTGCGCTTGGCGTTGACCGGCCGCGAGGCGGGGCCGGAGCTCGCCGTCCTCCTGCCGCTGATGGGCCGCGCTAGAGCGCTGGCCCGACTATCCGGACAATCCGTTTGACCCCGTCCGGTCCGGTGACTTCCACCGTTCGCCCCTGATTCACGCTGAAGCTCTTCGCGCCCTGGACGTCGTCGCCGGCGATGCCGGACGCCTCGCGGCTGACCGTGGCGGTCTCGGCGCTGAGTTTGGTGTCCGTTCCGTTGATGTCGAGGACAGGCGCGTTCGCTGCGTCGCCAGGGGGCGTCGCGCCAGGCGCGGCCCCCGGCCCGGCGACGACTGCCGCGCCGGGCTTTGACTTCGGATCCACGGCCGGCTTGGCCTTCGGGTCAATGATCGGGCGGGCCATTTCGGCCGATTTCTCCGGCGTCACGATGATGTCGTACTTCTCGTGGCCGTACCTCGCCTCGGCGTCGGCGAGGGCCTCCGCCCAGCTCTCTCCCTTGCGTCGGCAAGAGCAGCCCGGGTCGTAACTTTGCTCGAATTTTCCGGCGTTCGGCAAATTGGCGTAAGGCTCGCCCGACGCCGACTCGGCCCCGTCGATCGTTCCGCCAAACGGAAACGAATAAAGCGCCACGTCGGCGTTGGGGCACAAGGCCCTGCAGACTTCCTCCAGGCTGTCGGCGCGGCTCCCGGCGCCGGAATAGGAAACCGGAAAGAAGCTGCCGTCGCAAGTGCGCACGCAAACCGCGTAGGAGCCGGCATGCGCCACGACGCCGCTCCGGTCGGCGGGCTGGCCGGAATCGGTGGTTCGGTCAGGCGGCCCGTGATCGAGCGGCTCGAATCTGGCGTCCATCTGCGGCTGCTGCTGCGGGGTCGCGAGCCTCGCGACGCCGCCGAACAAGGCCTCGAGAAAGTTGGTTGGACGCGGCGGCGCATTCCCGCATTCAGCGTTGTAGCGGGCGATGAGATCGCCGGCGCCGCCGCCGGCGCGCGCCTCCAGATCGGCGAGATTGGCCTGCATACGCGCGATCTGGCCGTTGAGCTCGCCGCATTGCGGCGGCGGATCCGAGCCGAAGAACAAAATCTTGCGATTTCCGCAGCCGAGCGACCGCGCAGAGCCCTCGGTGCGCGCGAGTTCGGCGCGTTGCCGCTCGACCGCGGCTTCCGCGCCGCTCGAACCATGGCGCGAGGCGATCGCTTGCTGCAGGCGCGCGCAGTCGGCGCTGTTCTGCGCCAGGGCGTCGCCGCCGAAAGCCGCGATCGAAGCCGCCAGCGCAGCGAAAACGCCGGCCGACGCCAGAAATTTGCCGCCTCCGTGCGCGCTTCCTATGCGAGTCATCGCCGCCTTCATCTCGTCAACCGCCTTCGCCCCTCGTGATCCCCATAGTCCCGCGCCGGCGCCGATTCAGCCGGTTAAAAACCGACATCGCGGCGCGAACAAGGCGTGCGCGTTCGGTTGCGCCGGGGCGCTTCATACGTGGTTTCGCCGGCAGGCGCCATAGTCCCGAGAACCCAGCCGCTTGTGGCTTCACCCGGCCGGATGGGGCATAGTGGGGCGATGGCCGAGCCGGACGCGCGCGGAGCAAACGCGCCCGAGATCACTGTCAGCGAACTCTCGGGCGCGCTCAAGCGCGCCATCGAGGACCGGTTCGGCTACGTGCGCGTCCGGGGCGAGATATCCGGCTATCGCGGGCCCCATTCCTCGGGCCATGTCTATTTCA
>Ga0302234_10002498_pt1 | contig 11635 bp, 8 predicted proteins | sample II_Palsa_N3_2_FD_193576 | JGI IMG/M metagenome (GOLD analysis project Ga0302234, IMG submission 193576) | Peat permafrost microbial communities from Stordalen Mire near Abisko, Sweden - II_Palsa_N3_2 | ecosystem: Environmental > Terrestrial > Soil > Palsa > Peat permafrost | place: Sweden... | reverse complement strand
ACGTGGGCGTGAGGCTCGCGATTTCATCCATGATCTGCGACGGATGCGTGTAGTTCATTTCATAACCGAGCGCGCGGGCGAGCTTGATCGTCACTTCCCAGTCGGCCAGACCCGGCAGCGGCGGCATAACCTTGCGCACGCGCGAGATGCGGCGCTCAGCGTTGGTGAACGTGCCGTCTTTTTCGAGGAACGATGAACCCGGCAGGAACACGTGTGCGTACTTCGCCGTCTCGTTCAGGAAGATGTCCTGCACGACGATGCATTCCATCGACGACAATGCCTTCGATACGTGTTGCGTATTCGGATCGGATTGAACAATGTCCTCGCCCTGGCAGTAAAGGCCAAGGAAGCTGCCATGAACGGCGGCATCGAACATGTTCGGAATCCGCAGACCCGGCTCCGATTGCAGCTTCACGCTCCATGCTTCCTCGAACAGCGCGCGCACTGCTGCGTCGCTGATATGGCGATAACCCGGCAACTCATGCGGGAACGAACCCATGTCGCAGGAACCCTGCACGTTGTTCTGACCACGCAGCGGATTCACGCCCACGCCTTCGCGGCCTACGTTGCCGGTGGCCATCGCGAGGTTCGCGATACCCATGACCGTCGTCGAGCCTTGCGCATGTTCCGTCACGCCAAGGCCGTAGTAGATCGCACCGTTGCCTGCATTCGCATAGATGCGCGCGGCTTCGCGTACCGATTGCGCCGGCACGCCGGTGACGGCTTCCATGGTTTCCGGCGAGTTCTCTTCGAGCGTCACGAAGTCGCGCCATTGCTGGAACGCGCGCGGTTCGCAGCGCTCGGCGACGAACGCTTCCTTCACCAGGCCTTCGGTCACGATCACGTGCGCGAGCGCGTTGACCATCGCGACGTTCGTACCCGGTCGCAATGCCAGATGATGCGACGCCTTCACGTGCGGCGTATCCACGATATCGATACGACGCGGGTCCACCACGATCAGTTGCGCCCCTTCACGCACACGCCGCTTCAGCCGCGATGCAAACACAGGATGGCCATCGGTGGGATTCGCGCCGATCACAACAATCACATCGGCTTTCTCGACGGACGCGAAGGTCTGCGTTCCCGCCGATTCGCCCAGCGTCGCCTTCAGGCCATAACCGGTCGGTGAGTGACAAACGCGGGCACAGGTATCGACATTGTTATTGCCGAACGCCGCGCGCACGAGTTTCTGCACGAGGTAGGTTTCCTCGTTGGTACATCTCGACGATGTGATCCCGCCAATCGAATCCACGCCATGCTTGTCCTGGATGCGACGGAATTCGCTGGCAGCGTACGAGAGCGCTTCGTCCCAGCTCACTTCGCGCCACGGATCAGTAATCTTTGCTCGGATCATCGGCTTGGTGATGCGGTCTTTGTGCGTGGCGTAGCCCCATGCAAAGCGGCCCTTGACGCACGCGTGACCATCGTTGGCTTGGCCGTTTTTATTCGGCACCATGCGCACGACTTCGCTGCCCTTCATCTCGGCTTTCAACGAACAGCCGACGCCGCAATACGCGCACGTCGTCACAACCGAATGCTCGGGCTGCCCAAGCATGATCACTGTTTTTTCCTGCAGCGTCGCGGTCGGGCAAGCCGCCACGCACGCACCGCACGACACGCACTCCGATTCCATGAACGGCTGGTTTTCACTCGCGGCCACGCGCGATTCGAAACCCCGTCCCGCGATGGTCAGCGCGAACGTGCCCTGCGTTTCCTCGCACGCGCGCACGCAGCGATTGCAGACAATGCACTTCGACGCGTCGTACGTGAAATACGGATTCGATTCGTCCTTCTTGTCCTTCAGGTGATTCGCGCCTTCGTAGCCGTAGCGAACTTCGCGCAAGCCGACTACGCCCGCCATGTCCTGCAACTCGCAATCGCCGTTGGCGGGGCAGGTGAGGCAGTCGAGCGGGTGATCGGAGATATACAACTCCATCACGTTCTTGCGCAGCGACTGCAGCTTGTTCGTCTGCGTGCGCACTTTCATCCCGGCTTCCACGGGCGTGGTGCACGACGCCGGATACCCGCGCTTGCCTTCAATTTCAACCAGGCACAGACGGCACGAACCGAATGGCTCAAGCGAATCCGTCGCGCATAGTTTCGGAACGTTGACGCCGGCTTCGATCGCCGCGCGCATCACCGATGTTCCCGCCGGAACCGTCACCGAGGTACCGTCGATGTCGAGCGTCACATCGATATCCGCATGGCGCAGCGGCGTGCCGTAGTCTGTATCGTCGAAGGGATCGCGCAGCTTCGTCTTGCACGCGCAATTGCCGGAACCGCAGGATGAGTTGGACATGTTGTGTTCCTTCTTTTAAGCCGCTTTCTGCGACGGCTTTTTGGAAAGACCGAAGTCTTCAGGGAAATGGTCGAGTGCAGACAGCACCGGATAGGGCGTCATGCCGCCCATCGCGCAGAGCGAGCCGGAAACCATCGTGTCGCAGAGATCGCGCAGCAGCGTGACTTGTTTCGGCGATGTATCGCCAGCACGGATCTTCGCGATAACCTCAACACCGCGTGTGGAACCGATGCGGCAGGGCGTGCATTTGCCACACGATTCGACGGCGCAAAAATGCATTGCGTATTGGGCGAGATCGGCGAGATTCGAGGTGTCGTCATGAATCACGATACCGCCGTGCCCGACCACCGCGCCGACCGCTGCATACGCTTCGTAGTCCATGGGAATATCCCACTGGCTTTCGGGTAGATACGTTCCGAGCGGACCACCGACTTGCGCCGCGCGCGCCGGCCGGCCGCTTGCCGTGCCGCCGCCGTATTCGTAGATCAGTTCACGCAGGGTCACGCCGAACGCCAGCTCCACGAGGCCGCCTTGCTTCACGTTGCCTGCAATCTGGAACGGCAGCGTGCCGCGCGAGCGGCCCATACCGAAGTCGCGATAAAACGCCGCGCCCTTCGCGAAGATGATGGGTACGGTCGCCAGGGTAATGACGTTGTTGATCACGGTCGGCTGGCCGAACAAACCGACTAAAGCAGGCACCGGCGGTTTTGCACGAACCACGCCGCGTTTGCCTTCCAGCGATTCGAGCAACGCCGTTTCCTCACCGCAAACATACGAACCGGCGCCTTTGGCTACCTCCAGTTCGAACGCTTTGTCGCTGCCGAGCACGCTTGCGCCGAGCCAGCCTGCATCGCGGGCTTTATCGATGGCACGATTCAGCGTCGCAATCGCATGCGGATATTCGCTGCGCACGTAGATATAACCCTTCGTCGCCCTGGTCACGATCCCCGCAATGATCATCCCTTCGATCAACATGTACGGATCGCTTTCCATGACCAGCCGGTCCGAGAACGTGCCGGAATCGCCTTCGTCGGCGTTGCAGACGATGTACTTTTGCGGCGCCAATGCCGCCCGCACCGTGCGCCATTTGATACCGGCCGGGAACGCTGCACCGCCGCGTCCTCGCAGGCCCGATTCGAGCAGCGCTTCGCAGGCGGCGTCGCCATCGGTTTCAAGCGCTTTGCGCAAACCTTCGAGGCCACCGTGCTTCACGTAGTCGTCGGTGGACAGCGGGTCCGTGATGCCAATGCGCGCAAACGTCAGGCGTTGTTGCTTCGCGAGCCACGGCAAGGTGTCGACCACGCCAAGACGCTTTTCATGCGCGCCGCCATTTGCCAGATCGGCATCGAAGAGCGCGGCGACATCGTCGTCATCGACATTCGAATAGCCGATACGGCCTTCTGCCGTTTCCACTTCGACCAGCGGTTCCAGCCACAGCATGCCGCGCGAACCGTTGCGCACGACTTCAACCTCGATCCCGCGTTTCTGCGCTTCAGCCGCAACTGCCAGCGCGACACGATCAGCGCCGAGCGCCAGTGCCGACGAATCGCAGGGTACGTAGATGCGTGTCATACCAGGTCCTCCGCGCTCGCATGAACGCGCGCCGCTTCATACAGCCGTTCGAATTTCTGCGGCGTAACGCGGGCATGCAGCTCGCCGTTGATGGTCATGGCTGGCGACAACGCGCATTGCCCGAGGCAATACACAGTCTCAAGCTCGGTATCCACTTGATGACCGGAATCGAACTTGCACCCCGTATGCCCTTCAATATGCGCGGCCAGCGTTTCCGTTCCCATACTCCGGCAGGCCTCGGCACGACACAACTGCACGGTCACGCGCGCGGGCGGCTCGGAGCGGAAATGGTGGTAATAGGTGATCACGCCATGCACTTCCGCGCGCGACAGCGACATGGCCTGAGCGAGCGGGGCGATGAGATCGGCGGGAATGTAGCCGGCTTCGTCTTGAATGGCGTGCAGCACGGCGAGCAAGGACGCGCCCTTTTTCAGATGGCGCGCGACGCGCTCATCGGGCGTACCGGTGGGCTGATTCTGGTGTTTATGAGGCATCTGGACCATGTGGGGAGTCTCCATCGCTCGGCATATGTTTTATAAATGCATATATCGGTCTTATAATTTGCTGCACCGAGCCCGTGATATGCAAGATACGAGGCTAACCGGTCGATGGCAATAGGAACTGGGACTACATATGATCGATGTCGAATGCCGTACGGAGCTTGTCCTGCGCGACACCGCGGGCCGCGAAACCAGTCTCAGCGCGGCCGTGCCGCTTCTGCTGCTGGTTTCGCAGACCGGCAGCATCGCGCAAGCCGCGTCGGCTAAGGGTTTGTCCTATCGGCATGCGTGGGGCCTTTTGCGCGACATAGAGACGCGGTTGGGTGGCGCGCTGATTACGAAGTCGCGTGGCCGCGGGTCGGTGCTGTCGGAGCTCGGCGAAGCAGTGCTGCGGGCGCAGCGGTTGTCCAACGAGCGGCTCGACGGGCCGCTTCAGGCGTTGGCCAGCGAAGTGGCCGGCGAACTGAACCGGCAGCTGTCGCGCGCCGTTGGCGAGATACGGATTCACGCGTCGCACGGGTACGCCGTTGCGGCGCTGGTGGGCGCACTGGCCGCGAAGCAGATCCCCGCCGATATCAAATACCGCGAGAGCGCTGAAGCCGTCAGCGCGCTCGCGCGCGGCGAGTGCGAGCTGGCGGGTTTCCACTTGCCGATCGGCGAATTTCGCGCGAACTGTGCCGAGATCTACCGGCCCTGGCTCGACGCAGGGCGGCATCGGCTGATTCATCTGACGCGGCGCACGCAGGGCCTGTTTCTGCCGAAGGGCAATCCCAAGGGCATACGTGGCTTGCACGATCTCGCCCGCGACGACATTCGCTTCGTCAACCGCCAGCCCGGATCGGGCACACGCATGCTGCTGGATCTGGCGCTGCGCAAGATAGGCGTCGATCCCGCGAGCATCAACGGTTACGCCACCGCCGAACTGACGCATTCGGCCATCGCAGCGTTCGTCGCGAGCGGCATGGCCGATCTTGGCTTCGGGGTGCAGCCGGCCGCGCAGCAGTTTGCGCTGGACTTCATTCCAGTGATCGACGAGGACTACCTGTTCGCGTGCGACCGCGACAAACTCAACGACGCGGGGCTCAGCGGCCTGCTGGAGGTGCTGCGCAGCGACGCGTTCCGGGACAGCGTGGCGCATCTGGAGGGCTACGACCCGGCTTTTTGCGGGCAACTGCTTGAGCTCGAGGAGGCCCTCAGCGGAGCGACCGGAAACGCGCGGTAACCATTTAGACCCGGTCTCTCCGGCCGATCCGGAGCCTTACGTTTAGAATTACGTTAACCTGATGGTTAGCGGGGAATGCCGGTGGTGTTGCGCAGGACGTTTTTGTCGTCGCCCATCACGCCGGAGATGCCGCTGACCAAACGTATAACCGACGACCGTTTTACTCACCGTTACTGCTGCCATGAAATTGCTTTTGAGCGTTGCCGCGTTGATCGCGTTCGTTGTTAGCGCCGTTGCCTTTGTGCCCGTCGCTTTTGCCCAGAATTCCCCCGGCGTTCCTGGTGGCATCCTGCAGGATCAGTTTCGCCTGAAAGAACATCCGCAGCTGCAGTTTGCCGCTTCCGCGCCGTCAGATAAGTATCAGAACGGCGTGTCGGCGAAGCGCAAGCGCGGTGACCTGGGCGATCCAAACGGCTGTAACTTGCAGTGCCCGCAGGACCAATAAGCCTCCAGGACTGCTGAGAGCGAAGTCCATGCACGCAGCGGCTGGTATTGAAGCCGCTGGTTCGCTGTGTGCCATTGGCTTAAGACCGTCACACCGCCACAACCCGAAATAGCCGCCTGACAGTACAGTTCGTTTCTATGGTTATTTTTAAGCCTTGGTTTCACGGCTTAGTTCTGCCAAACAGCGTTAACCCTGCCTTTTCGCCGCGAGTTTTTGCCACGCGGGCGTCTTTTAAACGAGTTTCCCGGCTCAACGTTTGTTACCACTCATTACCGACCGATTAATGCTACCTGATGGCGGCGTGCGCTGGATGCGCTCGGGTATCTTAATGATGCGTGCATTGAGCGGAATTCGATGACAGGCGCATTTAATAATTTCATTAAAAACAATCAAGCGAGCCGGCCGACGTCCACGCCAGAGTAGCGTGCGCGAGGGGATGCGGATAAGCAGTTATCCGCATGACGGCATGGCCGCAATGGGACATTCGGATCGCCGAGGGGAAGACAACAAATGAGAATTCTTCAGGTCATTCTTGCACCACGCTTGTCCGGTGCAGAGGTGCTTGCGAAGGGTGTGGCCATTGGGCATCAGCGAGGCGGTCACGACGTTTGTATTACTTCGCTAATGCCCGAGCACGACGATTTCCAGCACATCAGCGCCGAATTGCGCGCGAACAATGTTGTGTGTTATTTCCCGCAGCGCTCGCTTGGCAAAGTAGGGCGGCTGCTGTTCCTGCATCGTGCCATTCGACGGTTCAAACCCGACATCATTTTCGCGCACGCCACGATTCCCGCCTTGTACGTCCGTGCGTTGCCTACACGCGTGCCGATCGTCTGGGTCATGCATTCCGGCGCCAACGACTTCGCGAATAACGCGCTGCTATTTGCCGAACGTTTGCTGTCGGGTCGGGCGAAGGCGGTGATCGGTGTATCGCAGAAAAATATCGACGATTACGTCAAGGAAGTGGGTTCGCATCCCTCCATGATCGTGGTGCCGAACGGCGTTGATATTTCGCGTTTCGAGCAAGCGAGCGAGCCGTTGCCATCGACCGGATTCAGGCAGATCGTCCAGATCGGCCGGTATATCCCCGAGAAGAATCAATTGCAGACGGTGCAGGCGTTTGCGCGCGTTGCCGCCGCCGAGCCCGATGTGCGTTTGCTGCTGTGCGGCGTGATTGAAAATCTTGAATATCATGCGGCCATCCTGAAACTTGTGAAAGACCTTGAGTTGAACGATCGGGTGAAGGTAATCGGGCCTCAGTCGAACGTCGCGGAGATTTTGCGCGGGTCGCACGCGTTCGCCATGCCGTCGAGTTTCGAGGCGCACAGCATCGGGTTCCTGGAGGCGCTGGCGTCGGGGATTCCTGTCGTGGGCAATGCGATTCCCTCGTTCGCGTTCGCCAAGGATTTCCTGGGCGTTGAACTACTCGATACCAGCGACGCCGATGCCTACGGCCGCGCGTTGCTCGATGCTCTGTCGCAGCCGAGAGCCACGCGGCCGCTTAACGGTATGACGTTGCAGAGCACGGCGGACCGATATCTGGCAATTGCCTGCGATGTGCTCAATCCGAGGGTCAGGCTGAGTTGATTTCGTTGCTTCGGATCGATTCGATGTGGGATCCAATGTAAAACGCGTCGCCGGATTTTCGGCGACGCGTTTTTGCGTTGGGGGCATCCTATAACGATCAGCATGATGCGTTCAGAGGAGGGCAGAAATGGCAGTCCATAGGCGGGAACATACGCCGGGAGAGTAGTTGTCGATCATCGCCTGAATAGGTGCGTGATGTCCGTACGCTACCGTGGTCACGAGCAGAAGCCCGGCAGCAGCGGCAATTGGCCGGAACAGCTTCACTTTGGAGCGGGCCAATGGATGCACGAAGAGCGCCGCGACCACAGCTCCGAGCAGCCAGCCAGCGATGACTTCCGGAACGGTGTGGGCATAGTCGAAGACTCGGGCAAATGCCGTCAGCACCCCGATCAGCAGTCCCGCCATGGCACCCACCCACGCGCTGCCGCCCGCACTTCGCCAGAGTAGGGCGATGGCAACCGTCCAAACGGCTGTCGACAAGGTCGTATGGCCGCTGATCACGCGAAACCCGATCGCGGAAATTTCAACTCCGCACCCGGCATACAGGATCTTGGTGATGCCGACTAACGCCATCCCGGCGGCTAAAAGCATCACCCAGCGCACGGCCAATGTCTTATCTGAAAGCCTGAGCCAGATGGCGCATGTAAGGGCGACGGGTAGTGTCAACGCGGCATCGCCGACGTTGCTGATTGCGGTCCACATGGATTCTGTTAGATCAAAAGAGAGCGCCGCAGTTTAGCGCATCGGAAGAGAAAGCTTGGTTCCCGTCTTCGCGATCAGAGGTGGCGTCGAGGTCGACCTATAGCAGCCAACGGATTCACTCGTCGACCATGACGATCCCGTCTAGGCAAGGGCTACGCGTCTTCGCCCTTCGCATTGGATACACTAAGTACAACCAACCGAAACCATGATGATCCGGTTTCTGCACACATTGACAGACACGACTGCCACTTACCCCCAAAGGGCAAGACTCCCAAATACAAGCCTCCGCCCTAAAACAGCCGGAAAGCCTTGTTGCGCGGCCTTGCGTTGCAGATCTCGACATCGGGCAGAGGTATGAGGAAAGTTTTGTGGGCGCAGCTGCTGGAAGGGAGAGGTCAGTCGCCTCGATCTTGCCCCAATGTTTGCCCCGTAGTCATGACAATACCGTGCGAACGGTAACAGCAAAAAACCCCGCGAAGCCTTTCGGCCTGCGGGGTTTTGCATAAATCCGGCACAAGTCCGGATGCGTTATTGGTGGAGGCGGCGGGAATCGAACCCGCGTCCAGTAGCGCTCTACGACCAGTTCTACATACTTAGTTCTATCATTTAATTTAACCTGGCGACGCGGACGAACACGCTTCGCTTCAGCGATTCACTAAATTTTCGACCTTGGCGTCGTGACGCCGACAAGGCTTATCTGACGTATATGACCTCTCGCGGTATTGCTACCGGTCTTGCGACTCTAGTCCGTCAGTAAACTAGGGAGAGGCAGGCGGCCCTTAGGCTGCCAGTGCGAACGTTTCGTCGTTTGCAGTTACGTTTTTCCCATTGATTTACGAGGTGACGGGTCCTCGGTATGCCCTAGCCGCTTCGCAACCCCTGTCGAAACCAGGTCGCCCCCGAAGCACTGATCATTATCTCACAGTTTCGTCCGCGTTTTCGCCAGAAAGCCCGTCCGGCGAGCCGCAGCCGTCACGCTACATTGATGCGCGTTACTGCACGTCGCGTAGCAGATGTTGCAATTCAATTGTCGTTTCCACCACGTGATCCGCATGCCACCGGTTCGGCGGCAAGTCGGTCCCGCAGTACCCGTAGGCCGCCGCCACCGTGACCATGCCCGCCGCAAAACCGGCCTGGACGTCGCGCAGGTCGTCGCCCACGTACACCACACGTTCCGGTTTCTCTTCCATCAATTCCGCAGCATGCAGCAAGGGCGCCGGATGAGGCTTCGAATGCGGGGTGGTATCGCCGCAAACAAGACAGGCTGCCCGCTCAGCCAGTCCGAGCAGCGCCACTAGCGGTTCGGCCAGCCGCGTCGCTTTGTTGGTCACGATGCCCCAGCGCACACCGCGTGCATCGAGTTGATCGAGCAATTCGTCGATACCCGGAAACAGCGTTGTCTCAATGCATAAATCCGCTTCATAGTTGGCGAGAAACTCCTCGCGCATGGACGCGTAATCGGGGTGCTCCGGTTCGATCTCGAACGCGCCGGCCAGCAAACCGCGCGCACCCGCCGAAGCCAGCGGCCTCAGGGTTTCGAGCGGCCGCATTTCCAACCCACGGTCGTGCCGCATCTTGTTGACCGCGGCGACCAGGTCGGGCGCGGTGTCGGCGATGGTTCCGTCGAGATCGAACAAAATCGCGTGGCAGAGCTTGAGCCGGGTCTTGTCAACCTGATGTTGGGGCAGGGGCGTCGGGTCGTCGCTCATGAAAATCCGTACAGGTTCTATGACGCTCGGAGGCGTGGGGTCGGCATCACTTGGGCGATCGTTCATGTCTGTTCCCGTCAGGCTACGCGACGGCAAGCCATCAGATAGTTGATGCTGGAGTCGTCGGAGAGGCCGAAGCGCTTGCTGAGCGGCCGGTAGGTAATCCCCTTGATCTCTACGATATCAAGTTGCGCAGAACGCACGAACTGCGCAAGTTCTGACGGCTTGATGAAACGCGCGTAATCGTGCGTGCCGCGTGGGAGCATGCGGGCAATGTATTCCGCGCCGATCACCGCGAACAAATAAGCTTTGGCGTTACGGTTGAGCGTGGAGAAAAACACCCAGCCGCCGGGTTTGACGAGCGTGGCGCACGCCTGCACGATCCCGGCCGGATCCGGCACGTGCTCGAGCATCTCCATGCAGGTCACCACGTCATAGCTGCCGGGTTCCCGCGCCGCCAGCGCCTCGGCGGCGATCTCTTCGTATTCGACCTCGACGCCACTCTCCAGGCTATGCAGGTCGGCTACGCCCAGCGCGCTTGACGACAAATCCACGCCTTTCACCTTCGCGCCACGCACCGCCATGGATTCGGACAGGATGCCACCGCCACACCCTATATCCAGCGCGCGTTTGCCCGGCAGATGCGCAAGAGCGTCGATCCAGTCGAGCCGCACGGGATTGAGCTCGTGCAGTGGCTTGAACTCCGCATTCGGGTCCCACCAGCGATGAGCCAGCTCGCTGAATTTTTGAAGCTCGTGGGGATCGGCATTGATCATGTGCGCATAGCCTTGAAACATAAGGTCAGGAACGGTCAAGCACCAAGTATATAGGCGGTGGCGCGAGCCGGTGAAACGCGGCACGAGCCCAGGCCGGTCGAACGGGGGATGTGCCGAGTGTGCAGCAAGAGTGCAGCTAGATGCGCCGCACATAAAAAAAGCCCCGCCGAAGCGGGGCTTTGATCCTGCGGCAATCTGTCGCGAATTACTGCGGCTGACGCGAGGTTCCAACAACTTCGACTTCCACGCGACGATCCGGTGCGAGGCAGGCGATAAGTTGCTTGTGGTTCTTCTGGTTGCAACCCGTGGTAACCGGGTTACGCTTGCCCTTGCCTTCCGTATAGATACGGTTGGCTTCGATGCCCTTGCTGACCAAGTATGCCTTGACAGCTTGTGCACGACGCAGCGACAGGCGATCGTTGTACTTGTCCGAACCGATACGGTCCGTGTAACCCGTTGCGACCACAACTTCCAGGTTCAGGTCGCCAATCTTCGATGCGAGATCGTCAAGCTTTTCCTTGCCGCCTGGCTTCAGGATGGCCTTGTCGAAGTCGAACAGAGCGTCAGCTTGGTACGTAACCTTTTGGCTCTGGATGACCGGAGCAACCGGCGGAGCGACCGGCGGCTGCGGTGCCTGGGCTACCAGCGCGCCATCGCACTTTGCGTTGGCCGTTGCCGGGGTCCAGAACGCGTCACGCCAGCAAAGCTCGTTCGTGCCGTTCATCCACACGTATTCGCCCGTGCCGTTCACCCAGTTGTCATTCACTGCCTGACGTGAAGCCGGGACCGATTGCGCCATAGCCGATGCAGCCATAACTGCGGT
>Ga0302234_10002496_pt1 | contig 11644 bp, 9 predicted proteins | sample II_Palsa_N3_2_FD_193576 | JGI IMG/M metagenome (GOLD analysis project Ga0302234, IMG submission 193576) | Peat permafrost microbial communities from Stordalen Mire near Abisko, Sweden - II_Palsa_N3_2 | ecosystem: Environmental > Terrestrial > Soil > Palsa > Peat permafrost | place: Sweden... | reverse complement strand
TACTTCTCGTATCCCAGGGTCTCGGTCATCAGGGTGTGCCAGAGGTCGGAGACCTTCCAGAAGTTGACGTCCGGAAAGCCGGTGAGCGGGCCGGGGAACCCAAAGCCGGGCAGGGACGGCACGATGACCTCGAACGCATCGACGGGGTCAGTGCCGAACGCGGCCGGGTCAGCGAGCGGGTCGATCACCTTCGACCAGTGCCAGAACGTCCACGGCCAGCCGTGAGTGAGGATCAACGGGATCGGCCGCGGGCCACGGCCGGGCTTGCGCATGAAATGCACCGGGACACCGGCGACGCTCACCTGGTAGTGCTCATAGGCGTTGATGGCAGCCTCGGCCTGGCGCCAGTCATAGCAGTCACGCCAATAGGCGACCAACTCACGCAGATAGCTGTCCGGCACGCCGTAGGACCAGTCCGCATTCCGCTCGTCCAGCGGCGGACGAGTCAGAGTGAGACGAGCGCGCAGGTCATCAAGGACCTCGTCGGAGACACGGATCGGGGTGGGCTCCAAGGGAAAGGCGTCCGGGGTGGTCATCGCGTCATTCCTTACTACCTAGGGGACGTCGGTGTCGTCGGCGCGGTGGAGGGCCGGCAGTGCCGCGTCCACCAACTCCAAATAGGTACGACTTACTGCTCACGACCAGGTCCAACTCCACGCCGAGGAGTATCCCACCGCAGATAAGCCTGGGGCCGAACGATGCCGCGTCGGTCACGCGACCATCACCATGCCGTACCGAGCATGTTCACGCCGCGACTCTCGTGCCCTGATCATCGTCGGTTGCTGTGAATGTCGCTGCAGGGTGTCACGAATCGGGCCGAAATCCGGATTTCTTTAGTGCAAGGGAACTCCGAGAGGACGGCGAGGCATGGTCGATCAGAGTGCGTCTGGGGCGGCGGTTGCCCCGGCGGATCGGGCGGCGGTGACCAGGCGCGTTAGAGATGCCGGGGCAGGCGCCACCAGCCAGGAGGCTGTAGGCCCCGGATCTGCGGGAGCGACAGACACGGTGGTCCAGGGCGCCCATCCGGCGATCATCGAGCCAGCCACCTTCACCGCGGCGGAGCGGCTGCTCGCCGTTCGCGGCGAGGCGCGCACCCACCGGGCCGCGAGTTCGTCGGAGTATCACCTGACCGGGCGTATTCGCTGCCCGCACTGCAAGAAGGGCTTCATCGGCACCGCTGCCCACGGGCGGTCCAAGACCTACCGCTACTACACCTGCTGGAGCCGCGCTCGCTATGGCACCACGACGTGCAACGCCGATCGGCTCAACGCCGACGCCGCCGATCAGGCGCTATTCGCCAAGCTCGCGGCCTTCTACCGCACCGAGCGCCACCTGATCGCAGCTGCGGCGAGCGAGGCCGACACGACCCGCCACGCGGCCACGGATCGCCACCGCGCCGAACTGACGGCCGTGGAGAAGGAGATCACCCGCACTGGCACCGCGATCGACCGCTACCTATCCCGGTTCCTGCTCGGCGACGTCCCGGCGATCCTTCGATGCCGGAAGCCAGACCCTGGGCATACCCGGCGGCGTACCATTCGGCGCCGCGTCCACCGTATTCCTCCCCCTCAGCCCAACAACGCTGGCCGCTCTAAGCAGGATGGACAAGTTCGAGGCTTTGCCGAGGGGCTGGCCGGTTGATCGAGAGACAACACTCACGATTGGCTACCTCCAGAGGAGGTCTGCGAAGTCCACGGAAAGGCCGAGCGCTCGTTGCTTGGCTGAGAGGCATCGATGTCAACGGTACTTTCGGCCCTGAGGAAACGTCCTTCCTCGTCGTAACGAAGGAGGGCGACGGTCTTGTCGTCGAAGATCCAGAAGTCCTTATCGGCCCAGGCTATGTCGGCACCTTGCAGCGAACCCCGCTCCACCACGCGAACCTTCTCCCCGGCCGCGATGTTCTCCGGGTACGCGGCGAACTCGAATCGGGTGTAGTCGGCGAGCGGCCGGGCAGCGATCCGGACGCGTTCTACGGTGCGCCCCGATGCTGTGGCCCGTGCGACCATGGCCAGCCAGGAGTCGTAGCGCGGCGTCCGCGGCGGGCTCTGTTGCCCGTTCAGGAAGGCCGCGAGATCCTGCTGCTCGTCCTCGACGGCGTATTGGTCGCGTGCCTCGAGGCGAAACGCGGACCGCTCGAATCGCTCGAAGAGGGCACCGTAATCGTCTTGATTCATCTAGCCTTAACCTCCGGTCTGGCCGGTTCCGGCTGGTTTCCGGGAACGCGGTAGTGCAGGTGGGCGACGCCCTTGCCCTCGGTCACCTCGGGACCGTCGAACTCTGCCGACACGCTGTTCAGGTGGCCGAACAGGCGGATCCCGTCGCCGAGCAGTAGCGGCCTGCCGAGGGCGACGAACTTGTCCCGGCGATCTGGATCGCCTTTGTCATGGCGCTCTGATACCGCCGGTGACGAACGACATCGTGGAGTTCTCCTGGGGCCAGGCGTCCGGGACGGAGTGCGTGACGACCATCACGGCGCTCTGGCCGGGTGGTTGTCGCCCCAGCCGCAGGCGGCCTCGAAGGTGCGGCGGCTGTAGACAATCACGCCCAGGCATGCCGCCTCGGCCTCGCCAGCAGCGGGCTCGCCCGGGCTGCGGTCTGCTGCACCAGGCGAAAATGCGCTCGGTCCCGCCGGATGGGTCGGCGACGAACCCGTCCAGCGACACCGGTATGCCGGCAGCTACTGCGGCCATGGACTCCTGCCTTACTTGGCTGTCATGCGCTGGCCGCTATCCCGCACGCCGGGCCGGCTTCGGCTGTGCCCCGAAGGGACGTTCACGTCACCGGCGAGGAGGACCATGATGCCGCGGCTGCGCGAACCGCGCCGCCGGAGCGATCCGTCTCCTCTCCTCCCGCGACAGCCCACCCTCCCCAGTGTCGGGCGTCGGCGGCGTCTCGTGAAGCTGCCCTAGGCATCAGGCTTGCCCGCGATCCGCACGGTTCAGGTAGTGCATTCTGCATATCCGCCTGCCAGTTTCGCGCGGCGGTCCTGCGCCGTCCCGGCCTGCCATCCCGGTTCTCCTTCCGCCTCATGGTGACCACGGAAGAATGCAATCATTACCGGGCAGGACCGAGGATATCGGCGCCGGCGGCCCGCGCTCCGGCGGCATCACCGCCGCCGGCGAGACTGGCAGGCATGCCGGTACCGCCCAAGCGCCTCAAAGAGTTCGTCGGGGAACGGTCGACCATCACGCCTCCCTCATCCACCCTGACCTGCAGGAAATCACCATCCGCTGGCGGGGCTCGTTCGGCTACATGGACGCCTGGGCCGACGAGGGCGACGACAGCGACGAGCGCATCCCCTCTGCCGCATCGAGTACCTCGGCGACGAGAACGACTGGGCCTTCGCCCTCTACGACCCCGCCACCGAGACCTATGCCGACGCCATCCTGCACAACGGCCAGTACACCGGCCACCTCACCCAAGCCTATGACACCGCCGCCATCACCCACCTCACCGACTACAAGAAGTAACAGCCCCGCTCGCCAGGAGCCAGTAAGGGATTAATGAGCGGCTGCACTAGCGTCCACGCTAGCAGCGGCAACTACGGACCGTATCTGCCGCATCTGCTAACTCTGTGCCGTCGGCCCGGCACGGGAGACACAGCTGTCCCCGCACCGGTCCAAGATCGGCCGTGGCCATGTTTGCTCCATGTTTGCTCGGATGTCCCGGTACGGCCCGGTAGTGGGCGGCACCACGCGGCAGCCGGTCTCCTGGTTTGCCGTACAGCCCGGCACGTCATAGCTTGAGCCCGCACGCGCGCCGCTAGCTCAACTGGTTAGAGCAGCAGACTCTTAATCTGCGGGCACATCGGTCTAGTTACCGGGTTCTCCCGGTGATTTAGATGACCACTACCTGCGCCTCGGTCCTGGCCGGCAGGTAGCGGAACGACGCCTATGGCGCGCCCCTGATTCGCTACCCAGATCCACACCAGACGACCAGGCGCCTCGTAGCCTCGTGATCCGGCGCGTAACCGGCCTAGGTACATGACAGGTCAATCACCGGCCCACGACAGGTACATGACTGGCTCTCAAACAGAGAGCCAGGCGCAGATGTGAGGACCCGGCTAACAGGTGATGTGAGCATCACGTGCCTCTGAAGTGAAGATCCAGCTAGCGGCGGACAGCGCAAGGTTCGTCCTCACGCTGAACGCCGACCCCGGGAACGCCTGGCGTTACAATCCTTCCGAAGCCTGCCGCAACGCCCGCAACTCGCGGGTGGCGTTCGGAGGGATCATCGCTCCGGACTACTGCTGTCGCCCTTCGGCAGATCACTGTCGTACTCGGTCAGGGCTACGAACCGGGCACCGTAGAACGTGGCCTATCCGGCAGGATGGCGGCCGAACCCCAGCCCACGGCGAACTAGACGTCACCTATCCCGCTCGCTGATGGGTGCCGCAGTACTGGCGGAGAGCACTTATTCGGATCGTGCGGTATTCCCTGGGGCGGGGGTGCGGTTTTGTTCGTGAGATGCGCCGCACTTGCTTGTCAGGGGTGACCGCATCTCCGTGGTGGTGAAGTCACCGTTCGTGAGCTTTGACCGCGCCTAGTGTCTTGCAGTGGACCCCTTCGGCCAGCACTGACACCAGGCCCGCCGTGGTCGGGACAGCCCCGCGGAACCCTCAGCCAATGCCGATCTGGAAAGCTGACGTCTTGCCATCCCGGCCCGTCAGCGCTTTGCTGAGCGTCCTTAGAGGCGGGCAATCGCCTCGCGCAACGGGTCAAGACCCATAGCGCCCAGGCTGAGCGCCTTGGCGTGAAAGTCCTTGAGGCTCAGGGCTCCTGCGGCCCGTGCCATGACATCCTGCCTGGCCTGTAGCCAGATCCGTTCACCAAGCTTGTATGAAGGGGCCTGACCCGGCATGCCGAGACAGCGGCGTAGCTCGGAGCGCAGTTGCCGTTCATCCCAGCTGGAGTGGGCACGCAGGATCTCCCAGGCGATCTCGGCATTCCAGCGCTCGCCCTCGCGCCAGCCGTTGCCCTTCGGGACATCCAGTTCCAGGTGCACCCCGATGTCCAGGGGCACTTGGGCGGCGAGCAGCTGCTGACTGTCGAGCATCCCGAGATATGCCCCCGGGTCGTCCAGGTATCCAAGCTCTCGCATGAGCCGCTCGGCGTAGAGCGCCCAGCCCTCGCCGTGGCCGGATACCCAGGACATGCGCTGCCAGCGGTTCAGGCTCTCCCGCTGCGCCATGGCGTGCGATATCTGCAGGTGACCGGGAACGCCCTCGTGGTAGACGACCGTGACCTCCTTCCAGGTGGAGAAGGCCTCGACGCCGTCCGGCACCGACCAGCACATCCGCCCGGGCCGGGACCAGTCTTCGGAGGGCTCGGTGTAGTACATCCCTCCGTCGCTGGTGGATGCGATCACGGCCTCGATCCGGTGCGCGGGCTGCGGGATGTCGAAGTGCGTCCCGTGCAGCTCCGAAATAGTGCGCTCGGCCGTGGCCTGCATCCAGGCACGGAAGTTCTCACGCCCTTCGACGCGCCGGGCCGGGTCTTCGTCCAGGATCGCCATGGCGTCATGCACGGTGGCCCCGGGCCGGATCAGGTTACTGACCCGTGCCATCTCGGCCCGTAGCCGGGCGAGCTCCTCCCAGCTCCAGGCGTAGGCCTCCCGCAGATCCACGTCGGCGCCGAGATAGTACCGCGATGCCCGGGCGTAGACCTCAGGCCCGCAGGCATCCTTCTCCCTGGCCAGCGGCATCAGCTCGCGTTCGAGGAAGACGCCAAGCTCGGCCGTGGCGGCCGTGGCCGCGCGGGCGGCCACGCCCAGCTCCGCACGCAGCGAGCCCGGGACTGCGGTCAGCCGCCCGGCCAGTGCTGAGTAGAAGGAATCTCCCGGCTTGGCCCAGGCCGCGCACTGCGCGGCGGCCTCCTCGACCTGCCGCCTGGCGGCGGAGCGGCCGTTCCTGGCCGCGTCGAGCAGGGTCACGGACAACTGGCGGTAAGCCCGCGGCACCGCGGCCATCCGCCTGGTGATGGCGGCCGCGGCCTCCTCGCCCTGCGTGGGCATCAGGTCGAAGACCTCGCGCACCGTCTGCACCCAGCTGTTGATGGTGTTGAGCTCGCTGGTGGTGTCCCCGGCGTCGTAGCGCTCCACAGCCAGTGCCAGGCGCTCGCGCATCGCGGCACGCGCGACCTGCTCGCGCGGCTGCGGGGCTTCGGCCGCGTCAAGGGCCGCGAGGGTTGAGCGATCCAGCCCGGCCCGTTCGGCGAACCCGTCAGCACTGAGATCCGCCAGCTCGTGGTCGTGCCACGCGATCCCGGCGTGAGTGGCGTAGCACGGGTCCAGGGCGGCGGCCCGCTCCACGTACTCCGCCGCGATGTCGTCAACCGAAGGCATACCTGAAACCTAGCCCCTGGCACCGCGTCGCGCCGGATGGCTGTGCCAGCAATCCGGTTGCGAGCCAATGCCGCTGCACATGCCCGCGCGTCAGGTGCGAGCCAGCGGCTCCAGCCTTTGGCATCAGGACCTGACCGCGGACCAGCTCACCCCACCAGGCGCGTTCACTTCTCAGATCCCACATCTCGCGAACAAAATCAGGGGGTGCTTACCCGTTCGGCGATGTAGGCGGTCCAGTCGCGGCGGATGCGGCTGGCCCAGTTGACGGCGGTCGGGATGTGGACGCCGAGCAGGCTGGCCAGTACCGCGGGGGGCAGGTCGGATGCCCATGCGGCGAGCGCGGAGTTGCGGGCTTGCCGGGGCTGGGGCTCCACAGAGACGGACCAGTCGGCGACGCAACGAACGGGAAACAGTACGTGTCTCCTTGTGCTTTTTGTGACGCGCTCGCGGGCTTGAGGCGGTTTTGTCGGTGCCCGAGCCTAGAGTTCCCCCATGACCGCGCCTCGGGAGCATGTGATCCGCGACTACCTCGCGGAACGGCTTCACCTTCTGGAGCCAGGACTGCGGCTGCACTCGACCGAGTTCCGTTTGCAGAACTCGGTCGGCACGAGAGGCTACATCGACATCCTCGCTCGTGACGAGAACCAGATGTGGGTGATCATCGAGGTCAAGCTGGAAAAGAAGCAGTCGCGCGAGGCGGTAACCGAGATCGCGAAGTATGTCGAGCTGCTGGCTAGAGACAGGCACGTCGCGACTGACCGAATCAGGGTGATCATCGCGTCGGCGGACTGGACTGAACTGCTCGCTCCGGTCAGCCTCGTCGCCCGCGAGCTGAGCACAAACGTACGGGGTTACAAGTTCGCAGTGAAAGCTGACGGGACGGTGGCGCATGTCCGCCCCGTGGAGCTGCTATCGCCTCCAGCTGAGCGCTTCATCACGCCGATCCACATAATCTACTTCTTCACGACTGCGCAGGGGCGCGAGCAGTGGTGGTCGTCGATAAAAGCGGTAGCGGCAGCAGTAGGCGCGCCGGACCTGCTCGGCGCCCTCTTCGACCGGGTAGGCAACTACGACAATGTGGCTGCGCATTACGGGCTCTATTTGGGGATCGGCAACGTGGACCCAGCCGCGATCGCTGAGGGGATCGCCGGCCCTTACAGCGGACCAGAGCCGTTCGCGCACGAGTACCCTGCCGAGTACCAGGCCCTTTGCTGCATCACGCGAGAAATTCACAGCGGAACGACCACGTGGGCCGTCGCCGACATTGAGTCCGCGGTTCCTGGCGACCTCTACAAGGTTGCCAACGATCCCGACTGGCAAATCGTTGGCTACCTGGGGGCGGGTGTGTTCGAGGAGACGAGCGCCCACGAGGAAGAGGACCTCCGTCGCTTCCTGTCCGGAGACGATCTCGGCCAGAGCCAGATGATGTTCGAAGGTTCGGCCAATCCTCGCATACAGAAACGGTGGGAGTCGTTCTGCGAACAGGCAACCGCAAGCCTTTCTGGAAACCCGGAGTGGAGCATCCTGGTCCCGGCCTGGTTGGAGCACGCCGCGGAATACCCCGGTGACGTCAACGTACGGCTCAAGGTCCACAACCCGTGTGACCTGGTCCAAACCATCGTCTATGGCTGGCCGAACAGGGTGCTCAAATACATGCCCCTGGTAGAGGGCCGGGCGAGCCGTCCTGGAGTAGGCGAGATCTTCCTGGTCGGCGAGCTCTGCTGGGACGGCCGATCCGGCAAGAACGTCCCTGAGCACATAGGCGAGGCCTATCGCGAACCGCTTGACTGGCTCATGGCCCAGCACGAGGGCACAACCTGGATCTTCGACAGGATGCTGTTCAAGCGGATGGGCCTGCGCTATATCCTCCATGAGGTTGTCGTGGATCTGCCGCCATCCGAGCCTGGGGCACTGATCCCGCGGGAATGGACGATATGGACCGTTGAGGAGGGAAAGGCGAGACGTGTCACGACCAGGAACCTGGATGAGTACTTCGCAGTACTCGCCGAACTGAGCCGCGACGGAGTCATCCGCAGCGTGGACGACTACCTTGCCGCCAACCCCGGACAGGTCGAAGCTGCGATCAGGAACCTCGTGTGCGACATCATCATGCCGCCGTCGTGGTACGAGGAAGCAAGCGACTGGCTGTAGTGCACAGGGTCTGCCGTTCGGCAAGCCTGGGCCACCCGAACGACGCACGCGAGCCAAGACGCGCAACCAGCGCGACCTGTCCGTGGCCGTCCGTGGAGAACCAACGGTTGCACCGACCGTCCTAGGGGCACGCACGCCGTCCGCCATACGTCCGTGGATCCCTGGATACAACGGCACGCACCGTCACAAGACGGCACACCTTGGCAAAGAGACGAAACAGCCCGCTAGCCAAGAAAATCCAGCTAGCGGGCATATTCGCAGGTGGTGGCAGGTGTTGTGGCAGGTGTTGGGTTCGAACCAACGTAGGCTGAGCCGACGGTTTTACAGCCCTATCCTCCTACCCGAGTCTGGGGCCGCTGACCAGCACATACGCCGTCCGAGGCGCGTTTGCGGGCCCCCGCCGTCCGCTATGCGTCCGTGGACGCCGGGTTCCGGGGGCCGTGCGGCCCACGGACGAGCACGGACCAGCCCACGGACGGGGGCAGAAAAGGCCACGGACGGGGGCAGTGGGAGCGGTTATGCGGACCGCTCTCACCCGGATTCCCGCCCTGACCTGCCATTTCAGGATGCCTGCTCTATGTCGCCGTCGCCCTCGTCACCGAGGTCTTGCTCGGTGTCCCGGTGCCGAGGGCCTCGTTGTTCCGTGCCTGCTTCGGCACCCCGGCCCAGATCTGGTCACGAGACGAGCACGACAAGCGCGAGCTGACGAAGGAGTTCGTGTTCTTCGCCCTGCTGCGCAAGGGCATCAACGCGGAACTGCCCGGAACCATCGAGGATCGATTATCGGGCACGGAGGGGCGTCGGGCGGGAACGGGTTTAGTTGCTGGTCGGTGGGACGTCGGGGAGGGCGAGGATTTCGATGTACTCGAAGGTGGCCACGCCGTGGGCGACGAACGGAAGGTCGGCCATCCGCTTCTGGGCTCCGGCTGTATGGTGTCGCTGAGTACCAGGATGGGGCCTGAGTGGTCGGCCTTGACGTAGAGGTCCTTCAGGGCGCCCTCCTGAAACCATCTGGCTGTGACCTCGCCCTCTTCGGGGAGGTACTGCTGGAAATCCTGGGTGGTGAGCGTTCCGATGGCAAGCACGTGCATGAAATTTCTCCCTTGGTTACTCGAGTGGTGCGGTCCGGTATCCCGGTAGTCGCCGGCTGCGCGTACGGAGGCGCCGCTCGGTCAGAGGACGATGTCAGCCAGGCGCTTGATGTCGTCGATGTCGTCGGTGCCCGTGTTGAAGATGAGGTCGTCGGCGCCGATGCCCTCGAATGAGGCGACCGCCTCCCGGACCTTCTGCGGCGTATCGCAGACCGCCGAGGCGACCAGGCCGGCGAAGTCGCCGGAGAAGCTGTAGTAGTCGTGCACGTTCTTCCGCCCCTGCTCGCCGTCGCCCAGGGCGTAGTAGACCAGTGCGACGAGCCGGGGCGAGCCGTCCCGGCCGGCCCGGCTCCAGGCGTCGCGGGCGGCATCGAAGAACGGGGCGGCCATCGGCGCCGACGGCGCGCCGCCGATGTAGCCCTCACCCCAGCGCGCCATCCGCTCCATCGCCGCGGGAGCCGTGCCGCCGAACAGCATGGGCAGCTGCCGCGTGCCGGCGGGCACCGCCGGGTTCGAGCCGCCGCCGACGGGCTCGCCGCTCCACACCTCGCGGAAGCGGGCCAGGTCCTGGTCGAACCGCTTGCCCCGGCCCGCCGCGCCGTATCCCTCGGCGACGAAATCGTCCGGCCGGAGGCCGACAGCAAGACCGACCGTCAGCCTGCCATTGGACACCCCGTCGATCCCGGCCAGCTCCTTCGCAAGCAGCGTCCCCGGCCACACCGGGCCGAGCAGGACGCCGCTGACCAGCTCGATCCTGCTGGTCACGGCCGCCGCGGCGGCTAGCGCGACGGTGTCGGAGACGCCTGGGTAAGCGTTCCGGCCGACCGTGGCGAGGCTGGTGAAGCCGGCGTCCTCGGCCTGCCGGGCCCAAGCCGGAAGGACGGCGGGGCGCATGTTGCGCACCTGGTTCGGCAGGCCCGTGGCAATTCTCATGATGATTCGATCTCCTCGGAAAAAATGCGCTCTCACGCTGGTTTCAAAGCGGGCCAGTCAGCCGGCCATCCCGGCGCTCCCGGCCGGTGCCACCGGCCGCCCGGCTAACCCGGGCACGCACCCGATCGCGGGCGCCGCGTCACCGGGGGCTGCGGACCAAGACGGTCCCGCCGATTTAAGGCCTCGATCCTGCCGGTTTCGACGTTCGCCCGAGCGCTAAGCTCGTCGAGCCTGGCCAGTTACCGCTCAGGCCCCCTGGCGTCCGGCGCCTGACATGACGCGTCAGCTTCGCCGCATCGGCGGTAGCCAGTCGGGTTGCCCGAGAGTCTTGGTAACGTCACCCTGAATGCTGTACTGCGTATTGGAGCTATGGTATCGTAGCTATTATGTAGAAGCTACAATAGCGTAGCTAGTCACGGGAGTCAAGCGGAGTGTCCACAGAGTCCAGCAGCGCGGCGGCGCCAGCCGAAGAACCGGGACCGCCGCGGCGTTCCACGGAAGCCGTGAAGGCCGCGAGCCTGGCCGCCGCCTACGAGCTGCTGACCGAGGCCGGCCTCAGCGGCGTCAGCTTCGACGAGGTGTCGCGCCGCTCGGGCGTCGCCAAGACCACGATCTACCGGTACTGGCCGACACGCTCAGCCCTGCTGTTCGACGCCGTCATGCAATTCGCCCCCCGGCTTCAGACGCCAGCCACCGGCAGGCTCCGGGGCGACCTGACCGCTCTGGCACTGGGCCTGGCTGAACGCCTGCAGACAGGCGGGTGGTCGTCCGCGATGCCCTCGATCATCGACGCCGCCGAGCGCGACAACGAGGTCGCCGAGCTTCAGTCGCGCACTCATGCCGGCATGATGTCGGGGTTCAGCACGATCGTGGCGCAGGCCCAGGCCCGCGGCGAGCTGGGCCCGGACTTCGATGTATCCGAACTCACGGCGGCGATCGCCGGGCCGATCTTTTACCGCCGGTGGTTTTCGCGGCAGGAGCTTGATGACGCCTTTGTTCGCGGCGTCGTCGAAAGGGCCCTCGGCCCGGATTCCAGCCGCCACGGCTAAATCCAGCCTGAACCCCGGCCTGCGGCTGGCCGCAAGCCGGGCCTGGAGAGGCATGCCGAGGGCATCCGGCGGCGCCCT
>Ga0302234_10002492_pt1 | contig 11657 bp, 7 predicted proteins | sample II_Palsa_N3_2_FD_193576 | JGI IMG/M metagenome (GOLD analysis project Ga0302234, IMG submission 193576) | Peat permafrost microbial communities from Stordalen Mire near Abisko, Sweden - II_Palsa_N3_2 | ecosystem: Environmental > Terrestrial > Soil > Palsa > Peat permafrost | place: Sweden... | reverse complement strand
ATACATCGCGCGCGGACGCAGCATGCCGTAACTATCGTAGACATCGAGATAACTGCGGGCTTTCGGGAACAGCGACTTGACCCAGGCAACCTCATCGGTATTTTCGGCAACGTGCGTTTGCAGGTAGGTGTCGGGGTATTGAGTCGCCAGTTCGCCCGCCAGCTGCAATTGCGCTTCGCTCGAAGTGGGGGCGAAGCGCGGTGTGATGGCATACAGTTGCCGGCCGCGCTTATGCCATTTGCGGATCAGGGTCTCGGTGTCGCGTGCGCCGCTTTCCGCGGTGTCGGCGAGAAAGTCCGGGCAATTGCGATCCATTAAGATCTTGCCCGCGACCATGCGCAAATTGCGCGCTTCGCTTTCGGCAAAGAAGGCTTCGACCGAGGCGGCATGCACGGTGCAATAGACCATGGCCGTGGTGGTGCCGCAGCGCAATAGCTGATCGATAAAAAAACCTGCAACTTCGCGCGCATGATCGATCTCGGAAAATTTCCGCTCGGTCGGGAAGGTGTAGGTTTCCAGCCATGGCAACAGGCCCGGTGCGGGCGAGGCAATCATGTCGGTTTGCGGGTAATGAATATGGGTATCGATAAAACCGGGCATGATGATTTTGCCCGAGTGATCGTGTACCGTCGCGCTTGAAGGCAGAGTGGTCTTGAGTGAGGCGTAGTCGCCCAGTGCCTGGATTTTGCCGTCTTGCACCAGCAGCAAACCATCTTCATGCCAGACACAGGCATGCGGATCGAGTGCGGGGTCGCCGGTGAAATGCAGGATGCCGGCGCGGTAAGCCTGCAAAGGGCGGTTGTCGGGGGTGATGCGGGTGGTCGAATTACTCACGGCAAATTACTCATGGGTGTTCATTGCATATTTTGGGCAAAATCGGGCGCGGTAAGTGTCGCTTAAACCCTGGCTTCCGGCTTGAAATGCCGCAGGAAATCGGAAAAAATCCTGGCCGATATATCGATATCGTCGGCGCTCACGGTTTCCAGCGGGTTGTGGCTGATTCCGCCATTGCCACAGCGCACAAACAGCATCGCCACATCCGTCAGGCGGCGCATGGCCATCGCATCATGCCCGGCGCCGGAGGGCAGGGTCAAGACTTCGATGCCGGCGCGCTCGGTGGCCTGTCCCAGTTGCTGCATCAGCCAGGGTGCGCAAGGCGCGGCCTGGGCTTGCAGCACTTGTTCCAACTTCAGGTCGATGCGGCGTCGAGTGCAAATGGCCTCGATACCTTGCAGGATTTCGCGGCAGGCCGCATCGCGGGTGCCGTCGTCGGCGGCGCGGATATCGAGCGACAAGCGGCACAAGCCCGGCACCACATTGATCGAGCCGCCCGGTACGTGCAATTGCCCGACCGTACCGACCAGCGTGGGCGCGGCGGCGCAGCGTTGTTCGACCAGTAGAACGATTTCTGCGGCTGCGGCCGCGGCATCGCGGCGCATATTCATCGGCGTGGTGCCGGCGTGGCCGGCCACGCCGCTTAATTCGAGCAGGTAGCGGCAACTACCCGCAATCGAGCTGACGACGCCCACGGGAAGATCGCGCTCCAGCAGCACCGGGCCTTGTTCGATATGGATCTCGACAAAACCGAGCAGGTCTTCGGCGTGACGCGCCAAGGCGGGGATCGAGTCCGGGCTGTATTGTGCACCGCCGCCGGGGCTGCCTTTGGCGGTTTCCCTGGCTTGTTGCAGAGCGGCGCGCATGCTGATGCCGTCGGCATCGACGCGTTCCAGCAAATTCATATCGAACTCGCCGATAATCGCACTGCTGCCCAGGAAGGTATTTTGATAGCGCACGCCTTCTTCATCGGCGAAGCCGATGACTTCGACATGAAACGGCAGCTTCTCGCCGCGTCGGTGGAGTTGCCCGAGTACCGCAATGGGCAGCAAGATACCCGCGCGCCCATCGTACTTGCCACCGTTGCGCACGGTATCGTAATGGGAGCCGGTCAAGAGCGTTTTGGCGTTGGGCTGATCCGAGCGATAGCGGCCGACCACATTGCCGATTGCATCGATATGCGCTTGCATGCCGGCTTCTTCCATCCAGCGACGTAAGGTGGTGGCGCAGCGGCGATGACTCGGGCTCAAATAGGTGCAGGTCAAAGCATCGCTGTCGTCGCTCCATTGCGCCAGGGTCTCCGACCACTCAAGGATGGTCGCACCCAGCTCTGGGCTAAAGCCAAAGCGTTGGTTCAGGCGTAACTCGGCGATGCGGCCGATTTGCCGCAGGCTTTCGGCGATCTCGTCGTCATAGTGCGAGGTCAGGCGCCGGCGCACAGCGGCGATGATGGCCTCGCGCGACAAACCCCGGCCATCGTGGCCTTTGACGGCAAGGATAAATGGAAAGGCAAAGCGCGCCATATAGTCGGCGTTCAATTGCCGCAGCGTCGCCAATTCGCTGGCGTCTGCGCGATTCAGGCCTACGCTCGATTGCTCTTCGCTCGAATCTTGCGTCAAAGCGCCGGCTGCGGCTTGTTTGCCGGCCAGCTCGGGGTGGGCGCAAATCAGTTGCAACTGTTCCGCACGCGGCGCATGGCTGACGCTGTGCTGCAAGGCCAGTTTCAAGGCCGTCAAGGTTTTGAAGGGCCGCAGCGCCGCAGTGCGTTCGGCGACCCAGGGCGTGTGCTCGTAGATGCCTTCGAGCAAGTCGATAAATTCGCGGGTGCTACAGTGATTCAAGTTTTCCAAAGTCAGCATGTCGGGCCTGCCTGCGTCGAGACCGGGTTGAACGGATGGGTGGCGTGCCAATGGTTGGCAATGTCGATGCGTCGAGTGATCCAGACCGCGTCGTGGCCTTGCACGTAATCGAGAAAACGAGCCAAGGCTGCCGCGCGCGCCGGGCGGCCGATAAGGCGGCAATGGAGTCCGATGGAGAGCATCTTCGGTTGATTCAGGCCGCCGGGGTCGCCCTCGGCATAGAGCACGTCGAAGGCATCTTTCAGGTAATCGAAAAATTGCGTGCCCGAGTTGAAGCCCTGCAGCGCGGCAAAGCGCATATCGTTGGTGTCCAGGGTGTAGGGCACGACCAGATGCGCTTTGTGTTCGGGCCGGCCGTCGTGGTTCTTAATCGCGACCTGTTCCCAGAACGGTAAATCGTCGCCGTAGTAGTCGGAGTCGTAGCTGAAGCCGCCATGCTCGACTACCAGGCGGCGCGTGTTGGGCGAGTCGCGACCGGTGTACCAGCCCAGGGGCGCCGAACCTGTCAGGGTTTTGATGATCTGCACGGCTTCGGCCATATGCGCGCGTTCTTGATTCTCATCCATGTGCTGGTAGCTGATCCAGCGTAAGCCGTGACAGGCAATTTCATGCCCCAGTTCGGCAAAGGCCGCGACTGCCTCGGGGTTGCGTTGCAAGGCCATGGCCACACCGAACACCGTGAGCGGCAGACGGCGCGCTTCGAATAAACGCAGTACCCGCCATAGACCTGCGCGCGAACCGTATTCGTAGAGCGACTCCATACTCATATGACGCATGGCGAAAGGCTGCGCGCCGATGATTTCCGAGAGAAAAGTTTCGGAGGCGGGGTCGCCATGCAGCACGCAATTTTCCGCGCCTTCTTCGTAGTTCAGGACGAATTGCAGCGCGATACGTGCGCCATGGGGCCAGTGCGCATGCGGCGGGTTGCGGCCGTAGCCGAGCAAGTCGCGCGGATAGGGTGCGGGCAGATCGGGGTAGCAGTCGCTCACAAGGCGCCTCGGGAAGTCGCGGTGGACAGGCGGGCTTCGAGAAGTTCGAGCCGCGCTTGGGATGCGTAAATCATATACCGGTGTGTCTCTGAAAATATAAGGGCTGGCCGATAGGCAGCTTCACCGCGGCGATATAGAGGGGCGGGCTGAATCAGCCCGCAATCGCCATTGGGTGTGTGCTGCCTTGCGCTGTAAGCGCACGTTCTTCACGTTGTTGCAGCAGTTGCGCTGCCACGGCAATGGCGATGGTCTCGGGCGATTTGTCGCGTATGCCCGGCACCCCTATCGGACAGATCATCCGTTCGATCTCGGTTTGCTCAAAGCCCTTGGCCTGCAGGCGGCGCTGGAATTGCTGGCGTTTGGTTTTGGAACCGATCAAGCCGAAGAAGGCAAAGTCGCCACGCCGCAAAATCCGTTCGCTGAGCAATTGGTCCAGCGCATGGCTGTGTGTCATCACCAGGAAGTAGCTGCCCGGCGGCGCTTCATCGACTGCAGCTTCCGGCGTGTCGTTGGGGTCGAGCGTGAGGTTCGCGGCGGCGCCAGCCGGGAATTGAGTGTCGCGCTGATCTACCCAATGCACCGTGCAGGGCAGATTGACGAGTACTTTGACGAGCGCCGCACCCACGTGGCCCGCGCCGAATAGCACCACGTGAAAGCGATCGGGCGCGATGGTTTCGCTGAGCAGAAGATCGCCGCCGGGGCTGCTGGGGTCGCGCAGCAAGCAGCAGTTTTCGTGCGCGCCGCTTGGGCTTTCGTCGTCTTCCGCCGCCAGCCATTGCACCGGCGCGGCTGGGCTGTCGAGCGAGGTAAACCAGACGCGCCGCAGGCTGGCGAGTCCGGCTTCGCTGCGTTTTTGCAAAGCCGCCACCCAGCCCAGATCGGCCAGGCTTAAACGTTCGAAGGCGAGCATCACGACCCCGCCGCAACATTGACCGAGACTCGGGCCCAGTGCCATTCTTTGCAGATGCCGGCGTTGGCCCGATGGCTCGGCCGGGGTTTCCGTCAATAAACGCCGGGCGATATCGATGGCTTGCCATTCAAGGTGGCCGCCGCCTATGGTGTAGTACGCTTGCCGGCGCGTTACCAGCATTTTTGTGCCGGCATCGCGCGGCGCGGAGCCGTCGACATGAGCGACCGTGACCAGCACCACGGCATCGCCATGGGTCAGGAGTTGTTTGAGCTGAGTGAGCCAGTCATGCATGAGTCAGCCTCGGCGGCGCGTGGCCGCGGCATCGCTCAGTGCGCACGGCGCTGTGGCGGTAGAACCGGATCGAGTGCGTAGACATGTTAAGCGCGCGTTTCCCTGGCAAGTCGAGTACCGATAGCCTCGTTAGCGGAGGTTACGGGACGGATGGAGGCCGGGCGCGCCTTGCAGAGCAGCCTGCAGGTGATCGCCATTCAGACTGCACGATAGCATCTCGGCGGTCTGGACATATTTCTTGCTGCTGATGCAGCCTATCATCTTTTACTTATGGTGGGCCGGGCGGGACGCCGCCACCGCCGCGCCGGACAGTCGTCAAGCAGGCTCGGGCGCGGCCTGCGAGCGGGCTCCGCAGCCACGGATAATCAGTGCAACCACTTGCTCGGTGGCGGCATCGAAGGCTTTTTTCGACAAGGCGCGCTTGCCTGACAGCGCGTGGATTTGCGCATCGAAATCGGCGTAGTGCTGGGTCGCCGCCCAAATCATATACAGCAAGGCTTGCGGTTGTAGCGGCGCGAGCTTGCCCTGGGCAATCCAGGCATTGATCACGTTAACCCGGCTGTCCATCCAGGGTTTGACTCGGTCGACCAGAATGTCTTGCATATGCCCGGCGCCTTGAATGATTTCGCTGGCCCACACCTTGGAGGCCAGCGGCCGGCGCTGCGATAAAGCCATTTTTGCGCGCACATAGCCGCCGATGGCGACCACCGGATCGTCCGCAATATCGAATGAGTCGGCCGCGGCATGCCATTCATCGAAAATATCTTCCAGCAGGCGCCGGTATAAAGCCAGCTTGGTCGGGAAGTAATAGTGCAGATTGGCTTTGGGCAGGCCGGCGCGCTGCGCGATCAGCGCTGTGCTTGCGCCTTCGAAACCGCGTTCGGCAAAAACCGCTTCGGCACAGGCCAGCAAATGCGTCTCGTTGCTGATCCGAGTCTGTGCTTTGCTACGGCGTGCGGCCGGTTGTGCCGCCACCGGGGCGGTGATGGCCGCCGCCGCGATCGGCGATTCTGCGCTAGGCATCGACATCTCCATGAAAATAAATCCACTATTTATATTGCACTGCGCTGCTGACCGCATTGGCTAGTATTGTAGCCGCAGTACTCGATTTTACGTGGCTCGTTACGCGGCGCTGCAACATAGATGGCACGCTTTTCGCTAACGTTATCACATTGAAATTGCGGAATATATCGTGTAAAACCTGTCCAACTGGACAGGATGTGTGTGAGAGTATTTGAGTTGCATCGATTGCCGCACTGGGTCTGAGCATAGCGCCCTGAAAAAGAGCCATTTCATCTTATTCTGGTGCATGGAAACTGCCCGAGCGGCGTTTGCCTACGAGGAGAAGCAGCGATGAATGCAGCACGTGAAGAGGGCTTGTCGACGTCCATCAGGGTAAATGGCGAGCGCCTGTGGGGCAGTCTAATGCGCATGGCCGAAATCGGTGCGACACCCAAGGGCGGTGTCTGCCGACTGGCGCTCACCGACCTGGATCGTGAAGGGCGAGACCTGATAGTTAGTTGGGCGAAACAAGCCGGCTGCACGGTCAGCGTCGACCAGATGGGTAATGTGTTTATGCGCCGTGCCGGCCGCAACCCGACGGCGGCGCCGGTGCTGACCGGCTCGCATGCCGATTCGCAGCCGACCGGTGGGCGTTTCGACGGCATCTACGGGATTCTCGGCGGTCTGGAAGTGATACGCACGCTGAATGACCTGAAGATCGAAACCGAACATCCCATTGAAGTGGTGATCTGGACCAACGAAGAGGGCTCGCGCTTCGCGCCCGCGATGGTGGCGTCCGGGGTGTTTGCCGGGGTGTTTACGCTGGAATACGGCTTGTCGCGTAAAGATGTGGACGGCAAGACGATAGGCGAGGAATTGCAGCGTATCGGTTATGCGGGGCCACTACCGTGCGGCGGGCGGCCGATTCATGCGGCCTTCGAATTGCATATCGAACAGGGACCGATCCTCGAAGCGGAGAACCATACTATCGGTGTGGTCAGCGACGCTCAAGGGCAACGTTGGTACGAAATTGTTTTCACCGGGCAGGAGGCGCATGCCGGCCCGACCCCCATGCCGCGACGCCGTGATGCTTTGCTGGGCGCGGCGCGCGTGGTCGATATGGTGAACCGCATCGGGTTGGCGCATGCGCCGTTCGCCTGCGCCACGGTCGGCATGTTGCAAGTCCACCCGAACTCGCGCAACGTGATTCCGGGGAGGGTATTTTTTACTGTCGATTTTCGCCATCCGGACGATGCGGTGCTGGCGCAGATGGACGCCGAACTGCGTGTCGGTGTCGCGCGCGTCGCGGATGAATTGCGACTGGCCTGCGAGCTGGAACAGATTTTCTACTACGCGCCGATTGCCTTCGATGCCGAATGCGTGAAATCGGTGCGTGCCGCCGCCGCTCGTTTCGGCTATTCACATCGCGATATGGTCTCGGGCGCCGGGCATGACGCATGTTATTTGTCCAAGGTGGCGCCGACTTCGATGGTGTTTATCCCCTGCATCGACGGTATCAGCCATAACGAAATCGAGGACGCCACACCACCGTGGATTGAAGCCGGCGCCAATGTCTTGCTGCACGCCATGCTGAAGCGTGCCGGCGAGGGCGCGCCCGCGCCGGGTTGAAGATGATTCCAACACGCCCCGAAGCTGCGGGGCGGCTGCACGGAGTGTTTGGGCAGTACGGGTAAGCAAGTCCCTTAGCCTTCATCTGATGGAGTGACCATGGCTCAGAAGCCTATTGGCGATATCGCCGCGGGGCGGCTCTCCGCCGCCGAACTGCAATGCCAGTTCAGCGATGTGGCGCCGTTGATCTCGCGCGATCAGGCGCGTCTCGCGTCCGACCGCTGCTATTACTGTTACGACGCGCCTTGTATCAATGCCTGCCCCACCGGCATCGATATCCCCAGTTTTATTCGCAAGATCGGTAACGATAATCTTAAAGGCGCAGCCACCGATATTCTGTCGGCGAATATTCTGGGCGGCATGTGCTCGCGTGTTTGCCCGACGGAAATCCTGTGCGAAGGCGCATGTGTGCGCAATACCCAGGAAAGTAAGCCGGTGCAGATCGGCGCTTTGCAGCGTTATGCCACGGACTGGCTGATGGAATGCCAACTGCCTGTGTTTCAGCGCGCGCCGGATAGCGGCCGACAGGTCGCTGTGGTGGGGGCCGGGCCCGCCGGACTGGCCTGCGCCCATGCGCTGGCACTGGTCGGGCACCAGGTGACGGTGCTGGATGCGCGCGCTCAGCCGGGCGGACTGAATGAATATGGAATCGCGGCGTACAAGACGGTGGACGATTTTGCGCAGCGCGAGATCGACTATCTATTATCGGTCGGCGGCATCGTAGTACAGACTGGGCAACAACTGGGCCGCGATGTGGCGCTGGACGATTTGCGGCAACACTACGACGCGGTGTTTCTCGGCATCGGTTTGGGCGCGGTGAAGGCGCTCGGTCAGGAGGGCGAGGAACTGAAAGGAGTGATGAACGCAGTCGATTTTATCGAGCAACTGCGGCAAGCCGAGGACCTCGGCAGCTTGCCGGTGGGGCGGCGCGTGGTGGTGATCGGTGGCGGCAATACCGCGGTCGATGCGGCGGTACAAAGCAAAAAACTCGGCGCGCAGTCGGTGAACATGATCTACCGGCGCGGCGTCGAAACGATGAGTGCCACCTGGGCTGAACGCGAGTTTGCCCAAACCGAAGGCGTGACCGTGACCACCTGGGCTCAGCCGCTGCGTCTACTGGGCCTGGACGGTACCGTCACCGGCGTCGAATTCGAACGCACCGCATGGGTCGACGGCAAGCTTCAGGGCACCGGCGACAAGTTTATGGTGCAAGCCGATATGGTGCTGAAAGCCATCGGACAGAGCTTGCTGCCTACCGGCTTGAGTCAGGTGTCCGGCGCGCGCAGCGAGGCCGGAATGCTGATACTGGCGGACGGAAAAATCGCCGTCGATGCCGATGGTGCGACCTCGCTGCCCGGTGTCTGGGCGGGTGGCGATTGCGCCCGCACCGGCGGTATGGATTTGACGGTGCAAGCGGTGCAGGACGGCAAGCTGGCTGCCGCGGCTATCGACCGGGTCTTGCGCCGGACAGCCGAGCGGGCGGCATAGTCAGCCTTATATGAATACTGGACGCCACAGTGCAGCTGGCTGCACTGCATGCCGATGAGACCTTTCGAAATCAGGAGTTACCGTGGCAGATCTGCGTTGCAACATCGCCGGCATTACCTCCCCGAATCCATTCTGGCTCGCCTCGGCGCCGCCGACCGATAAGGCATACAACGTCAATCGCGCCTTCGAGGCGGGCTGGGGCGGGGTGGTCTGGAAGACGCTGGGACTGGACCCGCATGTCGTGAATGTCAGCTCGCGTTACGGCGCGGTGCAATGGCAGGGGCAGCGCATGGCGGGCCTGAACAATATCGAATTGATCACCGACCGCCCCTTGGAAGTCAATTTGCGCGAGATTCGCGAGGTCAAGCGCAACTGGCCCGAGCGCGCCATGATCGTGTCGCTGATGGTGCCGTGCAATGAGCAGGACTGGAAATATATCCTGCCGATGGTCGAGGATACGGGCGCCGATGCGGTCGAGCTGAATTTCGGTTGTCCGCACGGCATGAGCGAGCGCGGCATGGGGGCGGCTGTCGGTCAGGTACCTGAATACATCGAGATGGTCACGCGCTGGGTCAAGGAGAGCTCGCGCCTGCCGTGTCTGGTCAAGCTGACGCCGAATATCACCGATATCCGCTTGGGCGCGCGTGCCGCGTACAAAGGGGGCGCGGATGGCGTGTCGCTGATCAACACCATCAATTCCATCGTGACGGTCGACCTCGACCTGATGGCGCCGACTCCGACGGTCGACGGCCGGGGCAGTCACGGCGGTTACTGCGGCCCGGCGGTGAAGCCGATTGCCTTGCATATGGTGTCCGAGATCGCCCGTGACCCGCAAACGCCGGGCTTGCCGATTTCCGGCATCGGCGGCATCAGCACTTGGCGCGATGCGGCTGAGTTTATGGCGCTGGGCTCCGGCAGCGTGCAAGTGTGCACGGCGGCGATGCATTACGGTTTTCGCATCATCTCGGATCTGACCGATGGCCTGTCGAACTGGATGGACGAAAAGGGCTACGCCACGCTCGATGATTTTCGCGGCAGGGCGGTAGAGAATGTCACCGATTGGAAAAACCTCAACCTCAATTACGATATCAAGGCGCGTATCGACCAAAGCAGTTGCATTCAGTGCGGCTTATGCCATATTGCATGCGAAGACACTGCACACCAAGCCATCATGAAGAGCAAAGACGGCAAGCGTCATTTCGAAGTGATGGACGATCAATGCGTCGGGTGCAATTTATGCTTGCTGGTGTGTCCAGTCGACGCCTGCATCACCATGGAGCGCGTCGATACGGGCGGCTATGCAAACTGGACCACCCATCCGAACAATCCGGCGCGGGTGGAGGGTGGCGAGACGGTACAGCACAAGAAGATCGTGACGCATGCATAGAACGCTATAAAAAAAATGCACTCAACCTGAGGGGGTGAAAACAATGACACAGCAAGCGGGGCTCGACGCCGGCATCCAGGTAGGACTCGATAGCGGCACACACGCCAGCGGTCTCTACAACCACGACTTGGCGCCCACGGGAGCCGCGCAGCGCACCTGGCGCTGGTGGCACTTCGCCGCCTTGTGGGTGGGCATGGTGATGAATATCGCCTCCTATATGCTGGCCGCCGGCCTGACCGATCAAGGTATGTCGCCGTGGCAGGCGGTGGCGACGGTGCTGCTGGGCAATGCCATAGTGTTAGTGCCGATGTTGTTGATCGGGCATGCCGGGGCCAAGCACGGCATTCCCTATGCAGTGTTGGTGCGCAGCTCCTTCGGCACGCAGGGGGCGAAACTGCCGGCGGTGTTGCGGGCGGTGGTCGCCTGCGGCTGGTACGGGATTCAAACTTGGCTCGGCGGCAGCGCGATTTATGTGCTGCTGAATATCCTGACGGGCAATGCACTGCACGGCGCGGCGCTGCCTTTCCTCGATATCTCGTTGGGGCAGGTGCTATGTTTCCTGGCCTTCTGGGCGCTGCAAATCTATTTCATCGTCAACGGCACCGATTCGATCCGCTGGCTGGAAAGCTGGTCCGCGCCGATCAAGGTGGTGATGTGCCTGGCGCTGGTCTGGTGGGCGACCTCGAAAGCCGGCGGCGTGGGCTCGATGCTGTCCACGCCCTCGCAGTTTGTCGGCGGCGGTAAAAAGGAAGGTTTGTTCTGGCTGACCTTTTGGCCCAGCCTGACGGCGATGGTCGGTTTCTGGGCCACGCTGGCCTTGAATATTCCCGACTTCACGCGCTTTGCCAAAACCCAGCGCGACCAGGTGGTCGGCCAGTCGCTCGGTCTGCCGATACCAATGGCGCTGTTGTCGGTGGTCTCGGTGGTGGTGACGTCGGCCACCGTGGTGATTTACGGCAAAGCCATCTGGGACCCGATCGATCTGACCAGTCGCATGACGGGCATCGGCGTCGGCGTGGCGCTGGTAATTCTGACGCTGGACACCATGTGCTGCAATCTGGCCGCCAATCTGGTGGGGCCTGCCTACGATTTTTCCAGTTTGTGGCCCAAAGGCATTACCTACAAAACGGGTGGCTTGATTACCGCGGCGATTGCGATTGCCATGATGCCCTGGAAAATTCTGGCCTCGACCCAGGGCTATATCTTTACCTGGTTGATCGGCTATTCCGCTTTGCTCGGACCGGTTGCGGGAATTATGGTGGTCGACT
>Ga0302234_10002487_pt1 | contig 11662 bp, 13 predicted proteins | sample II_Palsa_N3_2_FD_193576 | JGI IMG/M metagenome (GOLD analysis project Ga0302234, IMG submission 193576) | Peat permafrost microbial communities from Stordalen Mire near Abisko, Sweden - II_Palsa_N3_2 | ecosystem: Environmental > Terrestrial > Soil > Palsa > Peat permafrost | place: Sweden... | reverse complement strand
AAGGTACGTTTTGGTTTACGGTGACTTTGTTGACTGACTGCACTCTCTCTGCATGTACTGCTGCCGTCACCCTACACTTCTACCTGCACACGTTCATTTCTGCACTGTTTCTTGGCTTCACTGCACTCTTTTCTGGCTGCATTCACAACTTTACTCAGTTCGCATGTGTTTGTGCAGGTTAGGTTAATAAAAACAGAAGGCAGTTAAGAATCAGAAATCTACATTTGAATCTATTTTTTAGTTCAGGATGGCTTCGCCAAAACGTGTCCGTTTCGCCGCCGACGTGTTCGACAACGAACAGCCCCGGACAACCCTCCCTGCATCCGGCGGCGGCACTGTGTCTCACAGCCCCCCGCCCCCCACTGGCGCTGCGAACGGATCGGCATCGGGCCAAGGCGTGGGCGACGAGTTCAAGCGTCGTGTCGCCGCCACCTTTGGTGCCCTGGTGAACCCGCACTCGCGTACAGCCGCACGAACCGAGCTCAACGAGCGGGCCGAGCACGAGTACGAGAACGACATGTTTGTGACCACGGCCGTGTCTGGGTTTGACCTGCGCGAGGCCATCGACTCGTACGAGCAGCCAGACCATGTACGTTTTTTCCCTTGCCCCTGTGCAACGCTTGTGTCGACTAATGCACACAAGGTGCGCCATCCCGAACGCTACACAAAGTACTCGCTGGCCGACGTGGACATCGAGGGCGGCGCCAACGAGGAGGGCGAGTCGGAGGCGGCGCTGGCCTTCCTGCAGTCGTTGAGATCGGCACGACACGGGCGCCAACAAGGGCAGCAAGGGCGGCAAGAACAGGAGGAGCAGCAAATGGGCACCAACGAGCAAGAGCAAAGGAGGGCGGCGGTGAGTGCTGCCACAAGGGGACGGCGTGGGACGGCATCGGGGTCAAATGGGAGGATCGGCGGCTGGAGGGCGTACATGGACGAGGAGTACGAGAACGACGAGGCCGCGCCCCAACAAGAGGATCGAGATGACATGGACTTGTAAATGCCTGTGCTCTTTGTGTATAGAAATAAATCGCAGTGGGAAAACAACAGTGAAGAGGGAGGGTACAGGAATAATACTAGAGCAAGCTTTTTGGTTAGAGGACGACAGTGTCATTATCAAAGGAGCCAGTGTGCGCGGGCGTGTATTTGATCACATGCGTGCCCAGGACCTGGCAGTCGATCTGGACGACGCTGTTGTCCTGCTGCTCCTGTTGGTGCTGATGCTGATGCTGAGAGGGGTCGTGGTAGGGCACGAGGAGCGACATGCGCGGGAGGGTGCCGGCGGTAGGCTTCTCGTTGGGCAGGACCTGGAAGACCTGCTGGCAAAACATGTAGGCGGTATCGGGGCGGCCGAGGAGGAAGCGGTACGGGTCCTCTCGGTAGTGGTAATTACTGGGGGGGATGACAATTTTTTATTTAAAAAAAAAAAATGGGGGGTTTTAAAAAAATGCACGTACGTTTGCAGGGCAACGGCATTATTGTTCTCGTCGGCCGAGTGCGGGTTCTGCGCCACCTGGCGGTGCTGCTGGTACTGGATCGGGACGGGCTGCTGCGAGGGCTGTGCGTGGGCGATGGCCTGGTCGATCCACGAGCGGAGGTCGTCCGTGTCGACGTATGTGTGCGAGTCGTTTAGGTTGATGCCAAATGGCGGGTAGAGAGTCTTCGAGTCGCCTTCCTTGTCCTGCGCGTCGTTGCCGCCCTCGTCCTTGTCAGCTGGTTGAAGCACAGTCGACAGGGCCACTTTCCTCCCCTCTGCCTTCTTCGTGGGCGCTGGAGGCACCACGGCGATATCGGCGGATAAAATAGAGCGACCCGTGTGCAGCGACAAAGAAGAAATGGCACGGGCGCTGTCCGCAGACGGTTGGTAGCGGGCAGCAACGACAAAGACGGACAGCACCATAAACATAAGGACAAAGGCCACACGACGGCCAGACGGACGAGGCGAGGGGGTCGCGGTGGACGACACGGGCAGCGGGAGAGCCATGTTGCTGATATTCGACAGCGGGCCAAACTGGCGCTCGTACTCGGCCAGGTGCATTTTCAGGGCCGTGTTCTCCTGCTCGAGCTGCTGCACACGCTCCTCCAGGAGCGACATCTGCTCCTTCCGCCGCTTGCGCGACAGGTCGGCAGCCTCGCGGTTCTTCATGAGCCTATGCTGTCTCTTGTCTAGACCAGGCCAAATTTATTACTTTTATTACGTGTAGTCCTTTACCGAGTTGGTCAGCTGCCGCTACTGTTGCCTTGGACGTGGTCGTGCCCGTGTTGAAAAAGGCCAGATTGGCCGCCGCTGCCGCCGCATACCACGGGGCCGCCACCGCCGCCGCAGCAGCAGCTGCCATGGCCGACGCGTTCGTATCCAGCTTGCGCTTCTTGCTGCTGCTAGGCCGTGGTGCCACCTCCACCTCTGACGACGGTGTTGACGAGCCGCTCGAGGGCGAGCCCGGCAGCTGCTCCAGCTTGACGGCGGCGGGGGCCATGAGCTCACGCAGCAGGTTGGCATGGTAATCATCCGGTGGTTGTGCATTAGGGGCAGCACTGGCCGGCGGGGGCGAGTCGTCTTCCGAGGACGAGTCGGTCGTGGTGGCCTTTTTTTCAAGGGAACGGTGAAAAAAAGGGATTGCAAAAAAAAAGAGACGTACATAGGCACTGTCGTAAAACTCGGCACCACCAATCATGTCGTTGGCCACGTAGCTGTCGTAGTCTGCGTCGTCGTAGGCCAGTGGCTGCTGCGGCTGCTGCTGCTGCTCCCTAGTGATGGAGTGGCAAACGGGGATTTTTTTTTAATTTCAAAGAACGGCACGTTTTAATGAAAACATACAAGGAAAGCAGCAGGCCGTCAAACGACACGTCCAGCGCGTGGTGCTCGTCGTGGTGCAGCACCCCAAACGCGTCGTCTTCCATTTCTGCGTCGTTGCACACGAGGACTGGGCCGAGAACCTTCGAGAAACACAGACGGCCATTTTAGTGAGTGTGCGTTCCGTTATCGTGCAACAAAAAACAAAAGGGAAAAAAAAACAGGCTGATCGAGTCCCTTCCCCCCCCTCCTCCCAAAGCACAGCCCCAAATGCCTGGCGGTTTCCGTCATCAAGTGGCCGCGCGGAAGCGGGACTCGGACCGCACCAGGGATCTTTTTAGCAGGCTGCCTCGGCTGTGCCGCGACCACCCCGACGATCTCGACTGGCTGCTGTTTTTGCACGCCTCCCGCCCCGACGCCCGAGCCGAGCTGGACGGCGAGCCTGTGCCCGAGCTGGTGGAGCCAAATGCCATTCGCACGTGCCTGTTCATGCTGGTGCACCGTGCCGAGCTCGTGAGCTATGGCGGCAACATTGGCGTGCTCAATCCGCCGTGGTCCAAGGCCAACCTGGTGCTGGCGGTGCTGCTGCAGCTGCTCAGCATGCTCGCGTGCACAGTGTCGGCGTACCAGCTGCTCAAGGCGAGGGAGGTGGGCGTGGAGGCGTACGCGAGCGTGGCCGGCTTTGCCCTGTTGCTGTCGCTGTTGAGGCTCCGCAGCATGCGCGGCGTGGAGCGACAGCTGCACCACGACGTGTACTGCGCGCCCACGACCGCGGTCGTGTGGGCCGTGTACGTGCTCGCCTTTATCGTGACGCGCTGGAGGGTGGCCGGGCCATTGGACATGCTGACCTACGCCGTTGCCCTGACGACAAGTCTGGTGGCCGTGGTCCTGACGTACTTTGGGCTGGAGAGGGCCAGACAGGTCCGCTATGCCCTGTCGTGCGTAAAGGTCGTGCGGCCCCACACCGGTGATCAGTTGACGCATACGGTGACGGCGCCGGCGCCGGAGCAAGAGGTCCCAGTGCAGGAGCCAGTCGAGGCAGACAACCCAACGGAGGACCAGCCCCTGCTCGCAAGTGGTGAGTCCCTAGAGCTGCAACCCCTTCAACAAGAGCGGCCGCCTCAGCCGCCTCCTCCTGCGCAGCCCCCTCAGCAACACGTCGTCACGAGGTATAGCCGGATCGTGGCAATGGACGAGCTCTACGTGCTCAAGACTATCTTGGGCGAGGTCGTGGACGTGGACGCGTGGCGGTTCAATGCCATCGCAATCACCTTTGTGGGCTACCTCACCGTCCTTGTGGTTGCGCTGCTGCACGCCGAGCTGTCGCGGGTCATGTTTGCCTCCATCCCTTTTGCCCTGTTTAACCTCACTCAGCACGCGGTCCCGCACTTTTTCTCCGTCGCCTTTGCGAACCGCGTCGACGGCCGCTTCGATCACCGTCACCTCTTTTCCCCGTGGGGCGTCCTGACCCAGCTCATGAGCATCCCTTTCGGCGCGGTTTTGATTCACTACATACAATATATCGGACCCGACGAGGCCCTGCCCATCGACCAGCTCCCCTTGCCCGTCCAGTTCACCATCTACACCAGCATCGGCCTCATCGGCCTCTCTCTCCTCCTCCTGATGACCGATTATAACAGTGCTGTCATCGTCCTGCCAAAGTACATCGGCGATGACTACGGCGACGACGACGATGCATCCGAGACTGGCAGCGACCTGTTGTGAGGTCCATGGCTTATAAACTAAATATATTTTGTGCTTTTTGAATTATTCTTTCCTTCTCGCCAGCATTACCTGGCAAGTATGAAATCATGCGCACTTTCATCCCTAACACCACACACAGAAAAAGTCATGTTCGCCGCTTCGCGCGTCGGCCCCGGCCTGGGCCTGCTGCTGCGCCGCCCCATGAGCACGGGCGGCGCCAAGTACGAGCACATCCTCGTGTCGACCAAGGGCAAGGTGGGCATTGTGCAGCTGAACCGTCCCAAGGCGCTGAACGCGCTGTGCAACGCGCTGATCGCCGAGGTCGTGCAGGCGTTCAAAGCCTTTGACGCCGACAAGAGCATTGGCGCGATCGTGCTCACGGGCAGCGACAAGGCCTTTGCCGCCGGCGCCGACATCAAGGAGATGAAGGACACCAACGTGGTCGACAACTACCAGAACGACTTTCTGGGCCACTGGGGCGACGTCGCAAAGACGCACAAGCCCGTGATCGCGGCCGTCAGCGGCTTTGCCCTGGGCGGCGGCTGCGAGCTGGCCATGACGTGCGACATCATGTACGCCTCCAACACGGCCAAGTTTGGCCAGCCCGAGGTCAAGCTGGGCGTGATCCCCGGTAAGATGGCACGACGGATTTGGAGCTAATGCCTGTCCTTGGATAGGTGCCGGTGGAACCCAGCGACTCACGCGCGCCATCGGCAAGTCCAAGGCCATGGAGCTCGTGCTCACCGGCAACCAGCTGAGCGCCGAGGAGGCGGAGAAGGCCGGCCTCGTGTCCAAGGTCATCCAGGGCAACAACGACAAGGTCGTCGAAGAGGCGGTCAAGCTGGGCGAGCAGATCGCGAGCTACTCGCAGCCCGTCATCCAGATGGCCAAGGAGGCCGTCAACAAGTGTAAGCAAAATAAAAATAAAACTGTTTTTTTTAAAAAAATAATAATAAAATAACAGCGTTCGAGCTGTCGCTCCAGGAGGGCCTCAACTACGAGAAGCGCTTCTTCCACTTTACCTTTGCCTACCAGGATCAGAAGGAGGGCATGACCGCCTTTGCCGAGAAGCGCGCCCCCGTCTTCCAAAACAAGTAGACTCCCACCCTTCTTTTGTTCTTCTGCAGTGTCGTGTTTACAAGGCATATAAATCCTCCTCAATCTCCTCTCGCTGGTTGGCGGTGCGGTGCACCTGCAGGCTCTTGAAGCGTCCCTCGGCGACCTCGTGCAGCTTCTCTGGCTGGACCTAGGCGCACAAAAATAAAAATAAGTGATTAAATTATTGCTCAGTACTTACTTGGAACTTTTGCTCGAGCACGACCTCCAGCTGCCGCATGTTTTCTTCGAGTTCTTCGACGCGGGGCAACAGAGCGGCAAACCCGTGCGAATTGGCCGATCCAAGCCCAACGGCCTTTTCGAGTAGGTTCTTGAACACGCCCACGTCGCGGATGAGATCGACAAAGCGCCTCTTGACGGCGTTGACCGTGCTCGCATCGGATGGCTTTGCTTGCTGTTATCGGTGGAAAGCAGCAATGAGCGAATTCTAAAACTGATGTTTTTGTACCTCGCAATCGGTGAGCAGGACAAAGAAAACGGCCTCGTGGTTGGCCAGGCTGGTCTGCATGTCGAGGAGCTGCATGTTTCCCGTGCACATCTCCATGTGCATGTCAATGTACTGGATGCTGTTGGACAGGCGCCCCTGGAAGGACTGCATCTCTGGCCCGGGGATGTGCTCGTACTCGTCCAGGTCGTGCTGGAGCCGTGCCCTGAAGAAGCGCAGGCGCTGGAGGGCGTCCTGCTGCTCGGCCGCGGGGATGTCAAACAGCGTGGCCAGCAGCTTCTCCACGTGGGCCTCGTTGCGCTGGATGCGGGCCTCCACCTTGGCAAAGTCCTCTTCGGGGAGCTCGCCCGGGTGGCTCTTGAGCGTCGCCATGCCCGAGAGCAGCAGGAACACGTCAGTGGACTGGGCCCACGCGAGGACGTCCTCGATCAGCCCGATGCACAGCGCCACGTACCCCTTGACGTGTGGCCCCACGTTGGACGCCGGGTTGACCACGCCCCGCAGCGTCGCCTCGTGTTCCTGCAGGTCGCGCACGGCACGCTGGAAGTCTGCCTTCTCCGTCTGCATGTGCTCGCGCCGCACCATCGAGTCCCGTGTCTGCACGAGCGCATTGCGCACGCCGTTCACGTAGCCGGCCAGGTCGTGCAGGTGCTGCAGGACCGAGCCCAGGTACACCTCCTGGTTGGGGAAGGGATAGACGATATCGGGGAGCAGCAATGGCACGTTGTCGCTGAGGGGCACCGGGGGCATGCTGTAGAACACGACCTCGTGCTGCTGCTGCTGCTGTTGCTGCTGCTGCTGCGGATCCCCTGTTTGCGCCTGCTGCTGCTCAAGGGCATCCTGCAGCAAACGACGCCGCTGGTGCTGCAGATAGCACTCGTCACACACGTTGCACTCCCAGCTGGCGCCAGCGACGGCGACGCCAACGGCAACGGGCACCGCCTTGACGTCCAGTCTGAGCGTGTGGTTAAAGTGCGTCTGGCAAACGGCGTCGCCACAGCGACGACAGTGGTGCCGTCGCTCGAGCAGGCCAAAGGGCTGGGCACAGCCGGGCGCGGTGCAGAAGGGCGCCTGTGCGTCCGGCACCCAGTGGGACCGTGTCGGCTGCTGCTGCTGCCCCGCCGCAGGGGACGCCGGCTGAAGGGGCCCACTGGGCTGCTGCTGCTGCTGAGCCGGCGGCGGCGGCGGCGGCGAACCGGGAGTAAACCAGCCGGTTGGCACAAACGACGCAAAGAATGACGTCATAGAAAGTTTTTGTTGGAAGATGCCTTTTTCCATGTGTTTGCGTCGATCGACTCTCAGCCCGGTCAGCGCCGACTGGGCCGAAGGTCATTCTGATTTTGCACACTGAAACACTTAAGACTCATGATTTTTTTTTTTTTAATTATTAAACGGCCGGGCCGATTTTTGTTGGCGCTGCGTGTTTAGTGGTGGTGGTGGTGGTGGCAGGGGCAGCAGGTTTCTGAGTGGACACGAGCTTGAGGGGCGTCTGTGCTGTTGGCTTTGCGGTTGGTGGCTGTATCGATTCCGGGTACGGGGCGATGGGACCCAGGGCCGCCTCGACGACCTCGGGCGAGTCTGCCCACCACAGCCCAAAGGACTGGAGTTTGCTGAGCTTTCTCTCGGCGCCGGTGATGTAGTTGGCGTGGATGAGGTAGGCATAGGTGCTCGCAAGGGGTTGGCGGTCGAGGTCCCAGTGGGCTGCGATCGCGGGGGCGTACATTTCGGTCATGTTCACGCCAAACACGAGCCTGCCGGAGAGGTAGTCGGTCGGTGGATTGTGGGGCAGCTCGAGGAGAAACGACGCCTCGCCCACGCACGTGTACGGCCGCGCGTTGTTTGGGCTCCTGCTCTCCATGCACAGCGCGTTGAAGTCCTGCTGGTCCTCCCTGCGAAGGCCAGCCGCGTCGCTCTCGTGCATCCGCTTGTCCAGGTCGGTGAAGAAGGCCTGTGCCGCTGCGCTGGGCCGCACAATGTAGAAGCCTGTGCAGATGTTGCCTGGCTGGTCCTGCAGGATCAGCATCGACACGGTGCTCGGGCCTGCGTCCAGCCGGTCCACCAGGTCGTCAAAGGCGTTGGTCGGGTCCCGCCGCGGGAAGACCACGTCGACGTCGGAGAAGAGCAGCGAGACCCCCACGGAGCGCACGACGTAGGCCGACAGGGCCATCTTCATGCGCACGAGGCGGCGGTACGAGTCGGTGTAGTAGCGCTGCGGCCCTTGGTCCAGCGTCCTCGTGCTGTTGCTCTTGCCGTCCGCGTCCACCGAGGGCCAGCCCACCTCGCGGCGCATGGCCTCGGTCAGCAGCACGGCGTTGAAGCCGGCCAGGGAGAGGTAGTCGAACGAGGCAGTGTCGGTGCAGACGAGCAGCGGGACGGTCGGGTTGACGCCCACGCGGGCCAGCGACACGAGCCAGTTGATCGTGAACTTGACGTTGCCCAGGTTGGTGAACGCCAGCACGACAAACTCGCCACGGAAGCGGGCGGCGGAGCGCACGAGGTCTGCAAAGGTGGCTGTTGCCGGCGACGGCGGCGGGGTCGTCGGGGGAGGACGAGTGGGAGAGGAAGGCGAAACAGCGACATGTGGTGTTTCATGCTGGGCATGGGGGTTAATTGCAGGGGCCTCGTCGACGGGCGCTGGCTGCTCTAGCCCTGGTGCCCTTGTTGGCGAGTCGACCACCGGCCGTGGCTGCTGCTGCGTGTAGTACAGCGAGGCAGCAAACCAGCCGAGGCACAAGCACAGCACCGCCGTCAAAGGGACAGAGCGTGTCATGCAGTCCTGATCACTTGCTTGCCAGTTGAAATGGTGATTCAAGAATGCACACAGTGTACAACAAGCAGGTCTATCTAGTCGATCAATTAGTCCATGCCGCCATCCTCGCGCGACATGGTCTCGAGCAGCTCGCGGTGGACGTCCTCCACCGATGCCGAGTTGTCGGGGTTGTAGGTGTCCAGCAGCACCTTGCGGAGGCGCGCGAGGCGGATGGTGGGGTCGATGGTGGGCGTGGCGACGCAGCGCTGCGAGCACAGGAACTGGAGGAAGGGCACGTGGTAGGAGCCGCACACGTCCAGAAATTCAATGTGGCTGAAGGACGTGTCTGCAAACGAGGCCTTTTTGCAGCCGACGCAGACATGGGCCATCTGCACGTACGTGGCCAGCTCGATCGGCAGCGGCGAGACAGAGCCGCGCGCGTGGACGACGCGGGCGGCCAACTCCTTGAGCGATGGCACGCCGGGCACAAACTCCTCGACGAAGTTGGTCATGAGCGGGTTTCCGCGGACACTGAGCGACTGCAGCCTTTTGAGGGCCAGCAGCTCGACGGGCAGGGACACGAGGTGGTTGTACTGCAGGTGCAGCGACACGAGCTCGTTCAGGTGGACCATCTCGGTCGGCAGCGACGTGATCTGGTTGCTGTTCAAATAGAGCGACTTTAACCTGTCGAGCTTGGCCACGACGTTAGGGACCTATTTTTTTTTCAAATAATTTAAGTAGCTATTTTTATTTGGGTATTTGTGTACGTACCTCTTTGAGACGGTTCCCGCCGAGGTAGAGATAGGTGAGGGTTGGTGCGAGGACGGCCAGTGACTCATCCAGTTGGTCGAGCTCGTTGCCGCCGAGGTGGAGGTGCTCAATCGGGGGCGGCACTGTTGCGCCCGTGCTGTCCTTTGCGGCGGCGGCGGCGGTCCACTGGACCGAATGCAGCTTGTTGCCGGCCATGTTGAGCAACTTTAACCTCGGCAGCCGTTGGACGGCGAGAGGGATCGACGTGAGGCAGTTGCCGCGCAGGTCGACCTCCTCGATCGAGTCGGGCAGCGATGTCCACGGCAGCTCCGCCAGCCCCGTGTCCACCAGCCTCAGTACTTTTGTCCCGGGCGAGAGCTGCTGGTCCATTGTTGAGCTGACGTACTATTTCTATGCTAAATCGAGTATTAGTTAATCACACCAGTCGCGGTCGAAATCACTGCCAGTGCGGCAGAAGAGGGAGAGTGGCTAGACACTTGTGACACAACGAGATAGACACAATGGGACACCGTCGGCAAAAGAGGGAAACGGCGAGGCTGAACGGGGGGGGGGGGAGGGAGGGGCAAGTGTTTGTCTGGTCGCACTGTCAGTTTGCCCCACAGTTTGCCCTATGTCACGCTTCCCACACCCTCCTCCAGATATAAAGCGCGTGCGCCAGAACAAAAAGGGCGCGCGCGCAGCAAAGCGACACCACATGAGCACGACGCTGGCCACCCAGCGAGGAAGACTGCTCGCCGCCAGGAGAGGGAAGTCAAAAAATAAAAAATAACGACGTCAGCCATGTGAAAACGACAATCGCGAAAAACGCCCCTCGAAAAACGCCATTTCAAACGGGCCACGTGGTGATCGGGCCACGTGGTGATCGGGCCACGTGGGTGAACCGGCGCGGCCATTTCGCGCAACTTGACCGCCCAGGGGCTCCCTCCTTATTTTTTCAGCGTTTTGTCTTTCGATGTCGCTGACAGAGACCCTTGTGTGGTGGGGCTCCACCGGGCTGACGACTGCGGGCGGCCTGGTGTCGGTGGGTCTGCTGGCCCTGTTTTACTTTCAGCGCAGGATCATCTACCCAGCCGACATGCCACCCGTACGCATTTCTGTGGGCCCAACGCAGCCAGTTTGAACTCTTTTGACCAAAATGATAGGGCTCGCGCAAGAGCGTGCCCAAGCCGCTGGACTTTCACATTGTCAACTACGAGGACCTGCAGTTCAAGACGAGCGACGACATCAACATCCGCGGGTACCTGCTCAAGCAGCACCGGGCCAAGGACGTGCCCACGCTCATGTACTTTCATGCAAACGCTGGCAACATGGTGATGTCGCTGTGGGGGGGAGGGGCAGGAAGCCATCGTCGCGCTGACACACGCATTTTTTTCACAGGGACACAGGCTGCCGATCGCGGCGCTCCTGTACAACCTGCTGGGCTGCAACGTGTTTCTGCTGTCCTACCGAGGGTACGGTCTGAGCGAGGGCAACCCGTCCGAGCACGGCTTCAAGCTGGACGTGGACGCGGCCATCGCCCTGCTCAAGGAGCATCCGGATATTGACGAGAAGCGGCTGCTTGCGTTTGGGCAGTCGATCGGAGGTGCCGTTGCCATCAACACGGTGTCGCGCTATCCGGACAACGTAAAAAGGCCGGTGATCCTCCCACTGTTTGTATTTATTTGCTATGTCTGCCTAGTTTCGCGCGCTCATCGTCGAAAACTCGTTCACGAGCCTGCCCCAGCTCATCCCCAAGGTCATGCCGTTCCTGCGCTATCTGACGCTGTTTGTGCTGGACAAGTGGGACAGCGAGGCGTCGATCCGGTCCGTCAAGTGCCCGGCGCTGTTCCTGTCGGGCCAGAGCGACGAGCTCATCCCGCCGTCGATGATGCTGCGCCTCTACCAGGCCGCCGGCACGCCCGACAACCGCAAGGAGCTCGTCACGTTTGCCGAGGGCACTCACAACGACACGACCATGCAGCCCGGCTTTTTCCAGGCCATCGAGACCTTTTACCGTCGGACTTTCTTCACCGCCTCCTTATGAATCAAAAAAAAGGACGGGATGTATTCTGGAGTCTGGAGATTGATTGATAAATGACACACAAAA
>Ga0302234_10002479_pt1 | contig 11677 bp, 8 predicted proteins | sample II_Palsa_N3_2_FD_193576 | JGI IMG/M metagenome (GOLD analysis project Ga0302234, IMG submission 193576) | Peat permafrost microbial communities from Stordalen Mire near Abisko, Sweden - II_Palsa_N3_2 | ecosystem: Environmental > Terrestrial > Soil > Palsa > Peat permafrost | place: Sweden... | reverse complement strand
CATCGCCACAGACACCCCCGGCAACAACCAATGGCAGCATGCAGCAGGACTCGATGAAGAGCGGTAATTCGATGTCCAGCGATAGCATGAAAAAAGATAGCGCGAAGCCGATGAAACACAAAAAATCGATGAACCAGGGTTCCATGAGCAACGGTTCCATGAAAAGTGGCGATTCCATGAAATCCGATAATTCGATGAAGAGCAAGGACTCCATGGGCAATCCTGCTTCAGGCAGCTCCACACATTGAGTGCTTAAGGTGAGCAGGTGCTGTGCATCGGAGCAAAAGGCGCCTTCGGGTGCCTTTTTATTTACAAGGAATCTCGGCGCACAGTGGCAGCGTCAAATTTTCATTTATTGACGCCCCATCGATTTAGTGGGCTTCAGTAACGTTAAACGATGGTCTCAACGCACGCTTGTCGGGACCATCAGTTGTCTGAGGCGCTTACAGGTTGCGGCTTCAGCCTGTCTGGGAATCGTCGGTAGCTCTGAATTAGCGCAAAAAGCTCGACGCCGCTATTCGGTCGTGGGCAGATGCGGAGGTTGCAGACGGCTATCTCCGGACTGGTGCCGAAACAATCCTGTGAACTTGAGTGAGCTGCTTAAACCAGGCATGCGGTGAGATGGCAGCCACAGGAGCACGTCATGAAAACCCGTTGTGTATTTAGTACGCCCGATCTAAAAACAGCAAGAGCCGCGATGGATGCGGCGCGTGGGGCAAATATACCCGACAAGGATATTTCGCTCGTGGCCCGCGACGACATCGAGCTGGAAGAGATTCCCGACCACCGATTGACCGACCACCACGATTCAAGCCCCGGCGCCTTGCGTGGTGTGACGCTGGGCGGAGGCAGCGGCTTGCTGCTGGGTTTGATAGCCATAGCCGTGCCGCCGCTGGGATTGACTATCGCGGGTGTCGGCGCGATGGCTGTGGTCGGTGCGGCCATGGGCGCCTGGACCGGTGCACTGGTAGGAATGAATGTACCCGACTCCATCAGCCGCAAGTTTGAGGACGAGATCGCTTCCGGACGCATCCTGGTGGTACTTGATGGCGAGCAGGTTCCACTAGACGCGGCCACCTCAGCGATCGTCAGCACGGGTGCGGTGGCACTGCCTTTCAGTACACCTACGGCAATGACCTGATCGTTTCGCTACTCGCCCGTTTGGCAATGGCAGACTCAGTCAACCAGCTACTTCGCCACTAAGCTTTGGAGCATGACTAGCAGACCTAGGATGCGGCATGAAAACATTTCGCCAGCATTGAGGAAAAAAGAGCCAAAGAATGTGATGTCTTGGTTACTCGTTTGCTTTCAGGATTTTCTCAATATCCTCCAAGGTCGAGTTGGTAAGCGTCTTAGCCAATTCGCCGATGATGCGCTTGGTTGTTTCGGCATGGAGCTGTGGTCGGATCTCGCCCAACGTCTTCGGGTCCGCGATCAAGAACAGATGCTCGAACTCTTGCTTTAATGCGGCGGCATTGAGGCGATGGACAAGCTGCTTAGCAAAGGTCGCCTCATCGTTCTGCTCGGGGCTTTCCTCAGGTGGGCGATGACCCGAGGGACCTTGTGCCTGTTCGTCAATGACTTCGAACTTCATGATGTCTTCCTGCATCAGGCGAAGCGCGTCTTGTTTGCCGGCGTTTTTGAACAAACGGGCATGGGTACCATCGGCGACGACAACCCAAGTGCCAGCGGGAATCCTGTTCATCGGTGTCTCCTTTGATTGGCGATGCAGCAAAAGCGTCGCGCTACTTTCCCGACCTTAGCCATCGATACGTGACAGCTTTGGTAACAAATCATCCCTAATGAAAATCTCTCGACCGTGTATCGAGCGATCCGAGCAAGTGGGACAGATCGTGCAAGTGATGGGCAATTAAATGGCAGACGCCATCCTGGACTTCCCACTGCCCGTCGATCGCCAGCAGTTGGGATTCCAGCAGGACGCGTCGCTGCCGTTCAGCAATCGTGCGCCACACCACGACGTTGACCATGCCGTGCTCATCCTCAATGGTCACGAAGGTGATTCCGCTGGCCGTTTGGGGACGTTGGCGCATGGTCACCATACCAGCGATACGCACATGGCTTTTATCCGGACGCATGCGCAGTGCCTTCGAATCGGTGCAACGTGCTGCCTTCAATCGCGCACGAATTTGGTGCAGCGGGTGTGGTCCCAAGCTCAGCCCGGTACGCGCATAGTCCGCCAAAGTGTTTTCCGCTTGGCTTGGTGCGGGCAACACAATCACCCGCTCCTCAGGACTGGCGTTACCAAATAACGGCAACTGCGCCTCCACCCCGGCGGTCGCCCATCGCGCACGATGACGATGACCGGCCAACCCGCGCAGCGCGGAGGCGTCGGCCAATCGCTCCTGATGGGGCTTGTCCAACTGAGCACGTGCGCACAGGTCGGGAATGTCATCGAACGCTCGCTGTTGTCGGGCCGCTTCAATGCGCCGCGCGACGTCTTCGCGAAAGCCGCGCACCTGCCGGAAGCCCAGTCGAATAAGCGGCGAGCCATCTGTCTGCCGAGGATCCTTTTCCAACGTGCAATCCCAGTCGCTGTAACGCACATCCACGGGATGAACACGAATACGATGCCGCTGCGCATCCTGGACAATCTGACTAGCTGAGTAAAAACCCATCGGTTGGCTGTTCAACAGCGCACACGCGAACGCGGCGGGTTCGTGCGCCTTGAGCCAGCACGAGGCATACACGATGCCGGCAAAACTGGCCGAATGAGATTCCGGAAAACCGTAGGAACCGAAGCCCTTGATCTGCTCGAACAGCTGCGCCGCAAATTCGGCCGTATAGCCGCGTTCGACCATGCCGGTCATGATGCGTTCGCGGTGTTTTTCCATGCCACCGTGACGCTTCCACGCGGCCATCGCGCGTCGCAACTGATCGGCTTCGCCAGGCGTATAGCCGGCCGCCACGATCGCCAGCTTCATCACCTGTTCCTGGAACAGCGGTACACCTAACGTGCGCTCGAAAACTTCTTTCAGGTCGTCGGAGGGATACGTCACAGGTTCTTCGCCGCGCCTCCGCCGCAGATACGGATGCACCATATCGCCTTGAATAGGGCCGGGTCGCACAATGGCCACCTGGATCACCAGATCGTAGAACCTCTCGGGGCGATGCCGTGGCAACATCGCCATCTGCGCCCGGCTCTCGATCTGAAAAACGCCCAGGGTGTCAGCGCGCTGGATCATTTCATACGTCTGGGGATCTTCCGGCGGCAGCGTTGCCATCGTGTAGTCCTGCCCGCGATGGCTGCGCAACAGGTTCAGACATTTACGAACGCAGGTCAGCATGCCCAAGGCCAGGCAATCGACCTTGAGCAGCTTCATGGTGTCCAGATCGTCCTTGTCCCACTGAAGGATCGTGCGATCAGGCATCGCCGCGTTTTCTATCGGCACCAATTCGCTCAATGGCGCATCGGCGATCACAAAACCGCCCACATGCTGCGACAGATGCCGCGGTTTGTTCAACAATTCGCCGGTAAGCCGAAGGACCCGACGGATCACGGCACTGCCGGGATCAAAGCCACGCTCGCGAAGAAGGTCGTCGATATCCGCCTCACCATCCCACCAAGCAAACACGCAGCTGAGCTGGTTCACCTGATCCAACGGCAGCCCCAAAGTCTTGGCCACATCGCGCACCGCACTCTTGCCGCGATAGCAAATGACGGTGGCGGCCAGGGCCGCCCGGTCCCGGCCGTATTTGGCATAGATGTATTGAATGACTTCTTCGCGCCGTTCGTGCTCGAAGTCGATATCGATGTCCGGCGGTTCGTTGCGCTCTTTGCTGATGAAGCGTTCGACCAGCAGGTTCATGCGCGCTGGGTCCACTTCGGTCACACCCAGCACAAAGCAGATCACGGAATTGGCCGCCGATCCCCTGCCCTGACACAGAATGCCGACGCTTCGTGCGAAGCGCACGATGTCTTGAACGGTCAGGAAATACGATTCGTAATGAAGGTCCTCGATAAGGGCGAGCTCGTGTTCAATCTGCAGGCGCACCTTTTCAGTCGCACCCTCAGGCCATCGCCAGTGCGTGCCTGCCTCGGTTAACTGACGCAACCAGCTGATGCCTGTGTGTCCCTCAGGAACCAGTTCGGCGGGGTAGCGGTAGCGCAACTCGGCGAGCGTAAAGGTGCAGCGCGCGGCGATGATCGCGCTCTCCGCTAACAGCGCTTCGGGGTAGATCGACGCCAGCTTCGGCAAAGCACGCAGGTGCCGTTCACCGTTGCGCGCCAGCACGGCGCCCGCTTCGGCAATCGGCAGGCGGTGGCGAATCGCGGTGAGGGTATGTTGCAGCGCCAAGCGCTTGCGGATATGCATGTGAACATCGCCCGTCGCCACCATAGGCAGGTTCAGCACATGACTGAGGCGTTCGAGCTCGCGCAGCCGCTTGGCATCATCGGGGCCATGATGGAGTTCAACCGCCAGCCATGCGCGATCCCCAAATCGATCGCGTACCCAACGCCCCTGCTCCACCACTAGCTCGGCATCGGGCACCCACACGATCAACGTGCCGGGCAGTCCGTTGTCGAGATCCGCGCAATGCAATCGATACGTGCCTTTTTCAGAAGCACGCCGTCCCGTGGTAATGAGCTGACACAGCGAGGTATAGCCCTGCTTGGTCTCGCACAACACGACGATCTTTGGGCCATCGGCCAACTGAATTTCGCTGCCGACGATGAGCGGCATCCCGGTATCACGTGACGCCTCAAACGCACGCACGATGCCCGCCAGTGAACACTCATCGGTGATGGCCAGCGCGCTGTAGCCACACGCCTTGGCACGCTCAAACAACTCGCGCGCACTCGACGCGCCGCGTCCGAACGAAAAGTCGGACAGGCAGTGCAGTTCCGCATACGCGCTCATGCAAACCAGCCGTGGATCATCCAGCCGACTTGCTCCCCCGGCGGGCAAAACGCCCACGCGTGTTGGCCCTGTGCGGTCTCGACCACGTAATAATCGCGGCACACCTCACCGTCGTCCCACCACCCCGTTTCCAGGCGCTCGGGTCCCGATAAAATCAGGGGAGCCATGCCACGCAGCGGAATAGGTCGATCAAGCAACCAAGTGGGGCGCGGATGCGCTTCAACGGCCACATTCGCCGTCGCGGCGACCTGCTGTGCTCGTTCCGGTCGCGGGTCGGTGGTGCTCCCCAATTGGTAGACCGCCGAGTCCCCTAGGCGAGCGCGTAGCCGTTCACGCAATTGCGCCATGGGCATTGCGTTCGCGGGACGTTCGTCAAACAGGTCCCGGCCAGCCGGAACGAACGCGGGCAAATCACGCGCTATCAAACGCAACGCGACTACAGGCTCCGGTAGCGCCACGTGTTCCAGTCGACCCCGCGCAAATTCAAACAACATGCCGGCATCGCGCTCGGCGGCGAGTAAGCCGACCGGAACATCGGTATAGCGTCCGTCACGGTGTTCAAGCCGCAACAGGAACCGTTGGACGCCGCCATCCCGACCAGCCAAATACGCCGCCAGGTCACCCGTCATACGGCGGACAGGAAAGACCAGCATCGCTTGGTTTTCCACGTCATGAAGTAACTCGATGCGCAGGTCGAACACATCCGGCGGCCGGAAGTTTTCCAGTCCCGAGGGGATGTCACCAGTCAGTCGATCCAGCATCGCCAAGAGTTCGGCACCGAAACGTCGGCGAAGGCCATCACGCGGAAGCGCCATAAGTTGGCCAAGGGTTCGAATCCCCATCCCCGGCAAGCTGGCGGCGGATGCGGGGAGACGACTTTTGAGGATGGGCACGTGGCGAAGCGCACGCCGCATAACGTCGGCCGTCAACACCGCTTGCCCATCGCTCACACCGGCCAAGACATAGGCCGCATACGGTGTCGGCGCAGCGGCAATGCGGTGGCGAAAACCTAAATCCGTGAGGTCCGCACGTAGCAGCGATTCGAGTCGGGGCCATGGGCCAAACAGCCCCATACTTTTGCTGACCTCGAGCACGATGGCATGAGGCAGCAAGCAAACCTCGGAGCTGTAACGGTAAGCGATGGCTGCGAGAAACCGATGCCACTTCTCGACGCCTTGCGGATCATAGGGCACCGCATCAAACTGGGCCAGTAATGCCTGCGCAGCGGTCAGCCGCTGGCCGACGCGCAACCCCGCCGCACGCGCCGAGTCATTAGCCGCAACGACGGTACGCGCATTGGCGGCCCCATCCACCAACACCAACGGTCCGTTGGTGGATCGACGTCGGAGAATTCCATCCAGCGCAAGATGCGGCAGTAAGAGGCACGCCCACATCACCGGCCGCCATCAATGCACGTAGCGCGTGAGGGGAATGGGCTGGCTAGGCACGTTGGCGCCGCGACATTTTCGCACCCAGATCTGAGCACATGGCATTGCTTCCAGTTCCAACCGCAGGGCGGCGGGCGACGCATTGGACAGATGGCGACGGTCGCGAAAGACAAAGGCCAAGGCCTTACCGGTATCCGCCGCCACCTGAAGTCGACGCAGCGCGCGATCGTCCGCTTGATGCGGCCACGCCAGCACCGCCGAACAGCTGCCCGAACGCAGACACTGCTCCGTGGTCCAGAGCCCCTCTTTTTCTATGGCGCTCACGATCTCGACGCGGCGCATGTCCACCCCGTGCTGACGCCAACCGGCCACGCACGGCACATACGGCGGCGCCACGATCACCACGCTGCGCTTGTGCTTGGTCAAACGCGCCAGCGTCGGCAGCACCAGTTGGAGTTCACCCACACCATCCACTGGCAACAGGATTTCCGACAACGATGCATCCGGCCAGCCGCCCGCCGGCAAGATCGCATCCAATGCTTTCCATCCGGTCGGTTGATCGCCGACCCGCGCTGGCGCCTCCCTTCCCCGCCAGACCTGACGGGCTTCGATCAGACTGGACAGGGCTACGACGGCGGCCATCAACCGGCCCTCAACAAGCCCGCAAACAGACCTTCGATGGCGAAGTCTTCCGTGGGGTCAACGTCGATGGGTTTGAAGCCGGGACTGTTCGGCATCAACCGAATCACATCGCCCTTCCAATGGAGCCGCTTGATCGTGAAACGGTCGCCATCCACACGCGCGGCGACCACTTGCCCATGCCTCGCCACCGACGTGGCATGGATAGCCACCAGATCACCGTCCAGAATTCCTTCGTCACGCATCGAATCGCCGACCACCTTCACCAGGTAATCCGGTCGTAACCGGAACAGCGAACGGGAGACACGCAGGCTGCGATCGACCCGTGACTCTGAAAACAAGGGTTCGCCGGCCGCAATGCGACCGATCAGCGGCAGCTCCAAGGTGTCGGCATCCATCGGATCGGCTTCACGCACCAGCCGAATGCTGCGGGCGTGGTTGGGTTCGATCGTCACCCGGCCTTTCGCTTCGAGCGACCGGACGTGCTTGAGCACCGCACTGACGTTGCCAATCCCCATGGCCTCGCCGATCTCTTCGAGGGTGGGCGACTGCCCGTCCCGCGCAATCCGGGCACGGATGAAAGCGAGGACGTTCGATTGACGGTGCGTGATCTGGACGGTCATAGTTCGCATAGTTTCACCTAAATAGGTGAAAATGAAAGAGGTAAAAAAGACGCGCCAGATCACTTGAGACAGATCAAGGGTTTAGCGCGGTGATCGCCTGCGGCTTCGAAGGCGACTTCAGTGCCAGCGTCACCCGAAGTCATCTCACGGGATGAGATGGCTCCGGAGTTCACTGCTTCTCTCACCTGCCCAGGCCACCACATGAACGCCCTTCCCGATCGCTACGTTTCCGATGAACTGGTCCTGCGTGACCCAAGCGATGGCCGTACGCTCGCCCAGCGCCTCACGAAGCGGTATGCGGCGAGGATCACCGGTGCCTTCGTGGTACCCGGCCGGGAAGGGTCATTTGCCTCGTTGCCGGACGACTTGCCACCCGCGCTTGCGCACGCCTTGCGATCGCGTGGCATCGACCAGCTGTATAGCCACCAAGCGGAGGCGTGGTCGGCCACGCAATCCGGTGCGCATGTCGCCATCGTCACGCCGACTGCTTCCGGCAAGTCGCTCTGCTACACGCTGCCTGTCATTACCGCCACCATGACGCAACATGCCAAGGCGCTGTATCTGTTTCCGACAAAAGCGCTGGCCCAGGATCAAGTGGCTGAGCTGCTCGAACTCAACCAGGCCGGCGCGTTGGGCGTCAAAGCGTTTACCTTCGATGGCGACACGCCCGGTGACGCGCGCCAAGCCATCCGGCTGCATGGCGACATCGTGGTCAGCAATCCGGACATGCTGCATCAGGCGATCCTGCCGCATCACACGAAGTGGGCGCAGTTCTTTGAGAACCTGCGCTATGTCGTGATTGACGAGGTGCATACCTACCGCGGCGTGTTCGGCTCGCACGTCGCCAATGTCATCCGACGGCTCAAGCGTGTATGTGCGTTCTATGGGGTGACGCCGCAGTTCATCCTTTGCTCCGCCACGATCGGCAATCCGAAGGAACACGCCGAAGCGCTGATCGAAGATGCGGTCACTGCGATCACGGAAAGCGGCGCACCGACGGGCGACAAGCATGTGCTGCTGTGGAACCCACCGGTGGTGAATCCTGGTCTGGGTCTACGTGCCTCGGCGCGGTCGCAGACCAACCGCATTGCGCGGCTGGCAATCAAGTCGGGGATGAAGACGTTGGTGTTCGCGCAGAGCCGCACGATGGTCGAAGTGCTGACCAAGTATCTGAAAGACGTGTTCGACAGCGATCCGCGCAAGCCCGCGCGGATCCGTGCTTACCGTGGCGGCTATCTGCCGAAGGAACGACGTGCGGCGGAACGCGAGATGCGTGCCGGCACCATCGACGGCATCGTGAGCACCTCGGCCTTGGAACTGGGCGTGGACATCGGCAGCCTCGATGTCGTCGTACTCAATGGGTATCCCGGTTCGGTGGCCGCGACCTGGCAACGATTTGGCCGCGCCGGTCGCCGGCAGCAGTCGGCGTTGGGAGTGCTGGTGGCCAGCTCCGATCCGCTCGATCAATACCTCGTGCGGCACCCGGAGTTCTTTCAGGGCGCGCCGCCAGAGCACGCCCGCATTCAACCCGATCAACCGCTGATCCTGCTTGATCACATTCGTTGTGCTGCTTTTGAACTGCCCTTCATCGGTGACGAGATGTTTGGCACCGACGTGGCAACGCCCTGGCTGGATGTGCTGGGCGAGGAAGGTGTGCTGCATCGCGAAGGCGATCGCTGGGAGTGGATCGCGGACAGCTACCCGGCGATTGCCGTGTCTCTGCGCTCGGTAGCCGACGGTAATTTCGTGGTGGTCGATCGCACCAACGGGCGCCAGACGATCATCGCCGAAGTGGATTACACCGCCGCGCCGGTGACGCTCTACGAGGGCGCCATCCACATGATCCAGTCCGTGCCCTACCAAGTGGAACGGCTCGACTGGGAAGGTCGCAAGGCTTACGTCACGCGCACCCACGTGGACTACTACACCGATGCCATCGACTACACGAAACTCAAAGTGCTCGATTGCTTCGACACGTCCAACGCCGGATGTGGGCAGGCCCACCATGGCGAAGTGCATGTCGTGCGCCGTGTGCCGGGCTACAAGAAGATCCGGTTCTACTCGCACGAGAACATCGGCTACGGCCCGGTCAACCTGCCCGATCAGGAATTGCATACGACGGCCGTGTGGTGGCAGCTCGCGCAAGCCGTGCTTGATGCCGCTTTCGAGGATCGCCAGCAGGCGCTCGACGGTTTTCTCGGAGCCGCCTACGCACTGCACATCGTGGCCACCGTCGCCGTGATGGCCGAGGCGCGCGATCTGCAGAAGTCCGTGGGCAGTGGCGATGGCGCCTGGTTCGTTAGTGCCGACGTCACCGGTCGCGGACAGATCCGCGGCGGCGATGGTCAACCGACCGCGCTGGCGGCGGATGCCCCGTTCACGCCGACGGTTTACCTCTACGATGCGTTCCCCGGCGGTATCGGCCAGAGCGAACCGTTGTTCAACCGGCGCGAGGATCTGGTGGCGCAATCGGTGACCCTCATCGAACGCTGCGATTGCCGTGTTGGCTGTCCCGGTTGCGTGGGCCCGGTGCTGGCTGCAGACGAAGACGCGACAACTACGCCCAAAGCGCTTGCTCTGCGCGTATTGGCGTTGTTGGTTGCCCTATGAGCGTCGCGGTCGACAGGCTGCGTTTGCTTCGTGCGCAAGCCGGCCAGGTAACAATAAAGAAAATCGTCAAGCCGACAATGCCGGCCAATGTGCGCTTGCTGCTCCAGCGGCATGCTCAGATTAAGCATGGATCAGGGGGCGCGACATTGTCATCGCGCGACCGTGACGTGGCTGGCGATGAAATCGCCCCGGGCCTGCGCTACACCAAAGTGTTCATGGATTGGTTACAACCTCCCCCATGGATCGACACGACCTTTGCTCGATGGATCGATCCCGTTCATCACGGCAGACTTTTACACTTCGATACGGAAACCACGGGCTTGGCCGGTGGTACGGGTACACGTGCCTTTATGATCGGTGCGGCCGATTGGGTCGAGGGGCGATTTCGGTTGAGACAACTCACCATCACTTCGATGGCGGCGGAAGTTGCCATGCTGCGGGTGTTCGCCGGATGGCTCAACGAAGACACAGTGCTGGTGAGCTACAACGGCAAGAGCTATGACGCACCGTTGTTGTCTACCCGTTATCGCCTCGCACGACTGCAAAATCCCCTACAAGGCCTAGGTCACCTAGATCTGCTTCATCCTGTTCGCCGGCGTTGGAAAGGAGAATGGAACAACTGCAAGTTGGGCACAGCTGAGCGGCAGCTGTTGGGCGTGGTGAGAGAGGATGATTTACCAGGGTCTGAAGCACCCGCCGCATGGCTAACGTATCTGCGGGGGGGCTCTGCGGCCAACCTGCGCCGCGTCGCCCAGCACAACGCGCAAGATCTAAAAAGCCTCGCGGGGATTTTGCTCCACTTGGCGACCATGTCTCAAACGTAGATGGCCACTTCTCGCGATGCCATCAGCGATGGCTGTCAGAACGGTGCAGGTTCGTAAAGTTCGTCCCAATGACATCCATTCCACGGACGGCGGAGCAGTCTGGATTTTCATTGACGATTAGGAGGCATCACGATGGCGCTAAAAGCTTTCGGTTTGAACTGCACCCTCAAAGCAGGACCCAAAACATCGTCCACGCAAAAACTATTGGACCAATTGCTGAGCTCTCTGGAAGAGCACGGTGTCAAATGCTCGTACGACCGGGTTGTAGATCACGACATCAAACCCGGTGTCAGCAAGGATGAAGGTAACGGCGATGCGTGGCCAGCGATGCTCAGAAAGATTATGGATGCGGACATTTTCGTTGTAGCCACACCAATATGGATGGGCCAGCCCTCCAGCGTGAGTAAACGCGTGATGGAGCGCCTGGACGCCGTGCTCGATGATATTGATGAGCAGGGTCGCTATCCAACGTTCGGCAAGGTCGGCATTGTCGCCGTGGTCGGCAATGAAGATGGCGCTCACCATGTCACCGCCGAGATTTATCAAGCGCTCGCTGACGTCGGATTTACGATACCTGGAGGGAGCAGCACGTATTGGGTGGGCGAAGCCATGGGCAGCAAGGATTACAAAGATCTCAAGAGCACGCCAAAGAAAGTCGCGGAGGCCACGAAGACGTTGGCAAGCAATGCCGCACACCTCGCGAAGCTTTTGAA
>Ga0302234_10002477_pt1 | contig 11683 bp, 9 predicted proteins | sample II_Palsa_N3_2_FD_193576 | JGI IMG/M metagenome (GOLD analysis project Ga0302234, IMG submission 193576) | Peat permafrost microbial communities from Stordalen Mire near Abisko, Sweden - II_Palsa_N3_2 | ecosystem: Environmental > Terrestrial > Soil > Palsa > Peat permafrost | place: Sweden... | reverse complement strand
AGCCTGATCGCTCCTGCACCCCGGGAGCAGGCAGCGGCGAGCGCTTCAACGTCTATGCCGCGCTTCCCGGCATCACGCCCGACGTCGTCCTCTCCACCCACATGGACACGGTCCCGCCCTTCTTCGGTTCAACCGAGGACGACGAGTTCCTCTATGGCCGCGGCTCCTGCGACGCCAAGGGCATCATCGCCGCGCAGGTCGCTGCCGCGGACCGTCTCCGCGAGGCCGGCGTCAAAGTCGGCCTCCTCTTCGTCGTCGGAGAAGAGCGCGACTCCGCCGGAGCAGCCGTAGCCAATCAGAACGCCAAAGGATCGAAGTTCCTCATCAACGGCGAGCCCACCGACAACCGCCTCGCCCTCGCCTCCAAGGGCGCACTGCGTGTCGAACTCCGCGCCAAAGGCCGCATGGCCCACTCCGCCTATCCCGAGCTGGGCGAGTCCGCCATCGACAAGCTCATCTCCGCGCTTCACGACGTCATGGCGCTGCCCCTTCCTGTCGAACCCGAGATCGGCCCATCCACTCTCAACATCGGCCTCATCGAAGGTGGCCGCGCCCCCAACGTCATCGCCGACAAGGCCGAAGCCCACATCCTCATCCGCCTCGTCGGTCCCGCGGACGAAACAAAGAAAGCCATCGTCGCCACCGTAGGCGACCGCGCCGATGTCCAGTTCAGCCTCGAACTCCCCTTCGTTCGTATGCGCAAGGTCGGCAACCTGCCCACCATGGTCGCCAAGTTCACCACCGACATCCCCTCGCTCACCAACTGGGGTGAACCCTTCCTGCTCGGCCCCGGCTCCATCCACGTAGCCCACACCCCCAACGAAAAGATCGCAAAGAGGGAACTGCTGGAAGCCGTCGATCTCTACGTCGATCTCGCCACCAGCCTCGTCAGCAATGCCTAAGCCGGAGCACCGAATGCATCGTCTGCGCGAATTCCTGACCCTTGCCGTTGTGCTCCTCCTCGTCCTCGTGGTGGCCGCGGCAGTCGTCTATCGCTCCATCCCCACGCACAACACAAACCTCACCCACTTCGACGCCATCATCGTCCTCGGCACTCCCGCCAACCCCGACGGCACCGCATCGCCCGAGCAACGAGAGCGCACCCTCGAAGGCATTCGCGAGTTCAAAACCGGCGTCGCCCCTCACCTCATCTTCACTGGCGGCCCCGCGCATAACAGCTTCGTCGAAGCTCACGTCATGGACCTCCTCGCCATCGCACAGGGCGTCCCTCCCTCCGCAATCTTTGAGGAAGACCAGGCGAAGGACACCATCCAGAACATCTTCTACAGCGATCGCATCATGACAGCCAACCACTGGACCAGCGCCGAGGTCGTCAGCTCTCCCAGCCACCTACCGCGCACCGCGCTCATCCTCGAGCATTACTCGTTCTTCTGGCGCACCCACGCCGCTCCCTGGCCGGCCGAATATACGTTTGCGGAGCGAGCCGCCCACTACTGCGTCGAAGCAGAATACTGCATGAGACTGAAGATCTTCGGCTTTCCCAAAAACCACTTCCTGCCACTCCCCGCTTAAACCCATCCCGTTTGTCCTGCTACCCCGAAACCACCCGAAACGAAAGATTCTCCCTGTTATCCTCCGCCAGCACCGCAACCGAATCCGGATTCGCAGGATCGTACCGAACCCGAACCGCCGGATTCCCCTTAGCCTTCGTCTCAGCCTCGTGATGCGTCATCGCAACACTGCGAAGATAACCGCCGAAGTAGTCTCCGTTGACGATGAAATGAAATCCTGCCTCGATCTGATAGGTCGCCCCGGTCGTGGCCACCTCGTCTTCGGCGTTCAGAACCTGCCAGTGGTTGACCTCACCCGTTGCGATCGGCCACGCCTGCGCGACAAGCAGCTTCTTCTCGCGGCTTCTTCGGCGAAGCCACAAGCGAACCGAATCGACAATGAAGATCCCGCCCATTGGCTATGAATTCTAATACGACTCCAGTTCGGTACCCCATTTTCCTCACCCTCGCACCTCTCGCCACGGGCTTAACATAGAGCTATGGCAGCAGCAGAGTTTACCCATCTCCACCTCCACACCGACTACTCTCTCCTCGACGGCGCCTGCGACGTCGACAAGCTCGCCGCGCACCTCAAAAGCATCGGCCAGACCTCCGCCGCCATGACCGACCACGGCAACATCTATGGCGCGGTCCACTTCTTCGACGCCATGAAGAAGAAGGATCTCAAGCCCATCCTCGGCTGCGAGCTCTACCTCTCCGAGACCGCCGACCACCGCGAAATGAGCGGCGGCTACAAGCACTTCCTCGTCCTCGCCGAAAACGAAACCGGCTACCGCAACCTCGTCCGCATCACCAGCGAGGCCGCTCTCCACGGCTTCTATCGCAAGCCCCGCGTCTCCAAAGAATTCCTCTCCAGGCACACCGATGGCCTCATCGCCTTCTCCGGCTGCCTCGCCGGCGAGGTCAACCAGCACCTCATGGCCGGCAAGTACGACGAGGCCAAACGCACCGCCGGCCAGTTCGAAGAGATGTTCGGCAAGGGCAACTTCTTCCTCGAAGTCCAGGACCACGGCCTCGCCCCCGACAAAGCCGTCTGCGAAGCCGTCTTCAAAATGGAGCGCGAGCTCAACATTCCCGTCATCGCCACCAACGACAGTCACTACGTCGCCGCCGACGACTCCCGCGCCCACGAGATCCTGCTCTGCGTCCAGACCGCGGGCAGCATGAACGACCCCAACCGCTTCAAGTTCGACACCCAGGAGTTCTACATCAAGTCCGCCGAGGAGATGCACCGCACCTTCTCGGAGAACCCCGAAGCCTGCACCCGCACCATGCAGTTCATCGACCGCTGCAACCTCAAGCTGAGCAAGGTCGACAATCCCTTTCCCGAGTTTCCCGTCCCCGAAGGCCACACCCTCGAAAGCTACTTCGAAGCCGTCTGCCGCGAAGGCCTGCGCAAGCGCCTCGACACCGCCGTGGCTCACCTGCGCGAGCGCGGCCTGCTCAAGAAGACCATCGCCGACTACGAAGCCCGCCTCGACCGCGAACTCAACACCATCAAGCAGATGAAGTTTCCCGGCTATTTCATGATCGTCTGGGACTTTATCCGCTACGCGCGCGAGCAGGGAATCCCCGTAGGCCCAGGCCGTGGCTCTGCCGCAGGCTCGCTCGTCGCCTACGTCATGGAGATCACCGACATCGACCCGCTCCAGAACGAGCTGCTCTTTGAGCGCTTCCTGAATCCCGAGCGCATCTCCATGCCCGATATCGATATCGACTTCTGCATGAACCGCCGCGGCGAGGTCATCGAGTACGTCAAGCGCAAGTACGGCAGCGATCAGGTCGCGCAGATCATCACCTTCAACACCATGGCCGCCAAAGCGGCTATCAAAGACGTCGGACGCGCCCTTGAAATGCCCTACGGCGAAGTCGACCGCATCGCCAAGATGATCCCCGCGACCATCGGCATCACCATCGACCAGGCCCTCCAGGACAAAGGCCCACTCTCCCAGGCCTACGAATCCGACCCGAAGATCAAAGAACTCATCGACACCGCCCTGCGCCTCGAAGGCCTCGTGCGCGGTGCCGGAGTCCACGCCGCCGGCGTCGTCATCGCCCCCAAGCCCCTCACCGAACTCGTCCCCGTCACCCGCACCAAGGACGACGCCATCGTCACCTCTTACGACATGAAGGCCGTCGAAAAGATGGGCCTCCTGAAGATGGACTTCCTCGGCCTGACGACCCTCACCGTCATTGACGACTGCCTCAAGCTCATCAAACAAACCACCGGAGAAGTGGTTGACATGGCCCTGATCCCGCTCGATGACGCCCACACCTACGAGCAGGTCTTCCACCGCGCCCTCACCTCCGGCGTCTTCCAGTTCGAATCCGGCGGCATGCGCGACGTTCTCCGCCGCTACAAGCCCAACACCGTCGAAGACCTCACCGCGCTCAACGCCCTCTACCGTCCAGGCCCCATCCAGGGCGGCATGATCGACGAATTCATCGAGCGTAAATGGGGCCGTCGCGCGGTCGAATACGAACTCCCGGAACTCGAATCCATTCTCTCCGAAACCCTCGGCGTCATGCTCTATCAGGAGCAGGTGATGCAGATCTCCAACCGTCTCGCAGGCTTCTCGCTCAGCCAGGCCGACATGCTGCGTCGCGCCATGGGCAAAAAAGACGCCGAAGAGATGGCCAAACAGAAGATTAAATTCATGGAGGGAGCCGCCGAAAACAAACACCCGAAGGCAGTCGCCGGCAACATCTTCGACCTCATGGCGAAGTTCGCCGAGTACGGATTCAACAAGTCGCACTCCGCCGCCTATGCGCTTCTCGCCTACCATACCGCCTACCTCAAGACCCACTACCCGGTCGAGTTCATGGCCGCGCTCCTCACCAGCGAAACCTCGAAGCCCGAAAACGTAGTCAAGTACATCTCCGAGTGCCGCGAGATCAACATCCCCGTCGTCCCGCCCAACGTCAACGTCTCCGACGCCAACTTCACGCCCATCAAAACCGACAAGGGCTGGGCCATCGGCTTCGGTCTCGCCGCCATCAAGAACGTCGGCCACAACGCCATCGAGTCCATCATCGCCGCCCGCAACGCCCTGCGCGAAACCGGCAAGCCCGGCTTCGCCACCCTCTGGGAGTTCTGCGAAAAAGTCGAGCTCCGCCTCCTCAACAAGCGCGTCCTCGAGTCCCTCATCAAGGCCGGCGCCATGGACAACTTCGGTGGTCGCGCCGGGGTCACCTCCGCCCTCGACAAAGCGATGGAGCGCGCCCAGAAATCCCAGCGCGACGAAGCCGCCGGACAGCACGGCCTCTTCGGCATCTTCGACTCCGACAATGGCTCCCCCTCCTCGAATCAAAGCGAAGACGCCCTCCCCACCGTCGCCGAGTGGGACGAGCACACTCGCCTGCAAAACGAAAAAGAGGTCCTTGGCTTCTTCGTCTCCGGCCACCCCATGGACAAGTACCGCGAGAAGCTTCGCAACATGAAGGTCATCGACACCGCCACCGCCTGCGAGATGAAGCCCGAGCCCCAGACCTTCCGCCGCGGCCGCAGCGAAGAATCCCAGAACGAGATCCAGATCGCGGGCGTCATCACCGGCCTCAAGGTCGCCAAATCCAAGCGCTCCGGCGAGATGTACGCCCAGGCCATCCTCGAAGACACCGTCGGCAAAATCGACCTCATCGCCTTCCCGCAGTCCTACGAGAAGCTCGCCGAAAAACTAAAGATCGACGTCCCCGTCGTCGTTCGCGGCACCCTGCGCGGCGAAGAAGACTCCGCCCCCAAGCTCGCCATCTCCGGCATCCAGGCCCTTGAAGACATCAAGCTCAAGCTCCCCGAATCCCTCCGCATCAAAATCCCGCTCCACAACCCCGACGAAGCCCTGCTTGAAAAACTCCATGCTGTCTTCCTCGGCGCACCCGGCAAGGGCAAGGTCCTTCTCGACCTCGAAGAGCCCGGCGAGTTCTGCGCCGTCCTCGAGCCACACAACATGATGGTCGCCGCGGACCGTCTCTTCATCGACAACATCGAAGAGCTGGTTGGCCGTGGAGGCGTCCGCGTTCTCGACTAGACTGGAACCGTCCAGGTCACACAAAATAAAGCACGAGGGCAAGACATGTGTTTCTCAGCGACAGCGAACTTTGTCGGCAGCGGTGTGCTTGGAGCTATCGGAGTCGTCACCCTGACGAAGGTAAAGCACCGGCGCGAACTCCTCTTCGCCTCTCTTCCCACTCTCTTCGCCATCCATCAGTTCATCGAAGGCTTCGTCTGGCTCGGCCTGGACGGCATCCTCTCGCCCACCGTCACGCACGACATGGGCGCCGCCTTCGTCCTCTACGCTCAGGGCCTGCTCCCGTTTCTCATGCCTCTCAGCGTCTTTCTCTTCGAGCCCGCCCGTAGAGACCGCCACCGCATGATGCCCTTCGTCATCCTCGGCGGCCTCACGACGCTCTACATGCTCTGGGGCCTGACAGCCTATCCGCTGCAGATCTTCGTCCAGGGCAACAGCATCGTTTACATCAACCCGGCCACCAACAACACAACCCTCGCAATCTTCTACGTCATCGCCACCTGCGGCTCGCTCTTCTTCTCCCGCATCCAGATGATGGTTCTCTTCGGCGCCGCCAACCTCGTCATCCTGCTCGCCGTCATGGAGATCAAGCGTTACGCCTTCACCTCCGTCTGGTGCGCGTACGCCGCCGTCGCCAGCATCATCATCCTCAGTTATTTCTGGAAGAGCATCGCACAGCGCCCCTTCCACTACGCCAAAGCATGAAGCAGGAGCGCGCCTCTACTTCAGCGTGTACGAGATCCCCGAAGTGAACTGGAACGTATTCCGCTTAAATCCCTCCGGCGGATCTCCCAGGTAATTATCCGTAGTCGATACCGAAAAGTTCAGGTTCTTGTACACCGGAAACAAAAGACTCGACCCCGCCACACCCGAGTACGCCCTCACCACATTGAACGTCGGATTCAGCGTCACATACTCGTTGAACTTCACGTTATGCGGAAACGTCCTGCTCCACGTCTCCCCAATCGATGCGCTCACCAGGTTCTCCGTCGGCGTCCCCAGCCCACTCGTGATTCCGTTATAAAACTGCTGCTGCTCATACTGCAGAATCGCCCGCACCGCCAGGTCGTTCTGCGGACTCCGCAAAATCCCCCACCCAAGCCCCGCGCCATACGACTGCTGCAGCTCCAGACCATTGCCGTAGTTATGATCGGCGCTCCCGTTCACCAGGCCAAAGACCAGCGGAGTAAAAAACTTGTCATACTCCAGATCGCCATGCAGAATATCCGTCTTCGTCACCGACGCCGTCTGAAACACATCGTCGCCCGACACAATCAGCGGGTCCTTTGCCAGCCCATACGTCGCGCTCAGATTCAGAATCGTCTTACTCCCCGCCGGCAGCCCCGCAATCGTCGGAATCGCCCTCACCAGCGCCACCGCGCCCGTATACGTCTGAGCACTGTTGGTTGACTTCACCACCGTCGCGCCCAGCGTTGCCGTCCCATACCACCCATAAAAGAAGTCCGATTCGTTATGCAGCTCGCGCTGAAACGCCGTCTCATCCAGCATGAAACCAAGATCCTTCGCGGGAAACGACTGCACCTCGCCCTCCGGCAGCATCACCTTCAGCGTGTCGTCCTCCAGCGCAATCTTTCCCACCGGAATCTTTAACGCGACGTTCTTCTTCGTCAGGTGCTGATCCTTCGCGCCCGCCGCAAACGCCTCGGCGGTATGCAGCTCTTTAATCTTCGTCAGCGGAATCGACAGATCGCCCAGCACATCGCTGTGAAAGCTCACCGTCCCGTACACCACCTTTCCCAGCTTCCCCGTAAGCTGATCGCCGTTGATAAACGTGATCCGGTCTGGTCCGGCCTTTGCGGCCTCTGCATTCGCCCGCGCCCCGCAAAGCGCCAGCACAATCCACAGTATGGTGAAAGCAAAACCGGCCCGGCCGGCAGGAAGGTGAAGGAAACGACCCCGATTGCACATATTTCTATAATGACAACTTCCGGGCCATCGCTAAACCCCCGGAACCTCCGCGTACATCCCGTACCTTCAACCCCACCCTCATCATCGAAGCAGGCATCCATCCCCGCCATCGCATACAATCAAAACGGAAGCAACGAAGCTCTAAGAAACCATGGCAGAACACGAAGCAGCCAAACCGCACCCCCCGGCACCAGCACCGACTCCGGAAGCATGGCTCAGGACGGAGTTGGCACGTCACCCTCAGCGCCCCTATCCGATGGACTTCATCGCAGCACTCTTCACCGACTTCAGCGAGATTCACGGCGACCGCGCCTTCGGAGACGACGCGGCGATGAGCTGCGGCATGGCCTCCTTCCACGGCGAACCCGTCCTGGTCGTCGGCAATCTTAAAGGCCGCACCCTCAAAGAGCGCGTCGCCCGCAAGTTCGGCTCGCCCGACCCCGAAGGCTACCGCAAAGCTCTCCGCGCCATGAAGATCGCCGAAAAGTTTGGCCGCCCCATCTTCACCTTCCTCGACCTCGCCGGAGCCAACCCCGGCATCGGAGCCGAAGAACGCGGCCAGGGAGAAGCCATCGCCCGCAACCTCCTCGAAATGTCGCGCCTCCGCGTCCCCACCATCGCCACCATCACCGGCGAAGGCGGTTCAGGCGGAGCCCTCGCGCTGGCCGTCACTGACCGCGTCCTCATGCTCGAAAACGCCATCTACTCCGTCATCTCGCCCGAGGGCTGCGCCTCCATCATGTGGAAGGACGCCGGCAAAAAACAGCAGGCCGCCGCTGCTCTCAGATACACCGCCGTGGACGTCAAACTCCTGGGCTGCGTCGACGACGTCCTGCCCGAACCCGCAGGCGGAAGCCAGAACGATCCCGCCGCCACCATGGAGCTGATCGACGAAAAGCTCCGCTATCACCTCGCAGAGATACGCTCCCTGCCAATCGACGACATGCTCGAACGGCGCTACCAGAAGTTCCGCAACATCGCGCAGTTCTACACGACTGCGTAGAACCTGTCTCAAAACTGCAGGCGAGGCCTGGTTTTGCTGTTGTTTGTTTTTACGTCGTCATCCAGAACGGAGTGAAGGACCGTTGCACTTGCTTTTGCCTGTTCTTCAATCCGTCTCATCTGTGCAGATCCGTGTTAAGTATTCAGTTGTTAGACCGATTCTTAGAGGTCTTCTCAACCCAGTGGAGTAGTCACCGTTGCCGTCGTTTGATCCGAGACCACCAGCCCGCTCCGACCGCATGTTGCAGCTTGCGCTCTTTATCACCGCCGGGGCCTGGTTTCTTGCCTCGCAGGCGATTGCGGCGCAGGCCGCTCGCGGCCTCTCCGTCCGCCTGAACCTCCTGCCGGAGCGCCCTCTTCTCGCCGCACTCTTCTTTATCTTCCTGCTTGCTCTGGGCTTCTCCATCCTGCAGGGACTCTCACGCCGCCGGGCCACCCTGCGCGAGGTCCTCGGCCTGCCGCAGCGCCCCACCGCGCTGCGCGAATGGACCCTCGGAGCCGCCATCGGCTGGGGCGGCATCGTTCTCGCCGTACTCCCCATGGCCCTTGCAGGAACCCTGCAGTTCACCTTCTGGACCACGACGCGCTCCTTCTGGCTGCTTCTGGTGAATCTCCTCACCCTTGTCGTCGCTGCGCTCGCCGAAGAGATCGCCTTTCGCGGCTACCCCTATCGCCGGCTCATCGAAGCCATCGGCCCCGTTGCGGCAACCATTCTTCTTTCGCTCTTCTTCGGCTTTCTCCACGCCCTCAACCCCAACGCCACTCTGACCAGCGTTCTGGTCACCATCCTCGCCGGCATCGTGCTCTCGGTGGCCTGGCTGCGAACGCACGGCCTTTGGCTCCCATGGGGGCTGCACTTCGCCTGGAACGCCAGCATGGGCCTGCTCTTCGGCCTTCCCGTCAGCGGCATGACCGACTTCTCCACCGTCGTCCAGACCCGGGCCTTCGGCCACCTGTCGCTCACCGGCGGCGACTACGGCCCCGAGGGCGCAATCTTCACCGCAGTCGTTCTCCTCATCGCGCTCGCCGTCCTCGTCTCCGTCACCCGCGACTACGCCTGGAACTATACCCATCCGCCGATCGTCGCCGGAGGCTATCCCGTGGAGCCTGCTCCCCCCGCGGCTCACGTCGCCATGGAGCAGCAGGCCAACGCCGCCCCCGCCGCAGTCTCTCTGGTCCAGATCCTGCCCACAACGCCGCAGTCCCGTTCCGTCGAGGACGAACCAAAGCCGTAACCCCTGTCTTTGCTGTAAAACTCCTCCGGAATGCACCCCCACCCCGGGATCGAAAAATAAAGTTGAAAAATGTGGCGTATTTTTCAGCGTCGAAAATGTGTCCGTCAAATCACCACAAATACCACGCATTTCACCACAAAGTTACCAGCAAAATACCACGTTCTGCACCACGATTTCTGCAAAACCCCCTGCAAAAACGCCGTTTCACCGCGCCAAAAATAATCTGCAACTTTCTTCGCGCAAAACGGGCTTACCTCTTGTCAAAAACGATAAGTAGGCGCAAGCTGTTTGTGTATCTGAGGTGCTCCCATGGCACTCAACTCCAGATCAGCCCTGATTACAGCCTGTTTGGCGCTCTCCACCGCCGTTGCGTACAGCCAGGTCTTCGTCGTCGGAGAAAAATCCGCGACCGCCGACATCGCCACCGACTTCAAGCCCACACACGTTTCGCTCTCCGACGCCCGCATGACCGAACGCGGCCGCCGCGAACTCATTCGCAACCTCGACGCCGAGCAGGGCTTCGCCCACCGCGCCCTGCCCATCAGCGCCGGCATGGTCCTTCGCGCCAACGGCCCGCTGACCCCCGGCCCTGCTGAGTATAAGAAGATGATCTACGAGAAGGGCCAGGCCGCCGCCCCCGGCGACCGCGTCATCATTACCGCAATGGAGATCAAGCCCGACCGCATCATTCTCGACTTCAACGGCGGCCCTTATCTGAAGCACCGATTCCTGCGTCACGTGAGCTTCAACGACACCCCCGTCGCTGCCGACAATGGAGAAAGAGCAACGGGCTCACGGCTCACTCTCGTCTTCGAGGGCGGTGTACCTGAGATCTCCGCCCCCGAGGTGAAGGCGCTGCTCGAACCGGTCATCGACTTTGGCGTCAAATCCTCCGAACAGGCCTACGCCGACACGCTGCCTCCGTTACTGAAGGACTCTATCGCAGCGCACGAGGTCCTCGTTGGAATGAATCACCGAATGGTGCTCGCAGCCCTGGGAGCGCCCGAGAACAAGGTTCGCGATCAGCCGAGCGGAGACGTAACCGGCGGTCGTTATGAGGAGTGGATCTACGGCCACGTGCCACAGACCGTGCGCTTTATCCGCTTCGTGGGAGATCGCGTGACACTCGTCGAGATCGCCGCGCTCGGCAAGCCCCTCGAGATTCACGACAAGGATGAGCTTGGCGATCTTGATCCCGCACCGCCGACCCGAGAGATCGCGATGGGGGATGAACTTCCGGGCGGCCCTGAAAAGGCAGCGACTGCGCCTCCGACGCTGCGTAAGCCTGGCGAAGCTGTGCCTGCAGGCGGGTCGAATAAGGTGCAGTTTCCGACAGACGACAAGTCGACCACCTCTTCGACTTCTGCTCCCATACCACCTCCGCCCACAACACCTCCGTCCTCACCTCTGCGCTAAGGACCGCAGTCGTGTAAAATCTTTGGAGAGCCTCGCTCGCAGTTCTTCTCCTCCGATTCCTACCGCGGCACGTCCCGGACAATCTTTACGAGAAGTTCCGGATGGTTCGATTCTGCATGTCCGCAAGGTCGGCAGGTATCAGGCATCCAGCGCGCGAGCCGAAACATTCGTACCAGGGAGAGCAAGAATTATGGCGAAGATTGCCAAGACCGGCGACCGTAAGAAGGTCATGGACACCAATAAGAGCACGGATTGCCCGAAGTGCTCTAAACCAACCCGTATCGTCAAGCGCGTTAAGGACCGTGAGCGCAGCATTCCTGGAGGAGTTTATATCTCCTGCTCGGCCTGCGATTTCTTCGAGAAGCTCTAAGCCGATTCGATTCTGATTGCAGCACACACACGACAAAGAGCCCAAAACGGGCTCTTTGTCGTGTGAATCCCTGCGTGCGGACAATGGTCAGAATGGGGACTTTCCCGATACCTGAGAGATTTATTGAAGAACACTTCAGGTCGGTTTTGGTGTTGATCGTGGGGGATTAACGAT
>Ga0302234_10002470_pt1 | contig 11708 bp, 5 predicted proteins | sample II_Palsa_N3_2_FD_193576 | JGI IMG/M metagenome (GOLD analysis project Ga0302234, IMG submission 193576) | Peat permafrost microbial communities from Stordalen Mire near Abisko, Sweden - II_Palsa_N3_2 | ecosystem: Environmental > Terrestrial > Soil > Palsa > Peat permafrost | place: Sweden... | reverse complement strand
ATTGGCGACGAGGGCGCTGGAGCATTTGGGCGCGCTATCCAGGCAAATAGGACCCTCGGCACCCTTTTTCTGTGGTGTAAGTTTTGCTGTCTCGTCCCTGGCTTTATTTCTCTCTTCTTTTTTTTTTAGCCAACGTTTTCCGTGACGATGGCGCCAAGTCCATAGCCGACGCCCTGGAGGCAAACACGACCTTGACAGTGGTCGATCTCAGACGTAGGAACCATTTTACCAAAATAATAACAAACCAATCGTTCTTATTTGTCAGATAACGTCGTCGACGCGGCCACCCTCAAACAGATCAACGACAAGCTCGATGCAAACAAGGTCCTCGCGGCTTCACCAAGGCCCTCGCTGCCCGTGGCCCTGTAGAAAAAAAAAATCGCCTAATTGTAAATTTTTTTTTTTTTTTGCCGGTTTTGGGAACTGGGGTGCACACTTTTCTTCCACTCAGCGTGAGGTCTGCATGTTTGGCCGGACGGCACTTGTGGACGCCGCCGTGGTCCAGCGGGACGTGCTGCTGAGCCTAGCGTGCGTGCTGACGACGCTGCTGCTGAGCGCGGTGCTGTTTATGGTCCAGGTGCACGCCAAGAAGCACAAGGTGGTACGTAATAGGGATGGTGCTTTGTCACGCCACTGCTCTCTGACATGGGCTTTCTGTGCACCTCTTGATCAGACGAGGGCACTGAGCAGCAACGGCAGCGCCACGTCCAAGCCCGAGCCCGCCAAGCTGACGATCGCCACTGCTGCTGCTGCTGCTGCTGCTGCTGCTGGCGACGACGAGGAGCAGACCAGCAGCAAACACCGCAGCAGCAGGAAGCACGGCGAGCCACCAGAGACCGCCGCGGCACAGACGCCGCTGCTCAAGCGGGCGCCGCTCAAAAAGCTGCCCAAGAACCTGGAGGACATCATGAAGGCCACGGTGATGTCAGTGTTTAGCGAGATCCAGGAGACAAAGTGGGTCCAAGTGCACGCCGACGTAACTGACGCAACCCCGTGTCCATCCTGGGTACTCACCTGCGCCCTTTGTCCGCAATAGAAAATAGCCACGGTGCTGTCCATCCAGGAGCCCGATCTGCCCGACCGGTACAAGGCCATCTGCCAGATCAACGCGTCGGCCGAGCTCGTGTTCAAGAGCCTGTACGACCTGCGCGAGCGCGTCAAGTGGGACTCGTCGATCGACAAGACCAAGAACAACCGCGTCGTGGCCTCGTTCGACTCGTCCTACACGCTCTCGTACTACGCCACCACGCCGCAGTTTGGCACGTCCGGGCGTGAGTTTGTCAACCTGCGCCAGCTGATGCAGCTCGAGAACAACTCGGGCTTCCTCATCGTCGGTCACGCCGTGGACCTGCCCGAGCACATCCCCGGGGACAAGTCGCTCGTGCGTGCCCACAACTATGGCAACGGCGAGCTCATCCAGCGCGGCGAGGGCAACACGTGCCAGCTGACCTACTTTGTCCAGGTCGACCTCAAGCTGCCAGGAGGATGGCTGGCCAAGACCGTCATGCGCAACGTCATGGGCGGCTCGCTCAGCAAGATGTTTGGCGAGCTCAAGGCCTACTGCGAGTCCCACCCCAACAGCTCGTCCTTTAGCCTGATCTCGTCCGGCTTAGACTAGCCTAGGGTTGATATTTGTTTTTTTGTTCTCTCATGAAGGCAAGGCCAAGTTCCCTTGTTGTTGCCGTCCTGGTACACCTCGATGCACTGGGGGCACACCAAGAACATAGAGTGGGCGTCGTAGAGTGAGTCACGGTCGTCATTGAACGGGAAAAAAAAACTGAAGAAAAAAAAATCATGAACAGCCAGTGACTTTTACAATGCCAATCTAAATTTCTTTAACGAGTACCCGGTAGCCACTCCGTAGCTTATTGGTTGTGGCCAAATCTATTGGTTTATCATTGGGTTTCGCGACCCGCTCGTGCCCGACGAGTTGGCGGCGCTGCGTGGCGTGGGGGGCAGTGGAGGCATGACCATGCGGGTGAGCTGCGGGGTCGCCGGCAGGGATCCGAACGGGGGCGACATGGAGCCGGTGGGCACGGTGGTGGCCGTGGACCCGGACGAGCTGCTGAGGGTGGAGACGCGTGTCGTGGACGCGCTGACCTGGAGGAGCAGGTCGGTCAGCTGGGCGTGGCACGACGCGGCCGTTGGGCGCCGGGACGCACTCAGGTCCATGGCGGCGTTTGCGATGGCGGCCACGAGGCGCTCGATCGGGTCCTTGTCGTTGGGCACGAGGGGCTGCAGGGCCTGCCCCGACCGGACGCGCATCTCGACCTCGTCGTTGCCCACGCCCGTCCACGGCATCTGCCGGCGCATGGTCTCCCAGAACGTGACGCCCATGGCAAACACGTCGGACCGCTTGTCGTCGTCGACCGTCCACGAGGCCGAGCGGAGCTGCATGCGCGCAAAGACCTCTGGCGCGGCGTAGCGCGGCGACAGGCCGAGCACGATGACCGACTTCTTGACCGAGCCCTCGTCCGACGTGCGCGAGAGGCCAAAGTCGCACAGGACGGGCACGGGGTAGGGCGACCCGCCCGCGAGCGGCTCGGCCAGCAGCACGTTGGGCGACTTGATGTCCCTGTGTGCGACGCCCATGGCGTGGATGGCGTCCAGCGCCGCCATCATGCCCTGGCACAGGTGGAGGACCACGTCCGTGGCCAGCGGCGTGCGGACGGCGTCCTCCGAGTGCAGGTAGCGGAACAGGTCGGTCTTGTACAGCGGCGAGACGATGGTGCGCGGCTGGGGCTTGTCGGTGTAGCCGACGATCTTGACCACGTTGGGGTGGAACGACAGCGACCACATGATGGCCACCTCCTGGTGGAAGCGGTCATCGATGTCCTCCTCGTCCTGTCCGGGGTAGTCCATCAGGTGCTTGACGGCGACGGTGCGGTCCCCGTACCGGACGGCCAGCTGGTTGTCCAGGATGACGCCCTTGAAGACCTGGCCCGCGCCGCCGGCCGTCAGCTTGTTCTCGGTGCGGATGTCGGTGTTGTAGTCGAGCTTGAGGAAGCCGGGCAGGGCCACCTCCAGCACCGTGTTGATCAGCGTCGCGTCGCCCTGGCCCTGGCGGTACATCATCGTGCGCGTGCCGGGCGCAGAGTGGCCCTTGCTGCCGGCGTAGCCGATCGCGACCTCGTCGGGGATGACGCTGACGTTGGTGGTGGCCTTGGGGTTGATGGGTGCCATGCTCATCATTGCGTCGCCCGTGATGGCAAACTCGAGCAGGATCTTGCGCTGCTCCTGGGCGTGGCGGTGGCGCTTCCACATGCACACGCCCACGAGGATGCACAGCAGGACGAGCACGACGACGATGATGGCGATGAGCGCAGCAAGGGGCAGGCCGCCCTGGCTGGCTGCGACGGCGGGGCTGGCCGTGGTCACGACGACGGCCACGACGCCGACGGGCTCGGGGTGGGACGTGTCCAGGCTGGCCTGCACCCAGATCGTGTAGGCGGTGGACGCGTTGAGGCCCGTGATGTTGTACGCGGGGCTGTCGACGGCGGGGATGACGGCGAGGACGGTGTACCCGCCGCTCGAGGCACGCTTGCTGCTGGCGCTGGCGCGGATCGAGATAAAGTAGTACTGGGCCAGCGAGTCGAGCGCGGGCATCCACGCAACGGTCAGCGACGTGTCGTTGAGGTTGGACACGACCAGGCCCTGGGGCGGCAGGATCGCTGTGGTGGCCTGCAGCTGGGCGCCCGTGGCGTCGTGCTGGAGGACGCTGATGGCGCCAAAGACCTGGAAGTAGTAGTGCGTGTCCTGGGTGAGGGAGCCGATCTCGACGGGCGGGGCGGTGATGGGCCCGGTGTTGAACGTGGTGGCCTGCGAGAACGAGACGCCGTCGGTGGACAGCAGCACGGCAAAGAGGTGCGGGGCCTGGGACGCGTTGAGGCCGGGGGCAAGGGACCAGTCGAGGATGGCAGAGGACGCATCAATGTAGGTCAGCAGCAGGCCGCCGATGCGGCCGCCCGTCAGCAGGTCCTCAAACAGACAGCTGACGTTGAACTGCGTGTCGTCCCACGTGCCGTCATAGGTGCAGTAGCCCGATGCCGTGCCCAGGAAGCCCAGGGTGCAGTTGCCCGTCACGACCGTGTCCGGGTCGGCAGCGCCAAAGACAGCATTGTCGACGGTGGTGGACGTGCAGGGCGCCTCCACGGGCGAGCAGATGGTGCCGTTGGGGGCCGTGCGCACGGGGCACTGGTAGAAGCACGACTGCTGGTACAGGTACTGGCCCTGGAAGCAGCTCGTGCACGTGGTGGGCTGGCCAGAGCATGCCGCGCAGGGGAACGAGCATGAGGCGCACATGGTGTTGCCGTTGGCCGCGTACGTGCCAGAGGGGCAGGTGGCGAGGCACGTGCTGCCGTACAGCACCGATCCGGCGGGGCACGAGGTGCAGCTGGTGGGCAGGCCCTGGCAGGCGGCGCACTCGAGCGAGCACGGCAGACACGACGAGCCGCTCTGGAGGAAGCCGGCGGGGCACGCGGCAACGCACGTGGCGTTGACGAGGAAGGCGCCGCTGGTGCAGGACGCGCACGTGGCCGTGTTGGGGGCGAGGCAGGTGGCGCAGTCGTTGGTGCAGGGCACGCACGTGAGGCTGGTCGTGTTGGCGATGGTCCCGCTGGGGCACACCGTGTAGCAGCTGCCGGCTGTGTCGCCCTGGGCGGCGTCGGCGTAGAGGTAGCCCTGGCCGGCCAGACAGGACGTGCAATTGGAGGCCGTGCCCGTGCAGGTGGCGCAGGGCGACGAGCAGGTGGCGCAGGGACCGTCGTCGACGCTGAACGAGCCGCCGGGGCAGGTGGCGGCGCAGCTGCCGTTGTTGTCGGGCAGGAGGACGAGGGCGTCCAGGCAGGCGGTGCACGTGCTGGTGGTGGTCTGGCACGAGGCGCAGGGCCAGTCACAGTCGGTGCACGAGTCAACGTCGCCGATCGAGCTGGAGAGGGTGTTGGAGGGGCAGGCGGCGTAGCAGGCGCCGTCATAGAGCGAGTAGCCGTTGACACAGGTGCTGCACAGGGTGGCCGTCGTGTTGCAGGTGGCGCAGGGCGACGTGCACGAGAGACACTGGGCGGGGCTGCCCGAGAGGTAGGTGCCGTCGGGGCACGAGTCCACACACGTCGATCCCAAGAGGACCTTGCCGTCCAAGCAGGCGGTGCACGTGGTCCCGCTGCCCACACAGGTCGAGCAGGGATCGGCGCAGACGGCACAGTCGGCGCCGCTGACAAAGGTGCCCGCGGGGCACGTGGCGTCGTAGCAGGTCTGGTTGAACAAAAAGTAGCCGCCGACACACGAGGAGCATGTGCCGATGTTGGTGCCCGTGGCCGTGCAGGTCGAGCAGGGCGCGTCACAGGGCGCGCAGGTGGAGGGGCCACTGAGGGCAGTTCCGGCGGGGCACGAGCCAAAGCAGGCAGCGCCAAAGAGCACGTCGCTGTCGGTGCAGGCGGTGCAGGCCGTGGTGGACGCGTTGGCGCAGGCCGTGCAGGGGGCGGTGCAGGCCACACACGTGCCACTGATGGCAACGGAGCCCGTGGGGCAGCCCTGGGTCAAGCATTGTCCGCCAGAGAGGATGCCGCCGAGCGGGCATGCGGTACAGTCCGAGGCCGATCCGCTCGTGCAGTTGGCGCACGACGGGTCGCAGGCCGCACAGGTGCCGCTGGTGTAGTCGGGGTAGGTCTGGGCCGGGCACTGGTACACGCACTGGGACTGGGAGAGGAACATGCCGTGGATGCAGGCGGTGCAGGCCGCGGTGGAGGCCGAGGTGCAAGCCGAGCAGGGCGACGTGCACGAGAGGCACTGAAACAGGCCGGCGTCGACGTACGTGCCGACGGGGCAGGTGGCAGAGCACGTGGAGCCGTACAGGATTGGCGTGGCCGAGGTCGTGTTGCAGGCCGTGCACGTGGTCGCTGAGCCAACGCAGCTGCTACAGCTGGGGTCGCACGGGGCACAGGTCGATCCGCTGACAAAGGTGCCGGCGGCGGGGCAGGACGTGTAGCAGTCGTCGTTGTAGAGGTACTGGTCGGTGGGACACGAGGTGCAGACCGAGGTGGTGCCGTTGCAGGTGGCGCAGGCAGACTCGCACGACTCGCACGAGGAGCCGATCGAGACGGTGCCGGCGGGGCAGTCCTCGGGGGCGTAGCAGCTCGACTGGTACAGGGACGCGCCCTCGATGCAGCCAGTGCAGGTCATCGTGGTGGACGAGCAGTTGGCACACGGGCTCTGGCAGGCCGTGCACGACGAGCCGGTGGGCGCGGTACCAGCCGGGCACGTGGTCACGCAGGAGGAGGTGGTGGCGTCATAGTAGTAGCCGGCGATGCAGGCGGTGCACGAGTCGACGGTGCTGGAGCACGATGCGCAGGGGGATTGGCAGGGGGCGCAGATCCCGTTGCCCGATTGGGCCACGGTGCCGTTGGGGCAGGCGGACGGGGCGTAGCAGTTGTTGCTGTAGTACAGGTTGTCTGCCGTGCACGAGTTGCAGGTGGTCGCGTCGCCCGAGCAGTTGGCGCACAGGCCGGTGCAGGGGGCGCACGTGGACGTGCCGCTGACGAGGTACTGGCCATTGCCGCAGCTGGATGAGCACGTGGACCCGCTCAGCACATAGCCGCTAATGCAACTGGTGCAGTTGGACACGGAGGCAGAGCTGCAGTTGCCGCACGGCGAGGTGCACTCGAGGCACTGGCCGCCGCCAGACGAGGACGGGTAGGTGCCCTGGGGACAGGTGGAAACACACTGGGACCCGGAGAGGTATGTGCCGGCGACACAGGCGGTGCACGATGAGGCAGAGGACGCGCACGTGCTGCAGGGCGCGGTGCAGTTGCTGCACACCGACGTGCCCGAGGATGAAGACGCAAACGTGCCGATGGGGCAGGCCGAGTAGCACAGGGACGTGAGAGGGTAGTAGCTGTACGTGGCCACGCACGAGGAGCAGGTGGTCGCCGATCCCGTGCAGTTGGCGCAGGGGGACGTGCATTCGACGCAGGCGGTGCCCTGGAGGAACGTGACGCTGGGGCAGGCGGACAGGCACTGGCTGTTGTAGAGGTACCTGCCCGTGATGCATGCAGTGCACGTGGTCACCGACGTCGAGCAGGCCGAGCAAGGGCTGGTGCAGGGAACACAGCTGCTGCCGCTGACGATGGTACCGGCAGGGCAGGTCGAGTAGCAGGTGATGCCGTAGAGATACGTGTTGGCGGGGCAGCCGGTGCACGTCGTCGAGCTGCCGGCGCAGGTGGCGCACGCAGGCCCACAGGCCAGGCAGGCAGAGCTGGACGATGTGTTGTAGAAGCCAGCGGGGCAGACCGACAGGCACTGCGTCGAGTTGAACAAATGGCTCGAGGCAGGGCAAGTGATGCACGAGCTGGCGCTACCACCACTGCACGTGAGGCAGGAGGAGTCGCAGGACGGGCAGCTGTAGCCGCTGGCGTAGTAGCCACTGGGGCACGAGGATGCACACGTGTCGGTCGGCGAGAGGTAGTTGCCCGAGGTGCAGTTGGTGCAGACGGTGGCCGATGTGCATGCGGAGCAGGGAGTAGTACACGCTGAGCAGGCAGACGTCGAGGAAGCGTACGTGCCGTACGGGCAGGTGGCATAGCAGGTGTTCGAGTAAAGGTGGGTCGATCCCGTGCTGGGGCAGCTGGTGCAGGTCGTGGCCGTGGTGGTGCAGTTGCCGCACGTGGAGGAGCACTGGGCGCAGGACGTGCCCGAGATGTAGTAGCCCGCCGGGCAGGCAGACACGCACGTGGTGCCATAGAGGTACATCCCGCTGCTGCAGGTGAGGCAGGTGGTGGCCGATCCAGAGCAGGTCGCGCAGTTGGCGTTGCAGGTGGTGCAGAGGGACGTGCTGCTGTTGAACGAGCCCGAGGGGCACGACGTGTAGCAGGTGGAGCCGTAGAGCAAGGGCTGTGTGGCAAGGCAGCTGGTGCAGGCCGTGGCAGAGGACGATGTGCAGTTGCCACAGGGCGAGCTGCAGGCCGTGCACGCCGACGATGACGAAGAAAACGTACCGCCCGGGCAGGCGGCGTAACACGTGCTATTGAAGAGGTACACGGTGCTGCCCGCGGTGGTGGAACAGGCGGTGCAGGAAGTCGCCGAGGCAGAGCAGGTGGCGCAGTTGGTGCTGCAGGCCGTGCAGGCGGACGAGCTGGACGGGTAGCTGCCAGATGGGCAGGATGAATAGCACGTGCCGTTGTAGAGAAGGTTGGGCGAAGCGCAGGAGGTGCAGGTGGTCGTGGTCGAGCACACGTTGCAGCTGGTGGGGCAGGCGGCACAGACCGATCCTGCGGTCACGGCCAGAGTGCCGGTGGGGCAGGTGGTCCCGCACGTGGACGCAGAGAGGTAGTAGCCCGAGGAGCAGCCGGTGCATGTGCTAGCAGCGCCGTTGCAGGCCGAGCAGCCGGTGGCGCAGGTTGCGCACGTGGACCCGCTGATGTAGGTGCCGGCGGGGCAGCTGGAGGCGCACGTGGTTCCGCCCGAAAGGTAGTTGCCCGAGGAACAGGCCGAGCACGCCGTGCTGCCGCTGCCAGAGCACGCGGTGCAGGCGCCGTTGCAGGGCTGGCACACCCCAGAGGAGGCATAGTAACCGGTGGGGCAGCTGGCGAGGCACGTGGACGTCTGGTACTGGACGTAACCAGCAGCGCAGGCGAGGCAGTTGGTGGACGTCCCTGTGCACGAGCCGCACGACGCGTCACAGGCGGCGCACGAGGTGCCGCTGACGTACTGGCCGATGGGGCAGCCCAGGGAGCAGGTCGTGCCGACGAGGATGTAGCCGGCGACACAGGCCGTGCAGGTGGTCGTGCTGTTGGCACAGAGGGCGCAGGGGGCCACGCAGGCGGGGTAATAGAAGCCGTAGCCGGTGGGGTTGCTGAGGCCGTGCGAGCCGATGAGGACGTTTGTGCCATCCGTGGCAACGGCCAGGCCGAAATTTGTGGCCCCGCTGGAAAAGGTCGTTGCGAGGACAATGCTGCCGGTCGAGTTGGTGGTGTAGGCGTACACGGTGTCGATGCCGTACGCGCTCACGAGCAGCAGCGAGCCAACCCAGCTGAGCGCCTGCCCAAAGCCTTCCGCCGATTTGGCCTGGGCGGTGTTGTCGATGAAATAGTAGAGCTCGGTGCAGGTGGTCGACGAGCACGACAACACGTAAACGGCGCCCTGAGAGGGAATGCCCGCGGTGTTGCTCGCGGTCAGGAGCTGGCTGGCACCGACACACACGAGAGAACCAGACACGGCCACACTGCGGCCAAACCACATAGTCGCCGTGTTGCCCGTCAGTGTTACGATCTCGGTGCATGTGGAGCAGGCCGAGGTGCTGCAGCTGCACGAATACACGTAGACGCGGCCCACCTCGCTAAGCGATGTGCTGTAGTAGGGCGCGCCGACGACGGCCAGCTGGGTGAACGAGGTCGGGGGCAGGCCCATCGCGATGCTGTAGCCAAAGTACGCACTGGAGACGACGCCGACCTGGCCTAGTGCAGAGCAGCTGTTGTAGGCCGTGCACCAGCAATAGTAGACGTAGTTGGTGGTGCCCGAGACGAGGTAGTTGTCGGACGAGGCCATGAGCATTGTTCCGCCCACGCCTTGGGTCAGCGCCACAGCCGCGCCAAAACCATAGCCTGACGAATAGGAGGGCGCAATTGAAAAGTAGCCAAAGTTGGCGGAGCAAGCGGTGGGCGCCGTGCACGAGACGAGCTGCACACGACCCGCGTTGTTTGTCCCGGACAGGGGCGAGCCGATGGCCAACATCGACGAGGTCATGGACAGCGAGTAGCCAAAGAGGGCGTCCGGCGTGTCGTAGCCCACGTCGTTGTAGTAGAAGATGTCCACGAGGGTGCAGTTGGCCGTGTTGTCGCACCCGTAAATGTACACGCCGCCGCTGTCGCTGTCGGTGTACACTTCTCCAATCGCCAGGGTGGCGTTGTAGATCGCGACCGCATAGCCGAACGCGTCGGTCGTCGAGCCGTCCGCGATGCGCAACCCGGGCAGGAACTGCGCCAGGGCCTGCTGGTGCAGGGCCGCCAACAGTAGCACCAGCACGAGAAAAGGCCGCCGCTTGGCCATACACCCTAATAATTAAAAAAAAGAGCGGTAAACATGAAACGCTCTTGAAACACGAGGAGGAGCGAGAAAAAGAAAGGGGAAGTTGACGCAGGTCGCAGAGCGGGGAAGAGCCCGTCGTCGGGAGTCGTAAGCAGGGGGCATGTCTTGTCTGTCTGGGGCACATGTGGCCCTTTCCCCAATGCCGTGCGACCAGCGTGAAAAACAACCTATCACGCGACGACATAATTTAAGCTTTCGACCAATCCGCGCAGTGCACGTGAGAACAGATTGCGTCATCAGTTCCGTTGCTCTGGGAACTGACGTCATCCTGAAAATCAGCTGCATTGAGGCGTGTTGTGCCGGCTGAGCAGCTGCTCGTGTTCGACGTGAAGGAAGGCTGGGAACCGCTCTGCGCGTTCTTGGAGAAGCCGATGCCAGCGTCCCCTTTCCCGCGTGTCAACGAGGCACACGAGGTCCAAGAGGGGCTGCGTCACATCTTGCTCATCGATCGAATGTTGGTGCTCTGTCTGGCCGCGATCACCGCCTACGCCGTCTTCAAGGTGACAATGTGACTTGTCCCTGCACTCGTATCGTTTCTCTCAGTGTGATAGCTGTTATTTTAGCCCCCTTTTTTTTTGTTCGCCAGATAGCAAAGTGAGCATCTACAAAAACGACTTGTATGGGAATGCATTTCACTTTATACAGTACATTACAACTTGGCCACACTTTCCTCAATTGCTACACACGGTCTCAGACGACGAAGAGCGCCTGGGCAGCCCAAGTAAGTCACTGCCCCTCGTGTTGCTCGCGACAGACTCGGGCGATGGTTTGGAAAAGCGGCTCTTCTGTGTCCAGCGCCTGCATCGCCGCCAGGACAGCGTCGTCCTTGGGCAAAGCAGCGAGCAGCGTTCTCAGGCCGGCTCGTTGCGTTTGTAGTGCGTCGATGTTGTCCACGATGCCGCGCACAGGGTTGCGCAGTCGGCTGCACACACTGTCGATCAGAACGCCGTCACGCCCTTGCTGTTGTCGGGAAGCAGTGTCGACGCTCTCGTCCTGTGCATGCTGCTGTTTGTGCACACGCTCCGAAATGTCGGCAATGACGGCGAGCACGATGGGCTCGGAACGGCATACGACTGGGTTGAGACCGATTTCGACGGGGAACTCGCTACCGTCGTGGCGCCGCGCGACCAGGTGTCGTCCAGTGCCCATGGGCCGCGTCGACGGGCTCGCAAAAAAGCTGCGGCAGAAATGCTCGTGCACGGGGCGCGACTTCTCCGGTAGCAGCGATGCGAGCGGCTCGCCCTTCAGTTCGCCGCTCGCGTAAGCAAACATGTGCTCTGCTTCAGAATTCGCCGCGAGGACGCGGCCGGCTCGGTTCACCAGAATCATTCCGACTGAGCCGCACGTTTCAAACACGTGCGGCAATATTTCCTGGACGACCTCGTCCATCGACCACGACGACAATGCCATTGGACCAAGGAAGTGTGAATTTCGAGATGTCATGCTGACGTCGCCCAAATTTGCCACAATGGCCGCTGCTGTGGTTCTTAGTCGATACTAAGCTTTATGCTGCAGGCTGTTTGGGGGTCCTAAGTCACATGAGACGCACATGAATCGCACATGGCCCAATCAGGCAGAAACACACAACAGGAAGCTCAGAGGCCCCGAACAAATAATGACACAATCTATGT
>Ga0302234_10002462_pt1 | contig 11738 bp, 15 predicted proteins | sample II_Palsa_N3_2_FD_193576 | JGI IMG/M metagenome (GOLD analysis project Ga0302234, IMG submission 193576) | Peat permafrost microbial communities from Stordalen Mire near Abisko, Sweden - II_Palsa_N3_2 | ecosystem: Environmental > Terrestrial > Soil > Palsa > Peat permafrost | place: Sweden... | reverse complement strand
CACCCGCGCCAGACGCTCATCCACGGTTGCCGCCATAGATGACACAGTAGACCCGGAACCGTCAGGAGCGCCTCGTGCACATCGGCCTGTCAGGCACCCGGCCCACAATCCGGATCAGGCTCCAGATGCAGCCTGCGGTTCACCACATCGTCGGCGGCATCGCCCAGCACGGCGCCGACGGCGAACGCGTGCGCCCGCAGCCGGACGAACGCCTCCGCCAGGTCCACATCCAGCTGCACCGAGATCATCCCGATCGCCTGGTACACCTCAGCGCGCTTGTCCGACAGGCCATCCGGTGGCCGGTATTCCGGCGACCCGCTGATGCCGGCCGCGGTATCCAGCACCATCTGCAGCGCGATATCGGCGAACACCAGCAAGTCCGCCAGCTCAGCGGGCATCAGCGGACCGGGGCGCGAACGGTACATCGAGAGCACCCCGACCTGGATCGCCCCGGCCTGCAAGGGAACCGCGAACAGGGCCCGCACGCCGGCTATCACCGCTGCTGACACAAAAACCGGCCAGCGCGCTGCGGCCGACTCCAGGTCCGGGATCAGCGTCGGTGCCCCGAACGCGAAATCCTGCCCACCCGGCCCCTCGCCGATCGTGAACTGCAGCTCCTCCAGCCGGGCACACAGGTCATCGGAGGCACACAGCGGCTCGCGGGCCATCACGCCGCTCGTCGCCGTCACGCCCGCGCCGTCAACCCCGAGACAGCGGACCGCAGCCCGGCACAGCGCCGCCAAAGACTCCGGGCCATCCCCCTCATGGGCAGCGGCGATGCGCGCCCATACCCTGGCCGTCCGTTCGCCCGCCACCTGTCACCCTCCGGTCACGGTCAGATCACCGCAGGCAGAGCCGCACGAGCGGTGACCGGGGCGGCTGCCCGCGACTGTTCCGCGATCCGGGCCGCATCTTCCACGCAAGCGTGGACGGGCAGCACATCGGCGAGACGCGTAGCGGTCGGGACCAGCAGCGCCTGCCGCTGTGGCGCAGCCAGCAGGAGCTCGCCACCGACGGCGCGGGCATGCTCACGCGCGAGCATGAGCGCCCCCGGGCCACTGGCGTCAACAAACTTCAGGCGAGCCAGGTCGACGATGACCACGGACCCACCTGCTGCGCCGGCAGAAAGCGTGGCCGCGACGGTCGCGGCATCCATGACGTCAAGCTCCCCGCCCAGCATCACGACAGCCTGCCCGCCGCAGTCACGGGTACTCAAATCCGCGCTGAACATGGGCGCGCCCTCCTGCTCCGGCAGCAAGGCGTGGTCCTGACCCGGCGGCTAGTTCGCCAGCAACTTTCTTTTGGCTGACACTACGCTGGATGCCGGCTCATGTCCTTTCGGATAGGGCGGGCGGTCTGCCTGAGCTGGCGTTGCGGTCTCAGCTAAGTTAGCCCGCGGTCGGCCGCGAACAGCATCCCGCGCAGCACCGGCCCGTAATCCGGGTGGAACTGGCCACCGAGCGCGGCGACAAGCTCCTCTCCCGTGCCTTCCGGGTGCTGCTCGCGCCATTCCGCCACGGCGGCGCGGGCCCGCTCCGGATCTTCGGGGCTGTCCTCGCGGAACCTAACGGCCTGCCCTCCAGATCGGCCCGGATCTTCTCAGGGTCGGTGCTGATCAGGAGCCAGCCGGGAACCCTCGCGGTGTCGTCCTGGCGGGTCACCTGGATATTGCCCTCGTTGAGGAGCACGAATTTGTGCCGGGGGAACGTCTCCCGGAGCGCTTGGACCTGGGCGCGGATGTCCGGCTGCGGTGCCGTTCCGGGTCACTGCCCGATTGCATTTCGTCACTTCCTCCACAGCGTGCGCCAAACGCTCGGCGCCCCGCCGGTCCTCGCGGACTGACGGGCCGCCGTCATGTATGGGCTTGGATGCCGCTGCGACTGTTCATACGAGGAAGAACGTCCCGTGGCTGCCGGGACTGGTGGAGGCACTGGCGGCCGGCATCATTGACGTCGCCATTACCTACGGGCTCATCCCGGAGCCGCCCGGGATCGCGACGGAGGTGTTCTGCGCCGAGGTCCTCCTGGCCAGGTTGGGGGCGAGCCACCGCCTGGCCGCCCAGGACGAGATCGCGAACCGCCTGGGCGGCGGGGTCACGCTCGTGGTCACCCGTGGTCTTGTTCCCCGCCGGCCCGGAATGGTCCCTCGCCGGCCTTGGCCGAAGGAGGCAACGTCAACGCCACCCAGGCGGCCCTGCCCGCCGTCCGGGTCAGGTTCACGGGATTCGTCAGGGCTTAGGCCCTGCTGACAGCAGTGCTCACCGGCCAGTGGCTCAGCGACCATCCTGGCCCCGCAAGCAAGACCATGACGATCAATCCCTATTGGCTGCCGACGATGGCGGTGCGGATGAGGTCGGTGACCTCTTTGGGGTGGGACAGCATGACCAGGTGGGAGGACTCGATCTCGATGGTGGTCATGCCGGCGCGCTGGTAACCAAACCGCTCGACGTCGGGGTTGATGGTGTGATCGTTGATGGCGACCGATCCCCAAGCCGGCTTGGTTTTCCAGGCCGCGGCGGTGGCCTTCTCGGTGAAGGCCACCCCGGCCAGCGGCCGCTGCCCGATGGCCAGGACCTTGGCCAGGTCGGGGTCGACGTCGGCGGCGAAGATGTCCGGGAATTTGGCCACGTCGACGTAGACGTCGGTGCCGGGCTGGTCCGAGCCGTCGATGGGGAAGGTTTTGTAGACCAGGCCGGCGGCGAGCGGGGAGTCGGGGAAGCGTCCCTGCAGCTCCCCGAGGCTCTCGCCTTCTTCCAGTGCGTAGGCCGACAGGTAGACCAGCGCGCGGACGTTGGGCTCGGTCCCGGCCACGGTGATGACGGCGCCGCCGTAGGAGTGGCCGACCAGGATCACCGGGCCGTCGATCTGGCGGATGGCCGACGCGATGTAGGCGGCGTCACCGAGCAGGCTCCGGTTCGGTACCGCCGGGACCACGACGGGCAGGCCGTCGGCGAGCAGTTCGGGAACGACGGCGGCGAAGCTGGACGCGTCGGCGAAGGCGCCGTGCACCAGGACGACGGTGGGCTGAGTATCGGGCATGATCGTGCTCCATCTCTGTCGGGATAGCGGCCTGCCGGGGAAATGCGGGCTGCGGGCAGGCGTGCTTACTGGTCGTGCAGCGCGGCGTGCAGGAACTCCCCGCCTTGAGCGGTGGCGGCCAGGGCGGCGTGGGTGTCGCGCATAGCGTTGACCATGACGAAGTCGTGAATGATGCCCTGGTATCGGACAGCGGTGACCGGCACGCCGGCCTGGCGGAGCTTGGCGGCGTAGGCCTCGCCCTCGTCCCGCAGCGGGTCGGCCTCGCCGACGATGATCATCGCGGGCGGCAGCCCGGCCAGGTCCGCCAGGCTGGCGCGCAGCGGCGAGGCGGTGATCTGCGCCCGGGCGGCCGGGTCGGTCGTGTACTGGTCCCAGTACCACTGCATGCCCTGGCGGGTCAGCCAGTAGTGGGTGGCGAACTGCTGGTAGGAGCCGGTGTCGAAGCTGGCGTTGGTGACGGGGTAGTACAGCAGCTGCGCTGCGATGTGCGGGCCGCCGCGCTGCTTGGCCATGATCGTGATCGCCGTGGTCATGTTCCCGCCGACCGAGTCTCCCGCGACTGCGATCCGGGCCGGATCCAGGCCCTGCTCGGCGCCGTGCCCGGCGATCCACTCCAGGGCGGCGTAGATCTCCTCCAGGGCGCTGGGGTACTTCGCCTCGGGCGACAGACTGTAGTTCGTGAATACCGCAGTGGCGCCCGCCCGGGTGGCCAGCTCGGCGACCAGCCGGCCATGGGTGTGGGCATCGCCGAATACCCACCCTGCGCCGTGGGTGAACAGCAGCACCGGCAGCACACCAGACGCGCCCTGCGGCCGGAACAGCTTGATCGATACCTGCCCGGACGGGCCGCCGCCGATCGTGAGGTCGGTGATGTCTACCGGCGGGGCCGGGATGTCGCCGTCCTGGACCGAGTCGACTATCTTGCGGCCCTGGTCGACCGGCAGTTCATACAGTTGCGGCGGCTTGGCGTTCGCGTCCGCGAACTGCTGCGCGGCCGGCTCGAGAACGGGCTTGATCTCAGTCATGTACCTTGCTCCTTCAGTGCGGACTAACGGGGCGGGCAAGTGCGGCAGCAGCGCCCGTATGGCGCCAGGGGATGCGGTGCCTGCTGGTGACGCTAGGTCGGCCGCTCAGGCCACGGAATAGCCGCCGCAAAAGGCTGCACTCTCGGCACGAAAGGATGCATAAGCAGCACGCTGATGGAGCGCAAGCCGGGACGCGCGAGGAGTGGCTCGAGCGTGCTCTGCATGCAGATGTTGATGCCTGGTGCGCAGACCTGCGCTCTGGGCCGCGCTCACCCGGAGCGATCGGGCCTAGCGTCATAAGGGCCAGGTTTCATGCCTGCCACAGCCGGGATGGCCGGTCACTACTCGGACGTAGCAGGGCGGCGATGAGCGTAGCCGGAGAATGGGACGATGGACGGGGGCTGGTGGTGTTCATCCACGGCCTGTGGATGAACGCCAGCTCGTGGGACCCGTGGGCCGAGGAGTTCGACGGCAACGGCTACGACAGCATCACCTACCGGTGGCCGGGTGAGACCACGGCCCCGGATCGTCAGCAAATCCTCGAGACCGTCCGCGTCCGCGACCTGACCGAACAGCTGACCGGCATCATCGGCACACTCGGCAGGCCGCCCATCGCGATCGGCCACGGGATCGGCGGCCTGCTGGCTCAGGTGCTCGTCGGCCAAGGTTCGGTCAGCGCGGCAATCTCGCTGACCCCCGTGCCCCGTGGGCTGCCAGTCGCCACCGCTGCCGTCCGGCTCACCCGGAACTCCCCGGGCCTCGCCTGGGCCACAACCCGAGCCCGGCCGGTGACGCCCTCGCTCACGCGTTTCGAGGAGGCGGTCGCGAACTCCGTACCTGCCCCTGAGGCTCGCCGCCTGTTCGACCAGTACGCCATGACCGCCCATCCGCGCCCACTGATGCGGTCGCTGATTCGGCCGACCGTGCCTCCGCGCTGCGGTGATCATGAGCGCAGAGTCCCGCTACTGCTTATCGCGGCGGGCCGCGACAAGCTGGTCAACGAGGCCAGCGTTGGCGCCTTGCACCGGCGTTACCGCCGCAAAGAACCGGATGCGGTCACCGATTACAAGGTTTTCCCTGACCGGGCGCACTCTCTCATCGTGGACTCTGGCTGGCACGCGGTGGGCTATTACTGTCTGGATTGGCTCACAGCAAATGGCCTGTGATATCCACGGACGTGCGTCCGTCGGCCGACGGCAGGTGCAGCTGCCGCCACTCACGCGGCGATAGTCCGTATGCGCTGCGGAATCGCCGGGCGAAGTGAGTGGCGTCGGAAAAGCCCCACCGGCGAGCAATAGCTGCGATCGTCATAGCGGAAGTCCCGCCGCTGAGCTGGGCGCGCGCACCCTCCAGGCGGGCGGCGATGATCCACTGGCTCAGCGGGACCTGGTTGGCGGCCGACCACGCGTTGTACAGCGTCCTGACCGAGACGTTATGCGCCAGCGCGATGCTCTCCGCGTTGAGGTCGGGGTCGGTGAGGTGCGCGTCGACGTACTTCGAGACGCGTAGATAGAGGGTGTCGTGCAGTACTCGCTGGCCGAGCTCGCCTTGCGCGGCGGTGGTGATGAGAGCTCGTACCAGCTCGATCGTGGCTACCCGGAGCATCGCCTTCTCAGGGCCGAGCTCAGCGTCGTCGTTACCCTCGCACAAGTTAGCCACGTGGGCACGGACCAGCTGATACACCGGGCTGGTGCTCAGATGAGGGACCGCCTTGCGCACCAGGTCCACCGGGAGGCCGAGGCGGTCGTAGTCGATAAGCACCAGTTTGGTGCCCCCGCCACCGGGCCAGGACGCCTCGCACGTGCTCGTCCCATCGGTCAAGGAGAGGTCGCCGGGCTCCAGAACCTGGTCCGTGTCGAGGTGCGTGAAGGCCGTGACAATCCGCAGCTGAAAGCCGAGTCCGATCCGTTCCGGGGCCGCGGCGCGAAGTTGTTTCGGCCCCCGGGTAATGCCAAGCCCCGAGCCCACGATCCGGGTGATATGCGTGCCTGGTCCCAGGTCCCAGTAATCGAGGCGGTGGCCTACCTGACCCCTGGAGGTCTCATACCGGAATATGGCCGGAACATCGGTGTCGGCCAAGGCGGCGTTGGTGGCCTCGATCCGGTCACCCGTTGGCAGCGCCCGAGTATCGAGCAAAAATGCCATCTACGCCCGCCTCCTTCCGGTCCCCGTGGTCGGCGTCGGCAGTCTCGACCGTATAGCTCACGCCGCTCCTCGACGGTGCTCCTCCTGCCGACCTCGGTGCTGACTGTGACACATCCGATACAGCTTGGTCGATCGAGCCGACTGTCATTGGCAGGCTCAGGACTGAGCAGCCTTGACCGTGAGTCACGGGCGGACGTAGCTTCAAACAGGGAATCTATTGTCAAGCTCGGGGCCCTCGAAACAACGGCCGGGGTTAATCAGATTGTGTGACGCTACGCCCCGAACCCCGCAGGCACGGGACAAGGAGGGTCCGTGGCCGTTCTCACCGAAACGCCCATCTTTTTTTGGCGTGCTCTGAATATATTTAGCGCGCACTTTGCCCGTGATGATTCGGTCACGCGACCGGAAACACGCACTTAGCCGCCCCATGGCACTACTTTTCGACACGAGCGCGTTTCCCGCCGGCGAACGCGATGACGCGCTGACCGATTTCTTCTCGGCAGCGGGCGTGCCGATCCGGGCCACCCACCGCGAGCAGGCAAATTATTCTGTACACCACTATTGGAGATTCGGCGCCAACGACTTGTTCCTGGCCCGGGGAGCAGGTCTTCGCTTGGCACGGGGGCCACACGAGGTGCGCGTCGCAGCACCGGAAGCGATCCGCGTCGGGTACCAGGTCAACGGCCGCTACAAGCTCTCCACGGGCAGCCACGACGAGTCCCGGAGCACCGGCCATCTGAACTTCACGGATCTGACCCAGCCGTGCGAGTTCACGCAATACGGCCAGCAGGCCGGCGCCATGTCGTTCCAGGTCGGCTACGACCAGCTTGGATTCTCGGTCGAACTAGTGCGGGATGCGGGCCGTGTCCTGCAGAGCAGTCCGCTCTACGGTTTGCTGCAAAGCCACGTGGCCCGGCTGTGCCACACCCCGGATGCGCTAGGGCAGGGGCCGGCAGGCACGCTGCTCGGCAATGCCACGATCGACCTCGTACGCGCCATGATCGCAAGCACTGCGCCAGCCGAGTCCAGTCGCCGCGCTGCCGCTATCACGAACGAGACGATGCACGCCCAGATCATCACCTATCTCCGGACCCATCTACGAGATCCCGGTCTCGGGGCAGAGCAGATCGCGAGTGACCTCCACATCTCGGTCAGGCACCTCTATCGGCTGTGGGCAAACAGGGACCTGACTCTCGCCGAATGGGTCATGGCCGAGCGCCTCGAAGGCGCCAAGCACGCCCTTGCCGGACAGCCTGCCCAATCAACAACGATCCGTGCCGTGGCCCGGGCATGGGGCTTCGCCGACTCTACGCACTTCAGTCGCCGTTTCCGTGAAACTTACGGCACGTCACCCGATGACTGGCGCCGAGCCAATAGCCCTGGTCACGCCGCGCCACGCTAGCTGCCCCGGGAGCGTACGGACGAGCGATCAGGCCGGCGCACCCCGCGCCGACCGCGGCGGAGATCGCCGACCGGCTGCTCCCGGTCGGGAAGCCGGCGGGCGTCGATTCGATTGTGACTGACAAGCCCGTCGGGAACATGGCCGGATGCCCACCGATCGGCGAGGTCATCACTGCTGCGGTCACCTAACGGCTCACCTACGGTGAGCCGCCGGCCATCGACGACCAGGACCGGCCGTTGTTCGCCTACGGCCAGTGCATCCACGATGTGTGCTCCCGTCGTGTCCGCTTGGACGCGGGGCAGTATGTGGCCGGCTTCGACGATGCCGGGGCTGGTGTCTTTACCAGGTCGGATGCAAGGGGCCCAATACTTTCGGCCAATTGGGGAAGGGCTGAGCCACGTGCGTCGGGAGCGCGAAGAGCCCGGGAGCGATCGATTGATCCTGCCAACATCCATGAGGAGGTCCGCACCATGTCAACGGAGAAGCAAAAAGAGGCTGCACGGCGGAACATCGAGAAGGCTCGTGAGGTGCAGAGCGAGCGTGCTCACGGAGAAGATGTCCCCCGCAGTTCGGAGGGCATGAGCACCGCAGAAAAGGATCGGCTGGCTGACGCGGAGTTCGCCTTCCCCGAGGAACGCAAGGAACCCCTCAGCGACGCGACGCACGTGCGGAACGCGATCGCGCGGTTCGATCAGGTCGAAGGGGTTACCGACAAGGAGCGGGACCAAGCCTGGGAGCGGATCCGGGCAGCGGCCAGCAAGTACGGCGTCGACGTCTCGGAGGATGACTGGCGCGACCTGCCCGCGGGAGGCAAAGGAAGGAAGCAATGAGGTTAGCGTTCAGCCAGAGCAGGCCAGCTCACCGGCAGGGCGGACGAAACCAGCCAGGCACGCGGCGGCGGAACGGATCGCGTTAGCCGAGCGCTGCGCTGGCGGCCGCCGCCCTCACCGCCGCGGGCGCCGAGGTGCTCCGCGGCGACCTGGACGACCTGGACACCTGCGCGCCGGGGCCGCCAGCTCCGACGGGGTCGTCCACCTCGCATTCATCCACGACTCCGCCCCTCCTCAGTCCGGTCGGGCGGTTCGGGGACGTCGGCGGGAGCCTGCGAGGCGGCCGGACACCGCCCAGTTCGGCCACGCCCCGCCGAATCGCGTTATTGCCGCGGCCCGTTGCTGGTGAGGGCAGCACTTCCTGGTTCCCGGCGTGATGGTGCGGGCGGCTGGCTGGTGCCGGCGGGACGGGCGGGGCGGGCGGGCAGCGCGGCCAGTGCGAGCAGGCCGCCGGCGGCGGCGATGGCCCCGGTGGCCAGGCCGAGGTCCATACCGCTGATGAACGCGCTGCGGGCCAGGTGCGCGAGTGCTGCGCCGAGGGGTCCGCCGACGTGTACGGCGACGCCGAGTGCCCCGCCCACGGAGCCGAGGATTGTGGTCAGCACGGCCGGCGGGAGGTGGTAGGGAGCCAGCGCGATGGTGATGTGGTCCTGGTAGCGGGTGGCCAGCAGGCTGCCGATGACTGCCACCCCCAGTGCTCCCCCGATCTGCAGCAGCGCGGAGGATTGGGCCAAGGGCGATGCCTACCCCGCTCGTCCCGGCCCAAAAACCGATCGCCCGTTGCCGCTCCGCTGGATCGCTGAACATGTTCGTGATGATCGACAGTGTGGATGGCATGATCAGCGCCCCACCGATGCCCATGCTGGCCCGGGCGGCGATCAGCATGCTCACCGAGCCGGAGAACGCCGCCCAGGCCGAGCCGGCCGCGAACGCCGCCAGGCCCGCCAGGAGCGGACGCAGGGGCGGCGGAAAGAGGAGCTGTTCTTCCGGCCATGACTTCATCGCACTCAGGGCCGGTGACGCCAAGGAGGGCCCAAGGTCCCAGCCCAGCCTGGCTAGTGCCTCCATATGCGCGTCTGACCGCGGCAGGTCATGACGCTGCGGCCGGGTGCGGGCGGGCCGTACGGGAGCAGGACCTGAGTCCTTCTGCGCGCTCCCCCGGACCGCCCTGGCCTGCCCGTACGACCAGAGCAGCCTTTAGAGTACGAGAGGCGGCGATGGCGTATCACGATCTGCCTTCCGCCCGGTGCCAAGGTCGGCCCGGGTGGGCATACCGGCCATGGCGATACCGGCGGCCCATGAGCAGCGTCGCAGGTGCCGTAACCACACGGTTCCTGATTCACCCGACGGGGCAAGGAAGCAGGAACATGAACGCCCGGACAATCGGCGTCGTGCGAGAGAGTACCCGGGGTGAGCAGCGCGTCGCGCTGGCGCCAAACGCCGGCCTGGATTGCCCCGATCCCCTCGCGGCAGGCTGACCTCACAGGCATGCAATGAGACTGCCGCCGACAGGCCCGGGCCGGGCGGTCACCCCGCGGGCAAGGCCGGACGGACGACCACGGCTGCGCGGCTGGATCCATGCCGCCGCAGCGCCGGTGGTCCTGGCCGCGGGTATCGTCCTCACGTGGCGTGCGCCGACGGCGCCGGCGGCGGCAGCCGTGGGCGTCTTCGCGGCCGCTTCAGCCTGGCTGTTCACCGTCAGTGCCCTTTACCACCTGGGCAGGTGGCCGCCCCGTGTGCGGGTGATCCTGCGCAGGATTGATCACGCCGACATCCTGTTCCTCATCGCCGGCACCTACACGCCCGTGGCGGTCCTCGCGCTGCACGACGGCACCCGTGTCGCCATTCTGGCCGTGGTCTGGGCCGGCGCCGCACTCAGTGCCGTGTTCAGCGTCGCCTGGACCGATGCGCCGCGGTGGGTGTACGTCCCGATTTACGTGGGCCTCGGGTGGGCGGCGGTATTCGTGCTGCCGCAACTGCTCCGCGGCGCCGGGCTGACCGCCCTGGTGCTTGTCGTGGCCGGCGGCGCGCTGTACTCGCTGGGCGCTCTCGCTTACGGGCTCAGGCGGCCGAACCCGTGGCCCCGGTGGTTCGGGTTCCACGAGGTTTTCCACGCCTGCACCGTCGCGGCGTTCACGTGCCAGTACATCGCGGTCTGGATCGTGGTCTGCCGTGCTGCGTGACGAAGGTCCCTGGGTCATGCTCCGCCGAGCGGGGCGGCCGCGACGATCACCTGCTATCGCGCTCGCGCAGGGTGTGCGGTGGGTGCCGCGGACCGGTGGGCAGCGGTCAGAGCCCTGCAGAGCATTAGCGTGCCACGGGTTCGGCGGCTCGCCCAGTCAGGCCGAATGTCCCTACCAGGACCGCGGCGCGACCTGATGTCCTTGCGGGGAAAAGCGTGATGGCCGGTTACGCACGGGCAGACGAGCAACCCGCTGGGAGCAGATTATGGCTGATTTCGGGGTCACGGACCTATCGGCGCTGGAGATACTTGATTCGCGGGGGCGCCCCACGGTGGCGGTGACCGTCCGGCTCGCCGACGGCACGACCGCCCGGGCCGGGGTGCCGTCCGGGGCGTCGACGGGATCACTGGAGGCGGTCGAGCGCCGGGACGGCGACAAGACACGGTACGAGGGGAAGGGCGTCCTGGGCGCGGTCGCCGCGGTGAACACCGAGATCGCTGACCTGCTGCGCGGACGCTCCTGGGCGTCGCTGGCCGAGGCCGATCAGGCGATGATCGAGCTGGATGGGACGGCGAACAAGAGCCGGCTCGGCGCCAACGCCACCGTCGGCACCTCGATGGCACTCGCCCGGGCCCTGGCCGCCTCGGCGGGGACGCCGCTGTGGCAGTGGCTCGCGCCCGAAGGCGTAAGCCCGCGCATGCCGGTGCCGCACTTCAACGTGCTCAACGGCGGGGCCCACGCGGCGAACGCACTCGACTTCCAGGAATTCATGGTCGCGCCGCTCGGTGCCCCGTCGATGGCCGAGGCCGTCCGGGCCGGCGCCGAGGTCTACTCCGCGCTGCGGCGCGAGCTGACCAGCCGGAAACTGTCGGTCGGCCTAGGTGACGAGGGCGGCTTCGCACCCGAGATCGACGATCCCGAAGAAGTGCTGCGGCTCCTGGTCCAGGCCATCGGCGACGCCGGCTACCAGACCGGACCCGGGGGCGTCTCCATCGCCCTGGACCTGGCGGCGTCGGAGTTCCGCCAGCCGGACGGGCGGTACCGGGTGGCCGGTGAGCTGCTCAGCAGCGCCGACATGATCGAGCGGCTGGCCGGCATCGTGGCGGACTTCCCTG
>Ga0302234_10002461_pt1 | contig 11740 bp, 8 predicted proteins | sample II_Palsa_N3_2_FD_193576 | JGI IMG/M metagenome (GOLD analysis project Ga0302234, IMG submission 193576) | Peat permafrost microbial communities from Stordalen Mire near Abisko, Sweden - II_Palsa_N3_2 | ecosystem: Environmental > Terrestrial > Soil > Palsa > Peat permafrost | place: Sweden... | reverse complement strand
TGAGGGCCTCGCGGGCCAGGTCCACGTTGCTGTGCGTGGCTTCGACCAGCTTGGCAGCGGTTTGAATGTCGAGAATGGCGTCGCGGACGTCCGCGTTGACCTGCTGGACCTGGTCGGAAAGCTTGGCGCGGGCTTGATCGAGCTCGGCGCTTGCAGTCTCTTCCTCGCCACGGGTCTTGGCGATCTGCAGAAGGGGCATGGAGAGCTGGCCCTCGGCGGTGTAGGTGCCGTGGGAGTGCCCGAAGGTCTCACCCTGGTCACCGTAGTTTCCGCTGGCTACGAGGGTGGGAAGCTGGTCATAGACGGCGGCCTTGCGGGTGGCCTCAGCTCCCTTGACCGTCTCGGCCGCGGCGGCGAGATCCTTACGCTGCTTGAGGGCCTGCTGGAAGGCAGCATCGGGATCGGGGGTGTCGAGTGGCTGGAAGGGGGTGCCATCGGCGAGCTCAAATTGCTGGTCGAGCGGAAGGCCGATGACGCGGGCGAGGGCAAGCTTATCCTTGGCCAGTTGATTGTTGGCGGAGATCAGGCTCTGCTGCTCGCTTTGGTAGTCGACCTGAGCGCGAAGAACGTCGAGGCGGGGGCTGATGCCTGCCTCGTGGTTGCCGGTGGCCTGGTCGAAGGAGAGCTTGGAATTGTCCAGCTCCGCTTGGACGGCCTTGATGCGGGCCTCGTCGGCTACACAGAGCAGGTAGGCGTTGCCGACGGTGAGGACGACAAGGTCGCGAGCGTCCTGAGCTGTCAGTTTCGCTCCCTCGAAGTTGTGCTTGGAGGCCATGTACTGCTCAAAGGCGTTGAGATTGACGATGTTTTGGCTGGCGTATCCACGCACATCCATTACTTGAAAGGGTCCGACGATCGGGTTGATTCCGGGGAGCTTAAGGCCGTAGGCGGCGAGGTCAATCTGCTGCACGGTGACGGAGGCGCCGCCGGTTACTGTGGGAAGTAGGGCCTGCAGGCTTTGCAGGCGGGAGCCGTTGGACTGACGCTCGTTGGAGGTCTGGAGGATAAGGCCGAGGTTATTCTGCAGTCCGCGCAGGATGGCGTCGTCAATGGTGAGCGGAAGGACCTCACCGGTGGCTTTGCCCTGAACCAGGCTGCCGCGGTAGCTTGGGTCGATCCCATTTTGCGACGTGGTGGACTGGGGATTGAGGGCCGGGCCAGGGGTGGCTAACTGCTGCTGGGTCTGAACGGCGACGCCGAGCTGGTTATTGGCGCCACTGTTAGGCGGGCCGGCGCTGGCCGGGGTGGCGGCCGACTGCCCGGGCGCCTGCGCGAAGCCGATGTGGGTCGCGGCAGCTAGTATCAGCAGCGCAATCGCGCCCCTCGTCGCGTCACGAGACGCACGTCTAGAAAATTGGATCATAAGATTCATGCTAAATCGTCGGCTGAACCCGCCGGTCATTTTGTGGGTCTATGCCTGTCTCTAAAGAGATGCTTATCGGTCGAGGATGTATGCAAAACTTCGGTGGAATATCCACAGGGAATCTTTGAATGATCAATCCCTGGCGTAGATAGGGTCTGGAGCGAGGGGGCGGACAGGCCGATTGTGGAGGTTAAATCGATTAAACACGGAATCGCGCGTACGCTTTACACTTTTGGTTGCGACCAGGTTGACGGTTTATGAGGAGCACGATGTTTCTAGGGATTGATGTTGGAACGGGCGGTACTCGCGCAATTTTAATTGATCGGGCCGGCAAGGTGCTGGCATCGCACTCGGCTGAGCATGCGGCGATCCACTCGGAGCAGATTGGCTGGGCGGAACAGGATCCCGAAGACTGGTGGCGGGCAGCGCAGGAGGCCATCGCAGGGGCGCTGAAGACCGCTGAGGCAGCGGGGCATGGGACGGATGTCGAGGCCGTGGGACTTACTGGACAGATGCATGGCTGCGTGATGCTGGACGCCGCGGGCGCGGTGCTGCGGCCGGCGCTCATCTGGTGCGACCAGCGGACCCAGCCGCAGTGCGACTGGCTGACGGAGACGATCGGGTACGAGCGGCTGATCGAGCTTACGGCCAACCCGGCCCTGCCGAACTTTACCCTGACGAAGTTGGTGTGGGTGCGGGAACATCAGCGAGATGTCTTCGCGAAGATTGCGCATGTGCTCTGCCCCAAGGATTTTGTGCGGCTGCGGATGACGGGCACCTATGCGATGGACATGCAGGAAGCGTCGGGGACGCTGCTGCTGGACGTGGTGCATCGGCGGTGGTCGAAGGAAGTGGCAGAGCTTTCGGGGATTCCGATGAGCTGGCTGCCGCCCTTGTTTGAGGGGCCGGAGATTTGCGCGAGGATTTCGGACGTTGGCTCGGCGGCTACGGGAATCAAGGCAGGTACGCCGGTGGCTGCCGGAGCGGGCGACCAGGGTGCGGGCGCGGTGGGTATGGGGATTCTGGCCCCAGGTTCGGTTTCGGCGACGATTGGGACCTCGGGGGTGGTGTTTGCCGCTACGGCCAAGCCTACGCTCGATCCCAAGGGTCGGCTGCATACGTTCTGCCACGCCGCGCCGGGGGTCTGGCATGTGATGGGCGTGACCAATGGCGCCGGGTTGAGCTTTCGGTATTTGAGGGACACGTTCTTTGCGGGACGGTCGTATGAAGAACTGACGGCGCTGGCCGAGCAGGTTCCGCCGGGCAGCGATGGGTTGTTGTGGGCTCCTTATTTGTTTGGGGAGCGGACCCCGCATCTTGATCCGGAGGCGCGGGCGGCGTTTGTGGGGATCACGGCGTCGACGACTGCGGCGCACTTTGTGCGGGCGGTGTTGGAGGGTGTGGCGTTTTCGTTGCAGGACACCTTCACGCTGTTCAAGGAGTTGGGGATTCCGGTGGAGAGGATTCGCCTGGGCGGGGGCGGCGCGCGAGGGCCGCTGTGGCGGCAGATCCAGGCGGATGTGTACGGCCATCCCGTGGAACTCCTGGAGGCCGAGGAGGGTGGAGCGTTTGGGGCAGCCCTGCTGGCGGGAACGGGCGTAGGTGCGTGGCCGAGCGTTGAGGCGGCTTGCGAGGCGACCGTCCGGGCGGCGCAAGTGATTGAGCCGAAACATGCAAAGGCGATGGCGTTGGCTTATGTACATTATCGGAAGATGTACCCGGCGCTAAGGACGATTGGGTAGCTAACAAAGAAGGTGGCTGGCTCGTCTAGGATGTAAGCCATGAGCCTGTCGCTGAAGCCTCTTTCCCTCCCCGCTCTATGTGTCGCTGCGCTGTGCCTGGTGCTTTGCCCGGTAGCGGGGGTTCGTGCGCAGGCGCCCGACGCGCCGGTCGCGACGATGATTCCGGCGATCACGCCCACCGACCGTCTGTCAGTAGATTGGTGGGCAGCGCGGCATAAGGCGATTCTGGAAGATCTGCCGAAACACAGTGATGCGCAATTGCTGCTCGTAGGTGATTCGATCACCAGCAATTATGACAAGGCGGAGCCGCCCAACGAGGACTTTCAGCCGATCTGGCAGCAGTATTACGCACCGCGCAAGGCCCTGAACCTGGGCTTCAGCGGCGACACCACGGCGAACGTGCTGTGGCGTCTGGATCATGGCGAGGTGAAAGGACTACATCCCAAGCTGGCGGTGGTGCTGATCGGGACCAACAATACGGCGACCGGCCAGACGGCCGAGGACACGGAGTTGGGGATCGACGCCGTGGTGAAGGACCTGGAGCATCGGCTGCCGGAGACGAAGATTCTGCTGGTGGGGATTCTGCCGTCCAAGTTGCCGTCGCGGGAATTGAACTTTGATGTGAATGGGTATTTAGGAGCGCACTACGCGGGGGGTGAGGATCCGCAGGTTTCGTACATCGACATCAGCGTGGTGTTCTATCCCCACGGGGAGCTGGACGCCAGCCTTTTTTACGATTCCATGCCCTCGCAGCCCAAGCCGGCAACTCTTCCTAAGCCGACCTATCCGAACGCGAGGGGGCAGCGGCTGATGGCGTCGGCGCTGGAGCCGGCGGTGGCGCGGCTGATGGGGGATACGCCGGTGAAGCCGCTGGAGACTCCGACGGCGACGGTAGCAACGCGTTAGCCACCGCGATTTAGGATGGAGCGATGAGCACACCGATTCGCACCGCTGTTCTGGGATATGGCTTCGCTGGACGCATCTTTCACTCGCCGTTTGTGCACGCGGTGCCGGGGCTGGAGCTGTCGGCGATTGTGCAGCGCACTGGAGATAATGCTGCGGCGGATTATCCGGGGACGCGCATTCTGCGTTCGGCGGACGAGGCGTTTGGCGATTCGGCGATTGATCTGATCGTGGTGGCGATGCCGAATGATTCGCATGTAGAGATGGCGCGGCGGGCGCTTGAGGCGGGCAAGCATGTGGTGGTCGACAAACCGATAGCGGGCAGCTCGGCGGAGGCGCTGGAGCTGATTGCTCTGGCCAATAAGCAAGGCAAGCTGCTGGCTCCGTTTCACAATCGGCGCTTTGATGGCGACTTTCTGACGGTGCGGAAGCTGGTGAAGGAAGGAACGATAGGGCGGGTCACGCTGGTGAATGCACACTTTGATCGCTTCCGGCCGTTGCAGCGGGCGAATACCTGGAAGGAAGCCGGTGGGGCGGCGAATGGTTTGCTGTTCGACCTGGGTCCGCATCTGGTGGACCAGGCGCTGGCCCTGTTCGGTGTGCCGTCGTCGATCACGGCCAGCGTGCGGCACGAGCGGGATGTGACGGCGATCGATGATGCGTTTGACATTGTGCTGGAGTTTTCGCGGCCGGTGGTTGGGGTTGAGGGTGAGCGGGGGATTCGCTATGAGTGTCATGCGTCCATGATTGCGGCCGAGCCGGCGCCGCGGTTCCGGGTGAATGGGACGTTGGGCAGCTATGTGAAGGCGGGGCTTGATCCACAGGAAGCGGCGCTGCTGGGTGGAGCGCGGCCGCCCGAGTTGGGGTCCAGCGAGCCGTGGCTGCGGGAGGCGGAGTCTGGCTGGGGCACGCTGACGACTGCGGCGGATCCGGCGGAGCCTACGAAGCTCGAGCGGAGAAAGCTCGCCACCGAGGTTGGCGACTATCGCCAGTTCTACGCCAACGTGCGGGATGCAATTTGGGGCGAGGCGAAGCTGGTGGTTTCCCCGGAGGATGGCTATCGGACGATTCGTTTACTCGAGTTGGCAATGCAGTCCAGTGACCACAATCACACACTGCCTGTTGTGTTTGCAGCGTAAAATAGTTCGGTATGGCAAATCAGAATTCCAATTCGATCACGAAATTCATTGTTGCGGGAGCCATTGTGGTGGCGGCGGTGGTGTGGCTGGCGTTTTCGGCCTCTGGCAATGCCAAGAGCTATTACGTCACCATCGGGGAGCTGCAGAAGATGGGGAGCGACGCCTACAGCAAGAATCTGCGGGTAGCCGGCAATGTGAAGCCGGGGAGCATCACACGGTTTGGGCCGAATGCCAACTTCACGCTGGTGGAACAGGACAAGACGCTGCGGGTGGTCTATGACGGCGCTGAACCACCGCCTGATGAGTTCAAGGACGATGCGCAGACGCTGGCGATCGGGACCTATGGTCGCGATGGCAGCTTCCATGCCACGCAGTTGCAGGCCAAGTGCGCGAGCAAGTACGCGCCGGCCAAGCCGGGCACATTGCCCACCGGCAATACTGCGCCGGCGGGCAATGTGGCTTCCTTGGGACCGAAGCCTTAGGCGGTCGTTGGAGGCGCTACTTCGTGAGTGCTTTCAGGTAGAGGTAGAAGAACTCCACACTGTTGTAGTAAGCGTCGACGCCGATGCGCTCGTCGCGCCCGTGCATGCGGTTGCCGTTGTCATCGATGGCCGCGCCGCCGATGCCGTAGCTAGGCAGGCCGGCCATGTTGGTGTAGACCGAGTCACTGGCACCGATCTCCATGCTGGGAATGATGACCATGCCGGGCCACATCTGCGCGGTCACTTGCTTGAGCGGATCCATGACGTCCGCGCGTAGAGGCGGCGGCGGGAGGCTCTCGCGGTTGGGAGCGGTGGGCGAGATGGTGCCGTCGTCGGCCATGTACTCGACGGTGAGTTTGGGGTCGTCGAAGATGCCGATGAGGGTTTTGCGCGTTTCCTCCTGAGAGTGGCCGGGAAGGATGCGGCAGTTCACGTTCGCTGTTGCGACGGCAGGCAGCGCGTTGGGTGCGCGGCCACCCTGCAGCATGGTGGCGACGCAAGTGGTGCGCAGTGTTGCGTTGGCCTCGGGGTCCTTCGAGAAATCGGCAATGGCCTTTGGATCGGGCGGGGTCTTGAGAACGCCCTGGATGGTCGCAGCGACTTCAGGCGAACTCACCTTGGCCATCTGCTCGAGTTCCGAGCGGCTGACGTTGTTGAGTTCCACCGGAAAGGGTGTCGACTCAAGTTTGAGTAGCGCGTGCATGAGTTCGTAGATGGCGTTGTCGGGGCGCGGTTCGGAGCTGTGGCCGCCGGGGTTGGTGGCGGAAATGCGGTAGTCGGCGTAGGTTTTCTCAGTGGCTTCCATGAGGAGCTCGGTGGCTTTGCCTTCGTGGAGGGTGGGGCCTTCGCCGTCGGGGTTAAGGACGAACTCTGCCTGGATGAGCTCGGGGCGATTCTTCAGCAGCCAGCTGACGCCGTTGGATTTACCGCCTTCTTCGTCGGCCGTGAGCGCGAGGATGATGTCGCGGTTCGGCACGTAGCCTTCGCGCTTGAGGCGGACGAAGGTGGAGACGACGTCCGCGTCGGCATCCTTCATGTCCTGGGTGCCGCGGCCGTAGAAGTAGCTATCCTTCTCGACGAAGGTGTAGGGATCGGTGGACCAGTCGGCGCGGCGGGCCTCGACCACATCTTCATGGCAGATGATGAGGACCGGCTTGAGTTTGGAGTCGGCGGCGCCGCGATAACGGACGACGAGGTTCTGCTTGCGATCATTGGGGCCCGCTAGGATGAGGTCCTCGGGAGCGAAGCCGGCCTTGAGGAGCTCTTTGCGCGCGAGGAGCGACACGGCGGTGACGCTGCCGTCGGAGTCCTGCGAGTTGGTCTCGATGAACTCCTTGAAGATCTGGCGCGAAAGGACGCGATCCTGTTCGGGTAACTGCGGGGGCGTCGGGGCGGTTGGACTTTGCGCGACGGCCGTGCCGCATACGATGGCGGCGACAGCGATGACTCCACAGACTTTCATGCACTCTCCAGCAAACTAAGTTGGGTGATTCCCTATGCTAAACCGTCGGCCGCTCGAGCGCCTTGCGATCCCATTTGGCGCTATCGGCTGCGGCATCATAGGTGCTCTCGAGGAAGACGAGCAGGGTGTCGTCAGGTGAGGTGGAGGTGCGGAGATCTTCGTAAAGCAGGATGAACTCGCCAAGGCCACGATCCCAGAAGGCCTGCGCCGGCCGGATGGTCGCGGCATCGAGGTTGGCAGGCGAGGGCGCGGCATAGCAGTAGAATGCCGCCTTGCCGTAGCCGCCGTTGCCCGGCCAGAAGCCGGCGCTGATGACCTCGTGTGAGTAAGCTTCGCGGGTGATTGCGTCGGCGCCCTCTCGCGGTGGAGCGGGGCGGCCGGAGAAGCGCGTGACGGCGAGATCGAAGCTGCCCCAGAAGAAATGTACGGGGCTGATTTTGCCGATGAAGCGCGAGGAGAACTTCTGGAAGACCTGGTCTGTCTGGATGAGGATGCGCCAGAAGCGATGTGCGGCGTCGGGGTCGTAAGCGGCGTGCTCGGTGTCTTCGGCGAAGGGGATGGGGTGGGTGAGCTCGACCGGCGTAGCGTAAATGTCGACGTGCACGCCGAGATCGGAGAGGGTCTTCTGGAACTCGGTGTAGAAGTCGGCGACACTCTGCGCGCGCAATGGCTGGTAGGCGCTGAGGCCGGTGCTGGTGCGAAAGAGCAGTTGATGATTGACAAAATCAAACTCAATCTCGAGGAAGTCTGCGCCGTACGGCATGGCGGATGTGCTGAGGCCGCGCGCGCTGACGTAGAGCGGAACATTCCACCAGTGGGCCTGCAGCGGGCTAAGCGCGAGGCGGACTTTGCCGACGATCTGGGTCCACATGTGGAGGGTTTCGGCGGTTGCGGACCAGTCCTCCCAGCGAAGTTCCGGCCAGAGATGATTGGGTGGCGTGGTTGTCATGGCACTCCTTCAAGCGCAGGCGCTGCGTGCGTTTAGTTTGGAAAAACGATGGGCGGCGTGATGCCGTGCAGCTCTGGATTCGGCCCCGGAATCTGGTTGGTGTTTTGCGAGACGATGACCTGCCAGACGCCGTTGCGCTTTTCTGCAAGCATCGTGAAAATGCTGCGACGAGGCTTGTGGGTCTTAGGATCTTCTTCACCATCACCGACCACGACCCAGCTCCAATGAAGCACTGCTAGGTCTGGACGGATAAACCGGACAGAGGTATCGACGGGCTTCAGATTGGACTTGCTGAAGACTCCAGAAAGCAAGCGCGTGTGGTAGACCTCGAAGTCGTGGCGTCCATGCAGCCAGTCGCCGCCAACGTTTACGAAGTCGACATCGTCGGACATGATTTGAGCCAGCTGGTGTCCGCTGTGGTTGGCCCAGGCTGCGCAGAACGCGTTGGGAACAGCATGGACGGAAGCTTCATCGGCCTTGGTTTGCGCGTAAAGATTTGTTCCCGTGACGAGGAATAGGGCAAGTGCGAGCCGCAACAATCGCTGATTCATCTCAGCCTCCTGAGTTCAGACTCCACATCGCAACGTCGACGCATTCATCCTACGCGACGCAGTCTAAGTGAGAGGAAGCGGTTAGGCGCCGGCGTCGTAGTTGAGGTTAGGGCCTAGCCAGCGTTCGATTTCGTTGACGCTCATCTGTTTGCGGGTGGCGTAGTCGGCGACCTGGTCGCGGCCTATCTTGCCGAGCGAGAAGTAGCGTGCGTCGGGATGCGCGAAGTATAAGCCACTGACGCTCGAGCCAGGCCACATGGCGAAGGACTCGGTGATCTTGATGCCGGTGTTGGCCTCGACGTCGAGCAGCTTCCAGATGGTGCCCTTCTCGGTGTGGTCGGGACAGCCGGGATAGCCGGGCGCGGGACGGATGCCGCGATACTTTTCCTGGATGAGCTCGGCGGGCGTGAAGGTTTCTGCGCGGCCGTAACCCCACTCGTCGCGGACGCGCTTATGGAGGCACTCGGCGAAGGCTTCGGCTAGGCGGTCGGCGATGGCTTCGGCCATGATGGCGTTGTAGTCGTCATTGTCGGCGCGGAAGGTGTCGCAGAGTTGCTTGAGGCCGATGCCGGTGGTGACGGCGAAGGCGCCGAGATGGTCGTGTAGGCCGGTGGTCGTGGGCGCGATGAAATCTACGAGCGAGCGGCAGGGTTCGCTGCCTTCGCGGTTGGCCTGCTGGCGAAGGAAGTAGAAGCGTTCGCTGGTTTCGGTGCGGGTCTCGTCCGTGTAGGTCTGGACATCCTCGCCAATGGCGCTGGCCGGGAAGAGGCCGTAGACGCCGCGCGCGGTGATGAGGTTCTCGGCGATGATGCGATCGAGGAGGGTGTTAGCGTCGGCGAAGATCTTGTGGGCTTCAGTTCCCTGCTGTGCGTCGTCGAGGATGCGCGGGTAAATGCCCTTCATACCCCAGGTGTGGAAGAAGGGCGACCAGTCTATGTACTCGCGCAGCGTGGCCAGCGGAAAGTTGTCGAGCACCTGCACGCCGAGCTTGGTGGGAGTAGGAATGTCTTCGGCGCGCCATTCGATAGGTGTGCGGCGCTCGCGCGCGATTTCGAATGAGACGAGGGGCTGGCGCGGCGTGGCGTGGGATTTGCGCAGTGCTTCGTACTCGGCGCGATGCTTGACGACGAAGTCTTCTTTGCCGTCGTCACTGAGCAGGCTGGTGGTGACAGGAACGGCGCGGCTGGCGTCGAGCACATGTACGACGGGCTGGCTGTAGTGTGGAGCGATTTTGATGGCAGTATGCGCGCGGCTGGTGGTTGCGCCGCCTACGAGCAGCGGTACCGTGAAGCCCTGGCGTTCCATCTCCTTCGCGACGTGCACCATCTCGTCGAGCGACGGCGTGATGAGGCCGCTGAGGCCGATCATGTCAGCCTTCTCTACCTTCGCGCGTTCCAGGATTTTCTCGCACGAGACCATCACTCCGAGGTCGATGACATCGTAGTTATTACAGGCGAGAACAACGCCGACGATGTTCTTGCCGATGTCGTGCACATCACCCTTTACGGTCGCGAGAATAATCTTGCCTTGCGCCTTCACAATTTCACCGGCAGCCTCGGCCGCCGCCTTCTCGGCTTCCATGTACGGCGTCAGATGAGCGACGGCCTTCTTCATCACGCGCGCGGATTTCACGACCTGCGGCAGAAACATCTTGCCCGCGCCGAAGAGATCACCGACCACACTCATGCCATCCATCAGCGGGCCTTCGATGACCAACAGCGGACGGCCAAGTTTGACGCGAGCTTCTTCGGTGTCGATCTCGATGTAGGCGTCGATGCCCTTCACCAGCGCGTGCGAGAGGCGTTCTTCCACTGTGCCCGAGCGCCACTCCTCGGCCTTCTTCTCAGTGACGGCTATGTCCACGCCTTTGAGGGATTCGCCGTATTCGACCAGGCGCTCGGTGGCGTCTGGCCGGCGATTCAGTAGGACATCCTCGACTAATACTTTAAGTTCTGGCTCGATCTCTTCGTAGACTTCGAGCATGCCGGCGTTGACGATGCCCATGTCCATGCCGGCGGCGATGGCGTGATAGAGGAACGCCGAGTGCATGGCTTCGCGGACCTTGTTGTTGCCGCGAAAGCTGAAGGAGATATTGGAGACACCGCCGGAAACTTTGGCGTGCGGAAGGTTCGCCTTGATCCAGCGCGTGGCGTTGATGAAGTCGACGGCGTAGTTGTTGTGTTCTTCCATGCCGGTGGCGACGGTGAGGATGTTGGGGTCAAAAATAATGTCTTCCGCCGGGAAGCCGACTTCGTCGACGAGCATGCGGTAGGCGCGCTCGCAGATGCGAATCTTCTCGTCGTAGGTGGCGGCCTGGCCTTGTTCGTCGAAGGCCATTACGACTACCGCGGCACCGTACTTGAGCACTGTCGCGGCGTTCTGGCGGAACTTTGCTTCGCCCTCTTTGAGCGAGATGGAGTTGACGATTCCCTTGCCCTGCAGGCACTTCAGGCCCGCCTCGATGACCTCCCACTTGGAGGAGTCGACCATGAAGGGAACCTTGGCGACCTCAGGCTCGCTGGCCAGCAGTTGGAGGTAGCGGGTCATGGCGGCGACGCCGTCGATCATGCCCTCGTCCATGCAGATGTCGATCACGTTGGCGCCGTTCTCGACCTGCTGACGCGCGACGCTGACGGCCTCTTCGAACTTGCCTTCCTTCACGAGGCGCGCGAACTTCGGCGAGCCGGCGACATTGGTGCGCTCGCCGATCATGATGTACACGCCGTCCTGCTGGGTGAAGGGCTGGCTGCCGGAGAGGCGCAGCGGTTTTATATCGCTCAAGCAGCCACCTCGCGATTGCGCTGGGCGAGTTCGCGCGGGTGCATGCCGTCGAGCGCTTTGGCGATGGCGGCGATATGCTCGGGCGTGTTGCCGCAGCAGCCTCCGGCGATGTTGATGAGGCCGCCGCGCGCGAAACCGCTGAGCGATCGCGCCATATCGTCGGGGCCGAGATCGAAGCCGGTGGGCGAGAGCGGGTTGGGCAGGCCGGCGTTCGGGTAGCAAGAGATGGCCACGTTCGCCTTCTCGGAGAGTTCGCTGAGGAATGGATACATGAGGTCCGGGCCTAGCGAGCAGTTGAGCCCTACGGACAGCGGCTTGACGTGTTTCACCGCGTTCCAAAAAGCTTCGGTGGTCTGCGCGGAGATGAG
>Ga0302234_10002459_pt1 | contig 11748 bp, 7 predicted proteins | sample II_Palsa_N3_2_FD_193576 | JGI IMG/M metagenome (GOLD analysis project Ga0302234, IMG submission 193576) | Peat permafrost microbial communities from Stordalen Mire near Abisko, Sweden - II_Palsa_N3_2 | ecosystem: Environmental > Terrestrial > Soil > Palsa > Peat permafrost | place: Sweden... | reverse complement strand
CCATCAGGCAAACCCTAATCATACGGGTATGCCATTCTTTCTTCGACTTAAAACGGTATACCGTAGACTCGGACTCGACTCATCTTCCGTAAATCAACCGTGAGAGTCGTCGTTCTTCTATCTTAGTTCAAGCGCCGTACATTCGGACCACTAACTCGCGCCGGAGGATCGTGCATCTCAATTTGCGGCGCTTTCACTACACCACGTCCACGCTGGAAGGGCTGTCATGGAAAACGATTCGAAGGAAGGTCTGCTTGACTCCGACGCACCGCCGCAAATGAAACGCAGGACGTTTATGACGACGGCAGGGGCGCTCGGCGCCGCCCTCGCGTCGTCGACGTTGCTTGGATCGCGTAGCGTATTTGCCGCCGACGCGAGGACAATCGGCTTCTCGTTCGCAACGTACACCGCTCCGCGTTTCGCAAAGCTCGATCTGCCGGTGTTCCAGAAAGCCGTCGCCGCTGCCGGCTACACCACAGTCAGCCTTGAGGCTGACTCGAAGGTAGATCGGCAAATTAACGATGTTCAGAACCTGCTGGGCCAGCAGATTGCGGCGTTGACACTCATGGCAGTGACCGGTGAATCCGGCGTTGGTCTCGTCCGGCAGTGCAAGCAGGCTGGTGTCCCGGTGATCGCCTACAACAACGAAATTCCGAGCGCCGATGTGTCTGCCTACGTTGCGCGCGATAACGTCGCCGTGGGCGTACTGATGGCCAAGGGCGCCGAAACCTTCCTTGGCGGCAAGCTGAGAGGCAACTTTGTCATCGCTTCCGGACACCCCGGCGACGGCGTCGCTGTCGGTATCACCAAGGGTTGCATGCAAGTGCTCAAGCCCGCGATCGACCGTGGCGACGTAAAGCTGATTAGTCAGGAATTTCACGAAGGCTGGGATCCAGAACTTGCACGCAAGCAGGTCGAGAACGCGCTGACACGAACGAACAACAATATCCAGGCAGTCCTCTGCAACAGCGACGGTATGGCCGGCGGTGCGATCGCTGCTCTACGCACCCAGGGCCTTGCAGGCAAGGTTTACGTTTGTGGCCTTGATGCCACCAACGAGGCATGCCGGTTAATTCTGATGGGTGAATTAACTTTCGATATATTCACCAAATGCGACGAGATGGCCCAAAAAGCAGCGGAACTAAGCGTGCAACTGGCGCAAGGAAAATCGGTTTCCGGCAGCCGGACCTATCCAGTTCCAGGCGGTAAGTCGGTGCCGTACTTCCCCATTGACAGCTACGCAATAAACCGCGACAACATGGTTGAGTATCTGAAAAAATATTCACCAGCATACGTGGACGCTCGCACGATCCTTCAGGACATACCCGACGACAAGCTCCCTCCGGGCGCGAAGGACCTTCTTAAGTCGTAGCACGTCGACACGTTCAGCTCGACTGTTGCAATCAGCGGGGATTGGAGAAATGCCGACGTTACACTCAAGTCCCCATGAAAGCAGCGGAACCGCGCGCTCAACCGTTGTGGCGCTCGAAGCTGACAAGCCTCCGGTTTCGTTCTCGCGTTTCGCCGAGCTTCAGACCTGGCGAATGCTCGGACTGGTCACCGCTATCGCGGTCATGTTCGCGATCTTTAACTTCCTGACTGGCGGGCTCTTCTTCACACCCCGGAACTTGAGCAACCTATCGGTCCAGACCAGTGTGACCGCTCTGCTCACCGTTGGTATGACGTGGCTGATGGTGGCTCGACAGATCGACCTCTCGGGCGGCGCCCTGATTGCGTTGCTCGGTGTCATGGTTGCCAAGTGTCAGGCGACGTTCGGCTGGCCGCTGGGCGCGACGCTCGCGGCGGCTCTCGCCCTGGGATTGCTGGTGGGTCTCGTGCAGGGCTTTATCATCACCCGGTTGGCAATTCCGGCGTTCATCGCGACGCTCGCCGCGTTTTCGTACCTGCGGGGCGCGGCTTTTATCGCATCCGATGGCATGACGATCGCGGGTCTCGGTGATGGTTTTTCCATGATCGCCAACACGAACGTTCCCGTCGTCGTCAGCGTTGTGGTCTTTCTCTTCGCCGGCGCTATTGTGGCTACGCGAAAGGTGATGTCGTGGATGAAGGCCGAGAATAAGAGAAAGACGCGTCCCGTTGACGTCGTTGCTACCGTGGTGTTTGTTTTGTGCACGCTCGTCGGCGCCTGGGCTTTTGGTGCCTACCGTGGCATTCCGTCGCCGGTCGTCGCGTTCCTGGTCGTGATCGGTGCTGCGACCTTTGTTGCCAACAACACGGCTTTCGGCCGCCACATCTACGCTATCGGCGCAAACCCGGAAGCGGCGCGACGCGTCGGTATCAACGTGAAGGGAATGCTAATGGCGCTGTTTGTGCTGTCCAGCCTGCTTGCAACTCTCGGCGCGCTGATCCAGACCTCGCGGCTCGACGCTGGGTCCCCTGGCACCGCTGAGTTCCTGGCACTGGATGCCATCTCGGCATCCGTCATTGGCGGTACCAGTCTCTTTGGAGGCCGTGGCACGGTCGCAGGCTCCGCCCTCGGAGCACTGCTGATGTCCACGATTGCCAACGGCCTCAGCATCATGGGAACCAACACGTACTGGCAACTGGTTACCACCGGCGCACTGCTCGTCGCAGCATTGACGATCGACCGCGTGACCAACAGGGGAGAGCAAGCATGAGCAAGAACCTCGCAGTCGAGGCGCGGAAGCTGACGAAAAACTACCACGCCATTCAGGCAATCGCCGATGCAACGTTCAACATCGGACATGCCGAAATCGTCGGCTTCGCAGGGGATAACGGTGCCGGCAAGTCTACGCTCATGAAGATGGTCGCCGGCAGCGTCCAGGCGTCGACCGGGCAGTTGTTCATCGATGGGGTCGAACGAAAAGTCTGGAGTCCCGCGGCGGTGCGGGATGAAGGGGTAGAAATGGTCTATCAGGACCTCGCTCTGTGCGACAACCTCAATGTGTACGAGAACATCTTTCTTGGTCGCGAACCGAAGTTGCGCAAGGGCGGGATGCTGGTGCTGGATCACGCGACCATGCGCAAGCGTGCCCACGAGTTGCTGGATCGTTTGCAGGTTCATCTGAAATCGCTTGTTGACCCGGTGAGCTGTCTTTCTGGCGGGCAGCGCCAGATAATCGCAATTTGCCGCGCGATAGCGTTTTCGCCGAAGCTCGTCATCATGGATGAACCGACCGCGGCGCTTTCAGTTAGTGCAGGCCGGCCGCTAATGGACCTCATCCGACGGCTCCCGAGCGAGAGCACGGCAGTCATGATTGTCAGTCACCGCCTCTCGGACCTGATCGAGACGAGCAACCGCATCTACGTCGTGGGTCGCGGTGCAATGGTAAATGAATTGAAGACCTCTGAGACGACCGAACACGCTTTGCTTCGAGCGATGGCCGGGCTTGATGAACCTGTCACCGGAGAGCTGGTTTGAGCAAAAACAATGTGAATGGCGAGGCACGCCCGGAGACGCAGTGCGAGGCTGATCCGGTCACTCTGGATTCCGGCAGCCAATGTCCGTTTGTCGTCATCGGCGTCACGCCGCAAGGCAAGAAGGGCGCGTGGCGATCGCCGACGGCTACCGGAAATTGAATGATTCGTGGGTTGAGGTGTTGCTGAATCTGAATGCGCCCAACGATTCGAGCAAAAAGGTGATGCAATGACGATTTTGGACGAGAACGCGCTGGCGACTCTGGAGCGTAGCGCTGACTGATCAGGTAGTAGATGCGATCTTGCGTGGCGTCATCGAAAGACGCATCCCGTTTGGCGCACGTCTGGTCGAGGCTGAGATCGCGAAGGAGTTGAACGTGAGTCGGGTCCCCATCCGGAAAGCGCTTCGCCTTCTTTGCAGTCAGGGGTTGGTGGAGAACAAGCCATACAAGGGCATGTGCCTGATGGCTGCAGACGACCGCATGCTTCGGGAGACGCTGACGGTTCGTCACCACCTGGAGACGCTTGCAGTAACGCTGGCCGTGAATAACCTGAGAACAGGTTGAACGAAAATGCTCGGGTTGCTGGATGCTCTGGATGATATGCGTCGGGCGCACAAGTCGGGCTCCGCGTCAGACATGGCCGCCAGCGATGTGGGATTTCATCGGGCCATCCGGAACATGGCAGACAACAACACGCTGCTGTTCGTATGGGAGACGCTCTTGAGAAAATTCCAGATGATCGTGGGAATCACATGGTATGCGAATGATCAGGACGGTATCTACGAACAGCACGTGGCGTTGACCGAGCTATTCAAGAAAAAAGACCTGAACGCGATCCTCGCATATATCGAGCCGCACATCATGGAAGGTGTTGTGCCCGGCCCGACAGGGAAGGCGAGCATGCTGCTCGAGAAGGCGGCCGGCTAGAGGATCGTCCGCCAAAGAGGAACCAGGCAAACACTTAGGCGACGGTCGCCGCGCTGCCCGGGGGATGCGGCGAATAACGCGCGCCTGACGCCGTGACAGGCGGCCGCGTCAGCCGACGTAGTCGGCCGCCGGAAGCGTGAAGTAGACGCGGGCGCCGCCATGAGCGGATTCGTTGTCCGCCGCGATGCGCCCGCCATGGGCTTCGATGATCGAGCGGCAGATGGGCAGACCCATGCCCATGCCGTCTGGCTTGGTCGTGAAGAAGCTGTCGAACAGGCGGTCGAGGTGCTCAGGGACGATTCCCGGGCCGCTGTCCTCGACGGCGCAGCGCAGTGTCACGGCATGCGGCATGGCGGTCCGGATGGTGATCCTGCGCTCTGTGCTTCCCGCTTGCTCCATGGCTTGTATGGCGTTGACGACGAGGTTGACAATCACTTGCTGGAACTGGACGCGGTCAGCCAGCACCTTCGGCATTCCCGGAGCGAGGTGGCGCGATACCGTGACGCCGCGCGATTGGATTTCGTGATGGAGAAACACAAGAGCTCCATCAATGAGTTCGTCAAGCGACGCGAGCGAATGTTCGGGCGCTCGCCGAACCGCCATCCCGCGAATGCGGCCGACAATGTCTGCGGCACGACGTGCATCGGCAATGATGCGCGTGTTCGATTCGCGCACCTCCGCTACGTTGGGCACCGGCCGGTCGAGCCAGCGTAGCCCGGCTTCGCCATTCGTAGCGATAGCGGCGAGCGGTTGGTTCAGCTCGTGGGCAATCGAGGCAGTCAGCTCGCCCAGCATCGAGATGCGCGCGGCGTGCGCAAAGTCCGCCTGCAGTCGCTGCAGCATTTCCTGCGCGCGAATGCGTTCGGTCAGGTCGACCAGACTGATCAGACCGATGCCCAAATCGTCGGCTATCCGAGGGCGTGCCACGGTGAACAGTACATCGAGGACCCGCCCGTCAAGAGTCGGGAGCTTCGTCGTTTCCTGGAAGAGCTCTTCGCCGCAATACCTGCTTTCCAGGATGCGTCGAAACGTGCCGGGGCTCTCGCGCCAGACCCAAGTCACCGGGCCGAGCAACTCGCTTCGGTCTTGCGCCCCGAACATCTGCACTGCATAATTATTGACCTCTTCAATGACAAGCACCTCTTCCGCGTGGCGCAGCCAGTCGGGATGATCATCGATGTAGGCCGACAGATCCTCCACGCCTTGCGCCCGCAGGTCCGTCAACATTGCGATCAAAGGCTGAGCCTCGGTCTGCCACAGGGCGACCGGCATGTCGCGAAAGAGACTGCGGTAGCGATGCTCGTTGCGCTCCAGCGCCGCGTGAGCCTGCTTGCGCACGGTGATATCCATCACCGCTCCCACACAATGCATTGGATCTGGCTCATCCGTTACAACGTGAGCCACGACGTGGAGGTGCTTAATCGATCCGTCGGGCATCAGCAGCCGATGCTCGACATCGAACCCCTGCTTGTCGTTCGCCGCACGATCGATCACCTGGTCAACAAGGGCAAGGTCGTCCGGATGGACCCGGTTGAGCATCATTTCGACCGTGGGTCTGGTCCCCGAATCATATCCAAAGATCCGGTAGCTCTCTTCGGACCAGAAGATTTCTTCGCTTGAGACATGCCAGTCAAAGCTGCCCATGTGGCTAAGCCGTTGGGCGTCCGCCAGCAGGGCTTCCGCGTGCTGCAGGTCGGCGTAGAGGCGCGCGTTCTCCAACGAAATCGCGGCCTGGGATGCCAGCAGTCTCAGCACGGCAATACGGGCCGGCGTGAAAACGTGAGGGGTCAGGCTGTTCTCAAGGTACAACACGCCGATCAGCTTCGTCTGCTTGATCAGGGGCAGGCACAGAATCGACTGGCAGCCGTTGCCGCGGATGTGCTCATCGCCCGAGAACGGACTCTGGTCCGATGCATCATCGAGCAGCACGCTGTCCTGGGTTCGGATGACGTAGCGCAGAATCGATTCAGGAAGCGCCGCGGGCGTCACACGCGTTTGCGGAAGACGGACCTCGACCGCGTCACGCACCGTGGTCGCTTCTGCTTCGATCCGGAATTTGTCGCCTCGCGGCAGGATCAGCAAACCCCGGTTGGCGCCGGCGTGTTCCAGCGCAAGCACCATCAGGGTGTGAATCAATTCATTCAGGTCGATCTCACTGAAGACCGCCTGCGACACCTTCACGACGGTTGTGAGATCCAACTGCTCTACCGACGTCGCGACCGTGCTGTCAGGGCGCGACGATTCCTGGCGCAGTTGCGGGTGGGTTCGGTCCAGTTGACGGACCTTGCCGTCGGCGCCCCATCGGACGTAGCAAGACCGTGCGTTGCGCAAATGGGCATAGGCGTTCGTCTCGAGCCCGAGGCCCAGATAAAAGCGGCCGGCGAACTCGTTGGCAATGCCTTCGTTCTGGACAAATCCGTTTTCGCGCGACGAGCGGACCGCCTGTTCGTAGAGGCGCATCGCGTCGAGACCGCGGCCCTCGATGCGCGCAACCTCGGCGGCGACAAGCTCGAACTTGTCGCGGAAGGTGGACGAACCGTTCTCCGCCCATTCCCGCAATTGATCGAGATGCGTTTTCAGCAGTTCGCGCCACTCCTCCTGACGGCTGGGCGAAGCCTCATCGTCCCAGACGGCCGCGACAGCCAGTGCGCCATAGTAGTAGTAATCGAGCAGCTGGATGTGTCCGACCGAACTCCAGAGCAGCGCTTTCGCCTTCCGGGCTGCATCGATTGCGACCTCGTTGTCGCCGGAAATGCAACGCGCCTGGAGCTTGAGAATCCAGTACCAGCAGACCATCGCGCTCATCCGGTCGGCGCCCAGCTGCGACTCGAATGCCCCCTCATCGAACCCCGCATCACTGAAGCTTGAGAAGGAGGATGTCTTTCCCTGCATGTTCAGGATGAACCGTTGCTGGGTCAGAATGACGTCGACCACATCGCGAAATTTCGCTTTGCGAACAAAGTCGAGACGGCGCAAGGTCTCGTTCCAAACATCTTCCAGCGGATCACCCCGGAGAATGAGATCGGTAACCACATGGTTGCAGCTGTAGCACGCAACGGTGATATCTCCGGTTTCGACGCCGGCGTGGAAGGCGGACTGAAGATGCCGAAGGCCGGTTGCGATCGGTTGCGTCCAGAGCGCGCAGATCTCCATGGCGAAATAGGTCTTCGCGCGGTAGGCGATCAGGTTGTCCTTCTCCACAATTTCACAGGCGAGTCGGCCGAAATCGTAACCGTCCGCGTAGCGGTGGAAGACCGGGCCGAGAAAGACCCCGAACCAGACATAGCCGGAAGCGGCGGCATCGGTGCTGCCGTGTCGCAGACTCAGATTGATCATCTTACATAGATGCAGGAAGATCAGGTTGAGGTCGGTGTTGATCGCCGGCGCGAAGAGTACTGAGAGCACGCCCATGGCGGCCTGTACTTCTTCGTCTGGCGTGTGCGGCAGATCGATCAGGCTCCCGATAGACCTGTCGCCCAACGTGTTCCAGACGCTCGCGTATTCTGCCTGAACCTGTTCGCTCGTGGGATGCGCGGGCACGTCAATGCCAAAGAGGCGCAAGCACTCAAGCGCGCTGTCGATGGCTGATGCGTGTTCGGATTTAACGACATGGAGATCGATCTTGATGCGGTAGGCAGCGGCTTTGTCAATGCGTGTCGCGCCACGCCGGAGCAACGCATCAACGATCCGCTCCGCCACTTCAAGGTGGCCGACCAAGAACTCGCACTGCGCTCTTTCGAGCCACACAGCGAACGCCAGATCATAGCGGCTCATCCATCCTCGGGAACCGAGTAGCGCCATCGCTGCGGACAAGTACATGCATGCCGAGGCGTAAGCGGTCGATGCCTTCGCTCGCTTTGCGGCGCGAAGATTGAGCTCAGCAATCTGCTGTTTCTCGTTCCACTCGGTCACGAGCGTCGCGCCGCGATTGAGGTGGTTCACGATGTCGAAGATGGCCTCTTCGATCTCTTCGGGCGCCGTCCGTGACGCGAGCACTCGGCCGATCCGAAGATGCACTGCGGCGCGCTCGCTACCCGGGATAAGCGCGTAGGCCGCCTCCTGGACACGATCGTGGACGAATGCATAGGCGTCGTCCGCGCGAAAGACGAGTCCCGCTCGAACGGCTTCCCACAATTGCGCGTGGATCTTCTCCTCGGATCCGCCGTGAAACAGCGTCAGGGTGGCGACCTCGGCGGCGTTCCCCAAGCAGGCGAGTTGCCCTAGGGCATCGCGTGTCGTGTCGGATAGACGGCTCAGCTTCGCGGCCATGAGATCGGCTACGTTCTCGGTGAAGCCCTTGGCGCGAATGCGCAGCAGATCCCAGGTCCACGCCGCTGCGCCATGATCGAATGCGAGGAGTGCCTCCTCGGTCAGGGCCGTCAGGAACTGGATCGCAAAGAACGGATTGCCGCCGGTCTTCTCATGCACCAGTTGCGCGAGCGGCTGCGCTCTCCGCCGGTCGCAGTGAAGCGAATCGGCGACCAACTGCCCCACGCTGTCAGGCAAGAGGGGCGCAAGCACGGTCTCGTGCACCGTGCCTCCGGCGTTGCGGATCAACGCGAGCGTGCGCGTGAGCGGGTGCGACGGACCGACCTCGTTGTCCCGATAGGCACCGACCAGCAGAAGGTCACGTACCTCCGGATGGGTGACGAGATGCTCGATCAAGTCGAGCGTCGCCGTGTCGAGCCATTGCAAATCATCGACGAACAACGCAAGCGGATGCTCGGGCCGGGCGAACACGCCGAGAAACCGACGGAAGACGATCTGGAAGCGGTTTTGTGCGTCCTGCGGCGGGAGCGTAGGGACCGGCGGTTGCTCGCCGATGATAAGAGCGAGCTCCGGGATCAGGTTCACCATGAGTTGGCCATTGGGGCCCAGAGCGTCCAGCAGGGCGCGCCGCCACGGCTCAACCTCCGCGTCGCTTTTGCTCAGCAGATTGCGCACGAGCGACTGGAAGGCTTGTGCCAGCGTCACATAAGGAATGTCGCGCTTGTATTGATCGAACTTGCCGGATGCGAACAGGCCGCACGGCGGGACCAGCACCTTGTGCAGTTCGTTGACGACCGAGGACTTGCCGATGCCGGCATAACCGGATATGAGCACCAGTTCGGTTGCGCCGTGGACCACGACCCGATCAAAAGCCGCGACGAGCGCTTCGATCTGGGCCTCGCGCCCGTATAGTCTTTCCGGGATCCGCAACCGGTCCGACGTGTCGCGGGCACCCAGCGGGAACGGGTCGATCCGGTGGTGCGCGACCCATGCCGTGAGACACGACCGGAGATCGGCTTCGACGCCTGAAGCGGTCTGGTAGCGGTCCTCGGCGGCCTTTGCGAGGAGCTTCAACACAATGGCCTCGACCGGTGACGGAATCCCGCTGACCCGCTCGCTAGGCGGTGTTGGCCTCCGGGCGATGTGGCAATGGATCCATTCCATGGCATCCGATGCCGTGAACGGCAGCGACCCGGTGAGCATCTCGTACAGCGTGACGCCGAGCGAGTAGAGATCGCTGCGGGCGTCGATCGATCGGTTCATGCGGCCGGTTTGCTCGGGCGCCATGTAAGCAAACGTGCCCGCAATAATTTCCGGCGGCGCGGGCTGTTGGCGTTCGTTGGGCAACCGGGACGCGATGCCAAAGCCGGTAAGCCGCACGTTGCCGCTACCGTCGACGAGCACATTCGCCGGCTTGATGTCCTTGTGGATGAGGCCGCGCCGATGAACGTGGCCGACCGCTATCGCCAGGTTGATGGCGAGATGCAGGAAGTGCGTTAGTTCGAGCGGTCGGCCGAGCGCTCGATCCAGGGGCTCGCCGCCGTTGTCGTCGAGGACGAGCGTTGCAGGCGCCTGGTGGCAATTGAGCGCCAGGGGTTGAGCCGCCCATCTCGCGTCAAGCATTCCCGCCAACGCATATTCATGCTCGAGGCGCGCGATGCTTCTGGACGCCGAGCGCGCCGCAACCAGGGCTAGCACCGAGATCGGATTACCCGGCTGCCGCGCGCGGAACAGCGAGAAGTCTCCGTCGTCGCGCAGCGGCTCGAGCTCGTATCCGGTGATATCCATAATTAAGACCGTTGTCTCGCCGCTGACCTCGCTGTGCGCTGATTTTGCTCGCTTTTGACTCCCTTGGCTATTGCTTGGCCCCTTCGTATGAAAGAGCCCGGGAAAGGCGGTGAGCGGACTGCTCTAGACTGCCGAACCGATCGGAATCGCGGCGCCATGCCTCATTCTGCTGTCCCGTCTGACGCATGCAATCTCCTAACCATCATGCCCCATGCCTGACTCATACAAAGGTATGGGCGGCGCGTCCCTTTGTTTGCTCGTATCAACCGTTTGTAGGCTAGCGACGAAGCTTGCGTTGCTTTAACTTTGAGTCACGCGCGGCGGTGCCCATGCTCTGGCCGCGACTCCGGCTCCTGACATCCCCTGACACCCCGTTGGAGCACACCGTGACACTGAGCTTCACCACGCATGACCCACGTAGACAGTTGCTGCCATTTCGCGAGTCATTGCTGGCCATGCTGGGTGTGGCGTTCGCTGCGATGCTGGTCGCCCTGGACCAGACCATCGTCGGCACCGCGCTGCCGCAGATTGTGGCGGAACTCAAGGGCTTCGATCTGTACGCATGGGTCGCTACGTCCTACATGCTGGCATCGGTGATTACGATCCCGATATTTGGCCGGCTAGGCGATATTTTCGGGCGCAAGCCGTTCCTGCTCGCGGCGATCCTCGTCTTCACCGTCGCTTCGGTGTTGTGCGGCATGGCGACCAGCATGCTGCTCCTCGTGATCGCACGGGGCTTGCAGGGCATCGGTGGCGGCATCCTGATCGGCACGGTTTTCGCGACCGTCGCGGACTTGTTCCCCGACCCCAAGCTGCGCCTGCGCTGGCTCGTATTCGTCACGTCCGCGTTCGCCGTCTCCAACATGGTCGGGCCGATGCTCGGCGGCACCCTGACCCAGTACGGCGGCTGGCGTCTGGTGTTCTTTGTCAATGTCCCGGTGGGCATCGTGTCGCTGATATTCGTCCAGCGTTTCCTGCCGCACCTGCGTCACCGGCGCCCGCCCGGTCGGGTACGCCTCGACTGGGTGGGCGCGTTAGTGCTTGCGCTCACGTTCGGGACGCTGCAATTAGTGATCGAGTTGTTCCCGAAGGAAGGCCTCAGCACGTTGACAGTCGGCCTGGGCGCCCTGACGGTGGGTTGCTGTCTGGCGCTGTGGTTCTGGGAAAAACGAATGGGCGACCCGATCGTGCCGTTAGACATGTTGCTGGACCGCAACCTGGCTGCGCTCTTTGCGATGTCAATGCTGGGAGGCTTCGCGCTTTTCTCGCTGGTCTTCTACGTCCCGCTTCTGTTCCAGGGCGGCTATGCGATGTCTGCGCACGACTCGGGCGTGCTGATCACTCCGCTGCTGGTTGGTACGAC
>Ga0302234_10002449_pt1 | contig 11772 bp, 8 predicted proteins | sample II_Palsa_N3_2_FD_193576 | JGI IMG/M metagenome (GOLD analysis project Ga0302234, IMG submission 193576) | Peat permafrost microbial communities from Stordalen Mire near Abisko, Sweden - II_Palsa_N3_2 | ecosystem: Environmental > Terrestrial > Soil > Palsa > Peat permafrost | place: Sweden... | reverse complement strand
ACGTAGCCGAAGTAACGCAGATGGGTAAGCAGGCGGATCGGTCCGATCGGCCGATGACCAGTAGCCTGCTCGACGCGCTGGCGCACGGCTTCGGCTAGCGACAGCTCCACCGGGCCGAGGTAATCCTTGCGCCGAAACTGCGCGATGTTGCCGTGCTCGCTGGACCACAGCCAGCGTTGCTTGAACACGCGATCGACTTCATCCAGATCCAGATAGAGCTGAGCCATCTTGTAATCGAAGACGTGCGGGTGTGGCACGAGGCGACGATGGCGCACCACGCCTTCGTACACGGCGCTCACCAGCGGCGCGTTCGCATGGGCCAATTCGGCGCTCATGCTGCCATATCCTGCCCACGTGGCTTCACCAGATGGAGAGATGCTGTCCCCACCGGCCAGCGCACGCCGAGTGCTTCAGCGACTTCGACCGCGCTACGCATGCCGTCCTCGTGGAAACCCCAGCCCCAGTACGCACCGGCAAACCAGGTGCGTCGTTGCCCCTGGATCTCGGCTTTGCGCATCTGCGCGGCCACCGAAGCATGGCTGTAAACCGGGTGGTGGTACTGCATGCGGGCCAGCACTTTGTCCGGATCGATCGCTGCAGTGCGGTTGAGCGTGACCACGAAGGGTTCGGGGGATTTGATACCCTGGAGTAGGTTCATGCAGTAGCTGACGGTGCACGCTTCGCTAGGGTCGCGCGGCAACCATGCGTTCCAGGCTGCCCATGCCTTGCGGCGCACCGGCAGCACGCTGGCGTCGGTATGCAGCACGGTGTCATTGGCCTGGTAAGGCATCGCCCCAAGAATGGCCTGCTCGCGTTCGTTCGCGTCGCTCAGCAGTGCGAGTGCCTGGTCGCTGTGGCAGGCCAGTACCAACTGGTCAAAGTGCTCGACACCCGCAGCACTCTCCAAAACGGCGCCATCAGCATGACGGCGGATCGAACGTATCGCGCAATGCAGCCGTTCGCGTACCGGCCAATGCGCACGCAATGCCTGCACGTAGCTCGACGAACCACCGCGTACCACCCGCCATTGCGGACGGTCGCTAAGCTGCAGCATCTGATGGTTGGCCATGAACTGCACCAGGTAGCGGGCAGGGAAGCCGAGGATCTGTGTAGCCGGCGAGGACCACAGCGCCGATGCCATCGGCACCAGATGTTCGTCGCGAAAGGCGGCACCGTATCCGCGCTCGGCGAGATAGTCGCCCAGCGTGGGGCCTTCTCCGGGCAAATCCAGCAGCGCCGGTGCCTCGCGATAGAAACGCGTCAGGTCGCGCACCATGCCGATGAAGCGCGGTGAGCACAGGTTGCGACGCTGGCAGAACAGCGTATCCAGCGTGGCCGCGTTGTATTCCAGACCGCTGGCTTCGTTGTGCACCGAGAAGCTCATGGTGGTGGGCTGTGACCCTACACCAAGCTGCTTGAACATCCGCGTCAGCAGCGGGTAATGGCTCGGGTTATGCACGATGAAGCCGCTGTCGATCCGGTAGTTGCGACCTTGCTGCACCACGTCGTGCGTATGCGTGTGGCCACCGAAATAGCTGTTGGCTTCGAACAGCGTCACATCGTACTTGCGCGACAACAGCCATGCCGATGCCAGCCCCGCGATACCTGATCCCACTACGGCAAGGCGCATGGCTCAGTTCCTCGCCTTGGTCAGCACCCAGGCGGGTACCGGCTTCAGCCCACGCACCAGGCCTAGCGCCGACATCAATTTCAGCCCGTACCAGGTCAGGTCGACTTCCCACCAGTGGAAGCCCTGCCGGCTCGAACCGGGGAAGAAATGATGATTGTTGTGCCAGCCTTCGCCGAAGGTGAGCAGTGCCAGCCACACGTTGTTGCGGCTGTCGTCCTTGGTGTCGAAGCGGCGCTTGCCGAAGCGGTGTGCCAGCGAGTTGATCGTGACTGTGGCGTGGAACAGCACGATGGTCGAGACAAAGAAGCCCCAGATCAGCATCTGTCCACCGGTAGTCCCCAGCTGCGGCGCGACATGCTGCAGCAGTACACCCAGTCCATACAGGCAGACGGCAAGCACGACCGGGATGGCGATGTCGTAACGGTCCAGCCAGCGCAGTTCCGGATATTTCGCCAGATCCGGCACGCGTGACAGGTCGGTGCGGAAGTTGCGCGGGGTCAGGAACCACCCGACATGGCTCCACAGGAAGCCCCACACGCCCGGCGAATGCGGGTCGCGCGTGGTATCGGCATTTCGGTGGTGATTGCGGTGATGAGCCGCCCACCATAGCGGCCCACGCTGCACGCACGAAGCACCGATCAGCGCGAACACGAATTGCACGGCGCGCGAGGTCTGGAATGTGCGATGCGAAAAGTAACGATGATAGAAGCCGGTCAGCGCAAACATGCGCACGACGTAGAGCGTTCCAGCCACGACCAGCGCGATCGGCGAGACGCCGACCCAGAACACGCCCAGGCAGGCCAGATGCATCGCGACGAACGGTGCGGCCCGCAACCAGTCGATGCGATCGGCGGTTGCCTCGTCGAGCTCGTCACTGGTGGCGGTATCGACCCAGCGCCGTATGCTCCGACCCAGCCATGACCCCCGGGTATCAGGAGTGTCTGCGGCGAGCGTCGATGACTCGGTCCCGTGAGGGATCGGTATCAGGATCGGTTTGGAGAGTGCCATGGGGGGTGCCTATCTGCGTGTCATTGATAGGTACGGGCCGGCGGGGCATACGGATGCATGCATGCGGGATCGGCTGGCAACCCGGTAATTGGGCATCAGCAGCTACATAAAGATCGCGCCGGCACAGGGCCGGCGCGAAGGTCATGCGGGAGACGGCGACAGTCCGATCAGGTAGATGTACGTAACGCGTCCTGAACGTAGATGGCCGCCACCTTGCTCCCAGTATCAGGTGCGCCAGTGATAGCCCCCTTGGCGATGACTGCACCCGTGGGTTGACCGGTCGGTGAGCCACCCAGCGGCTCCACCGAGACAGCAAGCGCAGCGGTCGGCCCGAGTCGCGCCAGCAAGGCAGGATCGAGAGCCAACGTGGTGGGTTTGTCGCGCGCGATCATGCCTACGGAGATGGGCTTGCCGCCGGCCGGAATCAGCCACAACTCAGGCGCACGACCTTGTGCGAAAGCCACCGGCGTCGCCGGCACCACGACCATCCGCGCGTGCTGCAGATCCATGGTGGCAGTCCAGCCGGTGGAGCCATTGTCCTGCTGAATCGTCGAGGCCATGTAACCGGTGGTGACCACAGACGGTGTGGGCGCCAGGCGGGGCAGGGCCACCACAACCACCAGGGCGGCAGCCACGACGCTGGCACCGATGCCGAGCCAGTGCCACAGCTGCAGGTTGTCCCACAGACCCTTGCGTGGCTGGACCCTGGCCGGTGCATCCAGCTGCAGGGTGTCGTGGATGCGTGCCCATACATACGGGGCAGGGGTGACCTCGTCGATGGTATCGGCCAGCGGCATCAGGCGGCGCTGCCATAGGGCAACAGCTGTTGCGGCCTCACCCGTGGTCTCGATTTCATGCGCAACCGCAGCACGCGCATCGGCGTCCAGCACGCCCAGTACGTACTCGGCGTAGCGCAGATTGTTGTTACCGTCGTCGGCTGGTGTGTTCATTGGTCGAGGCACGTGCGAAGTTGCATCAAGCTGCGACGGATCCAGCTTTTCATGGTTCCGAGCGGCACCTTGCAGCGTGTCGCTAATTCGTTATACGTAGCTCCGGTGAAAAAGGCTTCACGCACCGACGATCGCTGTTGCGGCTCCAGTTCATCCAGGCAATGCTCGAGCCGGCGGTATTCCTGGCTGGTCTCGGCATCAGCCGCGGGCGTGGGCTGTTCATCGACGGTTTCTTCCAGCCGGGATGGGTCGTCGAGCAATTCCTCGCGGTGCTGGCGCAGGCGGTCGATCGCCTTGTTGCGTGACAGCGTGACCAGCCAGGTGATCGCGCTGGCCTTCGCCGCATCGAAACCTTCGGCACGACGCCATACTGTGGTGTAGGTCTCCTGCAGCACTTCCTCGGCTTCGCCACGGTCGCGCAACATCCGCAGGCACACGCCAAACAGCTTGGACGAGGTGCGCTTGTAGAGTTCGGCAAAGGCCTTCTGATCGTTGCGACCTGTCTGTATCAACAGCCGGTTCAACTCGTCACGTTCGGCGGGGCTGGTGACACTCATGGGCGAACCATCCTGTAATCACGGAGAAACGGGCCCTTGGCTACGGCCTACTGCACCCTTCTAGCATGAAGGGGAAGTGGCGTGCGTGACAAGCACCGACCTTGACGGAATTTTCACCTTCGTTAGTCCGGATCTTCGGGTTATTTGCCGTGCCTGGCGACGTCTACCTGCTCGCCCTCGTAAAGCGAATCAGATGGATTGAGGATGATGTGCATATCCGAATCGAGTCCTTCAGTCACCTCGATCGTATTGCCGAAATCGCGGCCCAGCGTGATCGGCTGCAAATGAACGCGCTGTTGTGCATCGACAAGGGCGATGCGCAGCCCTTCGCTGCGAAACAGCAGGGTATTGGCTGGCACAATGAAGTTGTGCGTGGCGGTCGAAAGCGCCAGCTTGACGTCGGCGTACACGCCCGGGACTAATGCCTGACCGGCGTTGTCCACGTCGATCTCGGTGCGCAAGGTTCGCGTGCTTGAATCGAGCGCGTCCGCGGTACGGGCAACGGTGCCGGTGAACGGCTTGGTGCCGTAGCTGCTCAAGGTCACGGTGACCGGCGTACCGATGCGCACGCTGTTCGCGTAGCTTTCAGGCACGTCGATGTACACACGAAGCTTGGTGGTATCGGCGATCACGAACAGATCGCTGCCGGTTGAGCCAGCGTCGACCAGCGCACCCACATCCAGATTGCGATGGGTGATCACGCCATCGAAAGGTGCGTTGATGTACTTGAAATCTTCCATGTTCTGGAGTTTGGCTACGTTGGCGCGATCCGCCTCAACTGTGGCGATGTCGGCGTTCAACTGGGCGACGTACTGGTCACCGAGCTGCACTGCCACCAGACCCTGTTTCACAAGCGTCTCGTAGCGATCGGCAGTGACTTTTGCCAGCTTCTCGTTGGCCTCGTCGGTACGCATCTGCGCCTGACCCTGCAGGAGCTCGTTGTCGACATCCGGAGTGTCGAGATCGGCGAGGCGCTGGCCGCGTTTCACCCGCGCCCCGATATCCACGTACCACTTCTTCACGTAGCCCGTCGTACGTGCGTAGATCTGCGCGTCCTGCCAGGACTTGACCGTGCCAGGCAGCGTCATGAACTGATTCTCTGGCGCGGCCTGCGGTGTCAGCGTAGATACGGTCGGAATGGCGTTGCGATCGGTGTCCTCGCTCAACACATGACGCGCGTGAACACGCTTGAGGATGCCGAGAGCAGCAAGCACGATCAGCACGACACCGAGCAGGATCAGCACGAGTCGTACACGATGTGACGGCTTGGAAGAACGCTGTGGAGAGGGGGCGTTTGGGTTGGTCATGATCAGTATCTCAAGCGGCGGCGGCATTGTTGAGGCGCGCCTGGCGACGCCGATGCAACAGACTGAAGAACGTGGGTACGAAGAACAGTGTGGCAGCAGTCGCCAGCAACAGGCCGCCGATCACGGCACGACCGAGCGGCGCATTCTGTTCGCCGCCTTCACCCATTCCCAGTGCCATTGGCACCATGCCGATGATCATTGCGAGGGCAGTCATCAACACCGGGCGGAAACGTGCGAAGCCGGCCTCGATCGCAGCCTTGACCGGATCACCGTGCTGATCGAGCTGCTCGCGCGCAAAACTGATCACCAGGATCGAGTTGGCGGTGGCGACGCCCATGCACATGATCGCACCCATCAACGCCGGTACCGACAGTGGTGTGCCAGTCAGGAACAGCATCCAGACCAGTCCGGCCAGTGCGGCGGGCAACGCCGCGATAATGATCAGCGGATCCACCCAGCTCTGGAAATTGACCACGATCAGCAGGTAGACCAGCACGATGGCGAAGGCGAGACCACCGATCAGACCACGGTAGGACGCAGCCATGGTCTGGACCTGACCGCGCACATTGATGTCGACACCGCGCGGCAAGTGTTTGGAATACGCGTCGACGATGCGCTGCACATCAGCGGCAACACTGCCCAGATCGGTACGGTCGACCGAGGCATACAGGTCCATGGTGGGGCGCGTGCTGTAATGGGTCACGACGGCAGGCCCAGCGCTGCGTGAAAAGCTTGCCACGTCCTGCAGTGTCTGGCCGGGCAAGCCGCTGGTGCCAGTACTGGTACTCGATGCAGCCGGAGTCGCACCGCTTTCACTGGTAATCGGCAGCGTCCTCAATGCCTGCAAGGTATCGAGTCGATACTGCGGCGCCTGCGTGGCGATGGAATAGCTGATGCCGGTTTTCGGATCGACCCAGAACGTCGGACTGACCTGCGAGGAACCCGCCAGCGCCGTCAACAGGTTGCCGGCCACATCCTGTTGCGTAAGGCCGACCAGGTTGGCGCGCGTTCGGTCGACATTGACGTTGATCTGCGGCAGGTTGAGTGCCTGTTGCTGACGCAGATCGACCAGGCCGGGCACGCGCAGGAGTTTGCCGTAAAGCTCATTGGCCACCTTCGCTGTGGTTTCCGTATCGCGCCCGCTGACCTGCACATCGATCGGTGCTGGCGAACCGAAGTTCAGGATCTGACCAACGATATCCGCCGGCAGGAAGGAAAAGATGATGCCTGGATACTGTTGCATCAGACGCTGTCGCAACGTGCGTACATAATCGATGGTCGGATGGTGACCTTCGCCCAGGCTGACGAAGATGTCGCCATCGGATGTGCCGACCACGCCGGTGTTGCTGTAAGACAGGTTGATGCCACTGTAGGGCAGGCCAAGCGTATCGACGACGCTGACCAGTTCCTGCTTCGGAATGGTCTGGCGAATCACGTTCTCGATGCCGTCGGCCAGGCGCGCGGTTTCCTCAATGCGCAGGCCGGTCTGGGCGCGAAAATGCAGTTCGATCTGGCCACCGTCGACGTACGGGAAAAAATCGCGGCCCAGCCACGGCACCAGCAAGGCCACAGAGAGCGCGCACGCGCTGAAGAACAGGATGGCGAACAGGCCGCGGTGTTCTTCAGCGGCTACGAGGGCGCCACGATAACTCTCGCGCGTCTTCTCGAAGTGTCGTTCGAAGCCAGCCTGGAAGCGTGCAAGTGGTCCCTTCGGAGTCTGCTCTCCGTGTGCGTGCTTCTTCAGCCAATATAGTGAAAGTGTCGGCACCAGTGTTCGCGATAGCACGTATGACGCGAGCATCGCGAACACGACGGCCTCGGCCAGCGGTGCGAACAGATATTTGGCGACGCCGCCAAGGAAGAAGATCGGCACAAACACGATGCAGATCGACAAGGTGGAAACCAGCGCCGGAATCGCGATCTGATGTGCGCCTTCCATGATCGCTTCGTAGACGTCCTTGCCTTGCTCCAGATGCGAATTGATGTTCTCTATGGTTACCGTGGCATCGTCGACCAGGATACCCACGGCCAGCGCAAGGCCACCCAGGGTCATGATGTTGATCGTTTCGCCCAGCGCGGACAGCGCAATGATCGAAGCCAGGATCGACAACGGGATCGAGATCGCGATGATCAGCGTGGAGCGCCACGAGCCAAGGAACAGCAGGATCATCAAGCCGGTGAGTGCCGCTGCGATCACGCCTTCGCGAATCACGCCGGAAATGGCCGCGCGCACAAACAGCGATTGGTCGGAGAGTGCCTGGATTTTCAGGTTCTGCGGTATCGCCTCACGAATTTTCGGCAGCATCCCGCGCAGGCTATCGACGATATCGAGGGTGGAGGCATTGCCGATCTTCAGGATCGACATCAGCACGGCACGCTGACCATCCACGCGCACGATATTGGTCTGCGGTGGTGAGCCATCATGCACCAGTGCGACATCGCGGATATACGTCGTAACGCCGTTGACGGTGCGGATCGGCGCATTGTTGAGGTCGGCGATCTGTTGCGGACTGCCGTTCAACTTAACGCTGTATTCGATGTCGCCGATCTTTTCAGTACCCGCCGGCAGGATCAGGTTCTGCTGGCCGATGGCGGTGACCACGTCATTCGGCGACATGCCATGCGCCAGCAAGGCCTGCGGATTCAGGTCGACCTCGATCTGGCGCTGCTTGCCGCCATAGGGGTAGGGTGTGGCGGCGCCGCGTACACTGGTGACGAAGGTGCGCACGATCTGGTTGGCATCATCGAAGATGGTTGCTTCCGACAAGTCCTTCGACGACAACGCAAACTGCAGGATCGGCACGCTGGATGCGTTGTAGACGATTACCAGCGGCGGCGTTGTGCCTGCCGGCATCGATCTCAGCACGGTCTGCGAAATCGAGGTGATTTGCGCTACCGCCATGTCGATGTTGACGTTCGGCTGGAAGAACACCTTGACCAGGCCGACGCCGTTCAATGACTGCGTCTCGGTATGCTCGACATCGTTGACCGTGGTGGTGATCGAACGCTCGAAACCGGTCACGATGCGGTTGTTCATGTCCTCCGCAGGCAGACCGGTGTACTGCCACACCACCGAGACGACCGGGATATTGATGTTCGGAAAAATGTCCGTGGGCGTATTCAGAATCGCGAGCGGTCCGAGTATCAGCAGCAGCAAGGCCAGAACGATGAACGTGAGCGGCCGATCCAGCGCAATTTTGACTATCCACATAACTACTGATTTCCATCAGCCACGCCCGTAGACGGAGAGGTCCGTCCGGGTACGGTCAGATTTTATGTTTGCTGGGGAAGGGGCAAAGGGTACTAGCCTAGGCTGGTATTTCGGCAAGCGGCCATATGCCATAGGACACTGTCTTGCGTGGCTTTGAAGACTGCCGGAATAAGCCCGCGGCGCAAGATTTTGCTTCGCTAGGATGTGAGGACACTCAGAAGGAATCGCCGTATCGGATAAATGGTCGGACACCTCCAAAGTGACGTTGGCCGGGTGTCTGAACCTACACGGCAACCCGCGTCATGTTCGTAATCTTCAATCCGTGGAAGCTCCGGTAAAGCGCAAAGTTCGCGGGCAGTGCTAGCTTCAACGCACGAGCCGGGGAACAACATCTCTTCTATATACGGCTCTTGCGGCGTGAACTCAGATGCGCCATTCTTTATTTTACATAATATACATTATGCGAAGTTAATGATCTTGGTTATGCTCGCCCTCGCGGTGTCGTCACCCAGTTAACCGTGTCATCTAACCAGCTAACCCTGTCATGCCGCTTTACCGTGTCATCCTTTGACAGGATTGACCTCGCTTGACGATCAAACCAAGTCGAAGAACGTCGGGAAGCTTTCTGGGGGAAACAATCGAGTCCAAATTCTGCCTGTGCGATGGCGCTCGTCCAACCACTTAACCATGTCACCCACGTAACCGTGTCATCCTTTTTCGGATCTGGCAGTGAGGCCTAGGGTTGCGCTTTTGACTTCGACACCTAGGTTTGACCACAAGCGGCAGATGGACTGCAGTAGTCCGGCATGTAGTTCTGCGCCACTGTCACCAACTGCACCAGCGACACGCAACGCTCGAACTGAGCCAGCGGTCAGTTTGTTGTCCTATCTGAGCAACGCAGTGGGTCGCCGACGGCGCTGATTTTGATCAAGCAAACGCGGCGCTCTACGGACGGCTATTGACATGATTTCCCCGAAATATCCTGCGACATTTTACTTCAGTGAAACCCAGAAACCGGTTGGGCGAGGAAGCATCGACGGCAAAGATGAAGAAATCTTCATGTGCCGGCAGGGTCAGCCATTCGTTTCTGGGCGCCCAAAGTGGGCCTAGCTCGCCCCCGATACATCCCGAGGTTTTCTTTTCCTGGCCGCCGGCTTGATCTTCGCGTCCGCAGCAGTGCTATTCAACTTGGCTTGGAGCGCCACTTCCCGTTGCGTACTGGCTTTCAATGCGTGTTGGGCTGCCAGTAACGCCGCCGGAAGACCATCCATTCGAGACAGTTGCTGCTCCAAAGTTTGAGCACGTGCCGCGTGTTCGGTGGCCGAGCGCTCGGCGGCTCGAGCCGAAGCCTCGGCCGTTTCCAGCCGCGTGGTGATCGCCGAGGCTTGTCGTTCCTTCTGTCGCAGCATTGCCTGGAGCGTCTTGGTTTCCTCGCGGGCCCGATCGATTTCCGCGTGCGCCCGATCCTCGACGGCCCGAACATGCGACGCCTGGGCCTCACGCTCGGCCTTCATGCGGCTTTTGTGCTCCTCGAAGGCTTCGTTCAACTGCTCAGCACGCCGTTGCGAGGCATCGCGCTGCTGGGTGAGTTCAGTCAGTTGGGCTGCCTGTTGCTCGACAAGGCGTTGGACGTCTGCGAGTCGCGTTTCAGCCACCTCACGGGCTTGGTTCGCGCTCTGCGTTTGCGCCTGGGCTTCGGCGAGCGCGATGTCCCAGAGCTTGCGTTCTTGCGTGAGCGACGATTGAGCAGCCAGCAGGGCGTTCTGCTCGTGCGCGAGTGCGGCTTGAGCCAGCGACCCGGCCTGAGCCATGGCAAGGCGCCAAACCTCAGTAAACGCCTGCCCCACGTCCGGAGGCACGTCGGGTAACGCGAGTACTTGGCTCAGTCGCGTGGCCAACGCACCGCGCCAGGTGTCCAACATGCGGGTCACGGTATTGGGCGATCCCGTACCGAGCTGCGCACGAATCTTCTCGACCGTTGGCCGCTCGCCGGCGGTGACCAACGCGTCGGCGGCGGCACTGACCTGGTCTTGGGTGATGCCTTTGGGCATAACAGATATCTCCTCGATCAGCGCCCTGCCCCTGTATTGACGTACTAGTGATAAGTGATGATTATCACTAGTAAGCGCCCTATTTCATAATTTACATTACATAATATGAAGTATAAAAACACCTTTCCAGCCCTAACGGCGCCCGCTGACGGCTTGATGCTGCCGGAAAAGTTGGCCCAGCAAGCGGCCGACGCCGTGCGCGAACTTCTCGCCGAGGCCGCTGCCGCCAACACCACGCGCAGCTACGCTGCCGCCCTGCGCTACTGGGCCGGCTGGCATCAATCACGGTTCGGCATGGAGCTGACGCTGCCGGTGAGCGAGGCCCTGGTGATCCAGTTTCTGGTCGATCACATCCAGCGGAAGAACAAAGCCGGTCTGGTTAGTGAGCTGCCGCCGGCGATCGACCAGGTGTTAGTCACGGCCGGTCTCAAGGCGAAACTCGGGCCGCTCAAACTTTCAACGGTGACCCAACGCGTGGCTGTGCTGTCGACGGCGCACAAGCTCAAACGACTCGAAAATCCGTGCGAGCTTCCTAGCATCCGTACTCTGCTAAGTCGTGCTCGGCGATCGTCCGTCAAACGGGGTGAACGACCGACCAAGAAGACTGCGATCACGCTGCTCCCAACTAAACGGGTCACTTTAAGCGGCGCGACAGACGCCAGGAGGCCTCCACATGGCGCAAGTTTCGCCACATCTGAGCTTGGGCTGCGATGTATTGCTGTTGTGCTTGTCGTTGCGCGGCGGCTTCATCGACCGCTTCAAGCGCAAATAGTGGCGCTTTGGCGGCAACGGTCTCCCCTCGCCTTACCGTCAACCGATCTAACCTGCCGGCCACGGGTGATGCCACGTAGACAAATTCGCCTTCGATATAGCCCTGATAGCTGGTGCTTGCTTGGAGCAGCCGTTCACAAGAACTGCCATCGCTGACACCAACGCAATGAACAAACCAACTCGGCATGTGCGATGGGCGAGCGGCATTGGCAACTCCGTCATGGGATGGCTCTAGTGAGTAGATCAAATGGCAAGCTCACCAATTGATTGGGCTGCTGACTGGCTGG
>Ga0302234_10002443_pt1 | contig 11805 bp, 7 predicted proteins | sample II_Palsa_N3_2_FD_193576 | JGI IMG/M metagenome (GOLD analysis project Ga0302234, IMG submission 193576) | Peat permafrost microbial communities from Stordalen Mire near Abisko, Sweden - II_Palsa_N3_2 | ecosystem: Environmental > Terrestrial > Soil > Palsa > Peat permafrost | place: Sweden... | reverse complement strand
ATAATCTCCTGCGATCCCTCGACGATCTCGTAACGATGCAACCGTCCGACCAGGCCTTCGATCATGCCTCGCACGATAAGGCGATGACCGATGCCCAAGCTAAGGAGGTCGATGGAAGACATGTGCGCCGTACGACGGAGGATTTGCTCCAGGCTTGCGCTCAAAAGCGTGATGTTATCGTCGTAATACGCGCAGCCCGGCACGTACGCTGAGCTCTGCTGTGGAATATTCATCGTACGGGCACCAAGGCCACAGCGAACGTCATTCGACGTCCTTGACAATGAAGAGCGGACGACCCTGGGTTTGTACGAAGATACGCGCCACGTAGACGCCAATGATACCGAGGCCAAGCATCAAGAAGCCAAACATCACCGTCAATAACGCCACCAGTGTAGGAAAGCCCGCGAGCGTGGAATCCGGATAAATCAATTTGCGCGCGACAACGTAAGTTGCATTTGCCAGGGCGAAGACGAGCGATACGGCGCCAACCCAGAGACTTGCGTAAAGAGGCTTCGAGGAGAACGAGGTAATCGCCCTCGCAAGCAAGGTCAGCCGCTTCGCCAATGTGTAGGTCGATGGATGCTCGCGCGATGTCTTTGTTACGGGCATTCCCAATTGCACGAAACCTGTCCAGTACATCATCCCGGCGAGGAAGATGTTCCTATCGCCCAGCGAGAGCAGCGCATCAACATAACGCCGGCTCATCAGGCGCTCGGTGACAACATTCTCGGGGACCCGCACGTCGCTCAGGCGGTTGAAAACTCGCCAAAAGATTTTTCCGCCGACACGTTCGACAAGCCTGCCTTTGCGCTGCTCCTGGTAGCCGAACACGACGTCGGCACCGGACGTCTGCATCTTGCTCCAGAAATCGCACAGCACTGACACATCGACTTCCAGATCGCAGTCGATCAAAAAAACGCGCGCGCCTCTGGAGCTTTGAAGCCCCGCTGTCGCGGCCTGGTGATGACCAAAATTGCGCGAGAGATGAACGATGCGAATTTGTGGGTGCGATTGGCGTAGCGCTCTCAATGTCTGGACCGAGTGGTCCGGCGAGCCGTCGTCAACAAAGAGCAGCTCAAAGTCAGGCATGCCGATGGATTCAGCAGCTGCGCAGCTGGCCGATACGAAGCGTTCGATGTACTCGTCCGACTTGTATACCGTCGTGACAATGCTCAGCTCACATGAACGTTGACTGCGCGATGCTCGCTCGGCGTCCGATCTTGACTGGGAGATGCTGCTGTCGGGCATGGCAAGGGGCAGAAACTCTAAATGGGAAAAGAGCCCCGCCGCCTGGTTTCGAACACAAGCACTTCGCCGGCCACTTATCAATGTGGAAAAAATAGCCGACTACAGTCTTCTGTCACATCACCTGAAAGGGTGATTTTCACTAATAGCAAGACAATCTCGGGTCGATTCGATACACCGAGCTGGTCGCCACCGTTCAAATTGTCACCGCGGCAAAATCTATATGCGGTTGTCCGCGATCAGATTTTCAAGCTTGACCCATCTACTTCACTGGCGCTTGGCGACGCCACTTCCTGCTCTTTCCGATGTGTTTTTAATGCTCTTGTCGGGGGGGGTTATCCCGGAGGATTTACTTGAATTTTTCGCGCGCACCGCTGCCGTCATGCGCTGCATCGGTCATCTCGCCACCTGGAGCACCGCCAATGCCCTGGGCAATTTCACCGACGCATAGAACGGCTTCGATCTTCCGCCTCATGTTGGCCTGCATGTCGTATGCCGTCGGCACATGCATGTCTGTGCCCGCGATAGGACCAATGATTTTTCTTGCGTGAGATCGTTCCGGATATCGCTCGGTCGCCCTCGCTTTTGGCGGTTCGAAGCAAGGTTCGAGCGACATCGCGATCGGCTACGCCGCCAGCGTCGAAATATGACCGATCGGGATGAGTGGTCATATCATCCAGAAGTGGCGCCGGCAGCGCTTTCCTGGCGAGCGCTGGCCGCGCGAGAAGCCACGGCCTCTGCAAATAAAGCGCGGCTGTATGCCGCACTGGTGCTTTGGATATCAGGCAACCGAAATTACTCGCGCGCGAACTCTTCGCGATATCTCTGCATCGGCCATCACGGCTTGTCGTCCGGCGCGCAGTTCCTAGCGTTGCCTAGGAGGCGAAGAGGCGAAAGTAGCCTAGGGAGAAATCATGCCCCTGCGCACAGCAATAGTGACCGCGTGAGTGCGGTCTTTTGCGTTGAGCTTGAGCATGATGTTCTTCATATGCGTCTTGACCGTATCTTCGGAGATCGAAAGCTCCCGCGAAGTCAGCAGATTGGAATGACCCAAGGCCACCAGCAACAGGATCTCGGTTTCCCTCTTCGAGAGCAGCGGCTCCGCAGCGTAATCAGCGAGACGGGTGGCGACCTCGGAAGGAATGTGGCGCCTGCCCCGCCAGACGTCTCTGACGGCCTCGGCGAGTTCGTCGACCACGGAATTCTTCAGCAGGTAGCCGAGTGCTCCGGCCTTGAGCGCACGCAAAATTTCGACATCGCCATGATAGGTCGTAAGTGCAAGTACTTTCGTGTTCGGGTGCTCGGAAAGAATGACCGTCAGGGATTCCACGCCACCGAGTACGGGCATGCGCAAGTCCATCAACACTACATCCGGCATGAACTTCCGAACCAGGTGGATCGCCTCTTCCCCATCGGATGCTTCGGCGACTAACTCCATGTCACCTTCCTTCGCAAGCACCGCACCGACGCCACGCCGAAACAACGGGTGATCATCGACCGAAATAATACTGATTTTGGCCGTGCCCGTGTCGTCAGTTGTCTCGGCGGAGAGTGAATCGTTGCTCATGGGCGTTTCTCGGATCATGTCTACTTAATTTCTTCATACTCAGCTCGAAGCCATCGCGGAGATTGTGCGCGCTTATGCACATTTTGCCGGTTGATGAAGGCTAGCTGTCTGCAGGATCGGAACATATCCCCCGATCTGGGCAAATTTGATGAGAGAACGCGCGCTATCGCAAAATCCCTGCCTGCCAGTTTTACTTCTTCCTGACCTGCCTGACGTAGGCAATCGCGGATCTCACCTTCAGGCTTATGCGCGTGCCGCCACCTGGAGCGCTGATAACCCGAAGTTTTGAGCCCAACCTAGTGGCTCGCTCGCGCATGCCGACCAGTCCCCAGTGTCCTTCGCGCCGCCCCTGGTTGAGTACCTGCGCATCGATGCCCGTGCCGTCGTCCGCGATAGAAATGGAGATGCCCGACGGCTTGTAGACCAACGTCACTTCAACTTCGGAGGCATTCGCATGACGAAACGCATTAAGCATGGCCTCGCGTGTTATCGCAGTGATTTCTTCGTCCGCCAGGACTTTCAGTGGGCGCGGTGGGCCGATAACCCGCAAGCTGTAACGAGTCGGGTAAAGCAGCTGAAATCTCTCGCCAATATCTTGCAGTGCGTCAACGATCCGACCGGCATCGCCACTGCTCTCTCTCAACCCCGCGACGCGGTTACGTGCATTCTGCAGCGACTTTCTTGCTTCGTCGGTCAACCCATCGAGCTCGATCCCGGCTTGCGCGGTTTCGACATGATCGCGCCGCAGCACTTGCAGGTTGACTACGAGCGCCTCGATGTCCTGAAGGAGCGTATCGTGCAGGTCGCGCGCGATACGTTCACGCTCGTGAATCCGCTCTCGCATCCTGGTGGTCACCCGCGCTACGGCTCGACGGACATAAAGCCGGAAGATGGCCCACAGTGCGATACCTATCGCCAATCCCAGCAAGATCTTGAACAGGGTGGTCTGATAAAGTGCGGGCGCGATGGAGAACGGTGCGCTGGCAGAGTCCTGGCTCCACAAGCCGTCGTTGTTGCTGGCCAGGACGCTGAATACGTAGTTGCCAGGCGCAAGGTTCGAATAACTGGCACTTCGGAGGTTGCCGATATCCCGCCATCCCGAGTCCACGCCAGACAGCCGCACGCGGAAATGCATTCGCTCCGGAACAGCCAGGCTCAACCCAGTGAACTCGAAGGTCAGATCATGCGTATGCGGCGGAAGGACCGGCCTTGAAGTCGCCAGGTAGGTCTTCTCGGGCGTAACGATGGACTGCATCTCGACCTTGGGCGGTATAACATTTTTTTGAAGGTTTGCCGGATCGATGCTGGCCAGACCGTCGGTAGTGGCGAGCCAGATCGAGCCCTTAGCATCCTCCACCGCTGTATTGAGCGGATGGATCTGCTGCGCACCGCCGGACATGCCATCGTTGGCGTCGAACATGCGAACGGGCACTTCGTAGTCTGGCATGTTCATGGCGCGCTCGATGTCCTGCCATTCGATGCGCGCCGCACCCGCATTGGTATTCGCCCACACGGCGCTGTCCTGCCCAAGGACCATGCCGGTGATGCCGTCCAGCAGGCGGTCATCGGTCGTCCTAATTCGTTCGAAGCGACCGTTGCGCATGACGAAAAGGCCAAGGTCACCGCCCACCAGCAGCGCTCGTCCTGGAAGCACAGCGGTGACCGGCCCGGTGCGCAGCCCGTTCTCCTCTCCATAAACCGTCACGTGTCCGTTTTTAACGACGGCAAGCCTGCCGTTGCTGTAACCCAGCCAGACAAGTCCTGCTGTGTCAGGGACGATCACGTTTGCGTAGAGATCGGGCAAGGCTTCGATACCACCCTTAGCCTTCCACTGGCGACCGTCCAGGCGAAACACTCCCAGGTGGCGAACCGAGATCCAGAGGCTGCCACTTTTGTCACGGGTAATCGCGTTGATCCCGCCTCGATCGAAGGCCAAGGGAGCCGCTGGCTCGAAGGGGACGAACGAGCTGTCCTGCCGACGCATTAAGCCGCCCGGGCCACCGATGAGCAGCGAGCCATCCGTGTCGCTGTAGATGGCATCGACGCCGTTGGCCAGCCCGGCCGATATCAGGCTACTTCCGAGAGTCCACAATGCGCATGGATGAGCCGGATTAACCGCGGTTCCTACCCATAACGAACCGCGGGCGTCGGTCGCCAGCGAAAAATTGATGAAACCGGGAGAGCGCAACACACGGACATCATTTTTGCGAAACTGGTCCAGACCCTTGGTCGTACCCGCCCATACGTTGCCCTCGGCATCCTCGAACAAGGTCAATGCAAAATCTGATGAGAGGCCATCGGCTCGTGCAAATGTATCGGCATTGAGGTCTGCCATCGACACGCCAGCTCGCAGATCCGGACTGAATTTGCGGCATATCCCAAGGGCGCAGTTGCTTGACCATACGCTGCCATCACGCGCAACAATCGCCGCATTTGACGTCGGTGAAAAATTGATCCTGCCGGTCTGGGCAGACCCTGGAAACGCCCGCTGGAATTCGCGATATCCGAGCTTCTCGCTAACAGTGATCAGCTGCCCGTGCTGGCCTTCGAGAATTTCCGCGTCCTGCGGAAGCGAGTGATCCGCCTTGACAAATTTCTTCCCACCCGCGGGTAGTACGTAAACGCCAAGATCGCTTGAGACCCAGAGGCGACCCGTCGAATCCGACGTGACGCTGGTGACATGACGTCCCTCCAGGCCCCACGCCACTGCCGGCACCACCCAATTTCCGTTTTCAAGACGGTAGATATTCTGCTTGGTCGTCGCTGCCCACATGTTGCCGGCAGCATCCTCAGCGAAGTCAGTGATGGTTCCCCCGCCGGCATCCCCATGCGAGCGCAAAATTTGTCCAGAGGCATCGTCTGTCAGTCGGTCTGCACCACCGAATGAGTAAGCAACCCACAAATCGCCGCGGCGGCTCACGTATAGATGCGTCACGGAACGTGAAGCGGTGCTCTGTGGGGGACGTAAGTCAACGCGCTCAAATCGCACCCCGTCAAATCGAAATAGACCCGCGTGACTGCCTACCCAAAGCCATCCGCTGGGTGCCTGTGCCATCGTAATGATGCCTGCCGGCGCGCCGTCTTTCGAAGTCCAACTCGCGTGGTGATAATTTGCTTCGATTCTATCGAGTGGGAGCGTCGTATCGCACACTGGAGTCTTGGCGTAGGCGGCCTCGGTGTGCCACATGGCGAATGCCAAGAGAAGTACGAAGAATGCTCTTTCAAGGGGGCTCATACAAGCTCAGCGAAATTCATGCTTCTATCTTCATCGCCAACACTCGGCACACCATTTGCGCATCTAGAGTTCGATTGGGAGCCTTAGCTAGGTCAGGGTACCGAATTTAGCTCAGTTCGTATACTTCGTACAGCAGTGAGGGCGACTATGAAACGGCGAAAGGCCAGGAAAACCCGGCCTCTTTCGTTCTTGCCGCAACTGGCTCGCCGTTTCAGAATCGCTATCGATAGCTCTCAAAATCTCACTGGTCGGCACTCGCTTCCACCAGCACAAATTCGTAATTGACGATGCATAGGACCGCGAGAATCGTCACGCAGCCTTGGACAGCTGATCGAAAATGGCTCCGACTAATACAATGTGCTGACAATGCTCAGTTCGCAGATCGACGCTTCACGAGGCCAATCGAATAGACTGATTTTCTTATAGGTCGTAGTCCTGTTGCAAAATGGGCCCAACGTATCCCTCAGACAGACATGGGATGGGTTGCTACACCCATCCCATGTGTTCATTAGCACTTGTGAAAAGTGAGATTAGTGCAAGGTGGACTGTTTGAGACTGCTATTGCTGGAGACGCCGACTGATGCCGTGACGCTCGGGGGCGGACAGACGACGCCGCTGCAGCCGCCACTACCGCCACCACCGCCACCACCCGGGGAACCGCCGCCACCCTGTGTGAGGGCGACGACACCTTGCAGGCTGCTCTTCTGAACGATGTATCCCGAAGGAATCGTATAGGCATTGCCTAGGCCATCAGCCACGCGCGCTGAGGTGAATCCGCCACCCGCTACACCCGTTCCCTGCCAGACATACGCGGTACCTTGAGCATTCGTCCATAGAATATCGGCCAAGCCGTCGCCATCGAAGTCTTCGATCGACGCTACGGTATAGCCCGGAGTGACATTAACAATCTTCAGGCTAACAACGCTGTTGCCATCCATGATCCACCAGCCGAACTGGCTCGTGGAGGCGTTAAACCAGATCAAATCGGTGTTTCCGCTTCCGGCGATTTGACCGGCACCTTCCAGAACCCAACCCGCCGGGTACGTACCACCATACTTCTTGGCGTAATTACCTTGACCGTCATTGATCCAATAGTAGATGTCGTTCTTGGTTCCGGTCCAAACAATATCAAGGTATCCGTCGCCATTCAGGTCAGCCAAGTGCGGCGTATATCCAGCTGCAACGTTGATGATATTGCCGATAGTTCTGGTGCAACTGATGTTGTTGAGCGTACCGTCATTGCCAGCAGGGCTAATCTGCGTACCGCTGCAGCTGAAGCTCCAGGAGCCAAGCTGATTAGTCGTACTGTTGTAAAAAACGGCTTCGGATTGGTTGGTGCTGTCGATAACGCCCGTGCCAACCAGCGTCCAACCGGTGGGGTATGGGAAGGTGAACTCCCAATTACCCCAACTGTAAACGTCCATCGTAAGCGTGTTGGTGGTCGCGTTATCGCTGAATTGCACAGCTTGACCTTGTAGGTTTCCGCCACCGAACAGATCGGACGCAACCGCCTTGACTTCGTCACCAGCCTGGAACGGCTGCCCAAATATTCGGGCTACAGGATTCCATGCTAAAGGCGGAGAAGCTACTTGCACAATCGTCCCACCGTTCATCCATGCCATCACCGGCTGAGAATTACCCAGCGTGCAAGTGGCGTTGTTCTGGAGACAGCTGGCCGGCGGAAGCATCAAGACGGTGCTATGCCCGTCTGTTGCCTGCAGCGGCGTCACCAGATTGCCTAGGTCGGCAGGAGTGGATGCAGTACCGCTGCTATTCACACCCATCAAATCCCAAGTACGGGATATCGCTAGGCTACGCGTATCCTGCGCCGAGATGGCATTTACCAAGTTGGCAACATTGAGCGAACCCAAGCCTGTGGCGTAGTCATACCCCGCACCCGTCGTCCATGCTGGTACAAGCGACTGGCTGCCACCTGCACTCAATACGCCAAGAATCCCACTACCATTTAGCGTAGCGCTCTGATTAGTGATGGAGTAGCAATCTTCGGAGTTGGATACGCAAGGCTCGTCATTATTTCCCACGGTGACGTCATGGAAAACGCAAGAGGGATCTGAGCCATTGCTGCCACAACTGTTCAACGGAGAGCCGTTAATACCGTATTCCTTGCGCGCCAACTGATACAACATCGGCCCGATATTGCCGTGACTCGTACCGTCCGCCTGATTGATCAGTGCCTGGACTCCCGCCATGGCGGGAGCTGCGAACGATGTACCGCCCGCGCTGTTATAGATAACGTTGGTTGGATTTAGATAGTTACACGGCAGAGCTTGATCGTTCACTGACGTATCGGACATGCAATAAAGCAGCGCATGGCCGAACAGACCATTCGCAGCAAATAGCGAAATGTCAGGGAGCGAACGGCTTGTAGTTTGAGCCATACCGGCCACGCCCGTCTGCCATGACGGTTGTCCCCAAAGATAACTTGGACCACCACTACCCCCAATAACGGCGGCAAAATCAGCCAACCCCAAACCCGAATTACATGCAGTCAGGGGATCAGAATATCCCAGCACCGCGTACAGCACTGGGCTGGCGCAAGAATCGTTCCAAGTCATCTCAGGTACGTACCCCAGCGCGCTCTGACCGAGATTGCCGTTGCCAGCAGCCCAATAGGAGCTGGTCTTGCCCATATCGTTGAAATCGGTTCCACCGACGGAGACGTTGAACGGCGTGCTACCCAGGCCGTTCACTTCAAGGCCGAAACTCGCGCCACCACTTTGGCCTTGATCGCAGCCACCCGAACCAGAATCGCCCGAAGAAACAAAAACCGAGACGCCCTCGAAGGCTGCCACATTCCAAAGATACGAGGCCTCCAGAGCATCGCCCACGTCTGCACTCACCAACTCGCACTCACCATAGCTCAAGCTGATGATAGGCGGTGGCGCATCACTGGAGAGCAGATTCTCCGCTGCAAGGAACGCGCCGAAATCGGAACCAGTGTCTGCACAGGAAGCCAACACGATGTTGGCATCGGGCGCTGCCGCACCAGCCCATTCGGCATCCAGTGCAGCTTCGTCCTCGTCACCCGTACGCCCCGGGTCCGCGCAGCTGGCAACACCCGCGGCAGAGATTGGATTGACCTGAGTGAACACACCCTGCGCATCAGGGGGCAGGAATGCCTGGCGGAATGTCGCAACGTCCGGGTTCAACACATCGCTGTCTTCGAGCACCACCACTGTCTGGCCAGAACCACGGACACCTTGATTCCACTCTGGGTTGACGTTGTAGATCGTGTTGAAATCAGCAGGCGCTACATCGAAGTAGGTATTCCCACCGAAGACGGTATTAAAGTTCGACGAAGGCCCTTTCGTAGAGACCCATTTCCCCTTCACATCGCGCTTTACAGCGCCGACGTCGATGTGCTGCGAGGTAGGGAAGAAATCCGAAAGTGATGCAACTCCGGCCACCACGCTGGTAAGTGCCGCGGGTAGCTTCTGTTCGGTGGCATTCGCGAAATGTGTTTTGCCGTTCTCCACGTAGCGATGCATCGTCGTGCCGAAGGCGCGCCCAACTGCTGCCACCGGTCCCGTGATGTGAATCATCATCTTGTCAGCCGAGATCGACTTAACGCCTAGTCCCTGTGAATTCAGCCACGTCTTTACGGAGGAAATATCCTGGTCGTTGGGACCAAATTGCTCACCCACCTGTTTGGCGGTAAGCCACTTGTGATAGTTCGGCGATCCCGGCGAACTAAGCGAAGCCACATAGCCTTGCAGTTGCTTCTCCTGTACTGGAGTCCGCTTGAGAAGCAAGGTCATCGACGGAATCACTTCTGTCTGACCCATAGGGCCCGTATCGATGCTGTGAGCGATTCTTAAGGAAACTGTGCCTGTTAGCGTGGTCGTTTGCTTATTGCTTATCTTTGAAGCGTCGATGAGCGGGGCACCATTTGATCCGACAACGGTTGGACCGGTTACGCCTGCTATAGACGAGCTGGCAGCACAAGCCTGCCCAGCACCTCCCGCAGCGCACACCAAAAAGGCCCCCGCAAGCCATGGCTTATATTTATTCATTAGCACACTGTCTCCCCCAGAAATTGATATTAGAGTTCATGCAACCAAATTCTTTCCGTTTGCTGATGCGTGACTTTCTTATGATTTATGGATGCGAAGTAAAGTCGGCGATGTTAGTTAGCGATCTTCAAATATCTGAAGGATCACATCGACCATCGGACCAGCCTTCTAAAACTAATTGCTTACAACAACCAATGACATCACCCGAAAGAATGATATTTGCTCCAAGGAGGTCGAATTTTTAAACCCTTGGCGCCAGCACAATCGTCAGTGCTTTCGCACTGGCGCTGTAAACCTGCATCCGCAATGATGGGCGCCCACCGACATTCCGACAGCTACGCATCCGCACACTGATCGTTGGATTACTGGCACGGGGCCTGTCGGCACTGCTCGCCCTGTAACAATCCGACCCCGAGGCTACCGTTGGCACTTTGCTGGCGGCTTTTGGAGAATCACATGCGCCGCACGCATCCCATCCCTCATATCGCAGGAAACTTCACGCACGCTGCCATGAACGTCAGCAAGCGCGTGAAGGGTCGCCGCCGTCACAACATGCTCTATTTATGGCTAGCCGACGATCAATGCATCTACCTACAACGGCGTAGCCACAGCGACGCTCCCGCGATTGAGGGTTACTCCTCGAAGCAGACCGTAAACCGCGGCCGCGACGAGCCCGCGGCTAGACGGTGCGACATCGAAGCGAACCTTCGGCTGGCCCGTTTCGACTCCCCGCAGAAAGCACCTGCCGAGGCCGTAGCGGTATGAGCGACAAAAATAGCATCGAGGCTCGTAAGCATACCGATGTTGTGGCGCGGGTCACCGGCGGGCGTTTCTGTCATAGCGCTAATCACTGGACCAAGGCACCAACTACCCTGCGCAAAGGCCGACGCATCTGCCAATCTTGCCAGCTGCGTTTGAGCGCATCGAAGAAGAAGCCCCGAAGTACCACCCTGTGATTGCATTCGAATGAATACGTGAACATGCCTAACCCACCGTGCTGACCATCGCAAGCACGCTCATTGCCATAAACCACGTCGACCAGCCGACCGCTGAACGCCGCGCAGGGCCGCAGTGGTACCGGGCTTGGAACAGGCCAAGGCGCCGCTGCGGCGCTGCATTCGACACACCGAACAGACTCCTTCGTCGGCTAATTCGCAGGGCTAGCTTCATCGGCGTAATAGCGAATCCAGGAGACGCTAGTTAGGTGAACCGCACCTCGCGGGCTTCCGGATTACCCATCGCGGCGAGCAGTTGCCTGTTTCGTCAGCGTCACCAGAATGCCGACGACGCTCGCGGCTCGCAGCAACGATCGATGTCGTCGTCAGTAATGCGGGTGTGGGTCTTGACGGACCTTTGGAAGCCATTTAGGGATCGTCTGATCATCCTGCTTTTTTGACGGCAGTGATCGTGCCTGCTCTCGCTTCGCGATCATCGACGGATCATCGACGGATATTTGCTGCGTCAGGAGGCGATTTCGCACCCCGTTTTTGCCGCCTGATGCAGCGGCGGTGCATGCAGCAGGCACACTTATCCTGCCTGTGCCAGCAGATGCTTGCGTGCCATCCACACATTGCTCAGCGCAAACAGCGTCAGCATCTGTGCGCCGTTCTTGGCCAAGCCGCGGTAACGAGCTTTCACATGACCAAACTGGCGCTTGACCACCCGGAAGGGATGCTCGACCGCTGCGCGGATCGACGCCTTGGCGTGCTCGATCTCCGTGGTCA
>Ga0302234_10002426_pt1 | contig 11867 bp, 8 predicted proteins | sample II_Palsa_N3_2_FD_193576 | JGI IMG/M metagenome (GOLD analysis project Ga0302234, IMG submission 193576) | Peat permafrost microbial communities from Stordalen Mire near Abisko, Sweden - II_Palsa_N3_2 | ecosystem: Environmental > Terrestrial > Soil > Palsa > Peat permafrost | place: Sweden... | reverse complement strand
CACCGCCCGCCCCAAAGGCATGAACCATTTCGCCTCCGACAGCGCCCGCCTCCGCTTCTCCGCCTCCGCCGGCTGGCCCGTCATCGGCTCCGACATCCGCGTAGTCGACAACACCGGTCGCGACGTCCCCCAGGACAACACCACCGTCGGCGAACTCATCGTCCGCGGCGACCAGGTCATGGACGGCTACTACCGCTCCCCCAAGCTCACCCGCGAAGCCCTCATCGACGGCTGGCTGCACACCGGCGACATGGCCGTCTGGAGCCCCGAAAAATTCTTCCGCATCGTCGACAGAAAAAAAGACATCATCATCTCCGGCGGCGAAAACATCGCCTCCATCGAAGTCGAGCACGCCCTCCTCACCCACCCCGGCGTCCTCGAGTGCGCCGTCGTCGCCGCACCCGACCCGCGCTGGGGCGAGATCCCCGTAGCCATCGTCGTCCTCGCCGCCGACTCCGCCATCACCGAAGATCAGCTCCTCGAAACCGCCCGCAAGCACCTCGGCAAATTCAAACTCCCCCGCCGCTTCGTCCTCCAGACCGACCCCCTCCCCAAAGGCGGCACCGGCAAAATCCTTAAAAACCAAATCCGCTCCCAGTTCTGGACCACCCAGCCCCACGAGAAAGAACTGACGAAGTAACCATTACCAAAGATCATCCGCCCACCACGCGAAACCCGGCGTCATCCATGCACAGTCGCCTTTTCAATCGGAACGCAAACGTGGTAACGTCTGGACACTTCAACACGAGGCGGTAATTATATGAAGGTCAAGCATCTTGCATTGACTGGATGGGCCCTTTCGTTCGGCCTCTCCTCAGTTTTTTTGGCGAACGCCCAACGGAAAGCGAAAGTTGTTTCAGAAGTCTCCGCATCGGAATCGGTCACCTTCGAGCTCTACATTCCACTCGCGAATAAAGCAGCACTCGAGCAGCTTCTCGTCGACCAGCAGACAACCTCCTCCCCGCAGTACCACCAGTGGCTCACGCCAGACCAGGTCCAGGAACGCTTCGGTCCTTCCGCCCAAACAGTAACAGCCATCACCCAGGAGCTCGACCGCTACGGCTTGACCGTCAAGCAAATCTCCCCGCAGCTGCTTCAAGTGACCGGATCCGGATCGCTGGTCTCGCAAGCTCTCGGTTCATCGCTGGCGCACGGCCTCACATCGAATGGACGCAGCGTCGTCTTCACCACCCACCCCATCTCGCTGCCCTCCACCACCAGCAGTGCAGGCGCGCTCGTCACCGGCCTCTCCGGCACCGTGCGCCAGCATACGTACGCGAAGAAGACCGCAGCCGTCCCTGCCAACCGCTACGCCCCCACCGGTGGTTACTGGTTCGACGACCTCAAGCAGGCGTACTCCTTCCCCTCCTACAAGCAATACTCGGGCAAAGGCGTGAAGATCGGCATCCTCATGTCGAGCGCGATCAACCCCAGTGACATGGCCGGTTACTTCAACCACGAAAACCTCGCCGTTCCCAGCATCACCGTCGAGCCCGTCCTCGGTGGCGCCCCCTTCGACCCCAACTCCGGCGCCTCCCTTGAAGTCGAGCTCGACGTTCAGCAGAGCGGCGGCATGGCCCCCAACGCCAAAATCACCGTCTACAACATCCCCGACCTCTCCGACGACTCCATCATCGCCGGCCTCGACCAGATCGTAAGCGACAACAAAGTCGACGTCGTCAGCATGTCGTTCGGTGGCCCGGAGCTCGGCTACGTCGCCTCCTACAATGGCGGCACCGATTTCACCTACCTCCTCAAAGCCGAGGACGAAATCATCGCCAAGGGCAGCGCCCTGGGCATCACCTTCATCGCGTCCTCAGGCGACCTCGGCGCACTCTCCATCCCATCCGCCGCCTGCTTCTCTGACACCCCGCCTGATCCCTGCGGCACCTTCCAGGCCTCAGCCGAGTTCCCCGCCTCCAGCCCCCACGTCACCGGCGTCGGCGGCACCAACCTGGTCACCACCTACGACGCCAGCAATCCCAACGACCTCAACTCCGCCTACGTCTCCGAAGAAGCCTATGCCGACTCCGTCTCCGGTGACTTCGAGTACGGCACCACCGCCACCGGAGCCTACTGGGGATCCGGTGGCGGCGATAGCATCCTCTTCTCCAAGCCCTTCTACCAATACTTCGCGCAGACGGGCGACGGCCGAACACGTTCTGTTCCCGATGTCGCGCTTCACATGGGCGGCTGCCCCGGCATTCCCGCAGGCTTCACAGAAAACTGCAGCCCCGACGACAGCTATGACATCGAGGCGTTCGCCGGCTACTACTACGGCGTCATCGGTACCAGCGCTTCCGCCCCCGACTTCGCTGGCCTCACGGCCCTCAACATCGAGAAGTCGCACGGTCGCGTCGGCAACGAAAACCCCTACATCTATACCCTCGCTGCTCTGCAATCGATCGGCCTCATCCGCAACGTCTACCACTGGGGCATCCCAGGCTTCAACGGCCTGTACAGCTCCGGCAACCAGGGCTACAACCGCGTACTCGGCAACGGAACCCTCGACGGCAAGGACTTCCTCCTCGCCCCCAGCATCCCCGCCGCAGGCATCCCCCAAACCCCGACCAACCCCTAACCGATCCATCCGCAGACTCTACGCGATGGCCGTTTCCCCCAAGGGAAACGGCCATTGCTTTCACACCACCACCGAAGTCAACCGAACCTGCTCTCTGCCGTTCTTGCCCTTGCCTTCCTGGCTCTTGCCTTTCTGGCTGTCATTCCGCAGCGTAGCGGAGGAATCTGCTTCTTCATTCGCCGGGTGCCCCATCCGTACGCGCTTTTGCGGACGGGTGGGATATCGCAACCGCTCCGCCACCACTAGCCCTTCACAAAACCCTCGCCGTCCGCGCTGGACTCCGCGCCAGACCCACCGCCACCCGGAGTCTCCAGCCGCAACACCGCCCCACGCTTCACCCGCGTGCTGCACTTCCCCGGCAGCACGCGCTCTCCCTCCCCCTCACGCAACACCGCAAGCCCCGCCGCACCTTCCCCTCCACCGCCTAACCCGTATGGCCTCCCCACTCGCCGATCCGCCAGCAGCGTCACCTCCGCATCACACAGCATCTCCAACTCCTTCACCAACCCATCACCCCCGCGATGCTTCCCCTCACCACCCGACCCACGCCGATACCCATACCTCCGCATCCGCAGCGGATACGCAAACTCCAAAGCCTCGACCGGCGTATTCAGCGAATTCGTCATGTGCGTCTGCACCCCCGACAGCCCATCCCCCTGCGCGCTCGCGCCCATCCCTCCAGCAGTCGTTTCGTAGTAAGTGAACATCGCCCCCGTCCGAGCATCCACGCCGCCAATCGTAAGATTGCTCATCGTCCCCGCACTAGCCGCCGGCACTCTCTCCGGCGCAGCCAACGCCAACGCCCGCAGCAGCGCATCCACAATCCTCTGCGACGTTTCAACATTCCCTCCAGCCACAGCACGGGGCGGCAACGCGTCCACGACACTCCCTTTCTCCGTCGTCAACGTCAGCGGCCGCAGAATCCCCGCCGTAGCCGGGGCGTCCTCCCCCAGCAAACACCGCAGCACATAAAAGCAAGCCGACAAGGTAATCGCGCGCACAGCATTCACACTCCCCTGCACCTGCCCTGACGTCCCCGCAAAATCAATGCCAATCTCCCCCGCCGCAGCATCCACCGAAATTTTCACCGCAATCCGAATGAGCTCATCCGTCACGCCATCGTCATCGAGAAAATCCTCCGCCTCATACGTCCCCGTCGGCAGCGTCCGCAACTCCGCCCTCACCAGCCGCTCCGAATAATTCAGCAACTCCTCTCCCAACACCCGCAGCCGCGCAACGCCATACCTCTCCACCAAGCCCAGCAACCGCTGCTCCCCCACGCGACAAGCCCCAATCTGCGCCGCCAGGTCTCCCTCCCGCTCGGCAGGCGTCCGAACATTGAGCAACACCATCGCCATCAACCCTTCATCCGCTACGCCCGCACGCACCAGCTTCACTGGAGGAATCCGCAATCCCTCCTGAAAAATCTCCCGTGCCGGTCCCATCGACCCCGCAAACATCCCACCCACATCCGCATGATGCGCCCGCGCCGCCACATAAAACACCGGCCCCGCCAACGAATCCGGGTACCCCATATCTCGATTTTGAGATGTGGGGTCCACGACGTCCCCATCCGCAAACACACCCATCACCATTGTGATATCCGGCAGATGCGTTCCCCCCGCATAAGGATCATTCAAAATCGCAACATCCCCCCGCTCCAACCGCAGCGCCCGCACCGCCGCCTCCACGCTCATCGGCATCGACCCCAGATGCACCGGCATATGGTCCCCCATCGCAATCACCCGATGCTCCGCGTCAAACACAGCGCACGAATAATCCCTTCGCTCCTTGATATTCGGAGAGATCGCGGTTCGCCGCAGCGCCGCCCCCATCTCCTCCGCAATCGAATGCACCGCACTCTGAAACACCGCCAACTCCACCGCATCCACACCGCTCATAGCATCAACCTCCTCAACACTTCATCACTCGTCTTCGATCGTGCGTTCTCCATACTCCATGACGCCGTCATCTCGACCGAAGCGCGCAGTGGAGAGACCCCTGTATTCGTTGTTGTTGTTGCTGTTGCTGTTGCTGTTGCTCTTGCTCTTGCCTTTGCCTTTGCCCTTGCCTTTGCCCTTGCCCTTGCCCTTGCCTTTGCCCTTGCCCTTGCCCTTGCCCTTGCCGTTGCCTGTTTTACGCCGTCATCCTAGAGCGAAGCGAAGGATCCCTGTATGGCTCTTGCCCTTGCCTTTCTTCGACAATTTCTAAAAGAAATTGTCATTCCGAGCGCAGCAAGGAACCTGCTGTCTCCCGTTCTTGCTGTTGCTCTTCACCCTCCTCCTTCCGCAACTGGGCAAGTTCACATCGCACCCACATCAATCACCAAATTCCTCCACTTATCCACCCGCACCGTCGCCCCACGCGGCACCACGGTAGCCGACGTATACTCCGCCACCAACGCAGGCCCCTCCAACACATCCCCCGCCCTCAACCTCTCCCGGTCAAACACCCGAGCCCTAACCCACGCCCCATCAAAATAAATCGGCTTCTCCCCCCGCAACGCCGCCGCTCCATCCCCCACCCGCACAACCTCCCGCACCGGCTCATATTTCTCAGCCCGCACGATCAACCGCACCCGCACATTCACAATCTCCAACCCGCGCTCCCGATTCGCAAACCCATACCGCTGCGCATGGGCCGCATGAAACCTCTCCGCCGCATCGCTGCCATACGCGACATTGATCTCATACCCCTGCCCCACATACCGCACATCCACAGTCCGCTCCACCTCAACCCCCGCCAAAGAACCCACCGACGAATCTAGCGACGAACCCGGCGACGAATCCGGGTGCCCCATGTCCCTCGCACTTGGGGACATGGGTTCGCAGAATCTCCCGCTCCCCGCAAATCTCTCCCTGCTCGCCACCTCCTCCAACTCCCGAAACTCCGCCCCCAACTCTCCCATCCGCTCCCCCGCTACCATCACCGTCCGCGAGTAATCCCTTACCGCATCCGCCAGCAAAATCCCCACGGCGCTCAACGCCCCAGGCATCGCCGGAATCACCACCGTAGGCACGCGCAGCGCCCTCGCCACCGCGCAAGCATGCAGCGGCCCGCCACCCCCAAACGCCACCAGCGTAAACCTCCGCGGATCATGTCCCCGCTCCACTAAAATCACGCGAATGGCCCGCTCCATCTGAGTCTCCACCACCCGCACAATCCCCTCCGCAAACGCCTCCACACTCTCCAACGCCCCACGCCGCACCTCAAAAACCCTCCGCGCCCGCCCCACATCCAGCCCCACCGCCCCACTCATAAACTGTTCTTCATCCAGCCGCCCCAAAATCAAATTCGCATCCGTCACCGTTGGCAATTCTCCACGCCCAAAGCAAACCGGTCCCGGCTCCGATCCAGCAGACTCCGGCCCCACCCGCAACAGCCCTCCCGCATCAAACCGCGCCAGCGACCCGCCCCCCGCACCAGCCGTATGAATATCCAACATCGGCACGCTCACCGGCACACCCGCCACCACACTCTCCTGCGTGCGAGTCACCCCGCCCGTCGCCGCATCCGCCAAAAACACGTCGGTCGACGTCCCTCCCATATCGAACCCAATCACCCGCTCAAACCCCGCCACCCTCGCCATCTCCCACGCGCCAATCACCCCACCCGCCGGCCCGCTCAGCACCGTCCGCACCGGCTCCCGCGCCGCCAGCCTCGCCCCCACGATCCCGCCAGACGACTGCATCACCTCCACCGTCCCACCCGCATACTTCCTCGCGACCTCGCTCTCCAGCCCCAACAAATACCCGCTCATCAGCGGCGCCAAATACGCATTCACCACCAGCGTCGACCCGCGCTCATACTCCCGAAACTCCGGCAGCATCCGATGCCCCACCGACAGAGGCAATCCCAAACCCTCCAACGCCGTCACCACCCGCGCCTCATTCTCCGCATTCAAAAACGCAAACAGCAGCGACACGGCCACCGCCTCCGCCCCGCTCGCCCGGACCCTCTCCACCAACTCCCCCAACTCCGCATCCGACGGCCGCCTCAACACCTCGCCCTCAGACGACACTCTCTCCGCCACCCCAAACCTCAACCCTTCCTCCACCAAACAGACCACTGCCGGCTGCGTCCACGCATACAACAGCGGCCGCGTCTGCCGCCCAATCGCAATCGTGTCCTCAAACCCCGCAGTCGTAACAAACGCCACGCGAGCCCCCTTCCGTTCCAACATCGCATTCGTCCCCACCGTAGTCCCATGCCTCAACTCCAACGCCCCAACCTCGGCCCCCGCCGCCAACATCTCCACCCCCTCCATCACCGCACGTCCCGGATCCCCCGGCGTAGACCGCACCTTCACCACGCGCATCTCCCCATCCACCATCGCGACGCAATCCGTAAACGTCCCCCCGGTATCAATAGCAATCCGCAAAGCCTCCCCCACAATCTGCCTCCGATCTCAACCCCACCAGTATCCTTGAACTCTCTCTACGCTCTACACTCTACCCTCTACCCTCTGTCCCTATGTCCTTCCTCACCACAGCCACCGCCCCGCAGCGCCGCGCCCTCCTTGCCGCCTCCCTAGGCTGGATGCTCGACAGCATGGACGTCATGCTCTACGCGATGGTCCTCCCCTTCGTAGCGCGCGACCTCCATCTCACCTCCGCGCTCTCCGGCGCCATGATGTCGGCCACGCTCCTCGCCGCAGCCGTCGGCGGCATCTTCTTCGGCTGGTTCGCCGACCGCCTCGGCCGCACCCGCGCCCTCAACCTCTCGCTCCTCATCTACTCCCTCGCCACCGCAGCCTGCGGCCTAACCCACACGGCCCTCGCCCTCGCAACCTTCCGCATCCTCCTAGGCCTCGGCATGGGAGGCGAATGGGCCTCAGGCGCCGCACTAGTAGCCGAAACCTTCCCCGCCGCCACCCGAGGCAAAGCCCTCGCCTTCGTCCAAAGTTTCTGGGCCATCGGCTACGCATTAGGAGCTGCCCTCACCGCCCTCATCCTCCCCCGCTACGGCTGGCGTGCCGTCTTCTTCGCCGGCGTCCTCCCCGCCCTCCTCACCCTCTGGATCCGCCGCCACGTCCCCGAGCCCGCCCTCTTCCAGCGCGACCGCCAGCCCAACCCCTCGCCCCTCCAGCTCTTCCGAGCCCCGCTAGCCCGCCCCACCCTCATCTGCGCCACCATGAACGCCGCCACCCTCTTCGCCTGGTGGGGCCTCTTCACCTGGACGCCCCGCTTCCTCTCCCTCCCCATCGCGCAAGGCGGCCACGGCCTCTCCATCGTCAACACTTCCACCTGGACCATCGTCATGCAGCTCGGCACCTTCGCCGGCTACCTCAGCTTCGGCGCCCTTGCCGCGCGTTTCGGAACCAAGCGCACCTACATCGCCTACCTCCTCATCGCAGCCGCCGCCGTCCCCCTCTTCGCGAGCGTCGCAAACCCCTGGCTCCTCCTCCTCATCGGCCCCATCGTAGGCTTCTTCGGCACCGGCTACTTCAGCGGTTTCGCCGTAATCGCCGCCGACCTCTTCCCCACGCCCATCCGGGCCACAGCCATGGGCTTCGTCTACAACATAGGCCGAATCGCCAGCGCCACCGCCCCCTATCTCATCGGCTTAATCTCCGAGCACCACGGCCTCCCCGCCGCCCTCCTCATCACCAGCGCAGCCTTCCTCCTGGCCGCCCTAATCGCCACCGCCCTCCGCCCAGACGTCTCCATCCCCAAAGCCTGAAACTCGTTCACTCCACCAAGCCGGCTGCCCCATCAACTCCATCCATCTTCAAACGAGCACGACTTCGAATCCGACAGGACCACGGTCAGGGAAGCACAGCAGATTACGGAAACGACTGCCAGTCGCCCGCCAGGCAGAGGGAGCGTGACGTCGAAGATGGGCAGCTCCAACCGTAGTTGCCGGTAATGCGACTTTGCGGGAACATCGGCTTTGTCTCGCCGGCATAGTCAGTTCGGGGGTTTACCCTGCTCGCTCAATATGCGGTGGCAGCCATTTGCCTTCGGTAATCTCCGACTTTGGCCAATATGCCCGTATATACAGTGAAAAATCCTCTTTCGGAGCAGGAAGCCAATTGGCCGCCTTATCGCTCTCCGGCGAACCATTTTGCACATAAATCGTGAGTGACCCGTCCGCGTTCTGCTTCATTGACTTGCTCTTGGTCCCAAGCGAGTAGCGGCCCAATGCATTCGACGCAAAGAGATGTTCGTTGTTGTAGAGCGTCAGCGACCAAAACCCATCGACCGGCGGAGTCTGCCCAGGCGCAAATGTCACCATGTAAGCACGGGACCCATTCAGGCGTTGGCCTGTCGAGTCGAAGTCCGTGTAGATATAGCGCGTCTCGTTTGGAGCATTGTCGTACATGTTCGACTTCGCGGTCGCAAGTCTCGAAAGATAGTCGTAGCCCCAGTTCGCTCCGTTCGATGGAGAGGTCCAGCCGTTACCGACCGGCTTGCCGTTGTTATGGAAACCAAACAGAGGCCCGACGACCTCCTTCTCCGTGGCCACCGCCGTCTGCGTCAACACCAGTTTGAGCTTAGGGTCTTTCGCCGCAGCGTCCAGCAAAGATTGAAACGTGGCATACAGCGCTTCCTCACCAGGCATCGGAGGCACTTGTTTGAGAATCATGGGAAGCTCATCAAAGAACTTCTCCGGGATGACCCACTTGGTCTCGCCACCCGTTGAAGGAGGGCCGGGGAAATCTGGCGTCGTCTTCCAGTCCATCGTCTTCATCTTGCCGTCGAACTCCGAAAACGGGTAGACGACAATCTGACTAAGGATAGTCTGGACGGCAGCTTTGTCTTCGGGAGTGTCATCCTGGAAGACGCGCGGGAAGACTGCCACAAGGTCCGTAGGCGAATGCAAAACGCCGGTCATGCCTGAAGGTATGGTCCCCTTCCAATTCGGTCCCACGAGCGCATAGAAGCCCGGCTTTGTCCCGTACTGCTTACCAATCTGACCAAACGAGTTCGTGCGCGCGTCCGCGATTGATAGGTATAGAAGCGCGTGCCGAAATCGGGTACCTGGATCACCACCGGTATCGTATCGGTGCGTTGAAAGCTCGCTCCGTAGACCGTGTCTTGATTGGGACAGGTAACGTAATGCTCTTCGGCGCTGATGTAGTCCGTGAGCATGGATACGTGTCCCGGCGGTGTCGCCGGGATGACTCCTCCGACGCGGCCCGGGCCAGGCAAATCTTTAACCCCGATGGAGCGGTTGAGATTGTTCACCAGCGGCCATCCCCACACGTATGCGAATCGTGCCAACGTGGCAGCGTATTCTGCGGTCATCACTGTGCACGCCGGAGTGCCGACGATTTGATCCTCACGCGCTGGCGGCGGCGGTGTAGCTTGTTCATTTGAGGCCATGGAATCACCTTGCCCGCTCAAGAATCGAGCTCCGGGCAAGGTCACTCTATGTTGGCTCGAGGGAGATGTCTACTGTCACTTTTTCCAGTCGTCGCATAGCTCAGTCGCTTCCACCATCCAACCGAGAGATCGGTTTTTCGGAGCCACCGCTCGATTCCCGAAAAACGGCGCCATCGGCAACTCGATTTCGAAAGCACGCCTCCGGCACGGAGGCCGCGTTCGCATCGGCGGTTTAACGTTGCACCGCGTGGCGGAATTGACTACATCCCGAAGCCGCAAGCAACGACCAAATTGCCCTTTTTCGCGTCTCCATAACTCCCGCCAGAATGCTACCCTCGACCCAACCTATGGCCACCCCCAAAAAGCCGCCCTACCCCTTCGTCCTCGATGCCCTGGCGCCCCTCGCCCCCGAAGTCCGCCGCATGTTCTCCGGCTTCGCCATCTACTCCCACAACCTCCTCATCCTCATGCTCCGCGACCACGCCACCACCTCCCTCCGCGACAACGGCCTCTGGCTAGTCCTCGCCGAAACCACCGCTCCCCAAGACCCAACCCTCCGCCGCGACTTCCCCTCCCTCCGCCCCATCGAGCTACTCGGCAACAAGATCCACCACTGGCTCCTCATCCCCTCCGACAGCCCCACCTTCGAAACCGAATCCCTCCACGCCTGCGACCTCCTCCTCCGCCACGACCCCCGCCTGAGCCGAATCCCCAAGTCCCGCCGCTAACACTCGGTTCGCCGTAAGCACTCGGCTCAAGGGCCAACGGCCCGTCCCATCACAGCCTAGGGCGAAGCCCTAGGTTGAAACCCGAGCGCCGCAGGCCTTTCACTCTGCCGAAGGCCGGAGTGGAGCCGCAGGCGGAACGACAAAATTGCCTTCCTCCGCGCCACACATACTCCTGGCTCTCACCACCCTAATCCGCCAAGGCGTGTCAACCCCCCAACCGCCCCCAAAACGGCCAAACCCTCTATATCGATTGGCGATTTATATTTTCAAAACCTGGCACAATCACCCCCACCAACTCACTACAATAGAAGTAGGACCAAAAAACCAAAATCATCCCTGGCCCATCGCCACCTCGCCGTGGGGATACTTCGACACTTAAACCTCCTGAATGGACTACGTTAGGCTTATGCCTCCCCGTGACCAGGGGGTAATTTTGATACTTAAGCCGCCTGTTTAGAATACTTTACGACCCAAGTCATACCTAGAGGGGTGGGGGGTACCTCCGCCGGAGGCGACCAGCTGGCAGCCATAAGACGATTCGCCGACCGCGACCGCCGCCACGGAACGAAACGATACACTGTGCCCTATGTCCCGCAACCGCTTTTCGCGCAGCGTTCCAAGGTCAGCCAATGATTGAGATCGCCGCCTCTCCATCAGAGCCAACCCGCCTCGCCAACGCGGCCCATGCGGATCTGCCTCACGTCCTTCTCATCCTGGACGAGTTCCCCAAAGCCCTCGGTGGCGCCGAGGTCATCGCCCTCCGCCTCGCCGCCCTCCTCCCGCAGTACGGCTTCCGCGCCTCCATCCTCTCCTTCCACATCTACCCCAACCTGGCGGAGCTGAAGTCGCCGCCCTGCAACATCTACCTCCTACCCATCACCCGCACCTACGACCTAACCGCCCTCCGCGCGGCCCGCGAACTCGCACGCTTCATCAAGCAGCAGAACGTAAAGATCGTGAACACCTTCTTCGAAAGCTCGGACCTCTGGGCCGGCTTCGTCACGCGAACCATGACCAACGCCCGCCTCATCTGGTGCCGCCGCGACATGGGCATCCTCCGCTCCCCCAAACACAACGCCGCCTACCGCCTCATGTCCCGCGCCCCCCATGCGGTCTTCGCCGTCTCCAACCAGGTGCGCAAGCACTGCATCGAGAGCGATCACATCGACGAAAAACGAGTCCAGACCATCTATAACGGCCTCGATCTATCCGACTGGGATCTCGCCACCA
>Ga0302234_10002423_pt1 | contig 11880 bp, 7 predicted proteins | sample II_Palsa_N3_2_FD_193576 | JGI IMG/M metagenome (GOLD analysis project Ga0302234, IMG submission 193576) | Peat permafrost microbial communities from Stordalen Mire near Abisko, Sweden - II_Palsa_N3_2 | ecosystem: Environmental > Terrestrial > Soil > Palsa > Peat permafrost | place: Sweden... | reverse complement strand
TGACGATCTGGACCAGGTACTGCCCGCCGGTGACCTATCCATCTTCGCTGACCTGGGACTGGAGGAGTGGGAGCTGTGCGCTATCGCCGGTGACCTCGACCTGTTCCCCGACGAGGCGGTGGCCAGTATTGCCGGGCGCCTTAAGTTCCGCGAGGCGATGGAACGCGCGCTCGAAGTCGCTCTCGGGCCCTGACCCGGCACGATGATCACCGGCTACGAGGCCCAGTTCGTGCCCGCGATGAGGCTGGCCTTGGCTGAGGCGGCTGGCGCGGCCTCCGGAGACCCCGGGACCTCTGGGGCCTCTGGGGCCTCCGGGGCCGGCCCGGACCGGGCCGACGTACCGGTCGGGGCGGTGATCCTGGACGCCGCCGGTGGTGTGCTGGCCCGGGCCCGCAACCGCCGTGAGGCTGACCGCGACCCCACGGCGCATGCCGAGATACTGGCCATCCGCGAAGCGGCCCGGATCATGGGTCAGTGGCGGCTCGACGGCTGCACGCTGGTGGTGACGCTGGAACCGTGCCCCATGTGTGCGGGAGCGGTCACGCTCTCTCGTCTGGACCGGCTGGTCTACGGGGCTGACGATCCGAAGGCGGGCGCGGTGGGCTCGCTGTGGGATGTCGTACGGGACCGCCGCCTGGCGCACCGCCCAGAGGTGATCCGCGGCGTACTCGCCCGCGAATGCGCCGCCCTGCTCCGCGGGTTCTTCGCGCAGCGCAGGCAGGCAGGCCAGGATGGTAAGCTCGCCGGCGGTGGAGTCGCCTAGTGGCCGAGGGCGCACGCCTCGAAAGCGTGTGAGGGGGCAACCCCTCCGTGGGTTCAAATCCCACCTCCACCGCCAGCACGGCTACACGGACGCGGTGTCCTGACCATGAGCCCGGGCGGAGGCCTTCGCTTCGCCGCGGTGCGGGAACACGTAGCTTAATCCTGCGAGGTGATCCGAATGGTGGCGCCGCAGGGCACCGTATTTTTCCTGATTTTGATGGTGGTCTTTGCGGTCCTATTGACGTGGCTCGTCATCGCGAAGCACGCAGTGTTCCGGGTGCTGGCCGCATGCCTGGCGTTTATCCCGGCCATGCTGTTCGGTGTAGCCGCGGTCAACCGCTATTACAACTATTACCAAACGTGGGGCTCTATCGTTGCGGACTTCACCAACCAGGGCGTGGCGTCGGTTCCGCAGGTGCCGCATCTCACCGGCAAGCAGGGAGTCAGCAAGCTCGGGCTTTCGCCGCAGGCCCGCGCCGAGGCGACCCAGACCGGATACCTTTTCGAGCAGACGGTGAAGGGCCGGCTGAGCCATATCTCCCGGACCGTCTATATCTACCTGCCGCCGCAGTATTTCCTGGCCAAGTACGCCTCGTACCGGTTCCCGGTCATCGAGATGCTGCACGGCTCGCCCGGCAATCCCGAGCAGTGGGTCGACCCGCTCAATATCCTCCCCACGCTGGACGACATGATCGCCCAGCACCAGGCCGACCCGGCGGTGCTGGTGATGCCCGACACCGACGGCGGCGAGAAGTACTCCCTTCAGTGCCTGAACGCCATCGGGGGAGTGCCGGATGCGACCTACGTAGCGATCGACGTCCCGAATTTCGTGGCGGCCAACTACCGCGTCCAGCCCCCCGGCAAGGCGTGGGGGATCGGTGGCCTGTCCGAGGGCGGCTTCTGCGCGGCCAACCTCTCCCTGCAGTACCCGTCGCGATTCGGGTACGCGGGCGTCATAAGCGGGTATTTCGCGCCGACGGACAACCTGGTCCCGATCGGGAACCAGCGCGGCGCGCCCGCCGTCTACAAGCCGCCGTTCCCCGGCCACCCGGAACTGCTGAAGAAGAACAGCCCGGACGTCTACATCACCCAGCTTCCCCCAGGCACGCTGATCCCGCAGTTCTTCCTGGCCGCCGGGGCCGACGATGCGCTGGACGTCCGGGCCGCGGCGAGCTTCCGCCAGCAACTGCAGCTGTACCAGGCCAATGTCCCGCTGGTGCTGGTCCCGAACGCCACGCACAACGCGACCGCGTGGCGGGGCGCGCTGCGGCCGATGTTCAGCTGGATGACCCCTCAGCTCACTCACCAGGCCCAGCTCGCGGACGAGGCGCTCGCCGCGAGCCAGCGCGCCAAGGCCAAGGCCAAATCTCGGCCCGTCAGCCCCGCGCCGCTGAGCCCGTCCGCCACCACCGGATCCATCCGGCCCGGCAAGTGAGCCGACTGAGCAGGCGGCCGGATCCTCAGGTGCGGATGAGCCCCAGCAGGTACCCCAGCCGGGACGCCGCCGCACGCGGCTCACCCGCCGGGGCCAGCACCATGCCGTCAAAGGCGACAAAGGACCCGCCCGCGACACCGACCGCTGCTGAGACCGCAGCAGACAGCGGGTTACTCACCTCAAGTGCGGGACATGGACCGGATCCCAGGCGGGCGCGCAAGCCGAGCCGGTGCAGGTGCACGGCCAGAGCCCGCAAGGATCCGGAGGTGTTATCGTGCCCGGTCATCGCTGTCCGCCCTCCGATGGAATCCCCCCATCATGCACTTAGTAACCGCCTGATCGCAGGATGTAACCAATTTTGGGCAGCAGCGTTTCCCCGAAGCCACCCCACGGCCCCTCACCACACCACGCGCACCTGTACCCGGCCGTGCGTACCCAGGAGCGGCCAGCTGCCGTTCCTCGCCGCGGCCCCGCTGATCGTCGTCGCTGCGGCGGCCCTGTCGCTGATTGCTGCGCGGATCCCGGGTCGGCGGGACCTCACCTGACGGCGGCGCCCGGCCGCGGTACGTCCGTGGCGGGATGGCGGTACAGCACAAGGGCCACGTCGTCTTCATAGCCGCCGGACGGGGCCAGGGCGGCCATCACCTGCGAAGCGAGATCCTGCACCGGCAGGCCGTGGCCGTCCCGCAGTGCAGCGGCCACTGCCGCGATGCCGGCCGTCAGCGGGCGACGGCGCCGCTCGACCAGCCCATCGGTATAGAGCAGCAGGACGGCCCCGGCCCGGAGCCATCCTTCCGCGTCGGACCGGCGCCTGCCCGGCTCGATGGCCAGGGATAGTGAACGGCCCTCTTCCAGCAGCTCGGCCCGGCCATCCGGATGAGCGAGAATGCCCGGCGGATGGCCGGCACTGCTGTAGGTAAACCGGCCTGTCGCGGGGTCGAGGATGACACAGAACGCTGTACTGCACATGGCGCCGGGGATGCGCGCGGCAAACTGGTCCAAACCCGCTAGCGCCTCGGCCGGGCTCGCGTTCTGCAGGAGAAGGGCCCGACAGGCGCTGCGCAGCTGTCCCATGATGGTGGCCGCACCCAGGTCGTGCCCGACGCAGTCACCGACGACGATCCCGATCCGGCCGGCCGGGAGCCTGATGACGTCGTACCAGTCCCCGCCGACTTCGAGCGGCTGGGTCGCCGGCTCGTAGCGGGCGGCGAAGTCGGCCGGGAGCTGCGCCGGCCCGAGGATGGCCCGCTGCAGGGCGATCGCCGTCTCACGCTGCTGATCTATCTGATCGGCGCGATGCAGCGCCTGGACCAGGTATCCGCCCAGCATGGCCAGCAGCGCCCGGTCCTGCTGGGTGAACAGCCGCTCGGGATCGGGCTCGATCCACAGCACGAGCCGGCCCAGCGGGTGCTCCATCGTGATGCCGATCGCGCCGGTCCCGCCGTCGGCCGGCCGCAGCAGCGGCTGCCCGGCGAGGCCGGTGATCTTCTGCCGCACTTCGCCGGGCAGATCTTCCCACCGGGTGGCAGGGCCGGTGGCCGCAGCCAATTGCGGCGCGCCGCGTTCGCTGAACGTGACGGCGAGCACGCGGCGGGCCCGCCACAGTTCGTGCAGCTCCTCTACTGTTCTGCGGACGGCCTCGGGCAGGCTTCCCGCCTCGGACAGGAAAAGGCCCATGGCGGCGAGCGCCGATTCGCGCTGCCTGGCGTAGTGCGCGTCCGTGACATCGCGCAACGTGCCGGCGACCATCTCCCATCCCGCGTCCGGGTCCGGGACGCTGGTGAGGCTGGCCTCCACCCAGAGCGGGCGCCCGTCCCGGTGCCGGGCCGGCGCCGTGATACTGCCGCCTTCGTTGAGCAGGTGGGCGAAGGCCTCGGTGGCCTGGCGCTGCAACTCCGGCCGGAAGCCCGCCCGGGGCCGCCAGGGATACGGCGGGGCATAAGGCAGCCCTTCCGGGCCGAAGCCGAGCACGCTCGTGAACGCCGGATTGATCTGAACGATCACGCCGGCGCCGTCCGCGACGAAGAAGGCCTCCTGCAGGGAGTCGATCACTGCTGCCCGCCACCGGGCATGATGACGGCGCATGTCTGCGAGCCGCACATGCTCCCGGACGCGGGCCCGTAGCTCGGCGGCGGAAAACGGCTTGGCCAGGTAGTCGCCGGCGCCGTCAGCCGGGCCGTCCAGGGCGGCGGACTCCGGCCCGGCCCGGGCTGGCAGCAGCAGGACCGGCACCTCCGCGGTGGCCGGATCGGCGCGCAGCGCGGCCACCAGATCCAGGCCGTCCAGGCCCGGCATCATCACGTTGCTGATGACAAGATCCGGCGGCCTGCCCCGGGCGGAGTCGAGCGCCGACCGGCTTTCGGCGAGCGCCGTGACCTCGTAGTCCGGGGCCAGCAGCCGTTGCAGGTACGACCGCATATCCGGGTTCTCATCCACCAGCAGCACCCGCGCGGCGGTGCCGCGCACGGCCGCCCGGCGGCCGGGAAGGAGTCTCCCGGAGTCGGCCGGGGCGGCCTGCGGATCCGCCGGGCCGTGCTCCGGAGCGGCTGGCTGGTCACTACGCGGGAGATGGTCCTGGCCGAGCGGCAGGCGGATCGTGAGGCGGGTGCCGGTTCCCTCGGTGCTGTCCGCGGTGATCGTTCCCCGGTGCAGGGCGGTCATCTCGCGGACCAGGGCCAGGCCGATGCCGCTGCCCGCGCTGGACCGGGACCGGGCGTCAGGCACACGGTGGAAGCGCTCGAATACCCGGGACAGCTCCGCCGCAGGTACACCGATGCCAGTGTCGGCGACCCGCAGGACCGCGTGGGTGTCCTGGTGGCGGAGCGAGACGCTGATGCTGCCTTCGAAGGTGAACTTCAGCGCGTTGCCCAGCAGGTTGAGGACGATCTCCTCCCACATGCCCCGGTCCACGTAAACCGGCTCAGGCAGCGGCGGGCAGTCCACTTCGAACCGGAGGCCGGCCTTCTCGACGGCCGGCCGGAACAGGCTGGCCAGGTCCGTGGTCACCGCGGCGAGGTCCACCGGCTCGAACTGGGCCCGCGTCCGCCCGGCCTCGATGCGGGAGACGTCCAGCAGCGCATTGACCAGCTTCCCGAGCCGCAGCCCGTTGCGGTGGATGACCTCCAGGTCCTGCCGTACGTTCTCGTCCCGGCCGGCCAGCCGCGCCCGCAGCTCCGCCAGGGGTCCCATGATCAGCGCCAGCGGGGTCCGGAACTCGTGACTGACGTTCGCGAAGAACGCTGTCTTGGCCCGGTCGATCTCGGCGAGTTCGTCGGCTTTACGTCGCCGGGCCTGATAGGCGCTGGCTGAATTGATCACCAGCGCGGTGTGATGCGCCACCAACTGGAGGAAGGACTGGTAAGAATCGTCCAGTGCCCGGGTGGCGCTGGCCGCCAGGACGATCACGCCCGCGGCCTGACCGTCGCCCTCCCCGGCCAGTGGCAGCACCATGGCCTCGGCGGGGGAAGACGGCCAGCCGCCGGAGGGGAGCGGCGCGTACCGGTTCGCGACGTCGCCGACCCTGATCGCCTGGCCGCTGCGCAGGACCTCCGTTACCGGCCACGCGCCTGGTCCGCCCGGCTGGAGTGCGGGCTCCGCACCTGGCGGGCTGAGGCAGGCCAGGACTGGGCCGTCGACGTCGTGGCTCCGCAGGTAGACGGCCGCAAACGGGACGTCCTTCCCGGCCCGGCCGAGCGCCCGGGTTACCCGTTCGCACGCCTCCGGGACGCTGTGTACGCCGCTCGCCAGCGCGCTCAGGGTGGTCAGCAGGGCCATCCGCCGCTCCCCGATCACCCGCTGCGTGGCGTCGGTCGCGACGGTGAAGACCCCGCGCACGGCTCCTGCGTCGTCGTGCAGCGGGCTGAAGGACCAGGTCCAGTAGGTTTCCTCCCAGTAGCCGTGCCGGTTCATCAGCAGCAGCTCATCCTTGGACCAGGTCGGCTGGCCGCTGCGCAGCACGGAGGTCAGCATCGGCCCGATGGTGCCCCAGATCTCTGTCCACACCTCGCTGCCTGCCTTGGCCAGCGCGGGATGCTTGGTGCCGAGGAACGGCCGGTAGGCGTCGTTGTAGAGGAAGAAGAGGTCTTCTCCCCACCAGACGACCATCGGGAAGCTCGACGTAAGGCAGATCCGGCAGGCGGTCTGCAAGCTGGACGGCCACTGTGACGGCTCGCCGAGCGGCGTGTCGGCCCAGTCGTGCGCGCGCATCCGGCGGGCCATCTCGCCATCGCCCAGGAACGCCTGCTCGGCATCCTCAGTGCTGGGCATGCTTACGGCCTGCTGTCCGGCCTGTCCGGGACGTCGTTACCGGCGAGGCTCAGGACGCTGGCGGGCAGCGTGATACCGGGACGGAGCCCCGGCGACGCCTCGGGGCGGCCGAACGAGGCCGTAATCGGGACGACCCCGGCCCAGATGTCCAGCTCCGCGTCGGCCGAATCATCGTCATCGGGCCCTCCGGCGCGCGCCTTGACCGATGCCTCCTGGAGCGGCATGGCCAGGATGACCGTTGCGCTGAGCTCTTTCCGGCTGGGTGCGCGGGCCTCGCTCCAGCGCCGCGGCAGCAGCTTCTCGGTAAAGGCCTCGAACGTGGCAAGTCGCTCGCCAGCCCCCTCCACCACGCGGAAGGCGCCGAGCACGACGACTGATTCGTAGTTGGCCGTGTGCTCGAAGACGGAGCGGGCCAGCACGAGCCCGTCCAGCCGGGTGACGGTCAGGCAGGCGGGCCCGCCGCGGGCCAGGGTGCGCACCGCCCGGCTCCCGGTCGACCCGTGGATGTAGATCTCGTCGCCGACCCGGGCGTACAGCATCGGGATGCAGTACGGCACACCGTCGTCGACGAACGCGACGTGGGCCATCAGCCCCCGGTCGAGCGCGGCCTCCACGGTCACCCGGTCGTAGCGGCCCAGTTCGGCGCCGCGCCGTACCCTGACCCGGCCGGAGATCAGCTCCTCTGCCATAAGGCCACTATGGCCCACGGCGCTCCGCGCACGGTGCCGAGGTACCGTCGGGTTCGTGGCGGGCCGGCAGGTGCGATGTGTGCGAAGCGGTCCAGCAGCTCAAGCGGGTCGTCAGTATGCTCCCAATGGTGCCGGTCAGCCCGCTGCACGCCCGCATACCTGCCCCTGAGCCGCCGGAGACACGGACACCACCATGCCAGAGAGCACCAGCGGTCACGTGACCGTGCATGAGACGCTCCCTTGCCGGGTACTCGTCGGCCGCGGCGCCCGCCGCGAGATCCCGGGTGAGATAGAGCGGCTCGGTGCGCGGCAGGTGCTGCTCGTGTCGACGGGATCCGCCAAGGCGGCTGCGGGCGAGCTCACCGAGGCCTTTGGCTCTCGCCTGGCCGCGTGCTTCGACCGGCCGGTGGTGCACACCCCGGTGGAGGTGACCGCCGAGGTCATGGGGGTGGTCGAGCAGACCGGTGCCGACAGCGTTGTGGCCATCGGCGGCGGCTCCGCGATCGGCCTGGCGAAGGCGGTGGCGGCGCGGACCGGAATAGCACAGATCGCCGTCCCTACGACGTACGCCGGATCCGAGGTGACCCCCGTGCTGGGCGAGACCGAGGAGGGCGTGAAGACGACACGCCGCGACCCGGCGATCGCTCCCGGAACGGTGGTGTATGACGCCGAACTGACGGTGAAGATGCCCGTCGGTCTCACGCTGACGAGTTCCCTGAACGCCCTGGCGCACGGAGTCGAGGCGCTCTGGGCCCAGGACGCCACCGCCGTCACCGACGGGCTCGCGACCGAGTCAATTCAGGGGATCCTCAGCTCGCTCCCCGAGGTGCTCGCGAACCCGTCCGGCGTCTCCGGCCGCGAGCGGCTGCAGTCGGCCGCCTGGCTCGCCGGCCTATGCCTGGCCCAGACCCAGATGGGGCTGCACCACCAGCTGGCGCACGCTCTCGGGGGGACGTTCGGCCTGCCGCACGCCGAACTTCACGCGATGCTCCTGGCCCACGTGCTGGCCTTCAACCTCCCCGCTGCACCGGAGGCAGCGGCCCGGCTCGCGCGGATCACCGGCACCGACCCGGTGGCCGTCGTCTCCCGGCTCGCACGCAGCCACAACGGGCCCACCACGCTCAGCGCGCTGGGAGTTCCCCGGGACGGGCTGCATGCCGTCGCCGAGCGCGTCGTCGCCCGGCCCTACCCGAACCCGCGGCCCCTGACGGTAGACGGGATCGACGAACTCCTCAACCAGGCCTGGTAGCCGGCGTGAACGGCGGCCGAGCGCTCTCGCCCCGGCACGGCAGCGCTCAAGCGCCGATCCAGGGGGTAAACGAAACGGAACCTGGGACCGGGACCGTCTCCCGCGCGCCGGGCCAAACACTAACGGCTCGGCAAGCCGCCGTCTTTTGCTGGATGACAACCTCGCGGTATCGGCCCGCGACACTTGCAACGGCCAGCATTTCCTGCTAAAAGGAGATATCAGGTGATTCAGGAAATTAAGGCCAAGATGGGCATCTTAGTGTCGGCGGTGCGGTGTCGGACCACGTACTAATGCCACTCTCATCTACGATGTGGGCACTTGTTAAATCATTTCGTTGTGTTAAATCATTTCGGTTGCAAAGCTCCTGAAGTGGGTCGCCTCTCCAGATTGAAAGGATTTAGGAATGGGATGTCTAAAGCTCCGACTCCGCATCCTTACCCTCGCGGCCGGGGTGATAGCACTGCTAGGGCTCGCCCTGCCAGCTGCAGAAGCAGCTACCTCGGCGTCGGGGGCGGCAGCCACTGGCTCGTTACTACCGTGGGGTCTCTATCAGGCGAGCAACAACCTGCAGTATTCGCTCGGAAGTTCAGTGCCCAACTATGGCATCGAGTACTACGCGTGGTCATCGTCAGGCACTGAGTCCTTCGATGTCGCGAGCGCGAACGCGGCGTATAACAGCAATCCGTCCATCGAGCCGTTCCTCGAGCTCCAGCCGTGCACCAGCCCCTGCACCGCCACCGGAGGCGGCGGGTACTCGCTAGTCGACATCGCCAACGGCGTTTACGACTCGTCGCTCAGCGCGTTCAACTCGGCGGTGGAGTCCTGGGGGCACCCGGTCCGGATGACGTTCGCCCATGAGATGAACGGTAACTGGTACCCCTGGGGCTACCAGTCCTACACTGCGGCGCAGTGGATCGCTGCCTGGGATCACGTGACGTCAATCATCAATGCGCCGAATGTGACCTGGGTGTGGGCGCCTAACATCAATACCACCGCGTACCACCCGCTGAGTTCGTACTGGCCCGGCGCTAGCAATGTCGGAATGTGCGGCATCGACGGGTATCTTTCGTCCAGCACGAGCACGTGGTCGACCACCATAGTGCCCAGTGTCTCGTCCCTCGAGTCGACCTGTGGCAGTAAGCCGTGGGTGCTCGCAGAGACGGGGGTTAACGACACTGATTCGAACGCCGTGCCGCAGATCGATGACCTCGTAAATAGCGCCCGCTCAAGCGGCGCCAGCGCCATCTTCTACTTCGACAAGTACAACTGGCTGCTGACGAGCGCGATGCAATCGGAGTTCCTCAACGATGTGGGCTAGTGCTCTGAATCGCGGCAGAAGCCCTACGTCGCCCTCAGCTCGCCGCACCCCGAGCGGAGACCAAGGCCCTGATCCGGCATCGCAGCACGGCACACATAAGTCCGCGGTGCCTCGCCAAGGCTTTTGCCGACTGAGGCCAGAACTGAGACCACCGGAGTTGGTCCGGTACGCCTTGTACCTGGACACTTGCGGCGTCTTGCCTGGTCTGGGGTGGCGGAGGATAAGGGATTCGAACCCTTGAGGGGTTGCCCCCAACACGCTTTCCAAGCGTGCGCCATAGGCCACTAGGCGAATCCTCCGCGGGCAAGCTTACCGGCCCGGCGGGCATCCTCGCGCAGGTCTGGGCAGCGTAGGCAGGCAGATTGGCGCGGACGGGCGAGGGTGGTCCGAGGCATGGCTAGACTGTCCCGAGGTCCCCCGCGCGGCGTGCATCCTGCCAACCCCCCCAGGGCCGGAAGGCAGCAAGGGTACGCGGGCTCTGACGGGTGCGCGGGGGACCCTTTCCCGTCCCAGGGACGTCCAGCGGAATCCCGGCCTGGCGAGGAGGGAGTTATGGCGCATCCTCCTTCGGATCCCCCGCCGCCCGCGGCGGCTGGGACCTCCCCGGTGACCGGATCCGCGGTGCCCCCCGCAGGCCCCCCGGCCGCCTTGGCCCTGTACCGGAAGTACCGGCCCGCCACCTTCGCCGAAATCAAGGGCCAGGAGCAGGTCACCGAGCCGTTGCGGCAGGCGCTGCGCAGCGGGCGGATCAACCACGCCTACCTCTTCAGCGGGCCGCGCGGGTGCGGCAAGACCTCCAGCGCCCGCATCCTGGCCCGGTCGCTGAACTGCGTGAACGGGCCCACGCCGGATCCGTGCGGGGTATGCGACTCGTGTGTCGCGCTGGCCCCTTCAGGGCCGGGCAGCATCGACGTGATCGAGATCGACGCGGCATCCCACGGCGGCGTGGACGACGCACGGGACCTGCGAGAGCGCGCGTTCTACGCACCGGTCGCCGGGCGCTTCAAGGTGTACATCATCGACGAGGCGCACATGGTGACTCAGCAGGGGTTCAACGCCCTGCTCAAGCTGGTCGAAGAGCCCCCGCCGCACCTCAAGTTCATCTTCGCCACCACGGAGCCGGACAAGGTCATCTCAACCATCCGGTCCCGGACGCATCATTACCCCTTCCGGCTGATGCCCCCGACCGTGCTGCGCCGGCTGCTGGAGGAGATCCTCGTCCAGGAAGGCGTCACGTTCGACCCGGACGTGCTGCCGGTGGTGGTACGCGCCGGCGCGGGCTCAGCCCGGGACTCGCTGTCGGTGCTCGACCAGCTCGTGGCGGGCTCGGACGAGGCCGGACTGACCTACGAGCGAGCCATATCCCTGCTCGGCTATACCGATGCGACGCTCCTCGACGAGATCACCGACGCGTTCGCGGCGGCGGACAGCGCCGCCGTGTTCCGGGTCGTGAACCGGATCATCGAGGGCGGCCATGAGCCGCGCCGGTTCGCGGCCGACATGCTGGACCGTTTCCGCGACCTGATCGTGCTCGCCGCCGTTCCGGACGCAGGCCAGACCGGGCTGCTCGACGTGCCGCCGGACCGGCTGGAGCTGATGAGCCGGCAGGCCGAACGGTTCGGGGTGGCGAGCCTCACCCGTGCGGCCGAGATCGTGAGCAATGCCCTGGACCAGATGCGCGGCGCTACCTCACCGCGACTGCTGCTCGAGCTGATGTGCGCGCAGATCCTGCTGCCCGCCGCGAGTACTGATGAAAAGGCGCTCCTGGCCCGACTGGAACGGCTGGAGCGCGGTGGCGGCCTGGCCGGCCCGACTGGCTCCGCTGGCCTGCCGCAGCCTGGCCAGCAGGGTGCCGCGGAATCCCCGGTTCCGCCGGCCCGGTCACGCCCAGCTGAACACCACCAGAGCCCGGCTGGGTGGCCCGGTGCGGGGACGCCGGATGCGGTGCCTGCCACCCGTCCGCCCGAGAGCGGAAACGCGGGGCCAGCTCCCGCCCCGCCCCGTTCGGCCGGAGACGACGTCATGGCCGCGCCGGGCGCTGGCACGCGGGCGGACAGCCCAGCGCCACCGCAGGCGGCCGGGCCGCGGCCGGAGCAAGAGGCTCCGGCCGAGATTGTGCCAATCGCGGCGCCGCGGTCACCGGCAGCGTCCCCGTCGGGAC
>Ga0302234_10002415_pt1 | contig 11916 bp, 18 predicted proteins | sample II_Palsa_N3_2_FD_193576 | JGI IMG/M metagenome (GOLD analysis project Ga0302234, IMG submission 193576) | Peat permafrost microbial communities from Stordalen Mire near Abisko, Sweden - II_Palsa_N3_2 | ecosystem: Environmental > Terrestrial > Soil > Palsa > Peat permafrost | place: Sweden... | reverse complement strand
CGCATCCGCAGACGTACCGACTGATCTTCATGGAAGATCCCACGTATCTGAGTGCGGCGCTCGGGGCCGCGCCCGAAGCGGAGCAAGGCGCCGGCAGCGAGCCTGATAAGCGGACTGATCAACACCCCGACAGTCAGGCTCAGACGGTGGCTCCGTTGATCAACCCGGCGGCGTCGGACGACTCGAGTGACGCAGCGATGCATCTCATGGTCAGCGCGCTTGACGAACTGAAATCGGCGGGGCGCTTGCGCACGTCGGCGGACGGCGTGGTGTTTTCCCAGGTGCTGTGGGCCACGCTGCACGGTATCGTCGCGCTCAATCTCACGTGCCCGGTGTTTCCGACTGCGCCGCTCGGGGCGATCATCGACGCCGCGCTGGACGCCTGGTTCGGCGAGCGCGAGCCGCCAGCGGCGTCCCGGGATGCCTCGGTGGTTGCCACGACCGCCGCCAACGATATTCCGGCCGCTGCCCTAGCCACGCCAGCCACACCGTCGGCACCGGCGCCGCGCGCGCAGCGCCCCGCCGCAAAGCGTAAAGCGGCAGGTGCGTGATAACGTTCAGCCTTCCCATCCACCTGCCTTTTCACCTGCCACGTCATGTCTACTTCTGAAGCCGCCGCCGTCAGCGACGAAGTCACCACCTACATTGCCAACCGGATCGGTTTTATCGAGCTCGAACGCCCGAAAGCGTTGAATGCGCTGTCGACCGGCATGATTCGCGCGATGCAGGGCGCCCTCGATGCGTGGCGCGAAGAACCCGGCGTGTTAGCCGTCGTGGTGCGTAGCCAGCATCCGCGCGCATTCTGCGCGGGCGGCGATATCCGCTTCCTGTACGAGTCCTTTCAGCGTGGGGATGGGGCGGCGCGCGATACGTTCTTCATCGAGGAATACCGTCTCAATCACAGCATCTTTACCTATCCGAAGCCTTACATTGCGCTAATGAACGGCGTGGTGATGGGCGGTGGAATGGGCATTTCGCAAGGCGCGCATCGTACGGGCGGCCTGCGCGTGGTGACCCAGTCGACCCGTATGGCGATGCCGGAAACCCGCATTGGGCTCTTTCCCGATGTCGGCGCGGGCTGGTTCCTGGCCCGCACTCCGGGCGCGCTCGGCCGCTATCTGGCCGTCACCGGCGAGACGATCGGCGCGGCCGACGCCCTGTACGCCGGGCTGGCCGACACCTACATCGACGATGAAGCGTTGCCCGCGCTTGTCGAAACCTTGCGCACCGAGGTGTTCGAGCATGGTGCGGATGTGGTGGCGTGCGTTGAGCGCGAAACCGCGGCCCATAAGGTAGTGCCAACTCCCGACACCTCGCCGCTGGCAAGTGCGCGCGCTTTGATCGACGGGCATTTCGCGCTGCCGGATATGAAGCAGATTCTGGCTTCGCTCGAAGCGGAACAGACCGGCTGCGAGGCCGCCGACTGGGCCGAGCAGACCATCGGCGTGCTGCGTGAACGCTCGCCGCTGTCGATGGCCGTTTCGCTGGAAGTGGTGACGCGCGCGGAGGGGGCAATGGCCGATTGTCTGCGTCGCGATCTGGATCTGACCCGCACGAGCTTTGAACACGGCGACGTGGTCGAAGGTATCCGCGCCCGCATCATCGACAAGGATAACGCGCCGCGTTGGCGCTTTGCCCGCATTGAAGACGTCGGCGCCGACGACGTTGCGCGGATGTTCGATAGCCCGTGGCTGGCGACCGAGCATCCGTTGGCCGATCTGCAGGGCTGACCGCCCGGATTTACAGAATACCGGCGCTCTGTCAGCGAAACCGCTGCCGCGCCGGTGTCAGCGTCATTCTTCGTCCTCGAACGCCATGAAGGCGCGCATGAACACGAGTGCGCCCCAACCCCACATGGCGTTTGCCGCGAATCCCATCGCGAGGCGCGGCAGCATGTTACCGCTCGGCCAGATGCCGCGCAGCGGATCCACCACGAACACGCTTGCCGCGGTCAGCACGATGCCGCCGAACACGAAGGCCTGAATCCACGGTGCACGCCGCTCGGGCGCCACGCGCAGCAGCCACGCCATCAGTACGGCCCAAACGGCGCTCCAGACGGCATTGGCGATGAACTCCGGCAAACCCAGCGGCTGAAATGGCGCGGTCGAGAAACCTGCTGGATCGATCAGCCCGGCCGCATGCAGCAGTCCGAGGGCGGACTCATGAAAAAACAGCGAAGCCAGAAAGCCTGAGACGAACGGCAGGATGATTTTTTGCATGCAGCGCAGCGCCAAGGACCCGGGCGCAACTGACACGGCCCGCGCCGGATTATCGAAAGACGCGTCATTATATAGAGGGTCCGGCAGGTTTCAGCCACCCGCTTGTATGCTTTAGCGTCAGGCTAATCACGAAAGTGGAAAACCTAAGCTAAAAAAAATCGTTCAAAAGCCTGGGGCCGATCCATAGACTGTTTCTCCATGTAGACGGCATGACTGCCGTCGTCCACTTTTCGTGCCCCGCTGAGGTGCACGTTTCGTCAAGGGAAGCTGTCGCGATGTCCTCTCTGAAGCCGATCTCCGCCATCCTCGTTGCGGCGCCCGAAGGCGCTCAGCCTTGCTGTCTGGTCTGCCGGCAGCCACGCATCGGGTCCTACGGTCGGCTCTGCCGTTAGTCCGCATCGCGCGGCGCTCGCGGTCTTCGCCGTTCCGTAGACACGCTTTTCCGATCCGTCGCTCGACGCGTGCTCCGGCAACCGCCCGAGCCAACGTCGCAGGTCCGGCCCGCCGCGCCCCGGTAGCGCGTGCCCGCCAGTCCTTTCGTCCTTCATCAATCCAGTCTCGAACAAGCAGGAGCAGCAAATGAATGTGTTCTGGTTCATCCCGACTCACGGCGACAGCCGATACCTCGGTACGTCCCAAGGCGCACGCGCAGCCGATTACGACTATTTTCAGCAGATCGCCGTCGCCGCCGATACGCTCGGCTACGAGGGCGTGCTGCTGCCGACCGGCCGTTCATGCGAAGACGCATGGGTGGTCGCCTCGAGCCTGATCGCCGCGACGCGACGTCTGAAGTTCCTCGTCGCGATCCGTCCGGGCATCACGTCGCCGGGACTGGCGGCGCGCATGGCTGCGACGTTCGACCGTCTGTCGGGCGGCCGCCTGCTGATCAACGTGGTGACCGGCGGCGATGCGGCGGAACTGGAAGGTGACGGTGTGTTCGTCAGTCACGATACGCGCTATGAGATCACTGACGAGTTCCTGCACATCTGGCGCAAGATGCTGGCCGCCGCGCATACCAACGACACGATCGACTTCGAAGGCAAGCATCTGAGCTCGAAGGGCGGCAAGCTGCTGTATCCGCCGGTGCAGAACCCGCATCCGCCGCTGTGGTTCGGTGGCTCGTCGCCGGCAGCGCATGAGATGGCTGGCGAGCACATCGATACGTACCTGACCTGGGGCGAACCGCCGGAAGCGGTCGCGAAGAAAGTCGCCGACATTCGTGCGCGTGCCGAAGCGCATGGCCGCAAGATCAAGTTCGGGATTCGCTTTCACGTCATCGTGCGCGAGACGGAAGAGGAAGCGTGGGCCGCCGCCGACAAACTGATCAGCAAGCTCGACGACGAAACCATCGCGCGTGCGCAAGCATCGTTTGCCAAGATGGATTCGGAAGGGCAGCGCCGCATGGCCGCCTTGCACGGCGGCAAGCGCGGCGGTCGCGCGGATCTCGAGGTCTATCCGAACGTATGGGCAGGAGTGGGGCTCGTGCGCGGTGGGGCAGGTACGGCGCTGGTCGGTAGTCCTGAGCAGGTTGCCGCACGCATGAAGGAGTACGCGGATCTCGGCATCGACACGTTCATTCTGTCCGGCTATCCACACCTGGAAGAGTCGTACCGCTTCGCCGAACTGGTGTTCCCGCTGTTGCCGAACCGCAAGCGCACCAGCGCGAGCGGGCCGCTTTCCGGGCCGTTTGGCGAAATCGTCGGCAATATCCATTTGCCCAAGGTCAGCGCTAGCTGATTGTGGCCGGGCGTGGCCCCTGCATCAAGAAGGAGTGGAGTAAGCAATCATGGCTCGATCCAGTGGAACCGAAAGTGTTTGGCGGCGTATCGGCGGGCATGCTGTGCCGTGGATTGCCCCGCTTGTGATCCTGCTCGCGTGGGAAGTTGCCGCGCGCAGCGGCCTCCTCTCGACGCGCGTGTTACCTGAACCGCTCGCCGTGGTGAAGGCGGCATGGTCGCTGATCCAGTCCGGCGAAATGTGGGCCGACGTGAAGGTCAGTACGTGGCGCGCGGTGTCGGGTTTCGCGGTTGGCGGTGGCATCGGCCTCGCGCTCGGGTTGGCGACAGGGCTGTTCAAACCAGTCGAAGTCGTGCTCGATTCGACGGTGCAGATGGTCCGCAATATTCCCGCGCTGGCGATGATCCCGCTCGTGATCCTGTGGTTCGGGATCGAGGAAGAAGCGAAGGTGTTTCTCGTCGCGCTCGGGGTGTTTTTCCCGATCTATGTGAATACGTTTCACGGCATCCGCTCGGTCGATGCCAATCTGATCGAAATGGCGCGCAGCTATGGCGTGAGGGGTTTTCGGCTGTATTGGGATGTGATCCTGCCGGGCGCGCTGCCGTCCATTCTCGTTGGCGTGCGGTTTGCGTTCGGCTTGATGTGGGTCACGCTGATCGTCGCTGAAACGATCTCTGCGCAATCGGGTATCGGCTACATGACAATGAATGCGCGAGAGTTCCTGCAGACCGATGTCGTGGTGGTTGGCATTCTGCTGTACGCGGGACTCGGCAAGCTCGCCGACCTGCTGGCGAAAACGCTCGAACGCGTCATGTTGCGCTGGCATCCGGCGTATCAACGAGGAGCGAAAGCATGAGCAGCCCGACCTTTTCGACGACGAGCTTTGGCGGTATCGCGGGTGTGGCGGACGCCGCCGCTGCCGCACCGCTTGCGCGGCAGGCACAGCGAGGCACCGACCATGCGGTCGAATTGCGCGGCGTCGGCAAGCAGTATGGCGAACGCGCGGTGCTGTCGGACTTCGATCTGTCGATCGAGCGTGGCAGCTTTGTCGCGATTGTCGGCCGCAGCGGCTGCGGTAAATCCACGTTGCTGCGGCTCGTTGCCGAACTCGAGAAGCCTACTGCCGGTGTGCTGGAAAAGCGCGCCGAGGATGGTCAGCCGCTCGATACCCGCATCATGTTTCAGGACGCGCGTCTGTTGCCATGGAAGAGCGTATTGAACAACGTGATGCTGGGTCTGGGACGGGGCGCGCGTGAGGATGCGCGCGCGGTGCTCAACGAAGTCGGTCTGCTCGAACGCGCCAACGACTGGCCGGCCCAGTTGTCCGGCGGTCAGCGTCAGCGGGTAGCGCTCGCGCGTGCGCTGGTGCACCGCCCGCAACTGCTGCTGCTCGATGAGCCGCTCGGCGCGCTCGATGCGCTGACGCGGATCGAAATGCATGCGTTGATTGAACGCCTGTGGCTCGAGCATCGCTTTACCGCGCTGCTTGTCACCCACGATGTGCATGAAGCGGTTGCGCTGGGCGACCGGATTCTGTTGATCGAAGACGGCCGTATCGCGCTCGATCAGCCCGTGCCGCTCGAGCGGCCGCGTGCCCGCGCCTCGGCGGGATTTGCCGCGCTTGAAGATCATGTGCTGCAGCGCGTGCTGAAGACCACGTCGAGCGACGATGCACTTCCATATCGCCCCGACCCGCATCACGACGACCGCCTCGTGCGGCCGAGCGAAGTCCGTTGGGCTGTCTGACAGTCCTTGCCTGAGCTTTTTTCTCGATTTATCGATCTACTGGAGTCACTCGAAATGAGCATTTCCGCAATCAACGTACGTAATCAGTTCAAGGGCAAGGTCAAGGAAATCATCCGCGGCTCGGTGGTGTCCGAAGTCGACGTCGAGACGCCGTTTGGCATCGTCACCTCGGTGATCACGACGCGTTCGGTCGACGAGCTCGATCTTCAGGTCGGCTCCGAAGTGGTGGCGCTGGTGAAGTCGACCGAGGTGTCGATCGCGCGGCTTTGAGGCCACGCAGTTTTGAATGCGCGCGGCAGGATAGCCGTGCGGCTCAGACATGCCGCATTGCTTCCCCTGCCGCCGCGTTATTTGGCGACGGCCGCGCTGGCAGGCGGCTCATGCGTCATCTTGTCGTGCGTCGGGGCCGGGGGACGTTTGACCGGCATGTTGTCGGGATTCGCGGGATTGGCCGCGCCGGCCGCGTCAGGTGGCTTTACCATCGAGGCGCCGGTATCCTTCGGCGGGGTCTGCCCGAGCACCGCGAGGGGTGCGACAGTCAATGCAGCGAGCGCGCAAGCCGCTACGCGCAATGCAGATTTACGTGGTTTCATCCGATCCTCCTTGGCCGTGCCTTGCAGTGCCCGATCAGCGGTCGCGCCCGGCCCCTGTTAAGCGGTCCGTTGTCCGTCTCGGGTAGACCGCGGCCAGACAGGAAAATTCGCTTCCCTTTCAGATTCCTCGAGGCGGGATTTTCCGCTGATGCCGTTTTTATGGGCTGAGGGCGGCTTGGGCCGACCCAACCCGGCCTATGCCGCCTCCGGTGATGCCCACAAAACCAGGGCTCGTCTACAAGTCACGTTGGCGTTACTTGGTCGGGCACGGAAACGCTGCCTGCAGCGAGCGCAGGATCGCAAGGCCGACCGGGAAGTCGTCGGAGAGGCCCGGATGGTTGGTGAAAAACTCATCGAGTAGCGGGTACACCGTCTGCGGGCCGATAGGCAACTGTTCGGGCGGACAAAAGAGCGGCGGCCGTTTTTTCGCTATCAGGTCGCCGTTTGCCCAGCCCAGTTCATTGATCGCGCCGGTGATGTAGGCGGCGTAGATCGAGTTGTTGTCCACGTGCGCCCACTTTTTGTATTGTTCCCCCGTCATTTCGGCTTTCGCGTTGAGCGTGAAGCACGCCGTAAGCAACGTCAGCGCGAGTGTCCGGACGTGTGTTCTGATTCTTGACTGCATGTGCTACATCCTCATACCAGATCGATTAGCCCACTATTGTAGGGCAGGCGCCCGTACGCCTGCAGGTTTTGGCAGGGGCAAAAAAAGGTCCACGAGGGGAAGTGGGCCACAAGAGTGTGAGAGACAAACCCTCTCAGGGAAGAGGAGTATCCAGTGTAGAGCCGGTGACGATGCTGCAGGTTTCCCACGGCTTAACGCGCCTTACGGTACCTAACGCCGCGTGATTCTCTAGCGAGCTTCTGTTGTACTGTGTCGTCCCGGCGTGACATCGCGGTGCCGTGAAGGACTGGAAACGGATGCTGGATCGACGATGCCTGATGTAGTGTATTGGTCTTCCTCATATACAAAGGAATCCTGATTGAATAGGCAGGGCGGGCGCCGCGGGCAATTCATTGAAGGTAATTTGTCGATTGACGGTTTATCCCCGGAAAACCTCTCGTTCGAACGACGCGTGGACCATGCGCCCAACCGCGCGTCGGGAACGGTTATTGCTGTTCGGCACATAGGGCATTACCAAGGGAGCGTTCGCATCATGCAGGACGTGAAGACAAATGAATCACAGGGGAAGGGCGATGCGAAAACGAGTCGTTAGTGGATTGCTGGCCGGCGCTGCCGGCCTGTTGACCTTGCCAGGCGTGGCGTTCGCACAGTCGCAGGCTTACACCAATAGTCCGGTGAATCTCTACGCGGGACCGGCGGATGATTACCCCGCGGTGTCCCAGTTGCCTCCCGGTGCGCCGGTCACAGTGATGGGCTGCGTCAGCGGATATACCTGGTGTGACGTGGCGGCGCCGGATCTGCGTGGCTGGGTCTACGCGGGCAGTCTCAGTTATCCGTACCAAGGGAGCAACGTACCGATCCTCAGTTATGGAACGGCGATCGGCTTGCCTATTGTGACGTTTTCGATCGGCTCATATTGGGGCAGTTATTACCGCGGACGGCCCTGGTATAACGATCAGCAGCGTTGGGCGCATCACCCACCGCCGCCGCCCGGACGCGGTGGGCCTCCGCCGGGACATGGCGGGCCGCCGCCTGGACATGAAGGGCCGCCGCCGGGGCATGGTGGTCCACCACCCGGACATGAAGGGCCGCCGCCTGGACACGAGAGTCCGCCACCCGGACATGGTGGGCCGCAACTGGGACATGAGGGACCGCCGCCTGGTCATGGTGGTCCTCCTCCGGGAGCCGGCGCGCCGCCGGCGCATATCGCGCAGCCGTCGGTCCACGCGGGTCCGCCGCCGGGACACGGTGGGCCGCCTGGAGGGCCGCCCGCGCAGCACGCTGCTCCGCCGCCGCAACACGCCGCTCCGCCGCCGGCCCACGGTCCTGCTCCGCAGGAGCACGGAGGCGGTCATGAGGGACATGAGCAGCATAACTAGGGTGATTGGTTGAGCGCGGGAGACGGTAGGGATGCAGTCTTCTTTGCAGTGGCTTATATGCCGCGTTTGGCCAACTTACGTTACGTGCGCCGCGTTGGTAGATGACATAGGCGGATCGCATCAGACGAAGTGTTTCTGTCGAGATAGATCGCAAATCTGCGCACCGAAGTTGTTTGACGCCGGCGCGAGGTGTCGCTGTCGTGACTCCAACCTGAATAGGTTCGGTCTCCAACTGAGCTTCATATAGTTTTCGGCCCGCCGCGTGCGGGCTTTTTTTCATCGGTCGAAAACCGCTTGGAGGAATTCGCGCGAATGAGTCGGTGCGCCGGTATCGGGTAGGGCGTTAGAGCGGCGTGGCGGCCTGAGTCTTGACGAGCACGCGATCGGGCAACTCTTGGCGCAACTGGAGAAAAATCGCCACAGAAAAGACCGGAGCGAACCGGCTATAAGCTATTGCGTCGAAGTAAGTTTGAGGCTTGGACGCAATTGCCGGCTATCTTCCTCATGGCTTTTGCGCTGGTCGGACACCTGTTCAATACCCCTTCTCGTCACTTCTTCCAGAAAGGACAATCGAGCCCGATAGTAATCAGCGCGCAGTTGTGCATCGAGCACTTGTTGCTCGGCCCGAAACAGTTCCATACGCAAATCGTTTAGTGCCCGTTCGGCCTGCTTTTCCGGCGTATGGGCATGTTGCGCAGCCCAGTTCACGATCCATTGCAGCATGGTAAGCCCCCGTTCGCCGAGTTTTCCCTCGGCAAAATCAAGTTGTATCTCAAAATGTTGGCGCGATACAAACTGGCCATGGCGAATGAGAACAGGCTATCAAACGTCGGGCAGCGCTACTGTCAACGAGTGTTAAATTCCGATGATCTTTGGATCCTCTCCGCGCGCACTCGCGCACATCAATCGGGCCTGCAATACTCTTATATCCGACCGAGGAGATGGCGGCACATGCAGCGCCGTTACCGTCGCAGAAACCGGTGGACGACGCAACCAACACATTTTTCTAGTGGCCGGAGTCGGCGGCGTTATCCAACCGCCAGCGTGACAATACAAAACAGTGCGCCCAACAAGAATGCCACCGCAAGAATGAAATCGTAGGGGTACTTCATGTCGACACCAATTGCTATTTTTGAGAATGCTAACCTTGGTGGGCGGCGTAGAGTGTCAACGATGGTCAGACGCAGGCAAAATCCTCGCCGGATATTCTGAGTCCCGCCCCGAGCGGGGCTTTTCATTGGTGTTGGAGCAGATGCTCCGCGCAGACGTCCAACATGCCCCTCGCTATCGGCGAGCGATAGTGGCCTATGGGTTGCGCCACTACCGGGAAGCAGAGCAGATCGGCGCGTTTTGGGCCGTCGAGTTTCGACGACATCGATGCCTCATTCTTCAATCGGAACCTTGAAACGGGTTCCGCATGACCTGCAAACGACCGGCTCGACATTGCCTTCTGCGCTAAGAGGCGTGAGAGGTTGTTCTTCGCCCTTGATGTAGCACACAGGGCAGGGCAGATATCCGTGCCGCAGTCGGCCCCAACGGTCCACGAAGTGCTGAATGTCCGCTGGCGAGGTGTCGACCGCCTCTAGATGATCGAGCAATACGTGTAAGAGTGCCAGGTTTTGCACGGCGAACCTCCTATTCGGAAACCACAAACTTCGCGAACGTTTGGAAATCCCGAATCGACCCACGGGGATCGCTATTTTCACAGCTAGCCCTGGGCTAATCCGTCTGGATTAGGAAACAAGCAATTTCATATTATGGTCAGAATGATTAAAACCAACGGAATAGACTGATTCAGTAGGCGCCTCAGATGCATTCACACGCTTTTTGCGACGCCTTCTCGAACCGGTGTATCAACATTGTTGGAGCAATCATGAAAACCAAGATTATTGCCGCTTTACTGGCTGCTGTATCTGCCGCGGTCGTCGCCCCCGCTTTTGCTAGCGGCTACGGGCCAGCACCGTTCTATAACCCCGTCCTCGGCGCTCCTGATTCGCAACAAGGTCAGAATACGCAAACCCTCGCTGCTGATCGCGCCAACATACCCGGCAACAACTCGTATGGGGGCGTGAATAGCCCTTCATCGGATTCGGGCGCATACCGCGGCGCAAATACTGCACCTTTGCAATCGGGCGCCTGGGAGCCGAATACGCGCGCGAACTCAGTCGACAGCGGCCACTGATCGTCGCTGCATGTGCGAAAGCGCGATCGAGGCGCCCCGCCATAAATAAAACAGGGACGGTTTATTGCTGGGGGCGTCGCTCTGCGGCTTCCCGATTCTCGGCTACGGCTCGGCGAACGGCTTCTAAAAGGTCCGGACGCGCTTCAGACGCTGGGATTTCGATCAACTTGCGCGGAACCTTGGCATGGGGCTTCAGCGTCACTCCGTAAAGTTTTTGCGGCGCAGTCATATTTCGTCTCCGGCTTCGATGACAACCAATGTGGACGGCAGGTCTCGTCTTGCTTATGGTTTTCGAAGATCACGCTTTCGGATCTCTGCGGAGTAGGGGGCTATGCACTCCGTTCGTCGTGCGTCTCCATGCTTCGTCGGCATGTTGCTGGGCCGATTTCACGGTATATGCGACCCCTTTCCTGCCGTTCGGAGCCGGCGAAATCGCCGAAGTCAGGCCGGAAAGTGTCCGGCGGACGGTTCTGGTGACCATGGCGCGCTCCGCATTCGTGTCCGGGTAACAAGTCTAGGCCTTTACGTGCAGCCTGCGATACTGTCCGTTTACACAGTATTTTAACGAGGCCGCTATGGACGAAAGAGAGCGGTGCGAGCGAAACCGCGTCCCGGACGATTCCGCCACGCCAGGAGAATCGGCGACGATCCACTACGTCTTGAAAACTGTGCTCACGGGAATCAGGGGTAAGCGCTCGATTTGTACCGTCTGTTCGTGGCGGCAGGAGGGGTGCAATCTGATTCCCATCAGATTTGATGGGAATCAGATTGATGAAGCAAATGGCACGAGGACGGCGGCCGGGATCGAAGAACTACACCCGGGAGTTTCGGGAAACGGTGGTCGCTGAGACGAACGATCCGGATCGCTCAATTGCCGAGGTAGCTCGCACGCATGGTTTGAATGCCAATATGGTTGCGCAGTGGCGGCGAAGATCGCTGGTGGCCCAACTGGCAACACCGCAACCTTGTCTGGCGCTGCTGCCCGTCGATGTAGTTGATCTTCCAGAGAAAGATGCCGGCAACCACACCGCATCGCAAGATCAGCGAGTGCCGGCGGTAGCTGCGAGGCCACCGGAGTGCGAGATCGAAATCGAGCTTGGTAAGCGGCGCGTTCGCATCTCCGGTCTTTCGATGGATCGCGCCGAGCAGTTTCTTCGGGATTGTTTGAAGTGATCGGACTCCCACAGAATACCCGCATCTGGATTGCGGCTGGCGTGACTGACATGCGCAGTTATGCGAAGTTGCCGATTATGCGTCCCAGCGGGCTGAGTCATGTCCGGCAACCGGGGCAGATCTCGATTTTCGGCGCTTGATTACTTTGCATAACGGGAGCCTCCTGCTTCTACCGCCACGTCGGCGGTAGAAGGAGATCTGGCCATGACCACGTTGAATGGTTTCTACAAAGCAAAGGCGCACTATTTAGTTCCAGGCGCGC
>Ga0302234_10002413_pt1 | contig 11921 bp, 6 predicted proteins | sample II_Palsa_N3_2_FD_193576 | JGI IMG/M metagenome (GOLD analysis project Ga0302234, IMG submission 193576) | Peat permafrost microbial communities from Stordalen Mire near Abisko, Sweden - II_Palsa_N3_2 | ecosystem: Environmental > Terrestrial > Soil > Palsa > Peat permafrost | place: Sweden... | reverse complement strand
GCTGGCACGCAGATCTATACTGCCAAGCGAGGAGACACCATTCCCGCCCTCGCTCATCAATATTTGAAAAACACTTCTTATCTAACGTCGTCCGAACTTGCCGATTCCATTCGCAACGTCAACGGCGATCACACCGGAAACATTCTTAGAGCGGGAGAGCAAATCACCATCCCCGGAATTCTTCCCGCGCCTATTGTCGAACACACCGTTCCCGTTGCTAAAGATTTTGAGGTCCGCGCCATCTATCTCACCGGCATCATGGCCGCCAGCGATCACGGACTCCGCATCATCCGACATTGGCGCGAAGTTGGGGGCAATGCCGTTGTCTTCGACATTAAAGATTCCGACGGCAGCGTCAACATTCCTTTCGAACATCCGCTGCTAGGCAAGCATCAGGTTTATATTCACGACCTGCCGAAGTTTGTTCACTTTCTGCATTCCGAGAACATGCACGCCATCGCGCGCATCGCCATCTTCCGCGACGAGCGCATGGTGGTCGCGCATCCGGAACTCGCGGTGCAGTCGAAGAGAAGCAAGCAGCCATGGCGGGAAAACGGCAAGCTGGTATGGACGGATTCTTCGAACCCTAAAGTTCAGGATTACAACATCGCCCTCGCCAAATTTGTGGCGCAATCCGGAGCGGATGAGATTCAGTTCGACTATGTCCGCTTCCCTGCCGAGGGCGATCAGAAGGATGCCAGTTTTGTTTATCAAACTGAACAGAACAAAGAGAAGTGGCAGCGCTCTGACGTGATCACAGACTTCCTGAAGAAGGCCTACGCCGAGTTGCATCCCACGGGCGTGCTGCTCTCACTCGATGTTTTCGGCGTGATGGCGTGGCAACGATCCGTGGATCTTTCGCACACCGGACAGGACATCGTGGGAATGGCGAAATATTGCGACGTACTCTCGCCGATGATTTATCCCTCGCACTTTTTTGGCATGGATGGGATCGAACATCCCGGAGACGCTCCCGAGCACTTCATCGGCGAATCCATGCAGCGCTTCGAGTTGATCACCAAGGGCAGTGGCGTGACGATCCGCCCCTGGCTGCAAGCCTTCCGCTGGCGCACCAAGACGTATTCTCCCGAGTACATCAAGGTGCAGGTGGCGACGGCCAAGGAAAAAGGCGGCATCGGATTTTTATTCTGGAATGCGGCCAACGATTACTCGAAGCCGTACGAGGCCATGCCGGAGATGAAGGCGGCGAAGGAGAAGTATTTCCGCGGCGATGAATTGCCCGGAGTCACCGTGAGAGCAAGTTTGACACCGCCGGCCAAGCCTGCCGCAGCCGCTCACTAGCGAGCCCGCAGCTCAAATTATTTCTTCACCGCAGCTCCACCGACACTAAATCTCCATCCGACAATCCGCCGGGCTTGTAGTTCACCGAGACCGGGCGATCATTCCAGGAACACGAGAATGAATCGGATCCAATCAGCAGCACAGACTTGTAATCGGCGGTGCGCAGCTTCAAAACGCTTCCGCCGGAGACCACGGTCAGAACGGCCGCCGGCGACTGCGAGCAGTCGACGCCCACCAGTCGTCCCCGGAGGAACTTGGCGGCGCGCATGTCGGCGGGGGCGGAGTTTTGCGCCGTCTGCTGCGCGGCCGCGCGCTTGGCCGCATCCTGCTCGAGCACATCAAACGGCGAGCTCTGAGGAGAAAATTTCGGCGCAGTCGAAGCCGCGGAAAGTCCGTATTTCTGCTCATTGGCCAGCCGCGTCAACTGCTCGCGGGCTTCCGCCGCGACTTGCGGATTGCCGCTAGTCTTCAGGCGATCCAACTGAGCTCGCGCGGCTTGCCAATTCTTGGCTTCGATGTAGATTTCCGCCAGGTGATAAGCGTATTCCTGGTTGCGCGGACTGAGTTGCATGGCGGCTCGCTCCGCCTGCATGGCCGCAATCGTTCCGCCGCCAACTTTGCGCGCTACCGCCATCAAGTCATAGGCGTCGGCAAATTCCGGATACCAATCCAGCACCGCGCGCAGATCCTGCATCATGTTGGGCAGGCCCTGAATATCGCCGTGATGTGCTTGCGCGATGCGGTACTTCAATACAGCCAGGTAATACCGGACCCACATGTCGCGCTGGTTGAGCGCCGCGGCATCGCCGAGCTCTTCCGCTGCCGCATCGAACTCGCCGTGCTGCAAATGATCCCATGCCAGCGCGCGGTGAGCGATCTGGTTGCCGGTGGCCGCGACCAGCGGAGCCTGGTCGTCATTCTTGTCGGCCTTCTTGCTGGGCTTGCTGGATGCGCCGGGCTCGGGAGCGGTGGCGAGGGCCTGCAATTCGCGCAGGCCGGCTTCGCGACGGTCGGGGATTCTGGTCTTGATCTCGGCCACGAAAGCGCGGGCATCGGCTTCGCGCATCGGCTTCGAAATAATTGCGCTGTCCTCTGGGCCGACTGGGACGGGAAATTGATAAGGCTGCGGCGGATTCGGCGGAGGGTTGGGCTGCTTCGACGCATCGAGGGCGGTGAAAAGAGGCGTCAAGGAATGGAAATAGGTTTTCACCGTTTGATCGAACTGCGCGGGCGGCACGCCGTAGGCTTTCTGTACGGCCTCTTCCACGGGAACATGCTGGTTCATGACCAGATCGAAGTACGTGCCGGTCTCAGGCAACTTTTTCTCGTGCAGGAGATAGTGGATCGTCATCCAGGACTGCGCGTAGAACAGCGTGTGGTGCGTGGCTTCGGCGTAGGCGGAGGTGTCGTGCTTCATGGTGAGCAGATCGGGAAGCGCGAGCCAGACCTGGCCACCGAGTAATTCGGTGAGCGACTTGGGCGGACTGCGGGTTTCTTTTTGATTTTCCAGCAAGTCTTCGGTGTAGAGGTTGGTGAGTTCGGGATCGCCGCCGATTTCAACCTGTTTGTTATCGACGCGGATGGATCCGAAATATTCGGCGAGACCTTCATCGAACCATCCCTCGACGGGAGGATAGTTGTAATTCAGAATGAGGTGAGCGAATTCATGGGCGACGGCACGCCACGATTCTTCTTCGAACAAATTCAGCACGATGAAGTTCTGATCCTGGCCGGGGACGAAGAAGCCCGGAACTTTGATGGGCTGGCCCTGGCGCAGCGGAGCCGTCTGGTAATAATCTTTGTCATTCTTGAAGGCCATGATCGTCAGTGGCTGGGATTCGTTGAGGCGGTCCTTCATCAGAAGGATGGCGAAGGCGGCGCGCATCTGCTCGAAGCGCAGGGCAACTTCTTTGCCTTTTTTTTCTCCAGCGTCGGTGATGACGGTGAAATGGGTCGAGTGGATTTCCAGCCAGGGAGATGGCTCGGCGGCGGAAGCGGACATCGCGAGAACGGCCAGAAGCATCATAACGAGCAGTGCGGCCGGGATGGGACGGGTGCGGGCCATAGCATTCCGCGGGGCGCGGATGATACGGAAATGCTAACACGGCTCGTCGAGCGCTGCGCTCGACCGGACCCTTCGTCGCTCAGGGGGGCGGCTGTCCCCACATGGTCCGCGTGATTGACGGCACGAAACAAAATGAAGTTAAATGTTAGGCCAATTGAAGGCGCAGTTGAGATAGTCCACGGCCGATCCCAGGGAACAATAGTGTAGGAGTTATTTCCTTGCGAAGTGGCGACGATTCTCCCATTCATTCAGAGCTTAAGCGGGGCCGCGCCCGGTGGTTGATGGAATGGGTGTGTCTTGCGCTGATCGTTCCGGTTGCTGGCCAATACATTTGCATCAGGGCATTTGGTCAGAGCTCTCCATCTGAAAATCAAGCGAATGTAGTTCGCGGCACAGTGGTGAACGCGATCACCAACCAGCCGCTTGGCCGCGCCCTGGTTTACTCGACCGACAATCGTTACGCGACGATGACCGATGGCGAGGGCCAGTTTGAATTCACGATGCCGAAAGCTGAGGTCGAAAACACCGGAGGTTCCATAAGCTTTGGTTTGGGCCAGGGATCAAGCGGAGTAGGCGAGAGCTTGTGGCTGATGGCGCGAAAGCCGGGGTTTCTGGGCCCGGAGGAACGAGGGCCGACGGGGGCTGCGCCGGGCACCGAGGTTACGCTTACGTTAGTGCCGGAGGGTTTGATTAAGGGGCGAATCAGCCTTCCCACAGGCGATCTGGTGCGTGGCATTAACGTGCAGATCTTGTCCCGACAGGTGCAGGATGGCAGCCCACACTGGAACATGATGAGTTCGGTTATGACCAACTCGATCGGCGAGTTCCGCTTCGCCGAACTGCGGCCCGGCACTTACAAAGTATTCACGCGCGAGTATATGGATAACGATCCCGAGGCCACGGTTCCGGGAGGGCAACAGTACGGTTATCCGCCGGTGTATTACCCGAACGCCACCGATATTGCCGCGGCCTCGACGATTCAGCTGACGGGGGGACAAATCTTTCAGGCGGATATGACGCTGGTCCGGCAGCCTTATTATCCGGTGAAGATTCCGGTCATCAACCCGGAACAGAGCGGTGGAATGAATGTGACTGTCTCGCCGCAAGGGCAGCGCGGTCCGGGCTATTCGCTTGGCTACAGCCGGGGCAAAGATGAAATCGATGGACAACTGCCGAATGGGAAATATCTGGTGGAGGGCGCGACCTATGCGCAGAATTCCTCGACCAGCGGCGCGGTGCATCTGGTTGTAGCCGGGGCTCCGGCCGAAGGGCCGACCATGGTGCTGGCGCGGAACAATTCGATCAGGGTGAATGTAAAGGAGGAATTCACTTCAAATGAGACTGGAGGTACCGCGTATTGGAGCGACGGGCGACATAACTACCCCATGCGCGGGCCGCGGCGCGATTTACAGATCAGAGCGGAGACGATGGACGATTTCGGAAGCCAGCGAGGCGCATACGTCCGTCCGCCAGCGGACCCGAACGATGATTCGATGGTTCTGGAAAACCTTGCGCCGGGGCGATACTGGTTGCGCTTAACCGCCTCGCGCGGCTATGTGGCGTCGGCGACGATGGGAGGAGTGGATTTGCTGCGCGAGCCCTTAGTCGTGGTTCCAGGCGCAGGCTCTTCAATCGACGTTACTATGCGGGACGATACTGCGGAGATCGAGGGTACTCTGCTTGGTATTGCCACATCTCCCGTGGACGCCGGTCGGCCGCCCTCACAAGCTTTCCTGGATTGCATCCCGCTGCCTGATAGCGCGGGACAATTTCTGCAAATGGGGGTGAGTTCGGATGGGAAATTCGACTATCGAATGGTGGCACCGGGCGTATATCGGGTCATCGCTTTCCGCAGCCGGAAATCCGATCTTCCCTATCGCGACGCGGAAGCTATGAAGGCTTATGAAACGAAGGGACAGGTTGTGCATTTTGCTCCGGGGCAGAAAGTGACGCTGCAGTTGCAGGCAATTTCAGACAGCGAGTAGATGCTGCGAAAAATATGTCGGCTTGTTCAAATGTTATTCGATTTTCCTGGCCGGTGATTGCTGCCTGTTTTCTGGCAGGTCAAGCCTGGGCCGCGCCGCAGGCTGCAAATGCCCCTGCTGTGACTAGCTCTGCGTCAGACAACAGAATCGCGGGGACGGTGGTGAGCAAGGCGGACGGACGGCCTCTGGCGCGCGCGCGAATTACGGTGCGTGACACCAAGGACTCGAAAAAGTTTCAGTCCCTGCTGACGGCGGAAGACGGCAAATATGAATTCAGCGGGTTGCCTGCGGGAAAGTATTCGCTGACGGGCGCAAAGCGCGGATTCATCTCGGCCAGCTACGACCAGCACGAACAGTATTCCACCGCGATTGTGATCGGCGTGGGACTCGACACAGAAACGCTGGTGCTTCGCCTCGCGCCGGATGCGGTGATCGAGGGAAAAGTTTTAGATGAAGCCAACGAGCCGGTCCGTCACGCACAGGTGACGGTGTATTACGACGACCACAGCAGTGGCGTGGACCAGATCCGCCAGTTTCGTTCCGCGCAGACGAACGATCTGGGAGAGTACGAAGTTACACCGCTGCAGCCCGGCACTTACTTCTTGTCGGCGAATGGGAAACCCTGGTATGCGATTCATCCGCGTTCAGAACCGGGGCATTCCGACCCCAATAATTCAGATTCAAATCAGCCAGCCGAAACTCCGCCCACCGTTGATCGATCCTTTGATGTGGCTTATCCGGTGACGTACTCGGATGACGCGATGCCGATTCCGATCCGAGGCGGAGAGCGGGTGGAGGCGGACATCCACTTGAATCCGGTTCCGTCGTTGCGGCTGCTTTTTCGCTCACAAGACGATGGCAGACACGGCTACTCGTTTCCTGTGCTCGAACAGCCTGCCTTCGATGGGTCTACATTTCTCCAGAGCAGTGTTGGAAACATGGTTTCACCGGGAGTGATGGAAATCACCGGCGTTCCGGCAGGGCGGTATAACATCCGTCTCCATCATCAAGGAGCATTCGTCGAGATGAACGGAGTGGATCTCACCAAGGACGGGGAGGAGATTGATACCTCGAAGAGTGAAACTGTAAGTGCGGTTAAATTCTCGGTGCAGGTTCCGGGCGAGGCAACACTGCCGCCGCATCTTTCGGTTGGGCTGCGTACAGGAAGCAGAGCGGCGGCTCACACTCAGTCCGTCGATGCCAAAGGCGAGGCGGAACTGCCACAGATCGCGGCTGGCAAATATGAAGTCGTCGTGTTTGGTGGAGGGAAACCTTATTCGATCGCGCACATTTCGGCGGAGGGCGCCGATGTCGCGGGGCACACCATCAACGTCGCGGCTGGATCTTCGCCGACGGTGTCACTAACGCTGGTGGGCGGCAGCGTGGAGGTTCAGGGGAAGGTAACGAAGGCGGGTAAGGGCATGGCTGGGGCGATGGTGGTTCTAGTGCCGAAGAATCCTGAGGTGGACCGCGATCTCTTCCGCCGCGACCAGAGCGATCTGGACGGGACTTTTCTTTTGCGGGGAGTTGTTCCGGGTTCCTATACGCTTCTGGCCATCGAGAATGGATGGGGTCTGGATTGGTCAAAGCCTGGGGTGATTAGCGTGTATCTGACGGGCGGTAGGAAAATCGAAGTGAAGGATCAGGGAGGGGCTCCCATGAACGTCGCGGAAGCTATTGAGGAGCAGTCAAAGTAAAATCAAGCCTGCCGAGAAAGCGTTAATCGCCGCCCGCATGGTTCTGTGTAGGCACGAGAACCAAGCGCGGTCTTGCTTCCGAAGGCAGTTGCTGCGATGCGCGGCCGCATGCCTGCAAAATGCCGATCACCGCGGCGTAGGCTGTGACCACGCCGATTCCAACCGAAAAAATTACTGTAACGCAAAGAATCAGAGGCATGAAAAGCGAAATCACGGTCAACCACCCTGTCTAGATCGTAGTAAGAAATGGCAGTAATTCAGATGCCGCCGGATCGAATTTCGTCTATGCGGCATCTTCAATCTACCTGCGTTGACGCCCGCCGCTGTTGACAATTAAGATACGGAGTAGAGCTGTGCACCCCTACTGTCGGACAAATCTGTAGACCTGTCGACGTTACGGAAGGGCAATCCAGCCCGGGTTCCAAAGGACGACTTTCAGACAAGCACGAAATGGCTATTACCAAGATTTCGGTGCGCGGGGCGCGCCAGCATAACCTCAAGAATATTAACGTCGAAATTCCGCGCAATACCCTCACCGTGGTCACCGGGCTGAGCGGGTCGGGCAAGTCATCCCTCGCATTCGACACGATTTACGCCGAGGGCCAGCGCCGGTACGTGGAGACGCTTTCCACCTACGCGCGGCAGTTCCTGGACCAGATGGAACGGCCCGATGTGGATGCAATCGACGGCTTGAGTCCGTCCATTTCGATCGAGCAGAAAACTACCAGCCGCAGCCCCCGGTCGACGGTCGGCACCATTACCGAAATTTACGATTATCTTCGCCTGCTGTTCGCTTCTATCGGAATTCCCCATTGTCCGAAGTGCGGGCGGCCAATCAGCCGACAGTCGGCTGAGCAGATTGTTCAGCGAGCGATGGCGCTAACGCCGGAAGCCCGCGTCATGGTGCTGGCGCCGATTGTGCGCGGGCGAAAGGGCGAGTTCAAGAAAGAGATGGAGACGCTGCTCAAGCACGGATACACCCGTGCGCGAGTCGATGGCGAATTGGTTAATCTGGAGGACGATCTCAATCTCGATAAGCGCAAGAACCACACCATCGAAGTGATGGTGGACCGTTTGCTGGTGAAGCCGGGGATCGAGCATCGGCTGGAAATGTCGGTAGGACTGGCGATGAAGTTGGCGGGCGGGTTGGTGCAGGTGTCGGTGGTCGGCGGCGATGAGCAACTCTATTCCGAGAAGCTGGCGTGTCCGGATTGCGGTATTAGCGTTCCGCAACTCGAGCCGCGTTCGTTTTCGTTCAACAGCATGTATGGGGCGTGTCCCGAATGCCACGGGCTCGGGAGCCGCTACGATTTCGATCCGGCAAAAGTGATCACAGATTGGTCCAAGCCGCTGCTCGATGGCGGGCTGGGGCCGGGTTCGGCATCGCAGGGGCTTATTCACAGTTTGCAGGTGGTAGCGGCGGCGCACGGCATTAATCTCAGCACGCCGTTTGAAAAGTTTCCCGAGAAGATTCAGGATTTGCTTTTGAATGGCGAGTCGGGGCGCGGCAAGACGGGCTTCCGGGGAATTTTCGGATACTTGAAGCAGAATCTGGAAGAGTCTACCTCAGAGGGCTATCGCGATTGGCTGATGGATCACATGTCGGCGAGCGAATGCCCCGCGTGCCAGGGCAAGCGGCTGCGGCCGGAAAGCCTGGCGGTAAAAGTAAATAGCATGTCGATCGCCGACTTCACGGCGCTGCCGATTTCCCGCGCGCTGGAAGTGGCGCGAGGCATCAAGCTGGCTGGACGCGAAGAAAAAATTGCCGGGCGTGTGATGCACGAAGTGGTGGAGCGGCTGCAATTTCTGAACGCGGTGGGATTGAACTACATTTCGCTGGACCGTTCGGCTGCGACTTTATCGGGCGGCGAAGGCCAGCGCATTCGTTTAGCGACGCAGATTGGATCGAAGCTGCGCGGGGTGCTTTATGTGCTGGATGAGCCGTCAATAGGATTGCATCACCGCGATAACGGAAGACTTCTAACGGCGCTGGAAAATTTGCGCGATCTGGGCAACACCGTGCTGGTGGTGGAGCATGACGAAGAAACGATTCGCCGCGCGGATTATGTGATCGATCTTGGACCTGGCGCGGGACGGCATGGTGGAAGCCTGGTTGCTCACGGCACGCCGGCGGAGATCATGCGCGAGCCGAACTCGCTGACGGGCGCTTACATCTCCGGCAGAGTGCAGATCGAGATGCGTCCCGAGCGGCGCGAAAAAAACGGCGCTGGACTGACCATTCTTGGGGCCAAAGAAAATAATCTTAAGAATCTCGATGTAACTTTTCCGCTTGGAGTGATGACGGTGGTCACCGGAGTTTCCGGATCGGGCAAGTCTACGCTGGTGAATGACATTCTTTATCGCGCGCTGGCGCGGCAACTTTACCGTTCGCGGGAAAAAGCGGGCGAGCATAAATCGATTGTCGGCGCGGAGAATATCGACAAAGTAATTCGCATCGACCAATCGCCGATTGGGCGCACTCCGCGCTCGAATCCGGCGACTTATACCGGAGTGTTTACGGCGATCCGCGATATTTATGCCATGCTGCCGGAGGCGCGCGAGCGCGGCTATAAGCCGGGACGATTTTCCTTCAACGTGCCGGGCGGACGATGCGAGGCTTGCCAGGGCGAAGGGCAGCGCCGCATCGAGATGAATTTTTTGCCGGACGTTTATGTGCTCTGCGAAGTTTGCGGCGGACGGCGCTACAACCACGAAACGCTGGCGGTGAAGTACAATAGCAACTCGATTGCCGATTTGCTGGAGATGCCGGTCTCCGACGCGCTGCCGATTCTCGAAAACATTCCGCAGATCAAACAAAAGCTGCAAACGCTGGCGGACGTCGGCTTGGGATATATTCATCTCGGTCAATCTGCGGTAACGCTCTCAGGCGGCGAAGCGCAGCGCATCAAACTTGCGCGTGAACTGAGCAAACGGCAGACGGGCAAGACCCTTTATCTTCTCGATGAGCCCACCACCGGACTGCACTTCGACGACGTAAAAAAGTTGCTCGATGTGCTGCACCGTTTGACCGACTTAGGCAATTCGATCATCATCATCGAGCACAATCTGGATGTAATCCGCAACGCCGACTGGCTGATTGATCTCGGCCCCGAAGGCGGAGAGGAAGGCGGCCGCATCGTAGCGCAGGGAACGCCGGAGCAGGTGGCAAGAGTGAAGAAGTCGTATACGGGGCAGGCGCTGGCGGGTTATTTTGCGGGGAATGGGAAGCGGAGCGCGTAGTGGGAAACTTTAATGCTAGACATTATTAACGACGCTCGTTAAACTGAGTGCAGTGATCAAGACCTTCGCCGACAAGAGCACGAAGGAATTCTGGGACACGGGCAAGAGCCGGGCAATGCCTCCGGCGAATCTACGCAGCGCTGCCAAGAAGAAGCCGGCCATGCTGCACTCAGCCGGCAGGTTGGAGGACTTGCGAATTCCTCCCGGCAACCGACTGGAGCAGTTGCGTCGTGAACGCGAAGGCCAACACAGCATTCGGATCAACGATCAATTCCGCGTGTGCTTCGTCTGGCGCGAGGGCGATGCCTATGAGGTGGAGATAACGGACTACCACTGATTTTCGCGTTGTACAGAAAGTGAATGGAAAACACCTATGAGTATCAAGAATGACGGTCCGGCGGGTTGGGCGGTACATCCGGGAGAAATTCTTCGCGAGGAGTTTCTGGAGCCGATGGGGATTTCCGCTTACCGGCTGGCCGTCGAGCTGCACGTTTCGCCTCCCACCGTGAACGACATTGTGCGGGAGAAGCGGGGAATTACTCCCGAGATGGCGGCTCGATTAGCGAAATACTTCGGGACCTCCGAGCAGTTCTGGCTGAATTTGCAAGACGCTTTTGCGGTTCATCAGGTCCGAAGAAAATACAGCAAGGAACTGAAAGCCATCCGGCCGCTGGCCACGGCGGCGGCGCGTTAGGAATTTGCTCGCTGGCGGGATCATCGACCTCGGCCCCGAAGGCGGCGAAGAAGGCGGCCGCATTGTTGCGCAAGGCACGCCGGAGCAGGTGGCGCGGGTGAAGAAGTCTTATACGGGGCAGGCGCTGGCGGGGTATTTTGCGGGGAACGGGAAGAGAAGCGCGTAGCGGGGTTTCGGCTCAAAACAAAACCGCCAGCCTTGCGGCTGGCGGCACGACCCCCTCGAGAATTCGGCTGGTCGCGAGTGCCTCCGCGACTAGCTCACCCTCGCGCTATGTCGGTGGAACGGGGTTGACCATGAATGTCCCGTAGACATTATCCTGATAGACGTTGAACTCATCCGGCCCAGTGTATGTACCGGTCGGCCCCGTTATAGAAACAGTCGCCATCTGGCCCGTCATTTGGGTCCTAGTGCTGGTCCATTGGTCTATCCACGTGAAGGTAGTAGATTGCTTCCAGTCATAAGTAAGGTTATCGACGAACCAGTCGGCCTCGTACTTTTCTTCGAGCGCGAACCCATCTGAATATGTGGTTTTGCCCCCTTGGCCCTCAGTGTCGGTTGTTGTGTACGACCAGTTGTACGCGTTTGTCTCTCCCGGTAAATACCAAAGTTCGCCATTCGTCGTCTGGGTGAAGCGCGAATCTGTAGTTGTTTTACCGTCTGGCCCGATCGTTACCACATAGTTTGGATTCGAGAACGGATCAGCAGCAGCGATGTTGAGCAGATCCTGATCTGTAATGCCCGGGGCGCTACCGTCCGTGTTACCCTGCGCCCATGCCCGTTCGAGGCGTCCTAGGGTGTAGGAGTCTATAGTGGAAGGATTCTGCAACTCACTTAGCCTGAGGGGTATGACTTCCATGTTATTCGAGTCGTCCCGTAGATCATAGGTGTATCCGTTCCACTGGAGGGGACTCGGGCCCGGGCTGCTTGGTGGAGTA
>Ga0302234_10002406_pt1 | contig 11948 bp, 10 predicted proteins | sample II_Palsa_N3_2_FD_193576 | JGI IMG/M metagenome (GOLD analysis project Ga0302234, IMG submission 193576) | Peat permafrost microbial communities from Stordalen Mire near Abisko, Sweden - II_Palsa_N3_2 | ecosystem: Environmental > Terrestrial > Soil > Palsa > Peat permafrost | place: Sweden... | reverse complement strand
TATCCAGCGCGCGCGCGCGATGACGCCGCCGTTCGATATCCACACCGGGCGTGCAGCATCGCCCAATCCCGATCAGGGCGAAATCACCGCTGTGAGACCAATTGAAACCCAATGCCTTACCGTGGCTTGGATCAAGCTCAGGTCGGCCAAATTCGCCATCAGCCAAGCGCACTTCAGTGCCTGGTATTCCGAGATAGGCGCCCAGCACGTCCCGCAAAGGCTGTCGTTTCTGCCGACGTTCGTACGGCAGCAAAAACATATGCAGCTCGTGATCGCCGAGCCGCTCTGCGATCGCATCGATGCCACGCATGTCGGTCGACTTCATGTCTGGATTCTAGCGCGAGTGCCGCGCTTTTCGCCGCCTTGCTAGAGACCTCCGTTCTATCTGGACGGCTATTTGATCAACCGCTCATCCACAAGGCTCTTTACGACACCAGGATCGGCGAGGGTCGAGATATCCCCAAGCTGATCCGGCAGGTTCTCGCCTATCTTGCGCAGTATGCGGCGCATGATCTTGCCCGAACGCGTCTTCGGTAAACCTGGCGCCCACTGGATGTAGTCAGGCGTCGCGATGGGACCGATTTCCTTGCGCACCCATGCCACCAACTCTTTGCGCAAATCCTCATTGCCCTCGATGCCCGATACCAACGTGACGTACGCATAGATACCCTGACCCTTGATATCGTGGGGACAGCCGACTACAGCCGCCTCGGCGACCTTCGGATGCGCGACCAGTGCGCTCTCCACCTCGGCCGTACCGATGCGGTGACCGCTGACGTTGATCACATCGTCCACGCGGCCGGTGATCCAGTAATACCCGTCTTCGTCGCGGCGTACACCGTCGCCGGTGAAGTAGTTGCCTGGGTAAGCACTGAAGTAGGTTTCGATAAAACGCTGATGATCGCCGTAAACCGTGCGCATCTGCCCGGGCCACGAATTGGTGATCAGCAGATTGCCCTCCGTCGCACCCTGCTGAACTTCGCCATTCGCATCGACGATCGCCGGCTGAATGCCGAAGAACGGCAGCGTGGCCGATCCCGGTTTGGCGTCGATGGCGCCGGGCAGCGGCGTGATCAGAATGCCGCCGGTCTCGGTCTGCCACCACGTGTCGACAATAGGGCAGCGCTCGTCGCCGACCACACGGTAGTACCACTCCCAAGCCTCGGGATTGATCGGCTCGCCAACGGTGCCTAGCAGACGCAGCGAGGCGCGCGAGGCCTTCTTGACCGGCGCTTCGCCCTCGCGCATCAGCGCGCGGATAGCCGTGGGCGCGGTGTAGAACAGCGTCACCTTGTGCTTGTCCACCACGTTCCAGAAGCGGCTGTAGTCGGGATAGTTCGGCACGCCGTCGAACATGACCGTGGTGGCGCCGTTGGCCAGCGGGCCATAGACCACGTAGCTGTGGCCGGTGATCCAGCCGACGTCGGCAGTGCACCAGTAGACATCGTCCTCTCGCAGATCGAACACGCACTCATGCGTATAGCTGGCATAGACCAGATAACCGCCTGTCGTATGCAGAACGCCCTTGGGTTTGCCGGTGGAACCGGAGGTGTAGAGAATGAACAGCGGATGCTCCGCCTCTACCGGCTCAGCCGGGCAGTCGGCCGTCTGGCCGTCCATCAGGTGATGATAGTAGCGATCACGCGGTGACTGCATCGGCACGCTGGCGCCCGTGCGACGAACCACGACAACGGTTTCCACGCTGTTGGTACCGGGGCGCTCAAGAGCCGCGTCGACATTGGTTTTCAGCGCGATCTTCTTGCCGCCGCGCGTGCCTTCGTCGGCCGTGATAACCAGCTTGGCGGTGAAGTCGGCAATCCGACCGGCCAGAGAATCCGGCGAAAACCCGCCGAAGACTACCGAATGAATGGCGCCGATGCGCGCGCAAGCCAGCATCGCGATGGCCGCTTCGGGAATCATCGGCAGATAGATGGCTACACGATCGCCCTTGGTCACGCCAAGGTGCTTCAACGCGTTGGCAAACTTGCAGACCTCGGCGTGCAGTTCGCGATAGCTGATGCGACGCGACTCGTTCGGATCATCGCCTTCGAAAATGATCGCCGTTTTGTCACCACGCTCTGCCAGGTGACGGTCGAGACAGTTGGCCGTGACATTCAGCACGCCGTCTTCGTACCAGCGAATATGCAGATCTTTCGGATCAAACGACACATCGCTGATTTTGGTCGGCGCCTTGGTCCAGTCCAGCCGATGGGCAACGCCTGCCCAGAAACTGTCCGGGTCCTTGATCGACTCCGCGTAGAGCTTCTCGTAGTCCGCCTTACGCAGACGGGCGCTGGCGGCGAATTCGGGGTTGACCGGATAGAGCTTGGACATGAGAAGCCTCGCGTTTGGCCGGCTAAAAAAAGCCGGTAGGGAATCGTCATGGCGTCTCGCGCCACAGCCAGTGGCCGAGTGTAATACCGCTGATCGGTATGCTGTTGACGCGCGGCACAAGATTTCGCACCGTCAATGAACTCGTGTTTTTCATGCCGTATAAATGCAAAACGCAACAGCTCAAGCTGTTGCGTTTTGCGACACATGATGCGTTCAAGTGAATCGATACAGGCCAGACGAACAGCGCTCGTCAATGATGGCTAAGCCACCTCCGCGATCAGGCTCTCCTAAACAGGCCGATGATCACCAGCAAAACGATCGCGCCAATCATCGCATGGATGATGCTGGTGACGATCGGTCCGATGATCACGAAATGAACCCCCAGCGCCGGCAGCAGCCAGCCGGCCAGAAACGCACCGATGATGCCAACCACGATATTGCCCAGCAGGCCAAAGCCGAATCCGCGCACGATAAGTCCCGCCAGCCAACCCGCCATGGCGCCGATGAAAAGAAAAATAAGCAAGCCGTAACCGGTCATGGAAAACTCCACATTGGGCGAGGCAATAAGGATGGAAGCAGTGCCCCGAAACTGCTGAGCGCGGAGCATCCGGCTTTGACCGTGCAGCCGCTGTGATGGCCCGTTGCGGCCGCGGAACGGGAGTATCGGAGTTAATCGCGACCCAACGGGTTCTTGCCCTCGCGCAGGCGCTGCAGGTCGTAACTGGAAAGACTTTCGCTGCGCGCGCTGCCGGAAATTCGGGCTTGCGCAAAAGCCAGCACGGTGGCGAACGCGCCGACGATGCTGACAAACAGCCACCACGCCATCGCGCCGCTGCTATGGCGGGTAAAGCACAGCAACACGGCCAACAGCGTTATCGATAGCATCAACCAGCGCATGGCGAACCTCACTTCAAGCAACGCATTACGCCGCTCCCTAAGCGGCTGACCGCATCATAAACTGCTCGACCAGCGTTGCGCATGTGAGAACCAATCAGCGTTTCATCACCAACGGATAGTCGCCCCCAAGCCGTCGCAAGATGTCGCGAGGGCTGAGACGCTGTCCCGGCACTATGGCAGCTATGCCATACCAACCGACGGACGACGAACCGCAGCCGAACCTTTCTGCCGATAGCGTGGCCCCGCCAGCGCAAGCGGTGAAGGGACGCGGTGCTGCGTCAAACCCCGAGGGCCGCTTTGAAACTATTCGCCATCAGGCAGAAGACGACGGCTGGTCGCACACGCTGCTCGACGAAACGGCGTCACGCCCGCGCACCGAGGTTACCGAGGAACGCGCGCGCACTGTGATCAGCCGAAACGACTCGCCCGACATCCACTTCACCCAGGCGATCAACCCCTATCGCGGCTGCGAGCATGGCTGTATTTACTGCTTTGCAAGGCCATCGCACAGTTATCTCAATCTGTCGCCGGGACTGGACTTTGAAACCAAGCTGCGTGCCAAGAGCAATCTTGCCCAGGTGTTGCGCATCGATCTGGCCAAACGCGGCTACGTCGTCAGCCCGATCAATATCGGCAGCAACACCGATCCCTATCAGCCGGTCGAAAAACGCTGGCAGCTGACCCGCGCCGCGCTGCAGGTGCTGGCCGAGTGCCGTCATCCTTGCACCATCGTGACCAAGAATGCGCTGGTCGAGCGCGACCTCGATATCCTGGTGCCGATGGCGCGTGAGAATCTGGTGCAGGTGTTTATCTCGGTCAACTCGCTGGATAACCATCTGGCCGCCAAACTCGAGCCGCGCGCCAGCGCGCCGCATCGTCGCATCAAGGCCATCCGTACGCTCACCGACGCGGGTGTCCCCGTTGGCGTGCTGATCGCGCCGATCATTCCCGCGCTCAACGATAAGGACATGGAAGCGGTGCTTGAGCAGGCGGCCGACGCCGGCGCGCGCTGCGCGGGTTACACCACGCTGCGCCTGCCGTACGAGCTGAAGGCGCTGTTCCGCGAATGGCTTGCCCTGCATGCGCCGCAGCGCGCCGACCACGTGATGAGCCTGGTGCAGCAGATGAACGGTGGCCGCGATTACGACAGCGATTTCTCCACCCGCATGCGCGGGCAGGGCGTCTTTGCCGACCTGCTTCGCCGCCGCTTCGATATCGCCAGCCGTCGCCACGGCTACGCGCGCTCGCGAGAACTCGTCCTCGATACCTCACGCTTCGTACCACCGCGAACGTCGTCGCCGCAGGGAGACCTGTTCTAAACGACGCGGCTTACTTCGACGCTGGCAGATATTTCTCGAACCAGCCCAGCGCGCGCTGCAGCACGTCGCGCTGATGTACGGGATCGACAAAATGATGGCCTTCGTTGGGATACACCACCAGCGACGTCGGCACGCCCTGCGCACGCAGCGCGTGCCACAGCTCGAACGACTGCGGCGCGGGGCATTCGGCATCGCGGTCGCCCACGACGATAAGCATGGGCGTTTTGATCTGCTTGACGTAGTTGATCGCCGAACTTTTCGCATAGACCGCCGGATCGTCGTACACCGACTTGCCGAAGAACGGGATCATCCACTGGTCGATCAGATTCTCGCCGTAGTAGCTCTGCCAGTTCGACACGCCCGCGCCCGCGACCACCGCGCGAAAACGCTGCGTCTGCGTGGGCGCGAACATGCTCATGAAGCCGCCGTAGCTCCAGCCGGTGAGGCCAAGCCGCTTGTCGTCGACCGGCAGCTTTTTCTCCACCGCATCGACGCCGGCCAGGGTATCGCGCAGGTCGCCATAGCCGAAGTCCTTGCGGTTGGCCTGCACAAACGCTTCGCCCTGGCCGAAGCTGCCGCGCGGGTTGGGCATCAGCACGAAGTACCCCAGCGTCGACAGCGGCGCTGAGCCAAAGCCGACCGAGGGCCAGCGTGGAATGGTTGCCGCAGATGGGCCGCCGTGCACCACCACGATCATCGGATACGACTTGCTGGCGTCGTAGCCGGCTGGATACAGCAGCCAGCCCTGCACACGTCGTCCTTCGTTGCTCCACTCGACCGATGCGGCCTTGCCCCACGCGGGCTTCAGCGCGGCGTTGATGGTAGTGACCGCCTTTGGCGCCGTGCTGCCGAGTGCACCCGCGTGCACCTCAGGCGCTTCGGCGAACGAGCTTTGCACGAACGCCAGCCGCCCGTGGTCACGCGTCAGCGAAAGCGCCATATCCGCACTGCCGTCGCCAATGCTGTCCGGCAGGTTGAACAGCACGCGCTCCTGCGCGGCCTTGTCGGTATCAACGCGATACTCGGCGACTTCGCTATCGCCGCCGCGCACCTGGGATACCAGCAGCTGCTGGCTGCTGTTCCAGCTTAGCCATGCCGGTGACACCGTGATGCCGGGTGTTAGGTTGGTCACGCTGCCGCCGCTAGCAGACACGGCGTAGATATCGCCGCCGGTCGAACCCTGATCGCTCATCAGGCCGCCGATAAACGCGATCCGCGAACCGTCCGGCGACCAGCGCGGCAGCGCGATCTGCAGGCCATGCAGATCACCGCTCACGCTGCCGGGATCGACCAGAACGGTGGGCGCGGCGTTCGCCTGCGCGTTCTGCACATACAGCTTGGCGATCCACCAGTTGTTATCACCCGGCGCTGGCGCCGAAACGTAAGCGATGCGCTGCCCGTCGGGCGACCAGCTGAATTCGTAGACGTAGCTGGCCGCGGGCGTCAGCATCTGCGGCACGCTGCCTGCGGCCGCGACGGTGGCCACGCGCTGCACCTCCAGTCCGTCCACACCGACCTCGCCCGAAGCGGGCTTGGCGGCCGACACGGCGCTGGCGCGACGGGTGGCACCTTCTACATAAAGAAAGGCCAGGCGGCTGCCGTCGCTCGACCAGCTCAGTGCCTGCGCGTTGCCGTTCAACGTCGTCAACACCGCCGGAGCGGTCTTGCCCTGCGCGTCGGCGAGCACGATCTGCGAGGCGTGGGTTTTGTCCTTGCGCTCGGCGCCATGGCAATCGGAGATATAGGCGAGATGACGCGAATCCGGCGCCCACGCGATCTCGTCCTGGCTGCAGCTCCCCGATTTGGCCGAGGGATCCGCGGCGCGCACGTGGCTGCCATCGGCGTTGGCGATCTGCACGCTCGGCTTGTCGTTGGACTCCACCACCCAGGCCAACTGGCGTCCGTCGGGCGAGAGCTGCGCGGCGTGGATCGACTTCACCTTGCCCAGCTGCGTCAGCACATCCTGGATCCGCGGATCGACGGTTGGCGCTTCGGCAAAGACGGCTGGTGCGGTTGCCAGGAGGGTCAGCAAGATGGCGGTGCGGAGACGGCAGGTCATGGCAGATCCTTCGGACGGTGATTTACCAACCTAGCAGCGCATCGGTTCTGATCCAAGTGACGGAAGTCCTGGTCAAACGTCGCGGATGGCCGGCCTCGCACTCTGCCGTTTACCGAACCATCCGCTCGGCGTCAGGCCGGCAGAGCACGATCGACTAAGGCGTGACCGGCGCCAGCATCAGGCTGGCCCGGCGTGCCGCTATGGCAGCTTTGAGCGCCGGCATGGCGGCCAGCGTGGCCCGCTCGCCTTCGAGAATGGCCTGGTTCTTTTGTTCGAAATCGGTGGCGCCGATGCCGGTGATATTCGGCCTGATGACGAAGTCCGCGCGAGCCAGCTCCTGCTTGCCCAGTTGCCGGCCCATGATGGTGATCGACTGGCCGACGATGTTGACCATGCCCTGCGGGTTGCTGCCGCTGGGCGTTGCCGAGATATCCACCGCAATCACGAAATCCGCGCCGAGCTGGCGCGCCGCGTCCACCGGCACCGGGCTGACCACGCCGCCATCGACATAGTGCTTGTCGCCGATCAGTACCGGCTCGAAAACGCCCGGAATACTGCTCGAAGCGCGCACGGCCTGGCCGGTATTGCCGCGCACGAACACCGTGCGCTCGCCGGTTTCCAGCTGCGTGGCCACGGCGGCAAACGGCAGCTTCAGCTCCTGGATCGCGCGGTGGTTCACCGCGGTGTTGATGTAGTCCTGCAGTTTCTGCCCCTGCACCAGACCGCCAGAGAAAATATGCACGTCGCGAATCTTCGCCTCGTCCAGCGCAAACGCCTGCTCCTGCAGCTGAAACGGATCCATGCCGGCGGCATACATCGAACCCACGACGCTGCCGGCACTGGTACCGGACACCATGTCCGGATGGATGCCGCTGGCCTCGAGCATCTTGATCACCCCGATATGCGCAAAGCCCTTTGCCGCACCGCCACCAAGGGCGAGGCCGATCTTCAGCTTCACTGGCGCTGCCGCGACAGCCGGCGGCGTGGGGATAGGTTTGCTGTGCCCGGCGCAGGCAGCCAGCATCAGCGTGGCGAGCAGAAGCAGGAGCGGGCGGCGGAGGGACATGATGATGTGTCGGCGAAGGGAAGGGAGATGCTGATCTCGAAAAGCGGCAAAGCCGTGGCAACCACGGGTGTTGCCGCTTGCGCGGTCGCGAAATGGATTGAGCGCTGTCGCGAACTTAGCTCTGCGCGCCGTCGGCGACGAGGTGATAGTGCGTGGCGACCTCGACCTCCTTCTTCGAACCCAGGAAGACCGGCACGCGCTGATGCAGCCCGGTGGGCTGCAGCGCCATGATGCGTTCGCGCCCGGTGGTGGCCGCGCCGCCGGCTTGTTCGATGATGAAAGCCATCGGGTTGGCCTCGTACATCAGGCGCAGCTTGCCGCCCTGCTTGAGGATCTTGGCGTCCAGCGGGTAATAAAACACGCCACCGCGGGTCACGATGCGGTGCACGTCGGCCACCATTGAAGCGACCCAGCGCATGTTGAAGTCCTTGCCGCGCGGGCCGGTGGTGCCGGCGAGCAGTTCGCCGATATAGCGCTGCATCGGCGGCTGCCAATGCCGTTGGTTGGACATGTTGATGGCGAACTCGGTGGCCTCCTCGGGAATGCGGATGCTGCGACGGCTGAGCATGAAGCTGCCGACTTCGCGCTCCAGGGTGAATTCGTGCGTGCCGTGACCAAAGGTCAGCACCAGGGTAGTCGCCGGACCGTAAACCACGTAGCCGGCGGCAAGCTGGGTTGTGCCTGGCTGCAAAAAGTGTTCGGCCTTGGGCTCGGTCACATCATCCGGGCAGCGCAGTACGGAGAAGATCGTGCCGACCGAAATATTCACGTCGATATTGGAGCTGCCGTCCAGCGGATCGAACAACAATAGATGGTTGCCCTTCGGATAGCCGTCCGGAATCTGCTGCGGGTCTTCCATCTCCTCGGACGCGCAGGCGGCGAGGTGGCCACCCCAGGCGTTGGCTTCGAGCAGGATCTCGTTGGAGATCACGTCGAGCTTTTTCTGCGCCTCACCCTGCACGTTGATGCTGCCGCCGTCGCTCTCACCGCCTTGCATGCCGAGCACGCCGCCGAGCGCGCCCTTGTTGGTCGCTACCGCAATGCGCTTGCAGGCGCGCGCGACCACTTCGATCAAGAGGGAGAGCTCGGCATTGATATGGCCGGCGCGGCGCTCCTCGATCAGGAACTGGATCAGCGAAATAGGTTTTATCGAGCTCGGTTTCATGGGGCAGCCAGGGTAAGCGAAGCACGCATTGTCCCGGCTCCGGCTGAACCGCGCCAGCCGTGTCGGCGCAACGTCGCAAATGATCAGGCCGTCGGCCCACTGCTGACATCACGTTGGCAGCAGGGGGCGGCCAAGCTGTGCATCCACCAGGGAGAAAACGCCATGCGCGATACGGTTTATTTTCTGATCTTCGACGGGTTTGCCGATTGGCAGGCGGCGCTGGCGCTGTGCGAGATTCGCCGCCCGGGCGACTGGCAGGTGCAAACGGTCGGCTTCTCGTCCGCCGCGGTGATGTCGATGGGTGGTCTCGCGGTGCAGCCCGACGTGTCGCTGGCGCAGATTGACCTGGCGCGTGCGGCCATGCTGATCGTGCCCGGCGGTCATCTCTGGCTGCGCGGTGAGGGCAGCGAAGCGGTGGCTGTTTTACGGGATGCGGGTGAGGCGGGCGTGCCCGTGGCCGGCATCGATACCGCCGTGGTGGCGCTGGGCCGTGCCGCTCTGCTCAACGACGTCCGCCATACCGGCAACTGGGCGGGTCAGATCGCGGGGCAGGTGGCCGACTATGCGGGCGAGTCGTTCTACGATGCCTCGGCGCTTGCCGCCAGCGACGGCGGCGTCATCACCGCCAGCCATCTGGGCAGCGTGGAGTTTGCCCACGACATCATTCGAGCCCTGCATCTTTACAGCCCCAGCGATCGTGAGCACTGGTACCGGCTGTTCAAGCACGCGCAGCTGCCGCCGTGGTGGGTGGGCGAAACGGTGATGGCCTGAGGTGGATATGATGAATTCGCCATGGCAGCGCCTGCTGAAGGCGTATCACCCGGTCTATCAACGCGGCCTGCTGATGGATGGGCTTTACACGTGGCCATCGGACAAGTCGCCGGATGCTGCTTCAGCGCCGACATCGCGCCCGAGCCGCCGCATGCTGCTGGTAGCGTTGACCGGGTGGCGCGCGATGCTGCCTGGCAGTGGCCGCGGCCATCCGCCTCGGCGATGATGAGCGCATGCGTCGTGCCGATCGTCTGTTCCTCATCATTCATGCCTTGCGCGGCCGGCGGACCGCCCTGCAGGCGCGCCAGCTTGCGCAGACGCTGGGCGTATCGCTGCGCACGGTCTATCGCGACGTGGCCGACCTGCAGTTGTCCGGCGTGCCGATCGAGGGTGAGGCCGGCGTCGGTTACGTGCTGCGCAAGGGCTCGGACATCCCACCGCTGATGTTCAACGCCGACGAGCTCGAAGCGCTGGTGGTCGGCACCCGCTTTGTCCGCGCCTTCGCCGGCGTGCGCCTGGCTGATAGCGCCAAGACCGCGCTGCTGAAGATCGAAGCCGTGTTGCCGCCGGAGCTACGCGAGCGCGCGGCGCATACGCGCATATTCGCACCGGTGTGGCGCGACCAGCATCAGTCCGATTTCGCGACGATGATCGACCGCCTGCATGCGGCGATCGTAGACGGTCACGTGCTGCAACTCGATTATCGCGACGAAAGCGGACGCGTCAGCGCGCGCCAGATCGAGCCGCTGTGCCTGTCGTTCTGGGGCGGTGCCTGGACGCTCGGTGCGTGGTGCCGGCTGCGCAAGGACTTTCGAAATTTCCGTCCCGACCGCATGGCCGCCTGCGCGCCGACCGGTGAGGTCTGCACGGAATCGGCCGAGCGAAGTCTGGCCAGCTATCTGCGAGCTGTGGGCGCCGGCATGATGGACATCAGCTAAGCCCCCTCGGGTCGACCGTCACGGTGCACCGTTGCGCGATCGCTAGTACGCTGGCACGCACTCAATCGCGAGGGCGGAATTGCATGCAACCCCATCATCCCCAGCTGCAGGTGGCGCCAGCCGATTTGCGACCGACCCAACTCACCGTGGGTTACGCCGAGGTCGCCGCCAAGCGCGCCGAGTGGGAAAAGCTCCCCAAGAAAAAGCGCAAGGAGCTGCTCAGCCGGCACTGGTTTCCCGGTGTGCTCGGCCCCGGTGGCAAGGTCTATATCGTCGACCATCATCATCTCGGCCTGGCGCTGATCGAGGAAAAGGTCGACAGCGTGCCGGTGCTGGTGCAGCGGGATTTTTCCTGGCTGGAGCCGGCCGTGTTCTGGCGCACCATGGAGTTCAACCGCTGGGCGCATCCGTACGACGCGCACGGCCATCGGACCGACTACGACGCGTTTCCGGCCAAACTCACCGACTTGACCGATGACCCCTACCGCACGCTGTCCGCGCGCGTGCGCGAAGCCGGTGGTTATTCAAAAGATGCCACGCCTTACGCCGAGTTTTTGTGGGCGGATTTTCTGCGTCGGCGGGTCAAGCTCAAGGGCGAGCAGCCCGGCAAGCGCGCGCTCAAACAGTCGCTGGAGCTGGCGCATACGCGTGAAGCCGCCTACTTGCCTGGGTGGAGTGGCCACATCGTATGAACCGTGCCGAATGAGCGCGGCCACCGCGGCAGCGTCGTCGCAATCGGCCGATCTGCTGGCCGGGCTGTCGATTGCGGGGCTGCTGCTGCCTGAAGCGGTGGCGTATTCCAGCATCGCCGGTTTGCCGCCGCAGGCCGGCGTCATCGCGCTGTTCGCCGGCCTGGTCTGCTACGGCGTGATCGGGAGCAGCCGTTACGCCATCGTGTCGGCGACATCGTCCTCTGCCGCGGTGCTGGCCGCGGCCAGCGTGGCGATCGGCGGCGGCGATCCCCTGCTGCGAGCGGCGTTCGCGGCGCTGCTGGTGCTGCTGACCGGCGCGTGTTTTCTGCTCGCCGGCGCGGTGCGGCTGGGCGGCATTTCCAATCTGATCGCCAAGCCGGTGCTGCGCGGTTACGCGTTTGGTTTGGCGCTGGTGATTGCGGTCAAGCAGTGGCCGAATCTCGTCGGCTTGGCCGCAAAGCAGTCGAGTTTTGTACCGCTGATTATCGAGCTGCTTCAGCGTGCGCGTGAGTGGCATGCGGCCAGCTTTGGTTGCGGCATCGTCGCCTTGCTGCTGCTGTTTCTGCTCGAACGCCTGCGCCGTCTGCCGGGCACTTTGCTGGTGATCGTCGTCGGTATCGTCGGCTCCAGCTGGCTGGCTACGCGCGGCGTGGCGCTCACCGGGGTGATCCGTCTGGCGCTGAGCTGGGCGGCGCCGGCGTTGCCAG
>Ga0302234_10002399_pt1 | contig 11982 bp, 11 predicted proteins | sample II_Palsa_N3_2_FD_193576 | JGI IMG/M metagenome (GOLD analysis project Ga0302234, IMG submission 193576) | Peat permafrost microbial communities from Stordalen Mire near Abisko, Sweden - II_Palsa_N3_2 | ecosystem: Environmental > Terrestrial > Soil > Palsa > Peat permafrost | place: Sweden... | reverse complement strand
GAGGAGAAAGCTTTGCGTACGATTATCGCCTTGAACGAACCGTTTCATCTTGCTCATCCCATCGCTATCGGATGGCAAATTTTAACGCTCCAAAAAGCGTTTTGACACACTCTGGGCCGACTCGCGACCCTGACCAAGCTACTTAATGTTGGCGGGCACTGTGGCCCTGTTACCCCGGGGGGCGGTTGGTGCACGCTTTCACGATGAGCAGCAGCCGTCTCATACTCGCCTGAAAACAGCTGCGCAGCCGATTCGGTAACTCATCAAAAGTGCATTCAGAAGTGCGGCGCGACGAGGACATCTCCGGCCGAATTTCAGATCGTCGCCAGCTCCTCGCTAATGGAGAGAAAACGCTCGACATCGCGAGGCATGTGACAGTGCAGCGGTGATATCCGGACAGCCCCGTCGAGATCGAACGACTTAAGCATACGGCCAGAATAGAGACTGGATGCCACGCGCTCATACACGATGACACCGCGCTTTTCGTATTCGCGCACAGCGTCAGTCGGACTCAGATTCGCGAAAGCAATGCCCACGATCAGGTCGCGCTTTGTCAGATCCCGATGGTCCCACAATACTTCGACGCCATCGAGTCGCCTGAGACCGCGCCCGCCACCATGTCCATCCAGCAGAGCGTGGAGCAGCGCGCGCTCATGTAACTCTATGCGTTCCATGCCACGCACGAAGCATTCGCGACGATCGTCCACATCGGCGAAATGTCGGCCGATCCACGTGACGTATTCGACGATCTCCGTCACGACCGCGAACTGCGCAGGCGCTGGACTACCGAGTTCCCATGCGTCCTGCTGCTTTGCGGCGAGACGGTGATGCGGCAATGCCGCCAACCGCGGCGACAGCCAGGAAATTCCCGAGCCCCGGCATCCGAAAAATTTATACGGCGCGAAATTGATGCCGTCGACCGGTGTCTCTTTCAGATCGATCACACCGTGCGGCGCGTGTTGCACTGCGTCCACGATGATAAAAAGGCCTGGCTTTTTCTCACGGGCACGCTCGACGATCGTCTCGATGTCAAACTTCGCGCCCGAAATATTCGACGCATACATCACGCTCAACAACGCCGTGCTTTCGTCGATCAACGCCACGATAGCGTCAACGTCCACTCCGCCCGTCACCGGATTGCTGGGAGCAACACGCAACGCCTTGCCGGTGCGCTGCGAATAAAACACCATCGCATCGTAAGAAGACGGATGTTCGAGAATCGTCGTGACGGCGTTCGTACCGGGCACGTTCTCCATGATCGCACGCACCATATCGAACATCCCGCCTGACGCTGTAAGCGAAGGATAGATGCTGCCGTCGCGAGCATTCAGGATCGTGCGGATGTCCACTTCCCCGCGAGCCTGAATGTCCTGCAGATGGCGCGCCCGCTCGTGGATACGCTCGGGGCAATCGGGCAACGCGTCGACTCGCGCGTACGCATCGACGGCTGCCTTCAGGCGAAACGAGCCGCCGGCATTGTCGAAGAAAAGACGCTCGCGCCCGTCGATATCATGGTCAACATGGTGGAATCGCGCGTTGATCTCCTGCATCAACGATTCGGGAAAAAACTCGCCCTGGCTACTGCTCATCTGGAATGCTCCTGATCTTTCGTGCTGAATAAGTATCGTTTGGCAAACGGCGATCACTCAACTTACGCGTCGAGCGAGGCGAGATACGCTTTGCCTTTCTCCGCATCATATTGGCGTTCCCACTTCGCAATAACAAGCGGTGCCAGCGCGTTGCCGACGACGTTCAACGCAGTGCGACCCATGTCCATCAGGCGATCGACGCCGGCGATAAATGCGAGCCCTTCGAGCGGCAGGCCCGCGCTTGCGAGCGTCGCGAGAAGAATCACGAACATGAATCCTGGCACGCCGGCAGCCCCCTTGGACGTCACGACCATCGTCAACGTCAGGACGAACTGTTCCTGCCAGCCCAGGTGAACGCCATACAGTTGCGCGACGAATAGCGTACCGATGCCCAGGTAAATCGAGGCGCCATCGAGATTGAAGGTATAGCCTGTCGGCACCACGAAGGTCGTAATGGCCTTCGGCACGCCGTAATCCTCCATCTTCTTCATCAGTTGCGGCAAGACCGTCGCCGAACTGCAGGTCGAGAACGCAATGATCAGTTCGTCTTTGATCACTCGCAGCAGCGTGAAGATGCGAAAGCCGAACAGCCGGGCCGTGACACCGAGAACCACAAGCACAAACAGAACGATGGCGAGATAGGTGACCGCGACCAGCTTGATCAAGGGCAGTAGCGAACCAAATCCAAAACTCGCGACTGTCACCGCAATCAGCGCGCACACACCAATTGGCGCGTAGTGCATCACCATGTTCGTCACCTTGAACATGGCGTCGCCGACGCCCTTGAGCGTGGCGAGCACCGGCTTGCGGAATTCCTCCGGTACCGACTGCAAGCCGAGGCCGAACAGCACCGAGAAGAAGATCACCGGTAACAGGTCGCCTTTCGCCATGGACGCAAAAATGTTGTCGGGAATCGCACCGAGCAGGAGTGTCATCAGTCCATGATGCCCCTGCACCTGTTGCGTCATCTGTTGATAACGCGAAATGTCGGTGTGGCCGAGTTGCGCCATGTCGGTACCCACGCCCGGCTGCAACACGTTGCCAAGTACGAGACCCAGCAGGATCGCGATCGTGGTGATGATCTCGAAGTACACCAGCGTCTTGAGACCGATACGCCCGAGCGATTTGCCGTCTCCCACGCTCGCGATGCCTACCACCATACTGGTGAACACGATCGGCACCACGATCATTTTGATCAGCTTGATGAAGATGTCTCCCGCAGGCTGCAACAGCCCCGAGATTGCCGCATCCCGCCATTGCGGGAGGTGGTTCAGGACCAGCCCTGTCGCGATGCCAACGAGAAGGCCCATCAGTATCTGCCATGCAAGCCCGATGCTTGGCTTGCGCCTCGCGTGCGGTGGGACAGTCGGGTGTTCGACGACGGTTTCCATGCTATCTCCAGTTTTATTGGCACATCGCTGCAGCCGGAATTCAGTGACAGAGGCTGCCCGCAAGCCACCGAACTCGATGCAGGAACGATAAGTAGCCAAAACAAGTAAAAAAAGCGATTTTTTTCTATGAGAAACTATCTCTTTAATTCATACAAAGAATCGCACCGATGCTGACATTCAAACAGATGGAAGCGCTTTACTGGATCGTCCAACTCGGTTCGTTCGAAGCGGCTGCGAGCAGACTCAATACGACACAGTCGGCCGTGTCGAAGCGGGTTCAGGAACTCGAACGTGCGTTCGACCTGACCGTGTTCGACCGCGCGCATCGGAGCGCGCGGCTCACCCCCAAGGGCGCAGAGTTCTTCGGGTACGCGAAGGAATTATTGGAACGGCGCGATCAGATCGTGGAACGCATCAGTTCCAAGGAGGCGCTCGTACGGCAGGTTCGGATCGGTGTCACGGAACTGACCGCGTTGACGTGGCTTCCCCGTCTGATTACGGCAATCCAAAGCGAGTATCCCAAAGTGATCGTCGAAGCCGAAGTTGATTTGAACGCTACGCTGCGCGACCGGCTCGCCGACGACACGATCGACATCATCGTCGTTCCGCAAATCCATGGCACGGAGCCTTTTGCCATGACAATAGTCGGCGAGGTAGAGAATGTGTGGATGTGCGCGCCAACATTCGAGTCGAAGCGAGCGGTCATTCCGCTCGCCGACATTGCGCGGTTTCCGCTGATCCTGCAGGGCGCCCTGTCGGGAACGGGTTTCATCTATACGCGCTTTCTGCAGGAGCATGGCGTCGATATGCAAAAGGTCCTCGCGAGCAACAGTTTGATCGCGCAGATCGGACTGACGCTGTCGGGGCTTGGCGTCAGCTATCTGCCTAAAGCGTGCCTCGGGCATATGCTGGAACGCGGCTCTCTCGACATTATCCGGACGCGCCCCGCTCTGCCTCCTGTGTCATACGTCGCACTGCACCGGGCAGAGCAGGCGCACGCGCTTACCGCGGCTATCGCGCAACTGGCTTCGCAATGTTGCGACTTCAGGTTGAATCTGCTCGACCCGAGCCGACAGTAAGCGAGGCGCTTGTCACTTTCGCACTCGTGTCACGCGTCGGCGAAATCGAGCAACGGCTTGCCGTCGCGCCTGCTGGCCTCGGCCGCGCGCAACGCTGAGTCGATTTCCGAAAGCGGGTAGCGAGTGACGTGCGGCAGGCGCAAGCCTCCACTCGCCAGCAGTTCCAACGCGTGCTCCAGCATGCGGCGAGTTTCATCGAGTGGCGTCACAGCCAGCCAATGAAACAGATACCAGCCCTGGACAGTGGCCGCCTTGTAGATCAGTTGTGGCGCAAAAAGTGGCATCTGAAACGCAGTGACGTCCGTCTGCCGATGCGATGACAACGCGCCGTACACGAGCATGCGACCGCCGGGCGCGAGGCAGCGCACCACGCCGGCGCCGACCGCGCCGGCCACACAGTCGATCGCGTGCATTGCGCCGCTGCCGTTGGTCGCGGCCAGTAACTGCGCCTCCCAGCCATCGGCTGCGGTGCAAATCGCCACATCGCCGCCAGCGACGAGAATCCCATCAAGCTGGTCTGCGCGGCGCACCAGGTTCATCGTTCGAAACCCGATTGTCCGCGCAAGCTGTATCACGAGTCGTCCAACGGTCGAGCCCGCCGCAGTTTGGACCAGCGTGTCGCCGCGCTGTAACCGGTGCACGCCGAGGATCATCGCCAGCGCGGTAACGGGATTCACCAGTGCCTGGGCAGCGTCCTCGTCCGAGACGCCGTGCGGAATCGGCACAACGCGGTCTGCGGGCGCGACGATCAGCGCGCGCCAGGTGCCGGGCACATCGAGCAACACCACGCGCGTGCCTGGCGAAAGACCATGCACGTCGCGCCCAATGGCTTCAACGGTTCCCATCCCCTCGAGCCCGGGCGACGCGGGTAATGGCGGCTGCCGCCCAAACCGGCCCCGCAACACGTGCAAATCGCTCGGATTGATGGGCGCGAGCCGCATGCGGACCAGCACTTCGTTGGCGGCAGGCTCGGGCGTCGGCAGATCTTCGAGCGCAAGCACGTCTGCCGGCTCGCCAGTTTGGTGAAAAACAAAGGCCTTCATGGGCGCCTTACTCCAAACGTCATTTGTGGAACAGGAAGCGGAGCTGGTGGTCCAGCACCGTGACGCCGCCATAGTCGGCAAAGCGATGCAGTATCTTTTGCCTGAATTCCGCCGCGCTCGTCGACGACGCGAGCGCCTGCTCGCCGAAGTCCAGGTACGCGATCATCTCGTCGTAGAGCTCCCCGCCGCCCGGTACGCCGTGCCCGGGCAACACGAGATCATAGGGAAGTTCTCGATACGTCTTGAGTGCCGAGCGCCATCCGTCAAAATCGCGCTCGCCCAGAAAGAGATGCACGCGGTTATAGACGAGATCCTGAACGATGACCGCCCGCACGTCAGGCAAGCCAATCACCAGGGCGTCCTCGGTTTCCGCAGCCCGCACCCTTATGTGTTCGATACGCACACCATCTACCATCTCGGTGCCCTCGAGGACCTCGCGGTCGGGCTGGCGGGCGTGAACCGGAATGTCGTCGGGGTGTTTCTCATGCTCCTCCGACGCAACCCTGTCTCCAGCCGCCGCAATCTTGCCGGAAACAGCTGAAAGCGTGTAAAGCGGTGCGTCGAACTCACAGGCGCCGAGCAGATGATCGGGGTGATAGTGAGTGACATATAGGCGCGCGATTGGTTTGCCGAGCTGCTGCGCGTAAGCGACCACCTCACGTGCGAACGGGATCTTGTACTGCGCGTCGACGACAAGCAATTGCGTGGGCAATTCGATGACGTGCGATGTCACGAGCCATCCGTCTTCCGGCGCGGTGAACGTGTGAAGCGCAAGGGACGGGAAACGGTTGACCGACCATCTCTCTAACATTTGATTCTCCAGGGAGCGTTGAAAGTATGGGGGTGCACTATCCTTGCTCCGCCTGCGGTGGCGTGGCTCCGGGCAATTCCCAGTAGTCGATGCTGAGCAGGCCGTTCTGCTCAGCAAGTGCTTTCGCCCGGTTCCTCAGTACCGTGACGGCTGGATAGGGCCGCAACATGACCGTGAGGTCATAGACCTGGCCACGGTCATTGAGCTTTTGCATCCATAGTCCCTCCATCGGATAGCCGTCCGCGTCGCAGTCGAACAGTTCGATCACGGTGTCAGGATTTGCGACGATGGACGTGTACGACGAGCGGCTTTGCACCGAATGGGCGAGCTTGACCGACGCCTCGACCTGTGTCGCGCCGCTGACGGATCTGGCGAGGATAGGACTGTGCAACACGATGTCCGGCGCCAGTTCGAATGGCTGCAGCGCGATCGGCGTGAAGCTGCGTGGCGTGCTGCTGCTCACCGGCTTCGGTCCCAACTCCCAGTACGTGGGCGGGATCGTGTCGGAAAGCGCGTCGTACATGGCGTTACGAAACAAGGTCGCCACCGGCCACGAACGCATCAGCACGCGTATCTCATGGACCAATCCGTCGTCTCCTTCGACCAGGATCGTCACGGCCTCCAGCGTGTGGCCGCCAACCTTGCCGTTCCAGAAAAGGATAGTCTGCGTCGAGTCCCTCACTTCCAGTGTGTATCGAATCGGACCGGCTACTTTCGCGGCGGCGCTGATCACAGGTATCACCTGTGCGATCCCGCTCACGGGTTGGGTCAGCATGGGTGCTTTCAGCGCAACGTCGGGTGCGAAAAGCTTCTCGAGTTGCGCCTGACTTGCACCACTCTCTATTGCGACGCGAAACGGATGCTTGCTCATTGGTAGTCCCACATATCAGCCGGTAGCCGACCCGCGTTCAATTTGATCAACCGTTCGCGGAAAATCTTCACTGCGGGAAACGGCCGGTACGCGATGGTTCGCTCGACGAGCAGTCCGTTGTCGTCGTCCGTCAGCAGTTCGAGACTCTCGATCTTGTGACCCTCTACCGTCCCTTGCCAGCGCAGTAGCGTGGTTCGCTCATCGAGCTTGCCTTCGAACACATACTTGCCCGGATCGTCCCTGCTATGCGACGAATTGGAGATGGTGATCGCCACGAGTTCCCGGCCGACGATTGGCTTGATGAGTACCGGACTGTGCATAACAACGTTTTCAGCGAGGATGGTGGCGACCTGATCGGGCGATGGTGCTCCTGCTTCCCGCAACTTACGCAATGGATGCATGCTTAGATCCTTTTCAAAGGTTTAACGACTAGGCGTCGGCGGAACTGGCAGTGCGATGTCGGTCGCCATGCGCCAACCGTCGGGAGTACGGATCCATTCGAGAATCATCAGGAACGGTTTGGGCACTGGCGTTTGTCCCGCATAGGCGACCGTGATCTTGACCGGCGCATAGGTTTCTGCGACGTCGTGCGTGAGTCCTACGACTTTCTCCAGGGCGTAGTCCGGTTCGATCCTGAACGGCCCGGCCTTATAGAGGTCGCCGAGATGCTGGATGACGGCATCGGTGCCCCAGAAGCCGGCCCAGTTCCCTTCTTCAGGCGTCGCAGTCTTCGCAACGAAGAGCGCAGACGGTGAAACCCACACGAGCGGCTTGACAGCGGCGAGGTCGTGCCGGTTCTCTGCATCGATCAGCTGCTTGTAGAGCGCCTTCAATGAATCAAGCGTCGCGTCGTCCAGCGGCTCGATGTAGGCTCCGGTCGTGGCCCCCTGATCCGATGACGCTGCAACCGCCTGTCCGGCGACCAACAAACTTGCAAGCAGGAGAAGTGCTGGAAATAACTTAAACGCCATGTGCATACCCTGTTTAGGTTTCGGATCGCGCCTCGCCCGTGTCCGCGTCTGAACAAGTTAAGGTTGACAGTCCTGCTGACGCAAGCGCATTATTTTCATTCTTAAAATGCGTGACGCGCATAATGATCGAAGATATCAAGGCGTTCCTGGCCGTGTACGACGATCCCTCGCTGACGCGGGCGGCCGATCGGCTGTGTCTGACGCAATCGGCGGTGTCGCGCCGCATTCAACGGCTGGAAGAACAGCTCGGTGGCGAACTGTTCGACCGTTCGGTCAAACCACTACGGCCGACCGCTTTGGCGCGGCGCATTCACGTTCATGCGCGCACTCTGCTTTCTAATGCCGATGAGTTCTTGCAACTGGCCTGCGAAGACAGCGAGCCCGAGGGCACATTGCGGTTGGGCGTCACGCAATGCGTCAGCGACGTGGCACTGCCCGATATTCTTAGCCGCTTAAAGACCACCTTTCCAGCGCTTGACGTGCAACTGCAGAGCGACTGGTCGGGAAACCTGTTACACCTCACATCAAGCGGGCACCTCGACATTGCGATTGCGCTGATGCGGCACGGCACCACCTTCGCCGCGCCGCTCGAAGGCCGGTGTGTGATGTCGCTTGAAGCAGTGGTTGTACAAAGCCGGGGCGCGCCGCGCGCGGACAGTCGCACGAGCATCGCCGCTCTGGCTGGTCAGGAATGGATTCTCAATGCGGGCGGATGCGGTTACCGCGCGGCGCTGGAGCGCGCCATGGCCAACCAGGGCGCCGGCATGCGCGTGTTTGTAGATTCTCAGGACATCGAAGGACAACTCAAGCTAGTGGCATCGGGACTCGGACTCGGCTTGGTGCCGCGCGAATTCCTGAACATGAGCGCGAGCCGCGATCAATTGACGATCATCGATGTGTTTGACTTCGTCCTGACCATCGATGTGTGCCTCGTTTATGGAAAGGCGCTGGGCAATCTCGGCAAGACGCTCGGAACGCTCGCGGCGACTATCGAAAACAAATTCGGACAATCACCGAAGGTGAGTGCGATGCCACGGACGGTTGTTGCCGGGTGAGACGCCGATTGGATCATAGGCGAGGGAACGATTCTGAGCGGTCCATGCGAGAAGCAAGGCACGGTCCGCGAACGTCTGCACTTGAAGCGCGGAGGGACGTTCGCCGAATTTTCCTGAGTAACTTCAAATTGGCCCAACCGAGTTGGATCACCACGGAGCTTTCCGCGCATCCAAGCCATCAGGCCGTCAAAGGCGGCCCGAGAAACTCGACGTCCCATTTCGCACCGAAGTCCCGCAATGCTCCAGGCTCAGGTTCACCGTTCGCCATGACACCGCCGCACTAAACGATCAATGACCGATTTGACGATCAAACGGTCATCGGCACAGTCCATGCCGCGTCGTTCGCCGCTCAAACCCGGGACAGAATTTCCTGGGACGATCATCACCGGTTGCCGCAAAGGATGATCATCGATAGTGCACCGGACAAGTTAGCTGCGAATTAATGTTCGCGTTCTCTGGTTTAAAGCGACCCACCGCGGTGAAAGCTAGCTAGATTTGAGTCAACGTGTCTTCCGGCGAGATAGGTTCGACCGTACTACAATCAGCTTACCGGCCGTCGGCGCTTCGCCGGCGTGGCCGGGGACGACGTCTCCTATCCTCGGAGGAAAGTCATCGTGAAACTCCTTTTCTATGCCTTAGCGACGCTCTCTGTATCAGCCGTTCCAGTTGTTTCCTTCGCACAGTCAAGCGAGCCCTTGACCCGTGCGCAAGTCGTTGCCGATCTCATCAAGGTCGAGAATGCGGGCTTCCATCCCGCATCCGTCGATTACGTTGAGTACCCTGGCAATCTTCAGGCAGCAGAAGCACGTATAGCAGCGAAGCAAGCTAAAAACATCCCGGCGCCGACAGCGAACGGGTTATCACAATAGCGCTCACATCAGGACGACATACCAATCAGACGTGCTAACGTCTAAAGAAGTCAGTAGTTCAGATCTCGCCACACCGGCGAAAAAGACCGGCCCGCTCCCCCGGGCCGGCAAAACGGGCGGCAAACGAAGCTTCCATCCGCGCGACCGGCAAGCGTGCCCGTAGTTGTCAGAACAGGTGTCGCAGACCGACCGTATAGCCTGTTCCGCTAGTCGACGTGCCCGTCGCCTGCCATCCTGTGGTTCCGTACGCGAATCTGCCTGACTGGGAGTCGTAGACAACATCCGCGTAGACAATCGTCGCTTTGGACAGGAAGTAGAAATAGCCCAATGCGCTACGGCATTGAATCGTTTGTCCGTTGGATGTCGTATGACTGAAGGTCGTCATGACCGCCTGCGTTGGGCCGATCGGGATGTTGAGGCCGAGCATCTGGTTGTGAATCGACTGACTAAAAGTGTTCTGGCCAAAGCCATAGCCGGCATACAGCCGCGCAAAACCGAAGTCGTATTGACCCGCCGTATAGGCCCAGTGAGCGTTGTCCGGCTGCGGACGGATGTACGAGGCGGCGAGCTTGAGATTCCGATCCTCATAGACGATCGACGCGGAATAGGGAATGTTGTCGCCCTGAACCCCCGAGTCGTGCGACGCGATCTGCGCGCGAACAATCACTGGACCCAGTGTGTACGCATAGTTCGCCGAATTGTTCGTGCGCACGGTGTCGATTTGCCCTGGGCCGCCGTTTGCCTCCGAAATGCCGCCACGCGCGGCATATCCCGCCACCAGGCCGTTCTGACCAAATGGGTCGGCGGATACTTCGGCGTAGTGGCTCGCATTGACATCCCGGCCTAACGCGAGGTGACCGAACCATCCCTCGAGCCCGACGGTCGAGCGACCACTGAAGAACGAACTCGAGTTATAGAACGTGCCGTTGTTCGGATTGAATTGCTGTTCCAACTGGAAGATCGCCTTGTACCCGCCGCCCAGATCCTCGATCCCTTTGAAACCCCAGAAGCTGGTTGCCCCGGTATTCATCCGGATAGCGTTACTGCCGTCGTATTTGCCAACTTCAAGGTCAACCAGTCCATACAGTGTCACTGACGACTGGGCCATCGCCGCGTTTGCACCTAGGGCGGTCAAGGCAGCTACGAACAACTTTCTTTTCATATTGTCAGTCTCCTCGTTTAGTTCCGTTTAATGGAACTGATGAGTCGAGTTTAGCATTCAATGGAACTGACGCAAGTCGTTTTAAAGGTTCTTCGGGATAGCCCCAGGGGGACGTGTTGTAGTGACGCGTCAAGGTCGGGTATGGCTTACCCGCAGGGAAGAGGCGAGGCGTGTCGAGGCTCAGGCGCGAAGGCGCAATCGGCTGGAGCGTGAAGGAGGGCGCGGCAGGGGCGGATTTCGACATCGCCGGGCGCGGTGCCCGGCGACGTCACGCGCGAATGCGCAGAAGAGGTTTATCCGGCGAAGGTCGTCTCGGGGAGTCCGCGCACGCCGGGGATATTGACTGCGAAGAGCGATCCGGAAAGTGGGGCGCTGTTCAGCATGTCTTCGGTCAGCCGGACGCGCGCACTGGTGACATAGAGCACGTCGAGATTCTGGCCGCCGAAGCAGCAACTGGTGGGGCGTGGTACAGGCATGCGCAGGCGCGTCATTTCCCGGCCCTCGGGATCGAAGCGCACGATGCACCAGTCGTCCCACATGGCGACCCACAGGCAGCCGTCCGCGTCGACGGTCAGCCCGTCGGGCGAGCCCGCCGCCGAGTCGAACGTGATCAGAGGCCGGCGGTTGGCGGTCACGCCGTTGATCAGGTCGAAGTCGTACTGATAGATGGTCTTGCGATGTGAATCCGTGAAATACATCCGCGTATTGTCCGGGCTCCAGCCCAGCCCGTTCGCTACCGTGAAACCCGTATCTATCTTCTTCCAGGAGCCGTCTGCGTCGACCCGGAACAGATTGCCGCGGTTAGCCGCCGCGCCCATGTCCATCGTGCCAACCCATAGACGGCCCATGCGGTCGCATTTACCGTCGTTGTAGCGATTGCCCGGCCGGTCGAACTCTGGATGGGAGAAGCGCGTCAGATTGCCGACGTCGTCGACAGTCATGAGACCGCCTGGCGTCGCGATGAGCAGACCGCCAGTCGCTTTGGGGACCACGAGACTCAGCATTGAGCCGAGTTTGGTCTCCGTGCTGGAACGGCTCACCGCATCGAAACGGTGGATGGTCGGCGTGAGGATGTCGACCCAGTACAGCGCGCCGTCGCGCGTCGACCACATCGGCGCCTCGCCCAGCAACGACGGCACCT
>Ga0302234_10002396_pt1 | contig 11986 bp, 12 predicted proteins | sample II_Palsa_N3_2_FD_193576 | JGI IMG/M metagenome (GOLD analysis project Ga0302234, IMG submission 193576) | Peat permafrost microbial communities from Stordalen Mire near Abisko, Sweden - II_Palsa_N3_2 | ecosystem: Environmental > Terrestrial > Soil > Palsa > Peat permafrost | place: Sweden... | reverse complement strand
ATCACGGGACTCGGACTGGGCGCGGCCATGCCGAATGCGGTGACGATCATGAGCGAGTTCTGTCCGGATCGCCGACGCGCAACGCTGATCAACCTGATGTTCTGCGGCTTCCCGCTCGGTGCTGCATTCGGTGGTTTTCTCGCGGCGTGGATGATTCCCGCTTTCGGATGGCGCAGCGTTCTGGTGTTGGGCGGCACGACCCCGCTTCTGCTGGCGGTCGTGTTGCTCGTCGCGCTTCCTGAGTCGGTGCGTTACCGGGTTGCCCACGCGCATCCCGTCGACAAGATTCGCGCAACGCTTAGCCGCATCGGTCGCAGCGCCGCCGACGCCGCTTCATTCGTGATGACGGAACAGGCTCAGGCCGTCCCGGGAAAAAGCGGTATCCGGCTGGTTCTGTCGCGGGAGTACATCGTTGGGTCGGTGATGCTTTGGCTGACCTATTTCATGGGACTCGTCATCTTCTATGCATCGATCAACTGGATGCCGATCCTGCTGAAGGAAGCGGGTCTGAGCCCACAGCGCGCTACGTTGATCTCCGCACTGTTCCCGCTTGGCGGCGTGGGCGCGGTACTGTGCGGAGTCTTGATGGACCGGTTCAATCCGAACCGGATTATCGCCGCGTGCTACGCGTTGACCGCTGTCAGCGTGTATTGCATCGGCCACTCCGCGGGAAATATCAGCTTGCTCATAGTCGTCGTGTTCGCGGCTGGCGTGCTGATGAACACGGCACAGTCGTCCATGCCCGCGCTGGCGGCCGCGTTCTATCCGACCCAGGGGCGTGGCACCGGCGTTGCGTGGATGCTTGGTATCGGCCGGTTCGGTGGGATCGCGGGCTCGTTCCTGGTTGCCGAATTGACCCGGCAGCACTTCACTTTCGAGGGCATCTTTGCCGTGGTGGCAGTGCCCGGTGTGGTGGCATGCATTGCACTACTGATCAAACAGGCCGTTCAACCGCGATCCGCAAACGTCAAGGTCAGTGACGTAGGAACGGTCTCGCACTAGTCGCGCGCATGACATACGAAAAAAACCCGCACCTCTCTCGAAGGTGCGGGTAAAAGCTTACGGAGCGCCGCCCGCCGGGACGAGGGGGACCCGGTGAGGACGTGAGCCAAGCATAGGCGTTTTCGCTTGAAACAGGTCTTTCCCCATATATCTGTTCCTTACTAACTTGTCCCAGAGGCCTTGCCCGGGAACGTGCTTAACGATTGGTATCAATCGGGAACAGTTTTAAATAACATCCCGTGCGTCGTGGACCACGGCGGGCCGGGCGATTAGCGGACTAATAGCTTCAATTGCCATGAGCAGATCCGCCGCCGCACGCGCCGCGAAGCGATGCGTCTGGCGGAGTTGCCTGGCGCTAGCCTGCCACCAGTGAGCCGCTTCAGCCTCGCGATACGGCCGCGCCTTTGAGCTCAGAACTTGCGTTTGAAGACCGCGCCTGCTGCGCTTGCATCCTGAGTTCAAGCAAGCGATTGGTCGCGATTGATCCGGCCACCGCGCACAACATGGGCACGATGAAATCGTGATCGACGCGCGTGAACTCGACCATGAGAACGAGCGCGGTGATCGGCATTTTCATCGATGAAGCGAGAAAGGCCGTGGCCCCGACAATCGCGAAAGCGCCCATGGGCGTACCCGGCCACATCAACGTCCAGATCCCGCCCAGCACGATAGCCAGCAGCGCGCCGTTAGACATGCCGGGAGTGAGCAGGCCGCCCTGGGCACCCGCGCGCAGGCTGCTGGCGGTTATGGCTACCTTGATGACCAGCAGCGTTGCTGCAAGGCCGATAGTCAGCTCATTGCTAAAGCCCAGTTGCGCGGGCGTCTTGCCGTTGCCGAGGATCTGCGGGAACGACACCGCGAGCAAGCCGATGATCAGGAAGTTGACGAGCGAGAGAAGCGGCAGCGTCCATCCCTTCGGTGCGGCTGCGCGGGCTTTCGTTGTCAACTGGACGAACGCGAACGCGGCGACGCCAAATACGGGGCCGGTGACAATGGACCACGTCACGAGGTTCGCGCTCAAGCCGAAGTGCGGCACGACGTATTGCGATTCATCACCGAGGCCGAGCCACGCGACCACGGCCGCGATGACCGAGGTGACCAGCGCGGGAATCACGACACGCAGTTCGAACGACCGGAGCAATACTTCGAGCACAAAGATCGCGCCGCCAAACGGAACGTTGTACACCGCGGCAAGCCCGGCGCCTGCCCCGCAAGCCACCATCAAGCGGGTTTGCTCGACGGTGAGGCCGGCGTAGTGCGACAGCCACCCCGCAAGCAGGGAGCCGATCTCGCGGGGCGCAACTTCGCGGCCGAGCGGCGAGCCCAGCGCAACGGTGATGATCTGAAGCAGCGCATGCGCGGTCGTACTGACGGGAGGCATGCGCGGATCGTCGGACGCAACGGCCTTCTTGATGCTGATCAGCGGCCGCCCATAGCGATAGATCACGAACCAGCCGCAGCCCGCAATGAGTCCACAGAGTGCGAGCACGGCGACCCGGCGGCCAGCCATTGCAGCCTCGACGCCCTCATAGAAACTCTCGTGCCCCACCAGATGCGTGATGCTATAGCCGTAAGCGACGTGCTGAATCAAATGCAGGAGGAGGGCTAATGCCATGCCGCCCAAGCCGGCGCCGATTCCGGTAAGAACGGTGACCACCGCGAATCTGATCAGTGGGCTACCGGGAACGCCGGAACGAGGTGGTTGAGCGAGCATCAAGAGCGTTAGTGATATGAAAGGAATGGCCGATTGAGCATCCTTGCGCTCATTCGGTTAAGCGTAGTCAAAAAACTTCAATTAGCGTGAACCCGAATCTACCGCTTGAGGAATCAGGCGTCAAATTCATTTATTTTTTTCATTAATGTAGTTTTCGCATGATTCCCGTGAGGCTCCTGACGCGTGCCTATTGATCACGATCAGCTTTCCGTCGGTTTCTTGAGGCGTTCAAGAAGCGAACTGATCAGATCGATCGGCATGGGGAAAACAATCGTCGAATTCTTATCGCCGGCTATGGTGGTCAGTGTTTGCAGATAGCGCAGCTGCATGGCTTGCGGCGCTTTTGCGAGCATTTGCGCGGCCTGCAGCAGCTTTTCCGATGCCTGCAGTTCGCCCTCCGCATGGATGATTTTCGCGCGCCGTTCGCGCTCGGCTTCAGCTTGCCGGGCAATGGCGCGCACCATGGTCTCGTTCAAGTCGACGTCCTTGATCTCGACGTTCGACACCTTGATGCCCCAAGCGTCGGTCTGCGCATCGAGCACCTTTTGAATGTCCATGTTGAGGCGCTCGCGCTCTGCCAGCAGCTCGTCGAGTTCATGCTTGCCGAGGATCGCGCGCAAGGTCGTCTGTGACAACTGACTGGTTGCATCGAAGAAACGGGCGACCTGGATCACAGCCTTCTCTGGATCGACCACACGAAAATAGACCACCGCGTTCACCTTCACTGAGACGTTGTCACGGGTGATCACGTCTTGCGGGGGCACGTCGAAGACGACGGTGCGCAGATCCATTCTTACTACTTGCTGCACCGCCGGAATGATGAGGACAAGGCCCGGCCCCTTGACCTTCCAGAAGCGCCCGAGCATGAAGACGACACCGCGCTCGTATTCGCGAAAAATGCGGATTGACGAGAACAGGATAAGGATGACCAGCGCCAGCAAGACGCCGCTGAAGCCAAACGTGAATCCGACCATCATTTTTCTCCTTGTTTTACTTCGTCCAGTCGCGCCACGCTCAGCATCAGGCCATGACGCCCGAGCACCCGCACTCGCTCCCCGCGTGCGAGCAGTGCAGGCGCTTCGTGGCAAGACACACGCCATCGTTCACCGTGCACGCGAGCCCAGCCGCTGTCGCTTGGCGCCACGTCTTCCAGCATCTCGCCGATACTGCCGAGCATCGCTTCCGCGCCGCTTACCACCGGCCGTCGGCGCGCCCGCAACGCAACGCTCGACACAACGAACACGAACAGCGCGGTGGCAATGGTCAGGCCGACCACGAGCGCTACTGGAATGCCATAGCCGGGGGTATCGGTACGGAACAGCATGAGCGCGCCCATCGCAAAGGCGACAATGCCGCCGAAGCCAAGCGTGCCGAACGTGGGCAAGAAAATTTCGGCAATGAGAAAGGCAATGCCGAGCAGGATCAGGCCCAGACCGGCGAAGTCGACGGGCAGCAATTGCAATGCAAACAGACCGAGCATCAGGCTGATTGCGCCTGCGACACCGGGCAACGCGAGGCCGGGATTCGCGAACTCGAAGAACAGTCCATACATGCCGATCGTGATGAGAATGAGCGCTACGCTCGGATCGGTAATGGTCGCGAGAAAGCGGCTGCGCCAGTCGGGCTGGATCGTCATGACAACCGCGCCGGATGTGGCGAGGACATGATCGCCCGTGATCGTGTGCACATGCCGGCCGTTCAGCTTCGCGAGCAGGTCGGGTACGTCGGACGCGTTCAGGTCGATCACATTCTGCGCGAGTGCTTCGCTCGCTGACAGGCTGACCGCTTCGCGTACCGCGCGTTCGGCCCATTGCACATTGCGGCCGCGCAGTTGCGCGAGGCCACGTATATAGGCCGCTGCGTCCTGCACTTGCTTCGTGGTCTCGGTGGATGCCGTGTCCATGCCGGCGGAGGCCGACGCGCCCGCGTTTGTCTTCGCCGGGCCCGGCTCAGGCTCAGCGGACCCGCCTGTGCCGATACGGATAGGCGTGGCGGCGCCGAGGTTGGTGCCCGGCGCCATCGCAGCTATGTGGCTTGCATAGACGATGTACGTGCCGGCGCTGGCCGCCCGTGCCCCGCCCGGCGCAATGAACGCTGCAACGGGAACGGGTGAAGCGAGGATGGCTTTGATGATCGAGCGCATCGACTGGTCAAGTCCGCCGGGGGTATCGATCTCGAGAACGGCCAGTTGAGCGTGTTCGTCGGCCGCCCGGGCAAGCGCACGAACGACGAAGTCGGCGCTAGCCGGACCGACGGCGCCGTTGAGCGGAATGACCACGACAACCGGGCTTGCAGCTGCGGCGCTGCAGAGCACCAGCCCCGCGAAAAGGGCCACCGCTTGGCGCAACAGTAAGCCCGCTGTGCCGGAGAGCGCGCGCATGGCATCCGGGTGAAACAAGCGAGACGGATAGCGTTCCATCACGATAAGAGCCGCGTCCGCAGACAGGGCGACGCCGGCTCAACTAGGGTTGCCTGATATTAAGCTTATGCCAAATTAAGCACATACCAAGTACGGCCACTCTAAGGATTTCCACGATAAAGGCGCGCCAGCAGCTTTAGCCGTATTGGGCGCAGGCAAAGGCTTCGCTTACTGCCGCCCGATCGTTTCTGGTCGCGTGCGCTGCCGGAATATTTTCACGGCTTCAATCGTTTAATCCATATACCGCGCCCCACTCGGTGCGAGCACGGTGAAATGTCAAGCGACGCCGTTGCGTCCGGGTCCACGCAGGAGACGATGATGCGCCAGTTAGTTCGGTTGGGAATAATGCTTGCCACACTGGGCTTTGCTGCGCCCGCGCTCGCACAAACTTACGACGATGCAGCCGGTGGATATGTTGACCCTGGAGCCAATTGCCGCGCCGTCGCGGGCCAAGCGGACGTTGATGGCTCGATGCAGCAAGTCGTGGGACGGGCGTGTCTGCAAAGCGATGGCACCTGGCAGATCGTGGAGAACCCTGACGGCAGCACGCTCGTGTATCCGGTCGCGTACTACCCGTATCCCGATCCATGGTATTGGGGGCCGCCACTTTTCATTGGCGCGGGTGTGAGCTTTATTTTCGTCGATCGCTTCCATCACCATTCGCATTTCGACCATTTTCATCAAATGGGTCATATGCACGTTGGCGCGCCGATGGGTTCCGGTTTTCATGGCGGACCATCGCGGTTTGGCGGCGGCATGCACTCGTTCTGGGGAGCGGGCCGGCGCTAAGTCGAGTATTGAAATTTTTAAATAACACGCCCGGTGAGAACGCGGCGTTCGAATGACCCGTTGCCTCTTGCCGGGTCAAAAGCTGGACTGCAGCCTGACCCGCTTCTGGTGACGTTGATGACGTTGATCCGCTCGCTCATTGCAGGGCGACCGCAGGCAACTTCGATTCATCCAGCACGGCGACCCCGCAGAACCAGTCGCCTCCGTGCGCGTCGTATTTCCAATGCATATTGGATTTAATCAATGACCTGCAGTTATCGAGCGAGATCATGCCGGGCTCGGCAACGGTGCATCGACCTATGGCAATCGCGGGCTCCGGCAAAACACGCTCAGAGGCTGTGCGAACAGGCGAGGGCGTCGAGATGGATTGCAGGTCATCAACCATTTGCTGAAGCTCGCCGATACGTCCCGAGTACCAGGTTGTGAGGCACGTTTCATCCGTGCAATGCGTTTCTCGCCACGTCCATTTGGCATCGCTGTCCGCACGGAATGAACGTTTATCCGCAACTGCGCGGCGCGCTTTCCAATACAGCTTTCCGAGTTCATCGTCGAGTTTCGATAAACCCGGGTTGTGGCAAATCAGCTGTTCAGTCGCTGAGTGACCGAGGTTGCAATCGAAGCTGGTGGCGTGGGCCACGAGCGGACTGCCTAATAGAAGCATGGAGATCAGGGTGGTCTTGAAGAGGGTCATCGTTATCGCCGGAAGAATGGGCCTTTCACCCATACTCGACTGGATTCGATGCGTGGAATGCAAAGAAAAGAACTGGGGTTCGGTCTGTACTTACCAAATATTTCCCATCGACCAGACTGTTGTTCAAAGAGCACGTACACGGCTCACTAGCGGGTTTTTTTACAAGCGGCGTGAGGTACGCTAGGAACCGTAGGCTGGCGGAGTGCTTTACTTAAAGCTTACGACGCTGACTGACCGCTAGCTTCACGTCAGAAATGTGGGGTCGCCGCATTGGCTGTGCGGTAAGTCCGGGTAAGGAGTCTGGAAAATATTGCGGTCATTCTCTGATGATCACAGGCCGTTACGCGAGATCATTCGATGTCGAAATACAAATTTGACGCGTTATCAGGGATCTTGAGCGAGCCGTGGGGCTAACGGTGCAACCGGGGTCCGCTAGCGTGGAGCGAGTCGAGCAGATAGTCTTTATCATCGAGGGGACGGCGCTCAGGGCCAATGCCCCGGATTAAACCTGACGGCCTAAGCCGCTCGCCCGGGTAGTCAAGCTGCCGGGTGAAAGAAATCAAGGATCTGATCAGTGCATTGGTGGAGCGCGTAAGTGTAGGCCGAAGCTGACGGTGTGGTGGCTTCTCCCCTCGCTAGTTCCAAAACATGGCTCATCGGAGTTGGCTTATGTTGAAAACGGTCGCAGCCTCTTTATTGCGTCCTGGCATGTTCCTGCACAGTCTGGATCGGCGCTGGCTCGATCACCCATTCTGGAAGAACTCGTTCCTGCTCACCGCTATCGATATCGAGAAGATCGTCGCAAGCGGAATCACGTCCATTGTGATCGACACGGATCGAGGTCTGTCGTGCTCTGACGACAACCTGGGCGAACCGGTCGACCCATTCGATGCAGGCAGCTCCGCCGCGCAGGCGGGGGACAGCCAACTTCTCGGTACGGAGGCTACGCCGCGTACGCGACTGCCGCGAAGACCGGTAGGTGAGGAAATTGAACACGCAAAGCGTCTGTTCGAATCGGCCTCCAATGAGATGAAAGGGGTGTTTCAGCAAGCCCGCATGGGGCGCGCTGTATCCGGCGCCAGCATGATGCCGCTGGTGCAGAGCATTGCCGCGTCCGTGATCCGCAACCCGTACGCATTGACCAGCGTGGCGCGCCTTAAGCACCACGACGGCTACACGTATATGCATTCCGTTGCCGTATGTGCGCTGATGACGGCGCTGGCGCGCGAACTCGAACTTGACGAGCAAGGAGTGCTGGAGGCCGGCGTGGCCGGTTTGCTGCATGACCTCGGCAAGGCGCTCATGCCGCTCGCCGTGCTGAACAAGCCGGGAAAGCTGAGTGTGGAAGAGTTCGAGGTGGCCAAGAAACATTCCTTCGACGGCTGGAGCATGCTCCAGTCAGCCGATGTCAGTACCGGGGTGCTGGAGGTCGCGCTGCACCACCACGAAAAGGTCAATGGCCATGGGTATCCGCACGGGCTCAAGGACAAGGACATTCCCCTGCTGGCCCGCATGGGTGCGGTCTGCGACGTGTACGACGCGGTGACATCCGAGCGGCCGTACAAATCGTCCTGGCATCCGACTCAGGCGCTTCGCAGCATGGCGTCTTGGGATGGGCAGTTCGACAAGACCATTCTTGCGGCCTTCATCAGCACGGTGGGTATCTATCCAGTGGGCTCGCTGGTCCGGCTGGAATCGGGGTTTCTTGCTGTTGTGCTCGATCAGGGCAGCGGGTCTATCCTCACGCCGACCGTCAAGACCTTCTTCTCATGCAAGTCGAATCAACCGGTCTTCCCTCAGATAGTAGACCTGAAGAAATCAAAGGGCGCCGACCGGATAGTGGCTATTGAAGACCCCAAGCAGTGGAACCTTCCACAACTAAACGATCTTTGGTTGAATCAGGCCGGACCCTTTGTGTAGGCCACGCAGTGTGTGCCGTCGTTTCAGCGCAATTGCGTGCCGCCGACATTTCATTCTCATCAGGCTCTGAATCACACACGACAGATTGACCCGGCGCGGCGCGAAATGAGCGCTGGCGGCCTTGCTGCGTTCGCGCTCCCGTCAAGGTAATGCCTGGTAAGCAGATGGCATCTACCGCCCGTAATTGCCTAAATGCCCCTCTTCAAAGCCCTCTAATCTCTCTATGCGTGCATGGAGTCCTCTGCGTTGACTCCTTCAAACGCGTATCAGGTCCGTGACGGGAAGCCGCGTCAGGGACCTTGGGTTTCTGTCCGGTCCAAATCGCAGCAATGACTGTTGAGGGAGAAAAATCTTGCGGCGCTGCATTTTCATCGCGATGCTCTTTTGCATCCTCAATCTTCAAGCTTGCGCCAGTTCGGTAGAAACATTTGCCCTGGGTGGAATCGTGGGTGCCGTGGCGGGTGTATCGGCCATCGTCTGTGCGGTCGGATGTAAATGACTCGCGCCACCAAGCAGTTGAGCGTTCGCGACGTTCCCCGCAAGAATGCATCAATCGCGCGGCACAACGCCCAGCATGTGAGTCCGGTGCTGGGCAATGTCACTCGCTTTCCTTCGTTACCCGAACCGGCTTACTCGCTGGCCGATCACGGCGGTATGCCGGTCATACAGCGAACAATGACAGTGGAACTTTCGCATGGGTTGAGCGAAACAATGATCGAGCGGCTTCTTAAGCGTAACGACGTTGTATTGCTGATGGAGTGCGATCAAAGGGTGTATCGCGTCCCTTATCGTGGCAAGCAACGCAGGGGCGACGTACTGCGCTTCCTGAGAATAGCGGGGCCGCAGGTACGGGCGCTTGTCTATAGCCACCAAGCTGAAGAGGGCCCTGTCTGGATCGACGTCATGTCGGGCGAAGTCTTCGCCCGGTAACAGAGCGCCAGCATCTGCCTGCATTTCTCGTGTCTCGTGCCACTTGCGGGCCCGATGGAAAGTAGTGTCGATCAGCGCCGCTTTAACTGCGGTAAGGACACGTTGTTAATGATTCTGTATTTTATGAACCAACGAGACGCCATCAAGTATCTCGTGGAAGTCCGGCGTGACGCGTTAGCCAGGCCAAGCTCGAATGTCATTGTTAAAACCCATTTGCATGAACGTCCCGGTGTTGAGGGCGTCGAACGCGTTCTCCTCGACGTAAGGGCCGCTCGTACTGCCTATTTCGTGGAATGCGGTTCGACGGTAGGAGATCGGATCGTGTTTATTACCTGAATACCATGCCCGCTGATCACGGAGATGCGGTCAAGAGGAAGCCGTCGCGTAGAACGCGGCTTCTTGGTACATCGATCATGCCGCTTCGAATCGCCACTCCTCAAAGCTTCTGAATTCCCCGGTCTGGATGTCGACCCACAACATTTCTCCGTCGAATGTGTGGCTGAAAACCAGCGCGCGAACCTCGCGTTGACTATCCAGGAATCCCAGCACGGCACGCAGCGTGTGTTTGCCGCGATACCGAATTGCACGGCTTGATACACCCTGACCGCTAACAAGCATGATGGGGTTGATGCGCACTTTGCAAGCAATCTCGCCGGTCGTGGAAAAATTCATTTCATCCTCCAAGTACGTTCAATACTCAGTGATAACGTCAGCGGTGCGAACAACCTTAGGATACGAAAGCCCCGGTAAGAGAATCGGCTAGACGATGCTATTTGCATTGAAAGATAAGCCATTCATTAGCGGATCGCCGACCGAATTTCTTTGCATTCAACGCAGGAAAGAAAATTTAAAAACTGCGACGTTTGCAAGCTAAAGCCTAAGCGGAACGTAACGACTGCATTACCGGATCTTTCATTGTCGTGCCGGTATCGCTTAGTCCATAAGACTGCCGGCCGGCTAGCCAGCTTAGGCTTCTTACCCTGCCTTTCCAACACTACAGATTCTTGCTTGCCGGGTCGATATGACGTCTGGGCGAATGACTCCGTGCACTCGCCACTCAATCATATGCAGCACTGCCAACCTGCTCTATACAGCCAATTCGGCATCACGGAACAACCCACCGAGAGACACCATGGCACTCGATTCCAGCATGTCAATTTCATCTTCGGATTTTCCGAACAGCACGGCCAAGCCATCGACCAGTGCGCCTGGCAGCGCGCTTCCCGAGCGGCCGTCGGCGACATCGTCGGGAAGCGGAGATGCCTTGATGGCGGCGCTCAAACTTACGTTGCAACGCATGGGGATCGACCCGAGCGGGTTAACGTCGGCCAGTAACAGCTCCACGGACACTGATTCAGTGTCGGGCAACTCGGGCACCACCGCCGAATCCCAGGCGCACGGGGAAGCGAACAAAAGCGCAGGCAAGCAATTCCTGGTGGCGCTGTATCAGGCGCTTGTCTTGCAGCACGGCCTCAATGCGTCCGCTCAGCAAGAAGGCGATGCCGCGCCAACGGACCAGGTGACATCAGCCTATGTCGATCTTGGCTCATCAATAGAAGAGCTTGCTAAGACTGTCCGGTCTACCTCCGTTGACCGTGGTAGTCCAGCCGACACCTGGGATTGGCAACTCGACGACCCCGTTGGCTCCCCGTCTGTCAGTGATGACGGTGCGAACGACAGCGCCACCATTGCTGGAGCCGTCAGCACGCTCGACAACGCATTGCAATCCTATGTAGCACCTGACGCTAATGCGGAAGAGGTGTCGTTAGCGGATGTTCTGGATGGCTTGGGCGAAGAGACCAAGGGCGTTAGATGGAATCCGATCGGACTCGTAGTCGACGTGAAGATCTAGGTTTCCCCGTGCCGATTGATCATCGGCAACGCGGGTTAGATGCGCACATCAATCACGGCTGAGACAGCGCGGTAAGTGCTGGTAAGGAGTCGAGAAAAAGCGGTGATCTTTCATTAATCAACGCTTGCAGTTAAGCGTGATCATTCAATGTCGAAAGAGAGTTCTAGCGACCCGGCATGCGTTCAACTCTACCTTGGAGGTTCCTTGACGCTGCCTCGATCCCTTTACCTTTATTGAAAGCGAGCCTGACATGAATGTGAACAACTATAGCCCTGCAGAACGTATCGCACCGACACCCATGCGCCCGACTGGCGGCAGCTCAGGCAGCGCGGCCGGCAATGGCGCTAAAACCGATTTGCCGTCGCTGCCGATGGAACAAACGACTCCCCCAACGCTGCCGTCGAACGGCTTGGTGGGTACACGCATCAATACCAGCGTCTGAAAGATTAGCGTCCTCATCTATGTTCAATTTGCAGTCTTACAAACGCCACGCGCGGCTGGCGGCGTACCTGATGGCGGGCGTGGTCATATTGCCCATGGACGGTTGCGCGGTGGCCGCGCTGCCGTGCCGCCTGGTGTCTGCCACGCTCAAGATCGTCCCGGGCGTGGGTCATGCGGCCGCCGCGCCGTTTGATACATGCGCCGACGCGATCGATTGACAATGACCCG
>Ga0302234_10002389_pt1 | contig 12012 bp, 10 predicted proteins | sample II_Palsa_N3_2_FD_193576 | JGI IMG/M metagenome (GOLD analysis project Ga0302234, IMG submission 193576) | Peat permafrost microbial communities from Stordalen Mire near Abisko, Sweden - II_Palsa_N3_2 | ecosystem: Environmental > Terrestrial > Soil > Palsa > Peat permafrost | place: Sweden... | reverse complement strand
CGACTTCGAACTGCGCCGTCAATTCGTCGGCATCGCGGCATACGCGCATGCCGATTCCGCCGCCGCCCGCGGTGCTTTTAAGCATGACGGGATAACCGATACCGGAAGCTGCTCGCAATGCCGCGTCGAGGTCGTCGAGCAGCCCCGTGCCGGCCAGCATCGGCACGCCTTGCTCGGCCGCGATCGCGCGAGCGGTGTGCTTGAGTCCGAACGCGCGCAGCTGCGCCGGTGTCGGCCCCACGAAGGCGATGCCTGCCGCTTCGCACGCTTCGCCGAACTCCGCGTTCTCCGACAAGAAGCCGTAGCCGGGGTGTATCGCCTCGACGTTTTCTGCGCGGGCGATTTCGAGTATCTTCGCGATGTCGAGATAAGTCGCCGAGGCCGGTCCATCGCCCAGGCCATGCGCGACCGACGCCTCGCTGACGTGACGGCTCGCCCGATCGGCTTCGCTATACACGGCGACGCCCGCGATATCGAGCTCGCGCAAGGTTCTAAGGATGCGGCAAGCAATCGCACCGCGGTTGGCAATCAGGACTTTCTCGAACATGAGAGGAGGCTACCTGCGTGGGCGGGCCGTCCCGCCACGTGAAAGATACATACCGCGGTCGTCCACGGCTGCACATGTTTTTTAGTCAGCCAGGCGCTGTCGTTTGCCGAACCGCGCGGCACCCACACCAGCGTTCGTGCGGCGCGGCCGCAAGCTATGCACGACAATGCATTAGTCCCATATCAACAATTCGGCCGGGGTCGGGTTGTACGCGTTACAGGGATTATTCAGTTGCGGACAATTCGAAATCAACACGATCACATCCATTTCCGCACGCAACTCGACGTACTTGCCCGGTGCCGAAATACCGTCTTCGAAGGTCAAACCGCCCGATGCCGTAACCGGCACGTTCATGAAGAAATTCACGTTCGCACTAATATCGCGCTTCGAGAGCCGGCCGTCATGCGCGCACGCGCACAGGTAGTTGTCGCGACAGCTATGCATGTAGCGCTTCTCAAACGCGTAACGTACGACGTTGCTCTCCTGCGCGCACGCGCCGCCCAAGGTATCGTGCCGCCCGCAGGTATCGGCGACGATGGTCAGCATGGGATTGCCCAGGTTTGAATACAGCACAGTACCCGTGGTCAGGTAGATGCTCTGTTGGCGGCGCAAGGTGCGCTGCACGTCATAGCGCTCGCGCGGCTCGGCGGCACTATAGAACAGCGTATCGACGGCCTGGTTGCCTTCGAGATCGTGGATGCGCAACGTCTGGCCCGCTTTGAGTTCCTTCAGCCAGGGCGCGCCTGCGGCCAGCGTTTCGCGATAGGTCGCGAGCGCCGGATTTTTATCGCTGGCAGTAAGGGATGAGTTCAGAGGCAGATTCATTTTGACGAACTCCACTCAAAGAAAAAAGCGGTCGGTATTGATGAAACCGCGCACGTTTTCGTCGTGCGAAGTGCGGCAAATTTCGGCTACCTGCCGGTCGGCCGCGCTCAGCGTCAGCTTGACCGGCTTGGGTGCATATTCCGGGTTGGGATCGAGCGGATGCTGGATCGCCGTGAGCACGACCAGGGTGTTCATCGGCGCGTAGAGTTCGACGTAATCGCCCGCGCTCGAATTGCCCGCTACGAATTCAAGCCTGCCCGTATCGGTCACGTCGACCCGACTGAATAGGTTGAGCGTCATGAGCAGATCGCTCAGGCCCAAGCCCCATTTGCCGAGTTCGACCAGCAGGTTATCGGTGCCGTTGCGGTAAAACGCATTGCGCAGTTCCTGATAGCGGCCGACGCCGTACTTCTCGGCAACCTCTTGCTGATTCGATACGCCCCCCAGGCTATCGTGCCAACCGCAGGTGTCGGCCACGATCGCGGCCAGTATTCGGCCCATATCCGAATACAGACAATGGCCAGTCGTCAGCTTGGCCGTGTGCTGACATTTCAGCGTATCGGGAAGGTTCAACCGCTCGGTCTTTTCCGCGGCGTTAAAGAGCATCAGGCTGACGTTGGCGCCGCCGCGCAGATCGGTCAGTCGCAGCAATTGGCCGCGCTTGACGATCAGCGACGCATGGCCGCCACCGGGGACGGTTTCGTCCAGGAGTAAAGATTCGTTCATGTCGGGTTTCTCATGTCGGGGCTTCAGATCGGATCGATCGAGCCGCAACGGCGCGGCCGGTTCGGTTGATTGCGCTTTGTGCCGCACTTTGTGCCACGCTGTTGGCTGAAGCCCGCGCTGCGGCCGAAGCGCCACCATGATCCAATGGAATGTTGTAGGTAATGCGCGCGCCATAAGCACCAGGCGCCTGCGGGTCGATGCGCACTTTATCGAAGACGAGCACGCGGCTGCCCAGCGTGAAGCCTTCCTTCAGATCGTGCGTCACCATGAAAATGGTCAGACCCGACTCGCGCCACAGTTTCAGTAAAAGGTCATGCATATCCTTGCGGATACCGGGATCCAGCGCGCCGAACGGCTCGTCTAGCAGCAACACGCGTGGGCGCATCACGAGCGCCTGAGCGATCGCCAAACGCTGTTGCATGCCGCCCGACAGTTGTTGCGGATATTTGTCGAGCACCGTGCCCAAGCCGACGCGCTCCAGCATCGCCACCGCATCGTCGCGCGCTGCGCGGCGACGTGCACCGAACAGGCGTCCGAAGAATTTGGCCTGCGGCAACTCGAACCCGAGCAGCACGTTACCCATCACGCTCAAATGCTCGAACACGGAATAGCGTTGGAACACCACGCCGCGATGGGCATCGGGCTCGCCCGGCAACGGCTTGCCATCGAGGAAGATTTCACCACGTGTGGCGCGCTCCTGGCCTAGCAGCAAACGCAGGAACGTAGACTTGCCGCAACCCGAAGCGCCGACCATCGAGCAGAATTCGCCCTCTTCGATTTTCAGGTTCACGCGCTCCAGCACCACTTGCTCGCCGTATTCCTTCCAGACATTGCGTACTTCGATCATCACTGGGCTCCCACGTACCACGGGAAAGCCCAGCGCGTGAGCCGGCGCAGCGCTTCGTCGATCAGCCAGGCCAACAGCGTGATCCACATCACATACGGCAGGATCACGTCCATCGCCAGATAGCGACGCACCAGGAAAATCCGGTAACCGAGTCCGTCCGTCGACGCGATCGCCTCGGCGGCAATCAGGAAGAGCCACGCGGAACCGAGCGAGAGCCGCATGGCGATCAGCAAACGCGGCAGCAATTGCGGCACGATCATGCGCAAAATCAGCGTCCAACTGGTGGCGCCCAGCGTCTGCGCCTTCACCCACAGTTCGCTGGGAATTTCACGTGTGCGTTGTTGCAGATCGCGAATGATCATCGGCGTGATGCCGACCACGATCAGCACCACCTTGGACAATTCGTCCAGACCAAACACGATGAATAGAATCGGTAACACGGATAGTGGTGGAATCATCGATACCACCTTGATGAACGGCGAGAGCACCGCACCGATAAGCGGAATCGTACCGGTCGCGATCCCCACCACCAATGCGAGCGCAGCACTCACGACCAAGCCTATGGCGAGGCGTTTGAGGCTCGCCTCGGTGTCGCGCCACAGCAGATATTCGCCGGTGCGCTTGTCCTCGGTGAACGCGAACTCCTTGACGGCGTTGCCCATCTGCGTTGCGCTGGGCAGCAGCTTGTCCTCCGGATTGACCGCAAGACGCAGCGACGAACTGGTGAAGTAGACCACCACCAGGACAATGAACGGCAGGAGCAGCAGCATCAGCGAGCCGCCTGCGCTGGGGTGTCGATTGATAAGTCGCATAGTCTTGCGTCAAAAAGATCCGGTTACGATTACAGCTTGCCTGCAGCAGCCATCCGAACGTAGGTCGGATCGAAGCGCAGCTTGACATTGCTCTTGTTGCCGATCACTACGCCCTTATCGAAAGCCATGCCGACGGCATCCGCGCTTGGGGCGCCCTGACCGAGCAAGCCATGATCGAACGAGAATTGCGCAACGTGCGTCATGATCTTCGGCAAGTCGGGGTTCGTCGCGAAATCGAGTGCGGCTTGCGGCGTATAAAACAGCGCGGTGGTCGAGAGCTGACCCTTGAAGCCTGCGAGGTCGGTACCGGATGCTTTGGCCATCGACGTCAGGGCCTCGGTGCTGGCTGCGTTGTTCTCGTGCATCAACGCCATCATTTCAAACCAGGCGCCGGTGAGCGCTTTGCCCAGTGCGGGGTTCTCTTGCAGCGTCTTGGTGTTGACCACCATGATGTCCATGATTTCGCCGGGGATCTTGCTGGAGTCGAATACTTCGCTCACTTTCGGCTGCGATTTCAGGTCTGCCAGCATCGGGTTCCAGGTCACGACCTGTTGCACCGCAGGCGTGGCGAATGCGGCCGAGATGTCGGCGTCCGACGTGTTCACCACCTTGAGATCGCGCTCGCTCATGCCGGCCGTTTCAAGCCCGCGTGCGAGCAGGTAATGCGATACCGAGAACTGCACCAGGTTGATCTGCTGGCCTTTCAGATCGGCGAGCGTCTTGCCTGTGCCCTTGATCAGGATGCCGTCGTTGCCGTTGGAGTAATCGCTCACGATCAGCGCGGTCGAATCGACGCCACCCGCGGCCGGAATCGTCAGCGCATCCATGTTGGTCATGGCGCAGCCGTCGAACTTGCCGGCCGTGTACTGGTTGATCGATTCTACATAGTCGTTCAGTTGAACGACATCGACGTTGATGCCGTATTTCTTGGCCCACTTCGAAACGATGCCTTGTGTTTTGGCTTCGCCCCACGGCATCCAGCCCGCGTATATGGTCCAGCAAACCTTGAAGTCTGTTTTACCCGCAGCGAAGGTCGGGGTCGAGGTCAGAGAGGCGAGGGAGAGTACGGCGACGGCTAGGAGACGGTATAGCTTGCGCATAAAGATGACCTCTACGGATGGTTTATCGGCGGCAGGGAGCAGCGCGATCTCTCGCGTTCTCTCCCGGGCTTTTATCCCGCCGTGTAACCTCACCTGAGGTCGGCGACTCTCGGTCCAGCATCCGCATTGCGCAGACCGGAACCCTAGTCGCCTATTTCCAAATTGTGGCCTGAACCGAATACCGCACGGCTCCTTGCGGGCTTATCTAAGCGATAACCGTGCCACCCTTGTCAGTCGCCTCGCCGGCCTTGATCGCGCTGCGCGGTGCGAACGATCAGGCACGCATTTGATGCGCCGCAGCACCGCGGTTGTGCATGCGCGCTCGTAAGAGGTGCTCGCTCGGCGCTCCGACCTTCCTGTAACACTGTACGCCTGCCATAAGCCTCGCGCCATCTGCGAGGCAGCTCAATAGCGAATGAGACTAATGAGCAATTTTATGTCTATTTCAGACACTGTAATACTCAACCCCAACGACTAACATCCAGCGATCAACAGCGAACATCACTTCGCAGCAAGCGCTGCGAGGTCTCTAGCACCTTGGTTATCGGAGTATAAAAATGGCAACGACTGAACGGTTCGAATATGTATTTCTCGGCGGCGGCAAAGGCGGCAAGACGCTCGCGATGGAATTGGCCAATGCGGGAAAGCGCGTCGCGGTGGTCGAGCGCGGCATGATAGGCGGCTCATGCATCAACGTCGCGTGTATTCCGACGAAAGCGTTGATTCATAGCGCGAGGGTAGTTCATGCGGCAGCGGAGTCGCGTGACTACGGCGTTCCGGCCGACACCTCGCATGTGGACATGCAAGGCGTGCAACGCCATGTACGCAAGGTCGTCGACGAGATGGTCGATATCAACTTCAACGCGTTTCGCGCATCGGGTCTGGAGCTGGTGTTGGGTAACGGACGGTTCGTCGCACCGCGCACGCTCGAGGTCGCGCTTGTCGAAGGCGGCACGCGCGTGATCGAAGGCGAGCACGTCTTTATCAACACCGGCACGCACGCGGCGATTCCTCCGGTTCCCGGTTTGGCCGATGCGCGGCCGATGACGCACGTCGAAGCATTGCAACTGGAACGGCGCCCGGAACACTTGATCGTTATCGGCGGCGGCTATGTCGGCTTGGAAATGGCGCAAGCGTTTCGTCGCCTGGGCAGCCGCGTGACCTTGTTGCAAGACGGGCCGCGCGTCGCGAGCCGCGAAGACGAGGACGTCACGGACGCGATCGAAGCCGCGTTCGCGCAAGAGGGTATCGAGATCCATACGGGCATCAAGATTCGCGAGGTCACCGGGACGTCCGGCGAACGCGTCAACGTGGCGCTTGCCGACGGCACGGTGATCAGCGCGACCGACGTTCTGGTCGCCGTAGGGCGGACGCCGAACACGCGTGAGATCGGGCTTGATCTCGCTGGCGTAGAGGCCGATGCGCGAGGTTTCCTCAAGGTCGACGAGCGTCTGGCGACCACTGCGCCGAATACCTGGGCAATTGGCGAAGTCGCCGGTACGCCGATGTTCACGCATGCGTCATGGGACGATTACCGCGTATTGCGCTCGCAGCTCGACGGCGGTCATCGGTCGACCAAGGGGCGTCTCGTACCGTACGCGATGTTCATCGAACCCGAGCTGGGTCGGGTCGGGTTGAATGAGATCGAAGCGGCTGCGTTGGGCATCGAGGTGCGTGTCGCAAAGATTCCGATGGCGGTGGTGCCGCGTGCTCGCACGATCGCGGATACGCGCGGTTTCATGAAAGCGTTGGTTGCCAAGGATTCCGACGAAATTCTGGGCTTCACGATGCTGGGCAGCAATGCGGGCGAGGTGGTTGCCGTGGTGCAGATGGCGATGCTGGGCAAGCTGCCGTACACGGCGGTGCGCGATGCGATCATCGCGCATCCGACGATATCGGAAGGACTTAACTTGCTGTTCGGCAAAGTGCCTGCACGTACGGTTTAAGACTTGGATGCACGGCGGCCCTCGGGCCGCCGGTTTCTTTCACGGCTATGGCTGCAGCACGATGATTGCCATGCCCGTCAGTGCCATGCCTGCGCCGGCCAGATCCCACCGCGTCAACGCGACACCATCGACGAATCGCAGCCACAGAAGGGCAACGGTAATATACATGCCCCCGTACGCAGCGTAGGTTCTCCCTGCCGCTGTCGGATGCAGCGTGAGCAGCCAGGCAAACACCGCGAAGGAGACGGCCGACGGCAGCAATAGCCAGGCGCTGCGGCCTTCCTTGAGCACGAGCCAAGGTAGATAACATCCGAGAATCTCGGCTACTGCCGTGAGCGCAAATAGCGCGCTTATTTTAAACAGCTCAACCATACGCTATTCCTTTTTAGTCGCAGCGAGAGCATACGCCGCTAGCCGCGCGTGTGCCCCAAAAAACGGCTATCCTCCAGCAACACGCCCACGTATTGACGTAAGGCTACGCGGTGGCCGCAACGGTTTCGGGCCAACGCGGGTCGGCGTTGAGTTGGCGTTGAGTTGGCATCATGCGGAGGAAGTGAGAAATGGCAAACGTTCGCAGCAAATCGCTCGCGAAGGATGATACGAAATTGGCGCCCGAGAAAAAAGCTGCCACCGATCTGCCCGGGCAAGTGGTGCTCGTGCTGCAAGGGGGCGGCGCGCTAGGAGCCTATCAGGCCGGTGTGTATGAGGCGCTCCACGAAGCGAACATCGAGCCCGACTGGATCGTGGGGACTTCGATAGGCGCGATCAACGGCGCGCTGATTGCGGGCAACGCTCCGGAAAATCGCGTCGAGCACCTGCGGCGGTTCTGGGAAATGGCCGCCAGTTCGGCATGGTCCGCGCAGCACTGGGACGCGCTCAATCTCGGCCGGCTGATTCCTAACCTGGGCATCGTGTCACAGGGCGTCCCGGGGTTTTTCTCGCCGAAGTCGAATGCATGGTTCAGCTCGCATATGCCGGTAGGCGTGAGCGATGCGGCCTATTACAGCACCGCTCCGCTACGCGACACGCTCAAGGAACTGGTGGATTTCGAACGCATCGCCAACGCGGAAATGCGACTCACGCTCGGCGCCGTGAATGTTCGTTCGGGCGGCATGCGTTATTTCGACAGCCGCGATGAAATCGTCGGCATCGATCACGTCATGGCTTCCGGAGCGCTGCCGCCGGCCTTCCCTGCGGTGGTTATAGACGGCGAGCCGTATTGGGATGGTGGCATCTACTCCAACACGCCGATCGAAGTGGTCATGAACGACAACCCGCGTCGCGATTCCCTCCTCTTCGCCGCCGAACTTTGGCAGCAGGAAAGCCTGGATCCGGATTCCATCCTCGAAGTCATGGGCCGTCAGAAGGACATCCAGTACGCCAGCCAGGCCGAGAGCCACACGAAACGGCAACAGGAGATACATCATTTGCGCCACATCGTACGCGAACTCGGCAAACTGCTTCCGGACGATGTTCGCAGCCGCGACGAGACCAAGGAATTGCTCAGTTGGGGGTGCGGCACGGTGATGCATGTGGTGCCGCTGCGCGTGCCCGCGGTGAAAGGCGAAGATCACACCAAGGACATCGACTTCACACCTGCCGGTGTTCGCGCTCGCTGGGACGCGGGACGAGAACAGACTCGGCGCGTAATCGCGCAAGCACCCTGGAACGCAGAGATTGACCCCGCCATCGGCATCTTCGTGCACGCATGATTCGTTGACGATTTGCTGCCTGAGTTGCTGCATGAGTTGCTACCTGAGCCGCTCGCTCGAGCGGCGCCTTCTATTGCGCCGCGCTCCGCCCTGATCAAGCACCCCCCCATACATCGTACATATGGGAGATACATGAACTATGTATTTTACATTTAGCTAGTGCAGCCCTACGATCTGGGCCATCGCATTGGAGTATGGTTCATGACCTTCAAGTTATCCCGCAGCATCCGGATCCGGAGCGCGACACTATGCGTGGCGCTTAGCGTGGCCACCGCAGTGCCCGCATGGGCGCAACATCGCTACGCACCGAATCTGAGACCGGTTGCCGTCATCTCCGATACGCGCCTGGCGATCGACACGCCTGAGGGCCACGCGCAATTCCCGCTGTACCTATCGAGCGACTGGAACGTTGCGCAACCGCAGATCGTGCGCGCAGTCATCGTGATTCACGGCAAGCTACGCAATGCCGATGTGTATTTCAACACGGCGCAGAAAGCGCGCGCGGCAGCGGACGCCTTGACCGGCACCGATGCTAACGCCACGCTGCTGATAGCCCCGCAGTTTCTCGCCGCGATCGATACCGAGGTGCATACGGACCAGCCGGCCGACCTCTTGCGCTGGAACGACAACGCGTGGATGGGTGGTGAGACGGCCGAAGGCGGCGCGCCCATTAGCTCGTACACGGTGCTCGACGCCATCGTCGCCCGACTTGCCGATCGCCGCCGGTTCCCCAACTTGAAGCACATCGTGTTCGCCGGCCATTCGGGCGGCGCCCAGGTGGTGCAGCGCTATGCGGTGGCCGCCCGCGGCGTCAAGGAACTCGCCGCCGAGGGCATCGACGTGCGCTACGTGGTGGCTAGCCCTTCGTCGTACGCTTATTTCGATGCGCAACGCCCCGACGCCAACGGCGTGCCCGCGCCATTCGACGCGGCTCGATGCACCGACTTCAATGCATGGAAATACGGCATGCAAAACCGGCCCGCCTATTTGAACGATCGAACGCCGGCTCAGCTTGAACAAGCGTACGTCGAGCGCCGGATTGATTATCTCGTCGGCGCCAATGACAACGATCCCCAGAATGCCGCGCTCGACAAGAGTTGCCCGGCACAGGCCCAAGGTCCCGAACGGGTCGCGCGAGCGCAAGGCTACTACCGGTATTTACAAACGCGCCATCCTGCCGGCTTGAACCAATCCTTTCATATCGTGCCGGGCGTGGGCCATAACGGCGCCCGTATGCTGACCTCCCCCTGCGCTCTCGCGGCGATGTTCGGCACGGATACCTGCAAGAATTGAGGCCGCTTGTCATGACGATGTGCGCCCTACGCGCCGATAGCGCTTGCCGAACCTTATAATTGGCGTCGGCACTCACTATCGTTACCCACTCATGACGCTCGACACTCTCGACACGCCCGCGGCACTGATCGACATACCCCGAATGGAAAAGAATATTGCGCTCATGCAGAAACGCATGAACGCACTCGGTGTGAAATTTCGCCCGCACGTAAAGACCACCAAGTGCATCGACGTGGTTCGTGCACAAATCGCGGCGGGCGCCAAAGGCATCACCGTTTCGACGTTGAAAGAGGCGGAAGAATTTTTTGCCGCCGGCGTGACCGATATTCTCTACGCCGTGAGCATCGTGCCTGCCAAATTACCGAGAGCGATGGCGCTGCTAAGCCGCGGGTGCGATCTGAAGCTGGTGGTGGATAACACGCTCGCCGCAACAGCGATCGCACAATTCGGTCGCGAGCATGAACAAGCATTCGAAGTCTGGATCGAAGTCGACACGGACGGCCATCGATCCGGCATTACGCCGGAACAGGACACGCTGCTGCACGTCGGCCGTATTCTGCATGACAATGGCGTGCGCGTCGGGGGCGTGATGACCCATGCGGGATCCAGCTATGACCTCGATACGCTGCGTGCCTTGACCGCGCTGGCCGAGCAGGAACGCGCCGGCTGTGTGCGCGCGGCACAGCGTCTGCGCGCCGCCGGCATTCCCTGCGCGGGAGTCAGTGTCGGTTCGACGCCCACCGCGCTCGCTGTCGAGAAACTCGACGGCGTGACCGAAGTGCGGGCCGGCGTTTACGTCTTTTTCGATCTTGTGATGCACAACGTCGGCGTATGTGCGCTCGATGACATCGCGTTGAGCGTAGTCACCACTGTCATCGGCCACCAACCGGAAAAGGGCTGGGCAATACTGGACGCAGGCTGGATGGCAATGAGCCGCGATCGCGGCACGTCAAAACAGGGGCACGATTTTGGATATGGCCAACCGTGCGAGCTCGATGGCACGTTGCTGACCGACTACGTGCTGAGCGCCGCCAACCAGGAACATGGCATCCTCTCGCCGCTGCATCCTTCAGTTGCGGGCGAATCGCAGGCCGTCGCGGTGGATGACGCGGCGGCGGCCGCAGCCGCCAACAACGTAGTCACGCGGTTTCCGATTGGAACGAAGTTGCGTATCTTGCCCAATCATGCGTGCGCGACAGGCGCTCAATTTCCCGAGTACCACGCTCTTGCGGCCACGGGCGACGTCGCTGTTTGGAGGCGTTTTCACGGTTGGTGAGTCTAATACCGGCGTGCCCGGATATCCCGACACGCCGGGTTTTGCCCGGTCCTGCATAACTCGCCATCAGCTCAATCCGACTGCAGCGGCATTTCCAGGAACGCCTTGAGCGCGTGATAGAACTTCTTGCGATACACGCCCATCATCGGATTGTGCGCGATGCCGGCAAGCGCGACAAATTGCTTGTCCTTGTTCGGCAACCTGGCGAAAAAATCGAGTAGATCGGGCTCCGCCGCGATACCGTCGTACTCGCCTCGGATAATCAGCACGGGGCACACGATCTGAGCCGGATCGACCGCCGGAAGATTGACGCACATGTCCACGTAAGTACCGGTCGGCACTTCACTGACCAGCGGCAACTCGGCCGCGGCGATCGCCTGCGGCACCAGCGCTTCACTCGTGCCGGGTTTGTCGCGATTGAACATACCCTCGTAAAACGCCAGATTGACCTTGCGCCGGGGGCTGGCCGAGTACTCGGGCAATTTCGTGCGGCGCTGCTCCAGGGTCGGTGAGCCCGCGCCCGTGTAGACCAAAGCCGCCATTCCCAACCTGCTGATCTTTTCCGGGTTTCTCGTCGTGAACAACGATGCACGCAACGCACCCGACGAAGAACCGAACATCGACAGGGTGGAAACGCCTGTGGTCTCGAGCACGAAGGGCACTGCCAGTTGCAGATCGTCGGCGCCGGACTGTATCCCTGAGTTCGAGCCTTCGGTCCACCCGGAGCGGCCGTAGCCGTCGTGGTCCATCGTCCAGACGTCGTATCCCAGCGCCGCAAAATGGTCCATCACCGAGTAATCATCGCGCCCCGGCACCTGCAGGTCGTACGTGTTGCGACCCGACACGGTCGACCCGTGCACCAGGAATAAAACCGGCAGCGGCGCCTGGCCAGCAACCGGTGGCGTGGCGCGTTTGCGGTACACATAGA